>ERZ824480.65-NODE-65-length-181821-cov-6.220173_pt1 | contig 181821 bp, 155 predicted proteins | sample MGYA00519861_ERZ824480 | MGnify/ENA primary metagenome ERZ824480 (study PRJEB31778, sample SAMEA3449152) | human gut metagenome | biome: human gut; feature: human-associated habitat; material: faeces | place: United Kingdom | collected 2010/2012 ... | reverse complement strand
TTTCGTCTTTGAGCAGAAAATTAAGAATATTTTCCGCCTCGCGGAGAATTATCGGGCCTATTCCGTCGCCCGGAATTATGCCGATAACGATTTTGTCAAGCGAGGTAAAATCGGTAAAATCTTCGTTCTGATTGAGTTTTTCGGCTCTTTCAAGCTGTTTTTTCAAAAGTTCGGCAAATTTTTCGGTTGCCTTGTTTATGTAATCGTTCATTTTTCTCTCCCAAATATCTGTTTATTTTGACATTTCTTTTGTGTAATTGAGCAGTCCGCCCAGCGCCATAATATCTCTCTGGCGGTCGGAAAGCGCAAAATTAACTTTAAATTCCGTGCCTTTTGTAACGTTTTTCACAATAAGCGAATTGTCGTTTTTAACGCTGTCCAAAAGGTTGTCAATCACGAGTGTATCCATCATATCAATTTTGTCATAGTTCGCCTCGTCGGCAAAGGTCATAGGCAAAATGCCCGAGTTTATAAGGTTTGCCATATGAATACGCGCAAACGATTTTGCGATAACGCCTTTTATGCCGAGATAGAGCGGTGCAAGCGCCGCGTGCTCGCGCGACGAGCCTTGTCCGTAGTTTGAACCTGCGATGATAAATCCGCCTCCGTTTTCTTTCGCGCGCTCGGGGAACTTGTCGTCGCACGGCGCAAGACAGAAGTTTGAAAGATACGGAACGTTTGAGCGGAACGGCAAAAGTTTTGCGTTTGACGGCATAATGTGGTCGGTTGTGATGTTGTCCTCAACCTTAATGAGCGCCTTGCCGGTAACACTCATTTCAAGCTTGCCGTTTACGGGATATTCCTTGATGTTCGGACCGCGCACAACTTCAACATCGTTGTTTTCGGGCGCAGGTTCAACCACCATATTGTCGTTGATGAGGAATTTTTCGGGCATTTCAATTTCGTTTGAAATGTCAAGTTCGGTCGGGTCGGAAAGGTATCCGTTAATCGCCGAAAGCGCCGCGGTTTCGGGGCTCACAAGGTAAACCTGTGCCGATTTTGTTCCGCTTCTGCCCTCAAAGTTTCTGTTAAACGTACGCAGTGAAATCGCGTCGGTTTTGGGGGATTGTCCCATACCGATACACGGGCCGCACGCGGTTTCGAGTATTCTCGCGCCTGCCGAAATCATATCGGCAAGAGCGCCGTTTTGCGAAAGCATATTGAGCACCTGGCGCGAACCCGGCGAAATTACAAGACTCACGTCCTCGGCAACGGTTTTGCCTTTGAGGATTTTTGCAACTTTCATCATATCCATATATGTGGAGACTATAGTGTTGCTACAAAACCGAAATATGTAGAAATCCTTGATTTTAAGCACTTTGTGAAGCATACAGTCTTTAATTTGGTTGGCGATAAATTCCGAAATAAAGAGATAAAAAATTACGTTGTCGTAAAGGTAGTAATTGATATGGTGTGTGGGGACACAAAGAAACCGTAAATAAATCTGACGAAAAGAGATGTGAAAATGCATCTCTTTTTTATTTTTGGGAGGAAACGAAAATGAAATGCCTTATGAAATATGAATAGGTAAAGCTTATGCGATCCTGCCTGCCACAGGGCAAGGGCGTAATGGGCGCTTGGATGAAGCTTGCCTCCCGTGCAGCGTTTCGTAAATGCATAGCCACCTACCGCGGATACAAAAACGAAGTTTCACCCGGTATGTGGTCAGGCATTATTGTCGGTATTAAAAGTATACTCGGTATAAAGATTTTAATGCTCGACAAACTATCGGAACTCGGTTATATAAAATATGAGTTTAACTCCGAAAACAAAAAGCTTACATATCTGATAACCGATTGGGTTGTAAAATGTTCCGGAGAGGAATGTATGAATGGGACTGTTTACACAACAGACGGATACGGCTTTCTTTGCCTTCCGCGCAATATAACAGAAAGACTTGTATCATTAAATTATAAATTTGAAGAAACAGACGCATGGCTTGACCTTTGGTGCCACACTGTATCAAATGACGCAGGTAATGCGTTTTCTTTTTTAGCACCGGTTGTTCAGTATGGAAAATACGGTGCTTTGCTTACTCTCGAAAACCTCGGCAAACGCTGGAACTGGGAAAAAACAAAAGTATGGAGATTTTTTCAAAAATACAGAGATGTCTTCACTCTATACAAAATGCCCGGCTCCTACGGCTGCCTTGTGTTTAATAAAATGTATCCAACCGATACGGAAATTGCAATACCCTCACACGAGGAAACCGTGCGTATTCTTGAAGAAATACGCATTTGCGGTCGTAATACGCACAAACGGACTTCGGACACGAGCATATCAACAAGCTGATTTGTTGGTACAGCAAAAATATTTGTCAATCAAAAGCTGATGAACCTCAAAATAATCGTGTTGCAGAATCAGCCTATATATTACGCGCGTATATTTCTCCGTGTAGGAATTGTAGTATACTGCTGAAACACTACCGCACAATTTCGTGGATGCTTAAATGCTTCCCTGATACGATTGCCGAGGAATTAGACAGACCGTTTGCGGGCATTGACGAGCTTGTTGATCACATTGATGTCGAAATGTCTATGAACAACAGAAAGCTTGAAAGCAGAATGGCAGGCATACAGAAATCACAATTATTGCTTGACCGTGTGAATGAAGCTCTGACCGTTCTGAAGAAAAAGCCGAATGACGGTGAAAAGCTGTATAACTTGATTTATGAGACTTACATTGCGCCGGAAAAACTGTCGCTCACGAATATTTTATACAGGCTTGATATGTCGCCGAGACACTATTACAGACTTCGTGAGCAGGCAATCACAATTCTCTCAATACGCTTGTGGGCAGCTCCCGGAAAGGATGTTGATTTCTGGTTTGAAATGCTTACTCTTCTGGAGGGATTATCGTGAAAAATACTCCGGCAGAAAATTGGCACAAAATTGGCGACCGATGCCGATGACAAGCGAATATAAAAGTGGTATAATGGTATCGTCCCAAAGTGGGACCGGACATATTCTCCGCCGTTTTTGAGTTTTCCCCCAAAACTTGAAAACGGCTTTTTTATGCCGATTTTTGAAGAAGGAGGTAAATTGACATGGTAAAACTCAAAAAGATACGGGATAGGCTCAGTCTTATGTATTGGTCAGCGGTTGCGGTTAGCGTTCTTGCGTCAACGGGCTTTGGTGCATTTTCGGGAATCGTATATAATTTGCCCTTTTGAACAACACCGTCTATTCTGTTTTGAGCGCATAAAAGTCTGACTCTGCGCGGTGAGAGTCCCCACTTTTCCGCCGCTTGTGAAACCTTAATATATTCCATAATCATACCTCTTTCAGGTTATTATATGTAGTATATCACATTTCAGGAATAAAATCAACCCTAATTACGAAAATAATTGCTTTGTATTATTCCTAAAATAACCAAGATAACAAAATTTCTGCATATGCATTTTTTTGAAAGTGTTTAGCAAGTTTTTGTTTTATCATTTTTAAACATCCGTAACAAAAATGCGGCTAATCCCCATAAAAATCTAATAATTTGCGAAATATTTATGCTATCCGTAAAAAAAATACAGAAACTGCTTGGCAAATATTAATAGATATGGTATTATCATTATAGAAAGGAGTTTTGGACATGCTTAAAAAGTTCCAGGTTGAAAATTACAGGGGATTTAAAAATACTCTTTTATGGGACTTATCGGACACTCGCGATTATGGCTTTCGTAAAAATTTAGTTGATAATAAGATTGCTAAGAAGTCCGTCGTTTTCGGTAAGAACGGTTCGGGCAAATCAAGCTTATGTACGGCTGTTGTTGATATAACCGCCCACTTGCTTGACGCAGAAAAAGATGATGTTCCTCAACACTTATATACATATGTCGGAAACGAAGACAAATTTGCGACATTTACATATGTTTTTCAGTTCGGTAAAGATGAGGTTATATATACTTATTGTAAGGCTAATTTAACAACTTTATTGCTTGAAGCAATAGCTGTAAACGGCAAAAAAATGCTTGTTCATAATTTTATAGATGAAAAGGACAATTTTATAAGAATCCCCGGTGCGGAAAATCTAAGAACGAAAGGTCTACAAAAACAATTATCGGTTGTTAAGTATATCTACAACAATACTATACAAGACGAAAATTCGATTATAAGCAAAATTATGAAGTTTGTAAGCGGAATGTTATATTTCAGGAGTTTAAGAGACGCTAATAAATATATTGGTTATAAGCTCGGTAGCGAAAAATTAAATGAGATTATTCTTAACAATGGCAGACTCGAGGATTTTAACGCATTTATTAATGATATGGGACTCAATTACACGCTTGTACCGCTGAAACTAATGAGTGGTGCACTTACAATCGGCGCTAAATTTGAAAATGATAATGTTGTCGAGTTTGAGTCTATAGCCTCCTCCGGCACCAGAACTATTATGCTGTTTTATTGCTGGTTTATAGACTTTGACAAACTTACCTTTCTTGTAATAGATGAATTTGACGCATATTATCACCATGAACTTTCTGAAAAAATCCTTTCAATAATTCAGAGCTTTGACAATATGCAATCTATGGTTACAACACACAATGTAACATTATTACACACCGATTGTACAAGACCCGATTGCGCTTATGTGATTGAAAACGGAAACATTAACAATTTATGCAACCTTACAAAACGGGAATTAAGAGAGGCGCACAATATAGAAAAATTATATCGTGCCAATGAGTTTGAAAAGGGCAAAGAATAATTTAAAAAATTTGGTAAAGGGGTGATGTCAATTGATTGTTTTGGGCAAAAAGAAAAAACACATTAGAAAAACTGTTGGCGCAGTTTAACAATGTGTTTCATCACGGATATGCTAAACGCATACCTATCTGAACAAGTATAGTTTAGCATATCCGTAAACAAAAATCAAGAGTTTGGAGGAAATTTTTTATGATTTCTACGATTTTTTATGTTTACGGAGGTAATATACTTTATGACAGATGTACAATTTAACAACAATTACGATGTGTTTCATTCGTTTTTGGTTAAAAATGCTGATTACAAGGGATATTTTGAGTTGCCCGCTATAAAGACAAGCAACCTTATTCCCGAAACATTGGTGCCGTTTTCAAAGGCAATGGCAAAAACGTGGAATGATTTTGACTGCTGGGTTATGTTTTATGAGCATGATATAAAATTTGAACGCTTATGGCATAATCCCAAGCAGTACCTTGCGAAACTCAAAAAGTTTAAGGGCATCATTTCGCCGGACTTCAGCTTGTATCGAAATATGCCGCTTTGTATGCAAATGTGGAATACATATAGGGGAAGAGCAATAGCCGTTTGGCTGCAGAATAACGGAGTTGAAATTATACCTAATGTGAGGTTCAATGATGAGCGTACATACGAATTTTGCTTTGACGGAATTGAAAAATTCAAAACCGTTGCGGTAGGTACTCATGGCTGTATAAAAAACAGGATTGATAAGGATTATTTCAAAGACGGGCTTGCGGAAATGGTTAGAAGGCTATCGCCGAGAACAATTATTGTGTATGGCGCTGCACCGGATGATATTTTTAAGAAGTACCGGGATATGGGCATAAATATAAAGCCTTTTGAAAGTGAATTTTCAAAGTCCAGAAAGCAGGTGACTGCTTAATGGGTGCAGGTGCAGGCGGTAATTTTGGCAATACAAAAGGCGGTCGTTCTAATGCTCAAATTCATCAAGGTCGTCAAGACAAGCATATAAAAGGCACAAATAACTATAATCAACAGAGAGCAAATGGTAAGAACCCTAGCATTCTAACTTCAAACCCAAATAAACTTTTAAAAGAAGGTACAGGAAAAGGAAGAATGACAACGCCCAACAAAGAGACTGTTGATTACGGGAGAGTAATCGGCAAGTACTATGACAGAGAAAGTGGTAAGTACTATAATACAACCAGAGCCACTATCCACTATGACAATAAAGGGAATGCTCATATTGTTCCGGCAAGACCAAGAGGATTTAAATAATATTAAGGAGGAAAAATCATAAATGAACAATGAAAAATATTTAGCTCTTATGAGTGCTTTGAATTATTGTTATGATAACGAAAAACAATTAACTATCAATTGGAATAATGGCTTAATTGTTTCTTGTACATCCATAACAGGTGAGTATGAAACAGATACCGAACCTGGGAATGAAGATTATATCGGGGAATATGCAGCTGCTGTCGGCGATGTAAAAGTATTGCAGCAAGGTACGGATAATAGTGTTGAGATATATAATGATTGTATTGAAATATCCTTAAAATGCATTCCCGAAAAAGTGTCATTGGAAGATGGTACTGTATTATGGGAAAAAGACAACTAAGCAAAAAATGACATGCGTGTTCTATCCTTTTCGAGGTAATTATGATGAATAAAAATGATTGGCGATTAACAAATCAAATTAATTATTTGTTTCAAAAAACACTTATAAAGAAACACTATCAACCGTTTCGCAAAGGTTGGGAGCACGATCATTGTGAGTTTTGCGAAACTCGAATAGACTCTTCGCTGCCATTCGCTTATGCAACAGAAGATGATTATCATTGGATTTGTGTGGAATGTTATCAAGATTTTAAGGAAATGTTTCAATGGAAAGTAATCGATAAGATAACATCAAAAGAATAGAAAGACAATCGTCACCTGCTTTCCGGATCCGGAAAGCAGGTGACTGCTTAATAGGTGTGTGAATTTTTAATGTTACGCCACTTCTATATAAAAAGTTTCTGTCTTGTTACAACCGTATGTACGGTAGATTTGGAAATACCGAATTTTTTAGCGGCGCATCGTACGGTAGCTTTATTTTCAATAATATATTCAGCCAGTGTAATCACTCTGTCGGATATGTAGTCCTTCAATGAACTTCGCCTCCAATATATCTTATGCTATAAAATATATGTGAGGTTTATAAATTTAATGCACAAAACATCGTGCACAAATGAGGCGCGCTGATTATGACATAAAACAAAACGCTGTTAATACTGTTGAGTTCGGTATATGTTACCACACTTTTTTTAAAAAAGCAGCAACAAATGTGACGGCGGCAACTATAATTATCCATAAGCCGTTGGCTAACAAATTTTGAAAAACAGCGACGGTCCGTTGCCGAAGATTTTTGCTTTTGTTTGGATAACAATCCGTTTCACGGCAAAACGGTGCATCAGACGAAATATACACATACAGAGTGTTATTTTTAAACTGACTGACCGTAAAATTTGTTAAACTGAAATTTCTTTATCCGCAAACGAATCGTCATCATACATAATCTGCAGGTCGATTTTGTATACGGAAGACCTCTTAACCAGGTCTTCCGCTTTAAAAGTGTTTTTCGGAATTTCAAACAAGTATATTTTTCGGTTGTCCGGTCGTTGAGAATAAGAAACCGGTTGACGGTTAGCACATCGAACAAAGGATTTGCCCAATAATTGCCCGATGCCTTGTTTAATGTATGTTGTCTGCTATAACTTTGTATGTATTTTAGAATGTTTGCAAACATACGGTATGTTTTTTTCATAAAACATATGAGCAAATTCAATGCGGATTAAAAGTGAAAAGTCTGATAAATTTTAGGAAAAATATTTTTACATATTGGCAAAAAAGAGCTTATCACAACAAATGCACATTATATCAAGTACGGCAGACATATAAATTTTTCAAACCCCCTTGCATATTGCGTCAATATGGTATATAATTACTATGATACACAAATTCTAATAAATCAACGCAAAAATAAAAGGAGGAATTGTTGTGTTGAAGAAAATTTTAGCGGCAGTGCTTTGCACATTTATGGTGCTTGGTACCGTTGCGTTTGCTACTGTTGCGTTTGCGGCAGACGAAATAAAGGCGGGCGATACTGCCTATGTTGTATACGACGGTACTGTAAATGTTACAAAAAACCCAACTTATTCAGGAGCTGTAAGTGTTGTCAGCAAAGGAACCGGAGTGACGGTTTTGGAGGCTTATGTAGTCGGAGAGGACAACCGAAAATTTCATAAAATCCAGCTTTCGGACGGCACGGTAGGGTATATCCTTGCTTATACGACGGCTCGTGAAACAACACCGATACTCGGTGCCGGCAAAACTGTTGAAAAAGAGCTGAACAAGCAATGGGCGGCGTCCGACACCGACAAGTATCAGCATGCGATAGAGATGACATTTCTGTCCGATTACATATACGGCGGAAGCAAAACAACCGAGGGTAAAGAAAGAAACTTTTATGCTAAGGTGCCGACGGAATGGGTAAGACACGACCGTCCCGCGTCATTGCCTCTTGTGGGTATGGCTGTCTTGCACATTGGCGATGAGGGAAAAATCGGTTCGGTAAAAGCCTCGTTTTATCCCGGCAATCCGCCGATCAACTATCATTCCAGAAGGCTTGATGAACTTAAAGTAATAGGTTATGACCCTCCGTTTGCCGAAAAGAGCAGAACGGAATCAAATGCTAACACGGCGTTTTATGCTACAACAACGAGTGAATTTGAGGTTGTTGCCTATAACGATAAATGGGTTGCTGTATGGAGCGAGGGCGGTGTTGACGAATCGCGCGGTACAATCAGACAGTGCGGTGAGAAGGACGGTACTGCTTTCACAAGCTGGAAACCGGCTGTATATTTCTTCCCCAGACAAAACTGTTATATTTTAGATATTAACAATCAGGTATCGACGCCTCCGAAAATCGAGGCTGTAGGTAAGGCAACCGGTCTTTTGATGGTTAAAACCACTCCCGATGATAAAGATTATGTAAAATCGGGTGTTATTAAAATCAACCAGTCGGTTCAGATTGTAGATGCAACTCCGCAGAACGGACATTATAAGATTTACTATAAAAAAGGTCTTTACTATGTTGAAGCAAAGTATGTGAATATGCAGCTTGCAAACACCGAAAAACCGACAACACAGTACAAAGCAATATCGGCTGTCGACTGTGATATTTCTGACGGTTCCTCTGTTGTCGGCTCGGTTAAAAAAGGTGCGGCAATAGACGTTATCGAAATGGACTATGACGGAACAAATTCAAAAATCTGGTTCAACTCGAAAGTATGTTACATTCCTACAAGCAATCTCGATGAATTCACAAAAACCCTTTCCGCAGCAGACACGGCAGCGCTCGGTGCACCTATCGGCGTTCTGTCTGTTGATCAACCTTGGGGCGAATGGGGTGAGCTGACCTATTCTGCCGAAGGACTTGCAAAACTTAAAGAGTTCCGCTATGGATATATCAACGTTGATATGGATAAGATGACAGAGTACAATAAGTGGGTTAGCTCAAACAACGGTGATATCAATAAAATACACGACAGAGAATGGGTAAACGTATACGGTATCGAAGAATTTTCTTTTGACCGTGACGCGGATATGAATGATATTTTAGATCCGGAGGATATTAACCCCTGGATTATAACAGGAAAAATCTACACCATTTTCTATGACGGAGAAATCCGCTATCTGGTTCACGAAGATGATAAGCACGATATATTTACCTATTATCCCGGAAACGGATTCAGCAAAAACTCTGTTGCAAAAACGCAGACTGTTTGCCTGGACGGTCTCAAATATAACACTGTAGCATATAACATTGATGACAATAACTACTTTAAGCTCCGGGATATTGCAAAAATCCTTGACGGAACTATTAAAGGCTTTGACATTAAGTATGACGGTGCAACAAATTCTATTGATATGTTGAGCTTTTATGATTACACATCGGCAGGCGGTGAATTAACGCCGGGTGACGGCGTCGAAAGAACGGCTCTTTCATCATCGGCATTTTTAACGCTTGACGGTGTGCCGATTAAAGCAACCTGTTTTAATATTGAAGGAAACAACTATTTTAAACTCCGCGATATAACCGACGCGCTGGATTGCCGTGTTGAGTGGGATAACAGCACCCAAATGATTTGGATAATCCCCGCCAGAACCGCATATGATGATCCTGATGAGATAGTGGGTTGATTTTTAAATACATTATTAAAACAAACAAAAATTTTAGCCGATATGAAGTTTGGAAATCTTGAAACTTCATATCGGCTTTTTTATTTGAGCTGTAAACTCTTATTTATTTTTCCGCAGGTATTGTAATAATAACTTTCTGTCAGTCCTGCCGTCATTCTATGTTTGCTCCGAGTTCTTCGGAGTAAAGAGTACAGGAGTGCAGGTGCGGTCATTCTCGACGAATGCCGATGCATCAAGCTTAATTTTTTTGCTGTTTACACAAGCAGTGTTCGAACCTATATAAAATCAGAATTGTTACATCTTCGTTTGTTTCAAGACTTTTGCCTTTGATTGTCACAAGCTCTTTTTCGCCGTCCCGCGAAACATTAGCGCCGGGGTTTTCCGCAACAAATCTTGCCGGAAGCATTGTTATGCTGTTAACGATTTGCGGAGCAGAATCGTTTGTTTTTGAAGTGCCGAAAACAAGTGCGTCTTTTTCTCCGAGATTTATCGTCGGTTTAACGGATGCGGGAAGGGAATTTATTATGACATTGCTTATTGAAGTTAAAACAGCAGAATGGCAAATATTTAATTGACGAGTTTGCGGCGGGTCTTTAATTGAAAATATAAATAACGCATTAAAACGAAAACACGCATACCGCTTTTTAGTGATATGCGTGTTTTCGTTCACCATTGTTTGACATAAACCGTTTTATCGGCAAACGTCAATTTCGGGCGCATTTTGTATACTAACATATTTATGCGCGAAAGGGAGAAGGGAATGAATTTATTTTGACATTTCGGCTGCACAAGGAGTATTGCCTTTCGCGCATTTATAAAGAGAAGGAAATAAGCTTATTCAACGTCCTGAAGTGCGTCGTAGCCTTCTTCGCCGGTTCTTACTTTGACAACATTTTCAACGTCGTATACAAAGATTTTGCCGTCGCCGATGTGACCTGTGTAAAGCACTTTTTTAGCAGTTTCGATAACCGTTTTAACAGGAACTTTGCAAACTACGATTTCAACCTGAACTTTCGGCAAAAGCGTAGCCTCGTTGATAACACCTCTGTAATATTCGGGTTTGCCTTTCTGAACTCCGCAGCCGAGAACGTGTGTTACCGTCATACCCGTGATACCTATGCTCATCATAGCAGCTTTGAGTTTTTCAAACCTGTCTTGTTTCATAAGAATTTCAATTTTTGTCATTTTAACGTCACTGCCGATTGCCTTTGAACCGCTGTCGCTCTTAAGCACGACGGGGACAGAATCGTCAACGCTTGCACTGCCTGTTACGGGAATGTCAACGTCCGCGCCGTAACTGTCGATTGCAGGCATAAAGTCTGCATATGCGCTGGGAAGTCCGTGCTCTGTTGCGTCAAGACCTGTGATTTCTTCTTCCTCCGAAACTCTCAAGCCGACAGTTGCTTTTATAATAAAGAATGTGATTGTGATTGTAACTGCAGTCCACGCGCCGACCGACAAAACGCCGAGAAGCTGCAGACCGAGAAGTTTAAATCCGCCGCCGTAGAAAAGACCGCAAAATTCAGAGCCGGGCGCTGTGGTTGTTGCGAAAAGTCCTACCGCGATTGTACCCCAGATGCCGTTAAACATATGAACCGCAACCGCACCGACGGGGTCGTCAATATGGAGTTTGTAATCAAGGAACCATACACCGAATACAACGAGTACGCCTGCAACCGCACCGATAATGATAGAACCCAAAGCGTCGGTTACGTCACAGCCTGCCGTGATTGCAACAAGTCCTGCGAGCGATGCGTTAAGACACATTGAAACATCGGGTTTGCCGTATTTTATCCAAGTGAAAATCATACATACAACAGTTGCGATAGCAGGAGCGATTGTTGTTGTTACGAAAATTGAGCCTAACTGTTCAATGCTTGTAGCCGCCGCGCCGTTGAAGCCATACCAGCCGAGCCACAGAATGAATACGCCGAGTGCGCCGATTGTAAGGTTGTGACCGGGAAATGCGTTAACTTTTGTAACCTTGCCGTTTTTGTCTTTAACAAATTTTCCAATTCTCGGTCCGAGAATTTTTGCACCGATTATTGCGGAAATACCGCCTACCATATGTATTGCGCACGAACCTGCAAAGTCGTGGAAACCTATTTTAACAAGCCAGCCGCCGCCCCAAATCCAGTGAGCCTCAACAGGGTAGATGACCGCTGAAATTACTGCCGAATAAATACAGTATGAAAGGAATTTTGTTCTTTCTGCCATTGCACCGGAAACGATTGTTGCCGCCGTTGCGCAGAAAACGAGGTTGAATACAAATGCCGACCAGTCGAATTTATCATATGCGGTGAAAATATCAAAGCCGGGTTTGCCGATTAAGCCTACAAGGTCCTCGCCGAGGAAAAGACCGAAACCTATGATGATGAATACCACTGTGCCTATACAAAAGTCCATAAGGTTTTTCATAATGATGTTGCCGGCGTTTTTCGCTCTGGTAAATCCTGTTTCAACCATTGCAAATCCTGCCTGCATCCAAAATACCAGCGCCGCTCCTATGAGAAACCAGACGCCGAAGATGTTGCTTGTCACAAATTCTGCTATTGCGCTTGTCATATAAATGACCTCCCCTTACTGCCGTGTTACGGCTGAAATTAGTTTTCACCCCGAGGTTTTAGCGGCAAAGACGCGACCTTTACCGAAATAAAAAAAGCGCTACGGATTTTATAATCCGCAGCGCCTTTGCTACTTTATGCGCCTATTATAGCACGCACTTTTTTTGATGTCAATACTTTTTTTGAAAAAATGTAAAAAAAACCTGTTTTTTAGAGAATACTTTTGAAATTTTTGTTTTTATCGGTTCAATTTTTGAGCATTTTGTTTAAATTTTCTATATCCTCCGCGCCCGTTTCGCAAAAATCGGCAAGCGGAAAGGTGATGTTAAGCTTGTCATATTTGCTTGCACAAAGCTTTTTGAACGGCAAAAGTTCAATTTCTTTCACGCATTTGTGACTGTCTGCGATGCTTTTCAGCCGTAAAATATTTTCCTCACTGTCGTTAAGACCCTTTATTATCACTTGGCGCAGACGCGTTGCAATGCCTTTTTCGTCAAGATAATCAAGAAAGGCGAGGGGAGATGAATATTCGCACCCGACGTATTTTTTGTAATCCTCATCGGACGTATATTTTACGTCCAGCATACAGTAGTCGGTGTATTCCAGCACGGTTTTTATTTTCTCATTTAACGCAAAACCGCTTGTGTCAAGGCAGGTGTGTATGCCGTCTTGCCTGCATTTTTTGAAAATTTCGGTGCAAAATTCAGGCTGAACAAGCGGTTCTCCGCCCGAAAGCGTCACACCGCCGTTTTGTGAAAAATATTCTTTATACCGCGTGATTTTTGCGAAAATCTCACTTGCCGAAAAGCTTTTTCCGCCGTTTATATCCCACGTTTCGGGATTGTGACAGCACGCGCACCGCAAAGGGCATCCCTGCATAAAAACCACAAAACGCACGCCGGGGCCGTCGAGCGTCCCCAGCGTTTGAAATGAGCTTATTTTTCCGAAAACTTCGCTGTTCATCACATTGCCTCGTGGAATGTACGGCTTATAACCTCGCGCTGCTGTTCTTTTGAAAGCTTGTGGAAGTTAACCGCATATCCCGATACACGGATTGTGAGGTTGGGGTATGCCGTCGGGTCGTTGTAAGCCTCAATAAGTGTTTCACGGTTTAAAACGTTAACATTTATGTGATGCGCTTTTTTTGCAAAATATCCGTCAAGCACCGAAACAAGATTGCTCACGCGCTCGTTTTCATCTCTGCCGAGCGTGTCGGGAGTGATGGAGAATGTGTTTGAAATACCGTCACGGCAGTCGTCGTACGAAATCTTTGCAACCGAGTTGAGCGACGCGAGCGCGCCGTTTTCCTCGCGGTTGTGCATCGGATTTGCGCCCGGAGCAAACGGTTCGCCGGCTTTTCTGCCGTCGGGAGTTGCCTGTGTGTGCTTGCCGTACATAACGTTCGACGTAATGGTGAGCGCCGAAAGGGTATGTTCTGCGTTTCTGTACGTCGGAGTTTTGCGGAGTTTTTCTATCATCATATGTGTTATTTCCTTGGCAATAAGGTCAACTCTGTCGTCGTCGTTGCCGAATTTAGGAAATTCGCCGGTTGTTTCAAAATCAACAATATAGCCGTTTTCGTCGCGTATGGGCTTAACGGACGCATATTTTATCGCGGAAAGCGAGTCTGCAATAACCGAAAGTCCCGCAACACCGAATGCCATAAATCTGTGAACGTCGGTGTCGTGGAGAGCCATCTGCGATTTTTCGTAAGCGTATTTGTCGTGCATATAATGAATGATGTTCATTGTGTTTACATAAAGGCTTGCAAGCCAGCTTGAATATTCGTCGAAACGTTTTGCAACCTTTTCGTAGTCGAGAACATCGCCGTCAATAACGTCGTTCTGCGGTCCGATATGTATTCCGCTTGCGGTTTCGTATCCGCCGTTGAGCGCCAAAAGCAAAAGCTTGGGAAGATTGCATCTTGCGCCGAAAAACTGCATCTGCTTGCCGATTTTCATAGCCGAAACACAGCACGCAATAGCGTAATCGTCGCCGTAAATCGGGCGCATAACGTCGTCGTTTTCATACTGAATTGAGTCGGTGTCGCACGATACCTTTGCGCAGAATTTTTTAAATCCCTCGGGAAGCTTTGCCGACCACAAAACGGTAAGGTTAGGCTCGGGAGATGAACCGAGAGTGTAGAGCGTGTTGAGCATACGGAAGCTGTTTTTTGTTACAAGCGTTCTGCCGTCCTCGCCCATACCGCCGACGCTTTCGGTAATCCACATCGGGTCGCCGCCGAAAAGTTCGTTGTATTCGGGTGTGCGCAGATGTCTTGCAATGCGGAGTTTCATAACGAAATCGTCAATGATTTCCTGTGCGCCCTCCTCGGTTAAAACGCCGTTTTTGATGTCGCGCTCAATGTAAATATCAAAAAATGTGCTCACTCTGCCAAGCGACATAGCCGCGCCGTTCTGTTCTTTAATTGCTGCAAGATATGCAAAATACGTCCACTGAACCGCCTCGCGCGTATTTTTTGCAGGCTCGCTAATGTCGTAACCGTAAAGCTGTGCCATTTCTTTCATCATTTTAAGAAAGCTTATCTGACGGAAAAGCTCCTCGTCAAGACGGATTGTGTCCGCGTCAAAATCCTTGCCCTCAAGCGATTTTTTGTCGCTTTCTTTCTGCGCGATAATGCGGTCGATGCCGTAGAGCGCAACACGGCGGTAGTCGCCGATAATTCTGCCCCTGCCGTACGCGTCGGGAAGTCCTGTGATGATGTGGCTTCTTCTCGCAAGACGCATTTCCTCGGTGTATGCTCTGAAAACACCGTCGTTGTGCGTTGTTTTGTAGCGGAATTCGTCCTCGATTTTGTCGCTTAATTTATAGCCGTACGCAAGGCACGCCTGACGCGCCATTCTGATACCGCCGAACGGGTTTACGCCGCGTTTTAAGGGCGCGTCGGTCTGCATACCGACGATAATTTCGTTATCTTTGTCAAGATAACCCGGTTTATATGTCACAAGCGACGACACTGTTTCGGTGTCGATGTCCAAAACACCGCCTTTTGCGCGCTCCTCTTCAAAAAGCGCATTGAGCTTTTGCATAAGCTTGTTTGTGCGCTCTGTTGCACCGCTCAAAAAGCTTGCGTCACCTGTGTATTCTTTGTAGTTTTTTTGGATAAAGCCGCGGACGTCAATTTCTTTTTCCCAGTTACCGCCGGCAAATCCCTGATGATTTTGATGTGTCATAATTCTCTCCTTTTGGTGCGAATTTTGTAAAAGTATGTCATAATAATACAATATATTGTGTTGTCTGTCAACGGCAAAAACTATATTTAGTAAAATTATACAAAAAAACAAGCCAAAAAAACTTCGGCTTGTTATGGTTAGACAAAACTAACTACTCAATTATTACCGTACCGCTTTCCTCGTCCCAGTCAACGTTTAAACCAAAGCTTTCGGCAATGAATCTTACGGGAACAACCGTGCGTTCGCTCGAAAATTCGGGAGCTGTGTCAAGTGCGATTTTCTCGCCGTTTACCTCTGCCTCAACGCTTCCGACTGTCATTTTTATAACCGTGCCGCCTTTGGTGATTGTCACACTTTGATCGTTTTCGTTCCATTCAACCGATGCGCCGAACGTTTCGGATACCGCACGGATAGGAGCGAGCGTTCTTCCGTTTTTGGTGAACGGTTTGATGCCGTCGTATTTGTCGAAATCAACGAAATCACCGTTGATAATCGTGTCGATTGAGATGTCGCCGAGCGCTTTTTTAATTTCCGCAATGGCTTTCAAAAATTTCTTGCGTTCTGTTTCGGCTTTTGTTTTAAAGAGCGCTTTTACGTTTTTTAAATATGTTTTGATGTCGGTTTTTACGCCTTTTAAAGCGTCTTTGATAATCTCCGACAAATCTTCGCTGTCCGAATTTGTATCTTTTTCGGTTACCTTTTCCGTGTCTTTTTCGGCGTTTTTATCAGTTTCCTTCACATTTTCTTTTGTTTCTGTGTCCTTGTCCGATTTCGATGTGTCTTTATCGGTGCTTTCGGTTGTTCCGTCGGACTTTTTGTCGGTATCGGCTTTTTCGCCGTCCGATTTTGCGTCTGTTTCATCTTTTGATGATGTTGTATCCTCTGTTTTTGTGTCCTTATTGTCTTCGGATTTTACATCGCTTCCGGAGGCAGTTTCCTTGTCGGAATATGTTTCTTTGTCACTGCTTGCGTCGGTTTTGTCCTCTGCCTTTACATCATCTTTTGCAGTGTCGGATTTTGTATCTTCCTTTTTTGCGTCGTCTTTTGTTTCGTCTTTCGAGGTATCCTCTTTTTTTGCTTCTTCTTTTGATGTTTCCTCTTTCGATGTTTCGCTCTTGCTTGAAGCTGTATCGGACGGTACCTCGCCGCCGTCCGCAAATGCCGTAAAGCCGATGTTTACAAGCATCATTGCCGAGATTAAAACTGCCAGTATTTTTTTCATAATAAGCTCTCCTTTATATATAAAATTTTAAAATACAAACTGAATAAGTATCATATACAAAATCGTTCCGCCGGCGATGGAAATAAGCATTTGTCTTTTCAAAAGGTGCAAAACCGCGGTAAACGCAACCGCAATCATTTCGGGTATGCCGTGCGAACCGCTTATAAAACTGATGTTTTTAAGGCTGTAAACCAGCAAAAGACCGAAAACCGCACTCGGCAAAACACTGCCGAGATATTTTATGTATTTCGGGGTTTCCTTGCCTGCCGGAAACAGCATAAACGGCAGAAAACGCGTGAGCGCCGTGCCAAGAACAATAAGCGCAACGGTGATAATTTTTTGTGTTAATGTCACTGTGCGTCACCGCCTTTTTCGATGTGATTTCGCAAAAATGTGAGTATTGCAAGTAGTGCCGCCATTGACGGAATGATGAAATTATCCGCGCCGAAAATCAAAAGGCACAATGCGGAAATCGCAAGTCCCGCGTACGACGGAAGATGATTTTTCTCGTTTAAGAACTGTTCGAGGAAAATCACCGCAAACATTGATGTCATAACAAAGCTTATGCCGTCGGTGTCAAAGGTGATAAACGAGCCTAAAATTCCGCCGAGCGCCGAGCCTGTAACCCAGTAAAGGTGGTTTAGGAGCGTGACAAAAAACATAAACCAGCCTTTGTCAATGCCGTTCGGAATAAGCGCGGTGAAATTTATCGAAAAGGTTTCGTCGCACATTCCGAAGATAAGATAAAGTTTTTTTAAACCTGTGTTTTTAAATTTGTCAAGCATTGAAAGTCCGTAAAACAAGTGGCGCGCGTTTATCATCAGCGTGAGAAGAAACGTCTGAACGGGATTGAACGTGCCGAGCAGAATGTTTACCGCGACAAATTCCATCGAGCCTGCAAGAATGGTTATGCTCATAAGCAGGGGATAGACAAAGCTAAATCCCGAAACGTTCATTAAAACTCCGTATGCAAATCCGAGGAACAAAAACCCTGCAAGAATGGGAATGGTGTGCGGAAATGCGGATTTAAAAGCTTTTTTGATGGCTTTGAACTTTGTATGTGCCATATGTATCACCTGAATTGTTATCTTTTTAACACAAGATGAACAGGTATTCCGTCCTTTGTTTTGATTTTTTCCTCGCCCAAAATAAGCGGACGCGCGTAGTTTATAAATGCTTTTGTAACGTCGTTTCCGCGCGCGTTTATAAAGTTTTCGGGGAGTGTTTTTTCCTTGTTTGCAATAAGGTTTATGTCCATTGACGAAATTTTGATTTTGTAGTTTTCACCGTTTTCGCGCTCAAAAATCATCATTTCACCGCTTACACCGCGCAGTGCGTATGAAACCGCGGTTTTGCCTATTTTGAACGACTCCGCAAGGTCGGTTTTGGACGCAAAATGCGACGCGGCGCGCTGGAGAACGTTTATTTCAACGCTTCTGCATTTACAGCCGATTTCGGTTTTAACAATATTTTCAAGCGTTTTTGCCGCACCGCCGAGCTGGGCGTGACCGAATTTGTCGTTCTGCAAAACGTCGGACGCGGCGGCAACATAAACTCCGTCCTTGTTTTTAATTCCCTCCGACACCGCGACGATAACATTTTTGTGCTTTTTGATTTTGTCTTTGACGTCGCTTAAAAATTCGTTTACGTCAAACTGGTGCTCGGGAAGATATATAAGGTCGGGTGCGCATAGGTTTTCACTTCTCGCAAGCGCGGACGCCGCGGTGAGAAAGCCTGCGTTTCTGCCCATAATTTCAACTATTGTAACGCTGTCCACAAAATAGCAGTATGCGTCGCGCGCGATTTCCGCAACCGATGCGGCAACGTATTTTGCCGCACTGCCGAAACCGGGGCAGTGGTCTGTTCCGAACAGGTCGTTGTCGATGGTTTTGGGTATTCCCATAACGGTTACGCCCTTGTCAAACTTTTTTGCATACGCGTTAAGTTTCATAACGGTATCCATAGAGTCGTTTCCGCCGATATAGAAAAAATATTTTATGTTATGCTTTTTGAGTGAGGCGAAAATGTCCTCGTAAATTTCCGAATTTTCTTCAAATTCGGGAAGCTTAAAACGGCATGAACCGAGATACGACGACGGCGTGTTTTTTAAAAGCGATAAATTTTCTTTGTTATCGAAAATTTTGTTAAGCTCTTTTAGATTTCCGCTTAAAATGCCGTTAATTCCGTTTACCGTGCCGAAAATTTTGCTGATTTTTTCCGATTTGAGCAGTGCGTCGATAACGCCTGCAAGAGTTGCGTTGATGGCGCAAGTCGGACCGCCCGACTGACCTATAACTGCGTTGGCTTTTGTCACTGTAAACCCTCCAAAATATAGATACAAATATTATATCACTTTTTGTCGGTATTTGTCAACTTGCATAATCCTCAATTATGTGCGCAAGCTCGATTTTTGAATTTACCCTCACACCGCGCATAAATTCCTCGCGGTCGGTCTTTATCATCTGCGACACATTTATATCAAGCGTTTCCAAAAAATTTTGCTCCCCGTTTTTCACTTCATACACATTAAGCGCGCCGTTTTCGCATAAAATAAGATAGTAAGCCTCGATTTCGTCTGCGTTTTTCACGGACGAAATATTTTCCGCTTTCGGTTTTTCGCTTTTGACCGCATTTGTGTTTTCCGATTGCGATGTTTTTGTGTTTTGCGGAAGTTTGGGGCTTGTCCTTACGGAAAAATATGCAAAAAGCGCAAGCCACACAATTAAAAATACGCCTATCACCGACGAGCAAATGGTATAATAAAGTTTTTTATTCATAAAAATCCCTCTTATAAATATTGTTTTTATTGATATTTTTTGCATAAAATTTAAAAATATACATAATAATCGGCATAAAAGGATTGAAAAATAAGCAAAATTATGTTATACTACCGCTATATGTACTTTTGGGGGACAGTTTATGTTTGAAAATAATTTTGAAATTAACAAAGGAGCGAAAAAAAGCAGTATTATTGCAATTATCGTAATTGCTCTCATAGCTGCGGCGGTTTTCGCGTTTTCGCTTTATGTAAAATACCTTTCGCTTCTTGAAATCGGCGCTAAATACGTCAGTGTGTTTTTCACCAATCTGGGCGTAAAAGCCATTGCGCATATAGCAAGCTTTCTGCTGATTTTTGTGCTTTTTTATGCGTCTACATTTGCGGTGGACAAAATCAGCCGTCCCATTGACGGGATTTTGTCAAAGTGGCTCAAAAGCACATGGGTGAAAATTGTGTTAAGCGTCATACTTTCGATTTTCGCAAGTGCGTACGTCAGCGAAACGATATACGAAACGTACCTTCTTTTTGCGCACAGCAAGGAGTTCGGCATACTTGATCCGTTTTTCGGCAAAGACATCGGGTATTACATATTTACCCGACCGTTTCTTGCGTCGCTGGTAAACAGTGTTTTGTCGGTATGGCTTGTGGTTACCATATACTGTTTTGCCATTTATGCGGTCAATTTTTCGGTGAACGAAACTATGGATTTGCGCTGTCTTGCAAAGGACAAAGCGACGGTTATTCACAATATTGTCAACGTTGTAATTTATTTTACGCTCAAAGCGTTTACCTATAAGTTTAAGTCACAGGAGATTTTGTATTCCGAATTTGCCGGCGTTTCGGGCGCGGGATATACAGATATTTACGTTTGGTTTAATTTTTACAAAATCGCGCCGTATCTGCTTTTGACCATTGTTGCGCTTGCGATTGTTTTTCTTTTAAAGGCGAAATACAAGCCGATGATTTTCACCGTTGCCGTTTATCCCGTGACGATTATTGCGGTGTCGCTTGTTTCGCTCTACGTTCAGAAATTTGTCGTTGACCCCAATGAATATATAAAGGAAAAACCGTATCTTTCGTATAACCTTGAATTTACAAAACAGGCATATAACATAAAAGACGTTATCACCGCTGAATTTTCGGCGGACAATAACCTTACCGCGCAGGATATTGAGGACGACAAAGAGGTTTTAAACAACGTCCGCATTACCGATTTCGGCTCTACGCTCACCGCGTACAATGCGCTTCAGGGAATAAGGGATTTTTACACGTTTTTCGATATTGACATCACAAAATACGATATAAACGGCACTCCCACGCTTGTTATGACCGCACCGCGCGAAATAAGCCAAAGCAAGCTTAAGGAGAGTAATCAAAATTATACAAACAGAATTTTCCGTTACACCCATGGTTTCGGCGCGGTTATGAGCCCGTTAAACCGCGTGACGAGCGAGGGACAGCCCGAATTTTTGGTGAGCAACATTCCGCCCGTTTCAAAAAACGGCGCGCCCAAAATCAAACAGCCGAGGGTTTATTACGGCGAAACCGCGGACAAAGACGATTATGCGGTTGTTAACACGTCGATAAAGGAAATCGACTATCTTGAGGGTGCGTCGGACAAAGAATTTCAATATGACGGAAACGGCGGTTTAAAGCTCGGATTTTTAAATAAAGTGATTTTTGCGCTGGATAAATTCGACTATCATATTTTGGTGTCAAACTATATCACAAGCGACAGTAAAATTCTTATTAACCGCAATGTTGCGGACAGAGTGCGCAAAGCGGTGCCGTTTTTAACGTTCGATTCCGACCCGTATCTTGTGGTGGACGGAAACGGAAATTTAAAATGGATTTTGGACGGTTACACAACGTCGGAATACTATCCCTATTCGCAGAGCTGCAACGGAATAAATTATATCCGCAACTCTGTTAAGGCCGTTGTGGACGCATATAACGGCGATGTCAGTGTCTACCTTATGGACAGAACCGACCCGATTATACAGTGCTATATGGACATTTACCCCGGCGTTATTCTCGACGAGGAATTTCCGGCGGATTTGAAAGAGCATATCGTTTATCCCGAATATCTTTTCAAAATTCAGTCGCAGGTTTACGGAAAATATCATGTTGACAGTGAGGATTCGTTCTATAACCGTTCGGACGAATGGGTTTTCGCGACCGAAAAATATATAAACGAGTCCAAAAGCATAGCGCCGTATTACAATCTTTTGAAGATAGACGAATTTCCCGAAAGCGACTGCAATTTTGTGGTTATGATACCGTATACCTTGAACGGCAAGGAAAATATGACGTCGTGGCTGGCGGCAAGCTGTGATTACGAAAACTACGGGCAAATGGTGTGCTACCGTTTCCCCAAGGGCAAAAATATATACGGAACACAGCAGATTGAGTCGCGTATCGACAACGACCCGACCATTTCAAAGGAGCTTACGCTTTGGAGTCAGGGCGGTTCAAATGTGATACGCGGAAACACGCTCGTTGTGCCGATTAAGAATTCGCTCCTTTATATTGAGCCTATATATATCACATCATCAAGCGCGGAAAGCAGTATTCCCGAGCTTAAAAAGGTTATCCTCGCATATGACGATAAGGTTGTTATGGAGGATAATCTCGGCGATTGTTTGAGTGCGGTGTTTAACATTCCGAGTGATGTCGCCGAACTGCAAAACAGCCCGAACGGCGTAAATTATAATGTTTCTGATGACGCGTTGAGCGCGATTATAGCGCGCCTTGTCGAAAATTACGACGCGCTGAGCGTCGCAAGTAAAGACGGTAACTGGGTCGCATTCGGCGAGAAAATGGCGGCATTGTCGAAAAATATCGGCGAGCTTGAAAGTTACGGCGGAAATTTAAATTCGTCCGACGCAAACCAAACCGATAATACCCCAACACAGGAAAATTCGGAAAATATATCAGAGTAAATATTTAAGCCCTTCTTTTTTGTAAGAAGGGCTTAATATAGTGGTTTTTCGTTGCAGACAATAGCTTTGGCGTAGAATTAAAAACCAATCAAATTTAAATTTGCCGATGTAGAACATCCCGAAAAGAGTTGATAGCGACTGTGAGTCGTAAATGAGCGCGCTTGCAAGCGAATAGGCGAGCCGAGCGTGACTTTTTTCGGAAGAGGAGGGACAGCGGAGCGGGTGACTGATTTTTTTATGAAATAAAAAAATCGGAACAAGCAAAGCTTGTCCGAAAACAAAGAAACCAAACAAATTTATGATTGCTGATGTAGAACACCCCGAAAAAAGTTGATAGCGACTGTGAGCTGTAAATGAGCGCGCTTGCAAGCGAATAGGCGAGCCGAGCGAGACTTTTTTCGGAAAAGGAGGGACAGCGGAGCGGGTGACTGATTTTTTTATGAAATAAAAAAATCGGAACAAGCAAAGCTTGTCCCGACGTGGCTGGGATAGCAGGACTCGAACCTACGAAATGTCGGAATCAGAATCCGATGCCTTACCAACTTGGCTATATCCCAATGCGCTACAAATGGTATTATATAACAAACAAAACCAAATGTCAAGTATAAATTTTATCAAATTTAAAAAAAATTGTAACTTTTTTTTAATTATTTTGTGTTAAAATAAGAAGAGTATTCATAAAAACGCAAATTTAACGCAAATTTTTTGTTTTTGCCTGAAAATCAAGCGCAGAAACTTAAGCGGAGGTGCAAAAATGAAACAGAAAAACAAAAGCGGCAAGTCTAAAAAGATTTTAAAAACGACATTTATCACGCTTGCCACCATTGCGGTTATGCTGATTTGTATTTTTGTAATTTGGCTTACAACCGGCGTCGACTTCGGTATGGTCGATACCGTAAAAAATATTACGCTTAAAATCAATACAACAGTGTATTCTACCAATGCAGACGGAAAGGACGAGGTTTACGAGCAGATTATAGCCAGCGAAAACCGCGTGTGGGTGAGTATCGACGACATTCCGCAGGAAATGCAGAACGCTATCGTCGCCATTGAGGACGAGCGATTTTATAAGCATAAGGGCGTTGACGTAAAACGTACACTCGGCGCGGTTTGGGGCGAGTTTACGGGCGGTTCGGGCTACGGCGGAAGTACGCTTACCCAACAGCTTGTAAAAAACATCACGGGCGACAGAGAGCGCACAAAGGCGCGAAAAATCCGCGAGATTTTCAGAGCGCTTGAGCTTGAAAAAACGCTTGATAAATCGGAAATTTTGGAGCTTTATCTCAATACGGTTTACTTCGGTCAGGGATGCTACGGCGTTGAAACCGCGTCGAACAAATATTTCGGCAAAAGCATAAAAGAACTTGACCTTGCCGAATGTGCGTCAATCGCTGGAATTACGCAGTATCCCACGCTTTACGAACCGCTCGGAAATCCCGAAGAAAACAAAAAGAAACAGCACCTTGTGCTGGACAAAATGGAAGAGCTCGGTTTTATAACCGACGTTGAGCACGACGAGGCATACGACGAAGAATTGGTGTTCACCGAAAACAATGTTGACACCACAAACACACAGAATTCATATTTTGTTGAAAAGGTTATAAACGACGTTATAACCGATTTAACCGAAAAAGCAGGCTACAACAAATCCATTGCAACGCAGATGGTTTACGGCGGAGGACTTAAAATTTATTCCACCGTTGACGCAAAAGTGCAGAAAGCTATGGAAGAAGTTTTTGAGAACGAAGCAAGTTTTCCGAAAACGTCGGGAGATGTCAAACCCGAATCGGCTATGGTTATAACCGACCCGTACACGGGCGAGGTTAAAGGCATTGTCGGAGGACGGGGCAAGAAAAGCGGAAGTATGGTGCTGAACCGCGCCACGCAGTCACCGCGCCAGCCGGGTTCGTCAATTAAACCGCTTTCGGTTTACGGCCCCGGAATTGATACCGGCAAGGTTACGCAGTATACCGTTATAAAAGACGAGCCTATTAACATAAACGGCTGGACTCCGAAGAATTACGACGGTACTTTTGAGGGTTCTATGACGGTTATGCGCGCACTTCAGAAGTCACAGAACATACCTGCCATAAATATTTTGCAGATGGTGGGCGTTGACAGGTCGTATGAATATTTAACGCAGAAAATGCACTTTACCACACTTGACGAAAACGACCGAAATCTCGCGGCGCTCGCGCTCGGCGGTATGACGCGCGGTGTCACGGTTTACGAAATGGCGGCGGCATATTCGGTGTTCCCCAACAAGGGAGTTTACAACAAGCCGAAAACCTATACAAAGGTCACCGACTCGACGGGCAAAGTTATTTTGGAGGCAAGCAATTCGTCAAACGTTGTATTTTCCGAAAACTCGGCATATACAATGCGAAATCTTTTGAAAAACGCGGTTGAAAACGGCACGGGCGGCGGCTCGAAAATTTCGGGTATGGACACCGCCGGCAAAACCGGTACAACCGATAAAGACTCCGACAGATGGTTTGCGGCATTTACGCCGTATTACTGCGGTGTTGTGTGGTTCGGATATGACGTTCCGCAGAAAATTGTCGTTTCGGGAAACCCTGCGCTTAAACTTTGGAAAGCGGTAATGGATAAAGTCCATAAAGGCCTTGACCCGAAAACGTTTGACAAACCGTCGAAATCGTCTGCAACGGCGCTTTGCACGCAAAGCCGTAAGCTTGCGACGGGCGAGTGCGAGGTTTATTACGAATATTTCAGCAAGGGCAGTGCGCCGACTGTTTACTGCAATCCGTCGACCGACCATCATAAGAAAACCGACGAAAATACCGAGGGCGAAAACGCCGAGAATACACCGCAGGGCGAGGGCACAAAGCTTCCTCCTCCCGATGCAAACGCTCCCGGCGGAGGACAGACAGCAAATCCCCCGTCACAGGGCACGGGCGGTTCAAACGGACAAAATCCGCCGTCTCAGCCGTCAACACCTCCGAGCAACCAGCCGACGGTAAATTTGGATTAGAATTATGAAGCTTTCAAAACAAAAAGTTATAAAGGAAGAAAATATTTCGATACGGTTTATGCAGCAGAAAGATATTTCTATGCACAGCCACGAGTTTTTTGAGTTTGTCTATGTAGTTTCGGGGAGTATTCTGCACACGTTAAACGGCAAAACAAGGCGGATTGACAAGGGCGATTACTTCTTTATAGATATAGGCGACGAGCACTGTTATTCAACCAAAAAATACGGCGACGCGAATATTATAAACTGCCTTTTTATGCCGTCGTTTGTGGACGGTTCGATGCTCGGCGTGACAAAGTTTCCGAGCCTTATGTCGAACTATCTTATAAAGCTCGGAAATGCACCGCTCGAATGTGCGCCGTCGGGGGTTATCTACCGCGACGACGACGGAAGTGTGGGCAAAATTTACGAAAAAATGCTTCCCGAATATAACGAGAAAAAAGACGGTTATGAGGAAATTCTTCGGTGTTATCTTATTGAAATTATAATTCTTACCGTGCGCAAGGCGATAAAATCAAACGGCAAAGCGCGCGAAAAAAGCTTGTCCGACAAGGCTTTTGAATATATCGACAAGCATTATGCCGAGGATATTTCGCTTTATAAGCTTGCGAAAATGCTCAATTATTCGGTGCCGTATTTGAGCAAAAATATCAAAACCGAAACAGGCGAAAATTTTGTAAATCACCTGCAAAAGGTGCGCCTTGAGCACAGTTGCCGTCTTTTGGCGAATACCGATAAATCGGTTTACGAAATTATGTGCAGTGTCGGCTACCGCGACGTTAAATTTTTCAACCTGCTTTTTAAGAAAAATTTCGGCGCAACACCGTCCGAATACAGAAAGAGATTAAAAAACACCCTATAAATTAAAAAAACACCACCTTTTTATTTGCCCGATACGCTTGTATAATGGCATTAAAGGAGGGTGTTTTTTTATGTTTTACAGCAAAAAAGATGAAAAAGAACTTACAAATAAACTTTTTGAAAATCCGACAAGCGAATACCGCGGTGCGCCGTTCTGGGCGTGGAACACAACGCTTGAAAAGGACGAAATGATGCGTCAGATTGACGGATTTAAGAAAATGGGCTTCGGCGGATTTCATATGCACGCGCGCGTCGGTCTGGATAGCGAGTATCTCGGCGATCGGTTTATGGATATGGTGCGCGCCTGCATCGACAAGGCGAAAGAAAACGGAATGAGAGCGTATCTCTACGATGAGGACAGATGGCCGTCGGGCACGGCAGGCGGATTTGTCACAAAAACAAAAAAATTCCGCAGAAAAATAGCGTCGTTTTCTAAAAATCTTCCCGATGAAATTTATGAAAAAAACGAGGCGCTCGATAAGGCAAAGCCGTATTTTCTTTCGGCATACGACATAAAGCTTGACGATGGCGGATACCTTGAAAGCTACAAAAGAATAGGCAAAGATGACACGGCAAAAAATATGAAACGATATTTTTACGTATTTTTTACTGCCGAAATCGAGTGGTTCAACAATCAGTCAGCTGTTGACTCAATGGATAAAGAGGCGATGGAAAAATTCTTTGACATAACGCTTCCTGCATACAAAAATAAGGTAGGGGACGAATTCGGCAAAACCGTACCGTCGATATTCACCGACGAGCCGTGCAGTGCGCCGTCGTGGAGCGGAGTTGACGCGAATTTATATACGAATTTTTCGCTTGAAAATGAGGGGAGCGAGAAAAATCTGTTTGTTTCGTGGAGCACGCATTTTGAGGACGAATTTAAAAAGATGTGCGGTTATGACATTCTCGACCGCTTGCCCGAGTTTTTCTATCAAAACCGCGATAAAAATTATAAGGTGCGCTATGACTATTTCGACGTGCGCAGTGAACTTTTTGTAAGCGCATTTGCAGACCGGTACAAAGAGAAATGCGATGAGCTCGGCATTGCGTTTACGGGGCATTTGATGCAGGAGGACGGAATTGGTATTCAGGCGCGCGCAACTGCCGAAACAATGCGTTTTTACCGTTCGTTCACCATTCCGGGCATAGACCTTTTGGGCGACAGAGTTAAGTTTCAGACCGCAAAACAGGCGCAGTCGGCAAAAAATCAGTACGGCAGAGAGGGTATGATGTCCGAGCTTTACGGCGTTACAAGCTGGGATTTTGATTTCCGCCATCACAAATTTCAGGGTGACTGGCAGGCGGCTCTGGGCGTGACGTTCCGCGTTCCGCACTTGGCATTTCTTTCGATGCGCGGTGAGGGCAAGCGTGATTACCCTGCGTCGATAAATTATCAGTCGCCGTGGTATGAGGAATATCCGCTTATCGAAAATCACTTTGCACGGCTCAACACCGCACTGACACGCGGAAAACCGATTGTCCGCGTCGGCGTTGTCCACCCCGCTGAAAGCTACTGGGTGAACTGCGGACCCGACACCAAAACACTTCTTGCGCGCGATGAAATCGACGCGGATTTTCTTAAAATTACAAATATTCTGCTCAAAAACAACATTGATTTTGACTTTATTTGCGAGGCGGAACTGCCGAAACTTTACAGGGAAAACGGCAAAAATTTCAAGGTCGGCGAAATGGAATACAGCGCGGTTATTCTGCCGAACATCCAAAGTCTGCGCAAAAGTACGCTTGAAATTTTGCAGAAATTTTCGTCGGACGGAAAGGTGATAGTTGCAGGCAGAACGCCCGAATATATCGACGGCACATATTGCGCCGATGTGAAAGAAAAACTTGCAGAATGTGAAAATGTCACATTTGACGAGTGCGGAATTATTCCTGCTCTCGAAGATGTGCGCGAGGTTAAAATTGATATTTTCGATATTCTGCCGTCGGGAGAATATAAAACGGAAAACACAACGTTTGATAATTTTTACATATACAATCTCCGTGCGGATAATAACGGAAAATGGCTGTTTATAGCGCACGGCGCAAAGCACGACTATGATTTTTGCTTTGCGAAAAATCTTAAAATCACCGTAAACGGCGAATACAGCGTAAAAGTTTACAACACATTAAACGGCGAAATTTCAGACGTTCCGTTTGAGCATAAAAACGGCAAAACAATATGTAATTATGTGCTTAATGCAAGCGACAGTTTGCTTTTAAGATACGAAAAAACCGACGCGCCGAGCATAAAAGATAACGGTGCAAAAGCGCAAAATAAGCTTTATTCGTTCAGCTTAACCGACGCGGTTGATTACACTCTTGCCGAGCCGAACGTTTATATTGCGGACAAATTCGATGCGTATTTAGACGGCGAAAAGGCTGCGGAAAACACTGAAATTCTGCGCATTGACGACAAAATAAGAACGCTTATCGGCGAGCCGGTGCGAGGCGGAAGGTACGCACAGCCCTGGACGAAAAAGTTTGACGGAAGAACGTATAATGTTAAGCTTGTTCACAAATTTGAAAGCAAAATTGACACCGGCGACGTTTGGTTTGCGACCGAGGAAAAGGGAAAAATCGCATTTAACGGTGAGCAGATTGATATGACCGAGTGCGGATATTTCACCGACCGCGACATTAAAAAATATAAACTCGGCAAAATTAAAAAGGGCACAAATATCATTGAAATCGAGCTTGATTACAGAACGAAAACAAATCTTGAGGCGTGCTATATTCTGGGCGATTTCGGCGTTGAACTTCACGGCGCGGATATAAAAATCGTAAACCGTGCTGAGAAAATTTACTTTGACACGGTAACAAATCAAACGCTCCCGTTTTACGGCGGAAATCTTACTTATAAAACCGAGATTGACACTCCCGAGTGCAGTCTTGAAATACGCGCGCACAAATACCGCGGTGCGCTTGTGAAAGTTAAATTTGACGGCGAATACGTCGGAAACACGACCTTTGCGCCGTACGGCGTTTGCGTCAAAAACGTAAAAAGCGGAAAGCACACCGTTGAATTTGAGCTTTTCGGCACTCGTTACAACACCTTCGGACCGCTCCACAGAGCACAGGAAAACGCCGACCTCTGCACGCCTGCCACCTACCGTGCGAAAGGTGACTGGTGGTGCGAGGAATACAAGGTACGAAATACGGGAATTTTGAAAGCGCCCGAAATTACCGTTTTTGAAAAGTAAAAAATTTATCAGAAAAGTTTAAAACCCTGTTTTGAATTTAAAAAAACAGGGTTTTATCTATACAGGGGGGTTATTTATTTTTTCGCACTTTTTGCAAATTTAAGCGGTGTTATGCCTTTTGCCTTTTTAAATACCGTCGAAAAATAATTCGAGTCGTTAAAACCGCACATAAGAGCAGTGTCGGTGACGGAATATTTTCCGCTTTTCAAAAGCTTTTCCGCGTTCAAAATGCGTACGTATGTTATGTATTCGTTAATTCCTATGCCCGAAATATCCTTGAATTTTCGGCATAGATGGCTTTCGCTCACCGAAAAAATATTCCCGAGGAGCGACAGCGTAATCGGCTTGTCGTAGTTTTGGCTGATGTATTCCGAAATATCGTGAATAAGCTTTTCCGCACCCTCGATTTCCGTTTTCGGTTTGCGCCTGTATCGGCACAAAAGCGTCAAAAGCTCAAGCGTGTAGAGGTTAAATAAAAAATCGGAATATTCGTCCTTTTTCTCCGACTCGTTTTCGAGATTGTGCAAAATCGCCGACATTGCGTTAAGCTTGCTTTCGGGCACGCTCATAACCTTTGTTTTGCAAAGCTCTTTCACAATGTATCGGTTTTCGTCGTTAAAAAGCGTATCGTCAAAGCAAACCAAAATCCGCTCGTTGTGCAGACACGTTTCGCTGTCGGTTTTGTGAAACATACCCTTTGGAACAAACACAAAGTTGTCCTTTTTCACGCTGAAAATCTCGTCGCCGATAAAATATTTCGTTTCGCCGTTTATAAGGTAGTAAAGTTCGTATTCGTCGTGATAGTGAATACCTGTGAATTTGCGTTTGTTTTTTATTCTGTGATGTGAAAATCTTTCATTTTTATATGTATATCCGTCCATAATTATCACCTTTGAAGACATTCTATCACAAATTTTTGCAAAAAACAATATATTCAAGAAAATTTGTGATAATAGCAATATTATAAAGGAAAAACATAAAATGTTGTTTTATAATTTTTGTATAATTTGACGTTTGCGGAGGTTTTATATATGTTTGAAAAGGTTAAAAGATGCGAAAAGGTGATACAGTTCGGCGAGGGCGGTTTTTTGCGCGGATTTGTTGACTGGATAATCCAGGAAACCGACGAAAAGACGGATTTTAACGCGGGTGTCGTTGTTGTTCAGCCGATAGAAAAGGGAATGTGCGAAAAATTGGAGGAGCAAAACTGCGTTTACACACACATTATGCGCGGTATAAAAAACGGTGTTCCGACGGTTGAAAAGAAAATTATCGACGTTATTTCGCGCACTGTTGAGCCGTACAAAGATTTCAACGAATTTTTAAAGCTTGCCGAAAATGAGTCGTTCAGATTTGTTGTGTCGAACACAACCGAGTCGGGAATTGCGTATAACGATGCGGATTTGCCCGAAAACGCACCGAATGTAACGTTCCCTGCAAAGGTGACGCTTTTGCTCAAAAAAAGGTTTGATTTGTCGCTTGACGGATTTATTTTTCTTCCGTGCGAGCTTATTGACAAAAACGGCGCAACGCTTAAAAAATACATACTCGATTATGCTGAAAAATGGAATTTCGGCAATGATTTTATAAACTGGGTTAACGAGAAAAACGTGTTCTGCAACACGCTTGTTGACCGCATTGTAACGGGCTGTCCGCGCGGTGAAAAAATCGACCTCGGATATGAGGACAATATGGTGAACACAAGCGAAATTTTCCATTTGTGGGTTATTGAAGGCCCCAAAGAAATCACAAAGGAATTTCCGTTTGACAAAACCGGCCTTAACATAATTGTGACCGACAATCTCGAGCGTTACCGCACGAGAAAGGTGCGCATTTTAAACGGCGCGCACACGTCGATGATACCGTATGCTCTGCTTTCGGGAATTGAAACGGTGGGCGACTGTATGAAAGACGAAAAAATGAGCGCTTTCGTTAAAAAATGCGTTTACGACGAAATTATTCCGACGCTCGATTTTCCGAAAGATGAGCTTACAGACTATGCCGACAACGTTTTTGAACGTTTCCAAAATCCGTATATCAGACATATGTGCTCGTCAATCGCGCTCAATTCGGTAAGCAAGTTCAAAGTGCGCGTTTTGCCGTCTGTTCTCGAATACATAAAATGCACGGGAAAAATGCCCGAAAACCTTCTTTTGTCGTTTGCAAAGCTTATTGAATTTTACAAAAACGGCACACCGAACGACGACGAAAAAGTTATGAAATTTATGAAAGAAAAATCAATAGAAGAAATTTTGGCAAACAAAGATTTGTGGGGCGAAGATTTGACATTTCTTGCCGATGAGATAAACGGGAGATACGGAAAATGAGAATAAATCCTTTGGATAATGTTGAAATAAATTTGGAGAACGGTCACAAGTACGCGTTCTGCGACATCAAAAACGGCGAAAACATCATAAAATACGGCTTCCCGATAGGTCGCGCTGTATGTGATATAAAGCGCGGTGAACACGTTCACACGCATAATATGAAAACAAATCTCGGCGATAATCTTGAGTATTCGTATGAGCCGGATTTTACACCGATTAAGCGCGTTTGCACCGATAAAACGTTTATGGGCTATGTGCGCCAAAACGGCGATGTCGGAATACGAAACGACATATGGATTGTGAACACGGTAGGGTGCGTAAACAAGATTGCAAAAAGGCTTTCCGAACTTACGGGCGCAAAATATTTTGAGCACCCGTTCGGCTGTTCCCAGCTCGGGGGTGACCAGAAAACTACACAGTTTATTTTAAAAGGCTTGGTAAATCACCCCAACGCGGGCGGTGTTTTGGTGCTCGGACTCGGCTGTGAAAATAACAATATTGCCGAGTTTAAAAAGGTGCTCGGCGAATATGACGAAAACCGTGTTAAATTTTTAAACGCGCAGGATTTTGACGACGAAGCAGACGAGGGTGTTAAGCTTATCGGCGAGCTTAAAAAATATGCCGATACGTTTAAGCGTGAGCCTGTACCCGTATCAAAGCTTAAAATAGGCTTAAAATGCGGCGGCAGCGACGGTTACAGCGGTATCAGTGCAAATCCGCTTGTGGGAAGCTTGTCCGACAAGGTGATTTCGTACGGCGGTGCGTGCGTTCTTACCGAAGTTCCCGAAATGTTCGGAGCGGAAACACTTCTTATGAAAAGATGTCCTACGAAAGAGTTATTTGACAAAACCGTACTTCTTATAAATAATTTTAAAGATTACTTCAAACGCCATAATCAGGTTATATACGAAAATCCGTCGCCCGGCAACAAGGCAGGCGGAATAACAACGCTGGAGGAAAAATCGCTCGGCTGTGTGCAGAAGGGCGGAATGGGAGAGATTGCCGATGTTCTTGATTATGGCGGCGTTGTTACAAAAAACGGGCTGTCGCTTTTGAACGGCCCGGGAAATGATATTGTTGCCGTAACGAATTTAACCGCGGCGGGCGTGCATATGATACTTTTTACTACAGGCAGAGGAACCCCTGTCGGTGCGCCTGTTCCGACGGTTAAAACCGCGACAAACAAAAGCCTTGCCGAGAGAAAGAAAAACTGGATAGACTTTGACGCGTCACCGCTTATTGACGGGGCGGATATGCAAAGCCTTACCGATGAATTTTTTGATTTTATAATCGAAACCGCATCGGGCAAACAGACCAAAAACGAGATAAACGGCTGCAGTGAAATTTCAATCTTCAAGGACGGAATTGTGCTGTAAAATTATGTCATAAAATTGTTATATTTTTTTAATAAAAATGTTGTTGATTTTCCCCTCTTTATATGCTATGATATTAGAACAAAATATATAGTTTTGGGAGAGGGGATTTTTATGAAAAGAACAAAAAGAATTTTATCGTTTGTGCTTATGCTTTCGGTACTGTTTACGTGCTTTGCGTGCTATGCCGAAACGGAAAACACGGACAACGGCGGTATGTTCACAGTTGTGAGCGTCGACTATCCCGGGGGCGAAGAACTTTTCGGCAAAAGCTATGAAAAATATTCACGTCTTTGCGCGCGTTTTTCGGACGACAAAACACCTATTCCGCTGTCAATGTATTATGACGGCAAAATGTTCGCAACCGTTCCGAAATTCGATGCAAACAGAGTGATTGAAGTATTTATCGGTGACGAAGCAGTGTTTACCGACTACAACGACGAACATTCGTTTGATTTTTATTATATGAAAAAGCTTTCAATCAGCGGTGTTGTAAACGGCGATAACGAGGGCAAAGCAAATCCGTTAAGCGAAATCACGCGCGCCGAGGCAACTGCTATGGTTATGAGATTTTTGGGACTTCCGGCGGTTGACGGTGCAGAAAGCAAGTTTGACGACGTTAAAAAAGACGACTGGTTCTGTGATGTTGTTGCGTCGGCAAACAAATACGGAATTGTAAACGGCGACTCCGAAACAAAGTTTTCACCCGAAAGGAGTATTTCGCGTGAAGAGTTTGTTGCAATCGCGGCAAGAGCAACATATCTTGCAGGATTGAGAAGCGAAGATAAAAGCGTTACAAAAGAAAATTTTGCAGACTACCGAAGTGTCGTTGCGGAGGATTTAGACAAGGTTTCGGATTGGGCAATCCCTGCATATCACACATTGGGATATAATGTTCCGGTTGATTATGAGGACGGCACCGAGCTTGACGCGGAGGGTGTGCCGATAAGCATTATGTTTTACAGACCGTCGCAGAATATAACACGTTTTGAAGTGTCGGTGGTGCTTGCCCGCATTCAGGAAAATTATCAGGTTTATCCGTCAAGCCTTGCGGTACAGTACGGCTTTGACAAAGAAATGCCGACAATCGACGGTTCTACATCTACATATCCGTTTACCGAGGCGGTTTATCAAAACCTTTTCTCGAACGGTTATATGCACCCGCAGATGCCTCAAAAACATTCAAAGAGCCACGCGTCTTACGAAAGACTTATAAACGGCGATGTTGATATGATTTTTGCGTCGGTTTACCCTGCAAGCGATGTTCTTGAACTTGCAAAAGAAAACGGCGTTGAAATTGAGCTTGTGCCCATTGCATACGACGCTATGGTTTTCTTTACAAACATTGAAAACAGCGCGGAAAACCTTACAAGCGAGCAGATTACAAATATTTATGTTGACAACAAATATACAAACTGGAACGAAATAGGCGGTCCCGACGCGCTTTTGTATCCCTACTGCCGTAACAACGACAGCGGAAGCCACGCGCAGATGGAAAGACATTTCTTGAACGGCAAGGAAATCAACGAGAAAATAAGAAACGAAACAACGTCTGTTTCTATGTCAAATGTGCTTACCGACGTTCAGGGCGCGATTACAACCGACCCTGCCGGATATGCGCTCGGCTACAGCATTTACTACTATTTTAACAATATGGATATGTTCTATGACACGTCGAAAACGCTCAAACTTTTGGCGATTGACGGTGTATATCCGACCGATGAAACCATTGCGGACGGAACATATCCGCTTTCAAACAATACGTACATTGCATACATCAAAGGCTCGAAAGGCGAGGAAAGGGCTAAAAAAATGGCTGACTTTATGCTCACCGATGCAGGTCAGATGTGCGTTAAATACGCAGGCTTCGGCACATTAAGACCGATTGACGAAGATGTAGATTAAAGTTTTAGCAAATCAAGGTGAAGAAATTTGAAGAAAAATACAAAAAGTTTAGTTTTAACATTTATAGGGTGCATTTTGGCGGGCTATGCCGTCAGCTGTATTCTTTTGCCGAATAAAATCGTAAACGGCGGTGTGTCGGGTTTGTCGACGGTGCTTTATTACGCGTTCGGGTTTCCGGCGGCGCTTTCAAATGCCGTGCTCAACGTTGTTTTACTGCTTTTCGGCTTTAGGGTGCTCGGCGGAAAATTTGTCGTCAAGACCCTTTACGGTGCAGGCATATTTTCGATATTTATACAGCTTTGCTCGTATCTTCCGCCTCTTACCGATAATCCCATTCTTGCCGTTGTTTTCGGCGGTATACTCTACGGGTTCGGCATAGGTCTGGCGCTTGCGTCGGGCGCAACAACGGGCGGTACAGATATTGCAGGCAGACTTATTCAGCATAAGTTTCCGCACCTTCCCATAGGCAAGCTTTTACTGTTTTGCGACGGCTGTGTAATTTTAATATCGCTTTTGGTGTTCAGGCAGATTGACCTGTGTTTGTACGGCGTTATAACGGTGTTTGTATCGACTTTCTCGGTTGACTATTTTATCCGCAAGCTAAACATTTCAAAGCTTGCGTTTGTCATAACCGAAAAGGGCGATGAAATATCACAAAAGCTCATTTCCACATCACCGCGCGGTGTAACGGCGGTTGACGTTGTGGGTGCATACACGGGTGACAACAAAAAAATGCTGGTATGCGCACTTAAAGAAAACGAAATTACGGCTTTCCAGAACAAAATTATAAAAATCGACCCCGACGCGTTTATAATTTTTTCGGAGTCACAGCAGATTGTCGGAAACGGATTTTTCGTTTACAGATAAAGCTTATAAATTTAACACAAAATAAAGACCTCATCTTTTAAAAGATGAGGTCTTTTAAGTTTTTGTTATAACTTAGTTTTCCGATATAAAATAGTCGTTCAAAATGTTTACCGTCTGCGTGTCAAGCTCGCGCACAAGCTTTGCTTTAAGCTCGGAAAAAGCATCTTCGCCCATTTCGCTTTTGTAAGAACGCGCCTTGTCGATATAATCTTTATACGTCGTTTTAACGTATTCACGCGTGATTTCCGTGCCTTTTTCACCGCTCTCGATTGCAAGGTTAACCGCCGTTTTAATCTCGGTTATAACCTTATTTTCGTCCGCGGTGAAACGGATATTTCCAAGCTGGCTTATGAGCGATTTTAATGTGTCAACAATCTGCTCGTTCGTGTAATCGAGTTTGGTGTCGTCTTTTTTACCTCCTGAATTACTTCCTGAATTACCGCCCGAATTGCCTTTGTTTCCTCCGCCCGACGAACCGCCTGTGTTACCGCCTGTTGACGGGATTACGGGGGTTGTCGGCTCTGTCGGCGTTACGGGAGTATCCGCAACAAATTTTGCAAGCACGAGCGAAACCTCGGCGCGCGTTATATTCTGCGTTGCGCGGAATGTGTTGTTCGCCTCGAGAGGCATAAGATAATTTGACACGATTTTGTAAACGTCGTCTTTTGCCCAGTCGGATATTTCGTCTGTAATCTGCTTGTCAAACGGAAGCTCAAACGGCTTTGCGGTGCGGTTTAAAATGGCGCAGAACTGCTCGCGCGACAAATAGTCGTCACCGCGGAAAGTCGAGTCCTCAAAACCTTTTATATAGCCTGCCTTTTTCGCTGTGAGAACATAGTCGTAATACCAGTCGTTTTGCGAAACGTCCGTAAATGTGTTTTGGTCTTTTTCGGTGTAGCCGAATACCATATTTACGATTTTGCAAAGCTCCGCACGGGTGATGGGATTGTTCGGACGAAACGTCAAATCACCGTAGCCGAGAATGATTTTTGCGGTGAAAAGCTTGTTTACCGCGTCGCACAAGGTTGTGTTTGGCGCAATATCGGTAAAATACGAATCTGCCGCAAGAACGGGCGAAAACGCGAATAATGACACGATAAACGCCGTTAAAATGATAAATGATGTAAATTTTTTCATAAAAATTCCTTTCCCGGTGTGCATTATGAGAGAAAATATCCCATAATGTCACACGGGCGGACGGAAAAGATTTCCGTCCGCCCGTTGATGTTTTTTAGTATCTTACTTCGCTTCTTTTGAATGTAAATTTAAGTGCACCGAAGTTAATTGTATATGTGTCCGCAGTGTCGGAGCCTGCCTCAAAGCTGAACATCTCATCGGTTGTGTAATCGTACATATCGCACAGGTTTGTAAGATATGCAAATCTTTTATTAACCATTTCAGCCGTTACACCGCTGAATGCCGAACCGAAGAATCTGTTGCCGAGACTGTTTACCAAGTCGAGGTAGGAGATGATGTGATTGGGCATAATCTCTGCAAACGCTTCATACTGCGCTCTTGTGATTGTGCCGTTGTCAACAGCGTCCATAAAGTCGGCGTTTGCATAGTCTAAAAGAACAACCGCCTCTTTGAGAAGTTCGTAATACTCATCTGCCGATTTAAGGCTGTAACCGGACAAAACTTCTTCCGTTTCTGCCGATTTTGTGCCGTTCAAAAGGTTTTCGGGAGAGATAAGCTCCATAAGTTTTTTGTAGTTTTCGCTTACGTTCCAAACCTTGTTTGCGGTGTTTTCGTACTTGTCGATAAGACTGTCATACATAGGAATTATAACCGTCGAAACGGGATTTATACTAAGTGTGATTTTGCAGTCTACCGTTCCAGAGCCTGCGGCTATAACTCTCTGGAGCTGTGCAAGAGTTGCCGTTTTCGCGTTTGCGAAAATGTCCTCCTGGTCCTCAAGCGAGAGATACTGTTTGTAGTTTGCCGGAACTTTGTCGGAAACGTCATTATATTCAAGCTCGTCGACCTTGGTCTTTAAAGCTGTGATAACAGGTATTCTTGTGGGTGTTGCGGTGATTGTCGAAGTTGTTGACATTTCGTCGATAATAGCGTTTACAAATTCGTCCGCATCAGCGCCGTCGGGAACGTTGCTATGCATAAGTTCTCTTAAAAAGTCTTCGCCGAAAATTTGTGTATATGTCAGCGTGCTCTTATATTTCAAAATGTTTTCGGCATCGTCCAAAAGGCCGTTTGCTTTAAGCTTGTCGAGATATTTGTTTTTAATATCATCAAATGCTGTAAGTTCGATAAAGCTTTTGTTTCGGAAGATAAAGTCCTTAACCGTGTCGACATAGCGCATATCGGAGTTGTATTCTACCGATGCTGTGCCGTTTTTGCCGAGCGTTGTGTCGATTACGTTAAGCGAAACGAGCGCCCACGCAGGATACAAAGTAACATCTGCGTTTGCAACGGTGTCAAGAGTGTATTTGTCGCCTGTTGAATTATCATACCAGTAGTCCTGCGCAATTTTGTGGAGATACGATTTGCCGTCCCATACGGAATACGGAGCTTCCCAGTAACCGTCAAAATAAACCTCAGGCATTGCTTTTATCGAATCCGAAATTTTTGCGCCTTTCTTAACCGCGATTTTGGCAACAATATTGCCGTCGTCGTCAAATGTAATAAGACAACCCTCTGTAAATACGGGAGTAAGAGTGATATGATCGGTTACTTTTATTTCGTCATTGGGGTAAATTTTTTCGCCCGTTTCCGAATTGAGCCAGTAATCAACCGCGTAAATTATTCCGCCTTCTTCTTTTCTCACGTTTGCGGGAAGTTTAAGGGTTTCGCCGTAAAGCGCCTCGTAGCTGTCTGTTTTTTCGCCGTCGAACACAACGCCGTCGGGATAGTCAAAGGTTACAACCTTTGCTTCAAGGTCGTAGCAGAGCTGTAAAACCAGCGAACCGTCCGATACAACCGTGCCCGAAACCTTACTTTTTGAGGTGTTGAGCGTGTAGCCTGTGTATTTAGGCGTATCGGCGCTTACCTGTGCGCCTACGATACCCGAAAATTCGTCTGTCGATGCGAGTTTGTATGTTTTATCAAGATTTTGCATATAGCGTTCAACCGTGTATGCTGCGCTCTTTTTGCTCGAAGATGACGACGAACCGGTGTTTGTCGAAACAGAGAATGTACCCTCTTTATATTTTGCCGCGGTGTTTTCAACAATGTGGTCAAATACACCTTCTGTGCGGAAGTTGTCAAAATATACAACATTGTTGAGGTTGTTTACAACAAGTGCGCCCTCAACCGTTGTACCGTTAAGACGAACGTAGCTTGCGCCCCTTACGAGCAAACGTCCGTTTATTGCAACGTTTGTGAGCATAACCTGTGTTTCGTTTGCGCCTTCGCCGATAACCAAATCGCCGTTAATTACAACGTTTGTAAGGCTGACCGCTTCGGTGTTAATCATAACGTTTCCGTCAAGTGTGAGTCCAGATCTGAAACCGCCTGTTGAGAAATATGTTTTAAACATATTGTGCATCATTTGAGTAAACTCTGCCCTTGTTATGTAGTCGAGCGGTTTGATTTCGCCCATTTCGTTGCCGTTTACATATCCGTTTGCAGTCATAGCGGTCAAATAGGGGAGCGCCCAGTCCGCAATGTCGGATTTGTCGGTGAATTTATCGAGAATGGAGTAATCGTAGTTTGAAATTACCATTGCACGCGCAATAACCGTGAACGCTTCCTGTCTTGTTATGCACGCGTCAGGTGCCATTTCGGTATCCGAAATGCCGTTGAATGTCTGCATTCTTACTGCTTTGCCCATTTCGGTGTAAAACCAGTCCGAGGGAGAAACGTCCTCATACTGCGAAATGGGAGCGGTTTTATCCGCACCGAACGCGCGGTTGATAATTGCCGCCATTTCGGCTCTTGTCAAAAATCCGTACGGAACAATTTCATTATTGTTTCTTCCGAAAATAAGACCGTTGTCAACCGCGGCTTTCATAGCCTCTGCCGACCAGTCGGTCGGGAAATCGGCAAAATCGCTTGCCTTTGCCGCAAAAACATTTGCCGTAAACATTGTAAAAACAACGGCAAGTACCGTTATAAGCGACACTGTTTTCTTAAAAAGTTTCATCAGAACCCCTCCGTTTATTTAACATACATATTTATATAATATGCTTTTTTTAACTGTTTTTCGTTGTTGTATGCCGTTTGAATTGACGACACAAGCGACATATCACGTCCTGCCGCCGAAAGTATTGATTTAAGCTCGGAAATTACGGCATTTACGTTTGCATCGCACGACGATTCAAGACTTGCCGCCATACCGAGCGCTTTTTTGCCGAGCGCTTCTTTTGACGCGGTTGTGTGCTTATCTTTCGGCAATGCTTTGTATTCGGCGATTATTGACGAGCGAAGTCCCTCCAGCGCTGAAGTGTACTGTGCTTTCAAGACGTACATCTTCGCAATCTGCTGTGATATTTTTTCGTCGGTTTCGTCTTTTTTTGCACCTTTTGCACTGCCTGTGCTCTGCCCTTTGCCGTCTTTTTTGCCGAGAACTATATCAATAGCCTCCTGCTCGGTAAGTGCACCGCTTTCAAGCTCTTTCTTCTGCTCCTCGTCAAGCTCGGCAATTTCGCCGGCGTTGTATTCCTTTAATGCGTCCTCGATAATTTTGTCATTATCGTCCATAAGCGCCGAAATTTCGTCGGGCGACGAATATTTCATACCGAGGTAAAACGCCTTGATATTGTCGCGCTGCCATATTGCCGCGGCGGAAATTCCGACAAGCAGAATAAGTATGATTATTAGCGTGATTTTTAACGGTTTTTTCATATCTCACCTCAAAACATTACAACATATGTACACCTATAATAATTATATAACGTTTCGTTATTAAAGTCAAGAAAATTTTAACATATAGATACGTTAAAATTTGATTACAAAAACTGCATTTGCATATTCAAAATATCAGGCGCAGTAATAACAAAAAAGCCTTGGCTGAAACCAAGACTTTTTTGTTTGGAGATGTTTAGATTTATTCTTTTATACTTCCGCTGTTAATTCTTGCAATATACGATTTTGTTTCCGCGGCAACAACGCCGTTCAATGCGAACAGTGCCACAAGGTTCGGGAACGCCATAAGTCCGTTAACAATGTCGGCAAGCGTCCAAACAAAATCAACTTTGAGGTAGGGACCTACAAACACTGCCAATATATACAAAATTCTGTAAAACAATATAATTCCTTTTTTGTTGCCCACAAGATACTGCAAGCATTTTTCGGAATAATAATCCCAGCCGAGAATTGTTGTAAACGCGAAGAACACCAAGCTTATCATAAGCAAAAATGCGCTTGCTGTTGAGTTGAACGGAAGTCCTTCGCTGAATGCCATTGTTGTGACCTCAACACCTTTCAGTGTTCCGTCCATAGCAGGCTGATATGCGCCTGTAAGCACGATTGCAAGACCTGTTATTGTGCAGATGATGATTGTATCGAAAAAAGTACCTGTCATACAAACAAGACCCTGACGTACGGGTTCTTTTGTTTTTGCCGCGGCTGCCGCGATAGGAGCGGAACCGATACCCGATTCGTTCGAGAAGATACCGCGTGCAATACCGCTTTGCATAGCGCTTTTAATTGTGATGCCGGCCGCCGCGCCGAATACCGCTTTGGGGCAGAATGCGCTTTTAACGATAAGTACAACCGCTGCGGGAATTTTTGTGATGTTGAAAACAATAAGCAAAATACCGCATACAAAGTATATAACCGCCATAAACGGAACGATAACCTGCGAAACGTTTGAAATTCTCTTGATACCGCCGATTATAACGAGCGCCGCAAAGAGTGTTACAAGCACACCTGCGATAACCGTGGGCCAAGCATAAGCATTTTTGCCGAGTGTGAATGCAACCATTGCACGGTCGGGGTCAAAGAAATTCTGCACCGCGGTAGCAATACCGTTAATCTGCGTCATAGTTCCTATGCCGAGAATACCAACCAGCATACCGAATATTGCAAAGAGTTTTGCAAGCCATTTCCAGTTCGCGCCCATACCTTTTTCTATGTAATAGAAAGGTCCGCCGAGCACTTTGCCGTCCGAGTCGATTTCGCGGTATTTAACGGCGAGAAGTCCCTCGGCATATTTCGTAGCCATACCCAAAAGTGCCATAAATTCCATCCAGAAAAGAGCACCGGGGCCGCCGCCTGCGATAGCGGTTGCAACACCTACGATGTTACCCGTTCCGATTGTTGCGGAAAGTGCGGTGCAGAGCGCGCCGAAACTTGAAACGTCGCCTTTGCCGTCCTCTTCGTTTTTAAACATATACTTAAGCGCCCTGGGAAGGTGAAAAACCTGCACAAGACCTGTTCTGACAGTGAGAATAATACCGACCGCCATAATAAGCACGATAAGCGGAATACCCCAGACGTATCCGTCTACTGCGCTCAAAAAATCATTTAATGCGTCCATTTACAGACCTCCTTATAAAATAAAAAAAGCTGCCGACCCAAACGGCAACTTCAAAGAAAGGTATATAAAAATACACATTGTATCTTCGTCCTTTTGCCTGAGAGTTTCGGCATACGTTCAAATATATGCCTTGCCCCTTCGGCACTCAATCAAATGAGCTTCTCCGAAGTTCCCTACGTTCCCGGTTATCCCTGAAACATCTGCGGGTCATATTAAATTTAACCACTGTATGATAACATACTTTTTTATATGTGTCAACATATTTTGACAAAAAATGCAAAAAACGCCGAAAAATTCATTCTTTGATAAGACAGACTTGCCTTACAAACATAACTTTCGGCGCTCTTTGAAAAACGGGTGATAATTATTTGGGCTGTTTGCCGATATACGCGAGAATACCGCCGTCAACATAGAGAATGTGACCGTTTACGGCATTTGACGCGTCCGACGCCAGAAATACTGCGGGACCTGCAAGTTCGCCCGCTTCAAGCCATCTTCCGGCAGGCGTTTTCGAGCAGATAAACGTGTCGAACGGGTGGCGCGAACCGTCGGGCTGTTTTTCCCGGAGCGGCGCGGTTTGCGGTGTTGCAATGTATCCCGGGCCTATGCCGTTGCACTGAATGTTGTATTCGCCGTATTCCGAGCAAATGTTTCGTGTGAGCATTTTAAGTCCGCCCTTTGCCGCGGCATATGCCGAAACGGTTTCGCGTCCGAGCTCCGACATCATAGAGCAGATATTTATAATTTTTCCGTGTCCTTTTTTAATCATCGACGGGATTACCGCTTTCGATACGATAAACGGCGCGTTGAGGTCAACGTCGATGACCTTTCTGAAATCCTCGGCGCTCATTTCGCACATTGGAATTCTTTTTATAATTCCTGCGTTGTTCACAAGAATGTCGATAACTCCGACTTCTTTTTCAATCTGCGCAACAGTTTTGTTAACCGCGTCCTCGTCGGTAACATCGCAAACATAGCCTTTTGCGTCAATTCCGTCCGCTTTATACGACGCAAGACCTTTTTCCACAAGCTCGGCGTTTATGTCGTTGAACACGATTTTTGCGCCGGCGCCTGCCATACCTTTTGCGATTGCGTAGCCTATTCCGTAGCTTGCGCCCGTGATGAACGCAACTTTTCCGTCCAGTCTGAACATATACTTTTTCTCTCCTTTAAAAATTTATCTTAAATCTCTTGTTTCAATGCCGTCCATATCGGTAAATTCCTGATTTTCACCGCACATTGCCCAAATGAATGAGTAATTTCTCGTACCGACGCCCGAATGGATTGACCAGCTCGGCGAAATAACCGCTTCTTCGTTGTGCATAATGATATGACGCGTTTCGTTCGGTTCGCCCATCATATGAAATACCGCGTCGTTTTCGCCCATATCGAGGTAGAGATAAACCTCCATACGTCTGTCGTGAGTGTGCGACGGCATTGTGTTCCAGTTTGAACCCTCTTCAAGCTGTGTAAATCCCATAGCAAGCTGACACGACTGCATAACTTCGGGGTGTATGTACTGGTTTATAACTCTCTTGTTGCAGTCTGCCGCAGAACCGCACGGCACTTTTTTTGCCTTTGTTATGTCAATTTTAACTGTGGGATATTCCTTGTGAGCAGGGCAGGACGAAACGTAGAATTTCGGCGGATTTTCGGGGTCAACACATTTGAAAACAATCTCTTTGTTGCCCTTGCCGATGTAAATTCCGTCGCGCGGATTCATTTCGTACTCCGTGCCGTCAACGACGATAATACCTTTTCCGCCGATGTTTATACATCCCATTTCGCGCCTTTCAAGGAAATAGTCGCTTGCAAGTTCTTTTCCGCCCTCAAGCCTTAATTCGTGGTAAATAGGCATAAGTCCCGCGGTGATAATTCTGTCGATATGGCTGTAAACCATTCTGATGTTATCCTTTGTGAAAAGTTTCGAAATGTGAAATTCCTCTCTCAATCTGTCGGTTGTGTAGTGTTTTACGTCTTTGGGGTTTGACGCGCATCTGATTTCCATTTTAGATAAATCCTCCTTAATATATTTTCCGTACACCTCAATCTGCGACAGCGCCGCCCACGAGAACGGATACACCGCCTGTTTGAAATTTGTAAGGTGTATTGATTTTGTCTTTTTTCTTTCGTCAAAAACAAGTTCCTGACCTTCGGCGGTTTCGCAAAATTCCGCCGTAAACGTTTCACCGCCGTCAAGCTTTACGTCAATGCTTTTCCAGTATGTGTCGTGCGGAAAGTCCGCGCGGAGGAAAAACACAATTTTTTCAATTTCAGCATCTGTGCCGAAATCGAGATAAAATTCCAAATCCTCCCTTGCGCCTGCCGCCCAGGAATGATACGGAAAATTGCCGTGGCTTTCGTTTTCGCACACGCCGTCGATTGCGTTGCGCTCGAAAAAACACGGCTCATTGCGTGTTACCAGATTTGCGTGCGCGTGCGGATATACACCTTTCATACCGCTTAAATCGTGGGAGTTGAGCGCGATATTGCGTTCTGCATAAATTTCGTCCTCCGACGGCTCGCGGACTGATATTTTGTGAGTTTCGCCGGAAAAAGCGTTCTTGTCGTAGCCGACCTTTAAACGTCCGTACGGAACGGTAAATTCCATAATCTTGTTCGGTACAAAAACAATGCTTTCACAAAGTGTTTTGTCAAGCTTAACCGCCAGATATTCGCAGTCTTTAAGATGTATAACGATTTTGTCGCCCTCATGGTATGCACCGTTAAATTCCGCGTCGATTTTTTCGCCTTTTTCGCTGAATTTAACTTCGCCCGAACTGTTTATAATTTTAAGCTCAATAATGATAAACACCTCCGTTTTTTCATTTTCAATTATATTTTATCACTTATTTTTTGCAATTTCTTTGTATATTTTATTCTTTTTGTTGCAATTCTTTTTGTATTATGATAAAATAAACGGCAGGTGATAGTTATGAATATAATTTTTAACAAATGCAGTGATGCGATAAAATATTCGCTTGAAACAAACGGGTGCGGAATTTTTTATTCCACGGTCGGCGTTGAGGAAAGTACAATACATATCCACGAGTGCTGTGAGGTGCTTTTGTGCCTCGGCGGAGGAGGGTGTTTTCTTATAGATAACCGCGTGTATGAGGTCAACGACAGCGATATTTTCATAATAAACCAGTTTGAACCGCACAAAATCACGTTTACCGACAAGACGCATTTCGAGCGCTATGTTTTTCAAATCCATCCGCATTATATTTATAACAATTCCACCGATTTAACCGATTTGTCCGCTTGTTTCTACGCGCGCGACTCCGTATCCGGAAACCGCATTTCGCTTGACGAAAACGGGCTTTTGTATGTGAAAAGCCTTATAGAACGGCTGAAATGCGAGCATAATTTCGGTGACGAGATAATCAAAAACGGGATAATAAACGAATTTCTGATATTTTTAAACGAAAAATTCGCACAAAAAAATCCCGGTGCGAAAGACACCGAGATTGTGACAAATCAGACAAATAAAATCATAATAAACACCGTGAAATACATAAACAAGCACTATGCCGAAGAAATCACGCTTGCCGATATTGCCGGATATTCCTTTGTTTCGGTAAGTTACCTCTGCACGCTTTTCAAAAAAACTTTCGGAACGACAATTATAAAATATATCACGTCGAAAAGAATTTCCGAGGCGAAAAAGCTTTTGAAATCGGGCAAAAGCATATCGGACACCGCGGCGGATTGCGGTTTTAACGATTACGCTAATTTTATGCGTACGTTTAAAAAAGCCGTCGGCGTGTCGCCAAAAAAATATACCGATAAAAAGGAATGAAAACAATACTTATCTTTTTACATCTCTGTTTATAAGTCTGCGTTTTTTAAATGTCTGAATGTCTGTATGCAGACGGTTTAATGCGTCCTCATATCTTATGGATTTAAGTTTGGGGAAGCCTTTTATCATACGTCTGTGCTGACCGTTGAGGCGCAGAAGAAACATTTCGTATGCGCTGTTAAGTTTGAGCGACGTATGCTCGGCACGGAATTTTTCAAACTCCGCCGCGGCATCTTCTTTCTTCTTGCCGAGATATTCCGAAAATTCTTTAAGACGGGCGTTAAAGCTTGTGAAGCCGGAAATCGTAACGATGCAGTCGGTTGTGAAAATCGCAAAAAGCACACCCGACGCGATGCCTAAAATTAGGCGCGGTGCATTGTTTGTGTGCCTTAAAACGAACGGGTGGATAAACAAAATCAGCATAACCGACAAAAAGCCGAAAACCAGTGCACCGAGCAGACACACTCTGCCTTTTATATTGAATTTCGAGCTTGAATAATCCCACCAGCGCGCGTGGAAAATTTCCTCCATCGCATATGACGTGATGTATTCAAGCGAACAGGTGAGAAGCGCGCTCGCAAAAAACAAAACAAACGGGTTTGTTATTTTTCCCAGAATAAGTATATCCAAAATCGCGCCGGCGCCGTAAATAGGGCAGTACGGCCCGTTTAAAAATCCGCGGTTTACAAATTTTCTGCTTGTCACCGAGCAGAGAATACTTTCGTAAATCCAGCCGACGACGGCATACAGAATGAACCATAAAAAATATTTTTCCAGCGTATAAAAAAACATTTTCACACCCCTTTAAAATTTCCTTTCTATGTATTATATACCAAATTGTTAAAATCTTCAACATTTTTTTGATTTTATTTTACATTTTTAAAAAAATGTGTTATTATAACGTTGGTGAAAAGTATGATAAACGAAAAAATTTTAAAGCGCCTGATGCCGATAACCGACGAGGAACGGGCAATTTTAAACGGCGAAAAAATTGATAAAAACCTTTATATGAACGGCAATGCGAGCGTTATAAGCAGTAAAAAGCTTATGGAGGAGGGCAAGCTTATAACGGTGCGTCCGCACACGCGTTTTGTGCATTTTCCCAAACATTCGCACGATTTTGTCGAGGTGATTTATATGTGCAAGGGCGAAACGACGCACATTGTCAACGGCAGAAAAATCGTACTGCGCGAGGGCGAACTGCTGTTTTTGGGACAAAACGCAAGCCAGGAGATTTTGCCTGCGTCCGAGGACGACATTGCGGTGAATTTCATAATTCTGCCCGATTTTTTCGACCTTCCGCTTGCAATTTTGGGAAATGAGGACACTCCTCTGCGCCAGTTTATAATAGAACATTTAAAAAGTAACGGCGAAAAATCAAGCTTTCTGCACTTTGAGGTGTCGGACGTTCTGCCCGTGCAAAATCTTGTTGAAAATCTTATCTGGACGCTGATAAACAAAACGCCGAATGTGAGAAAAATCAACCGTCAGACAATGGGGCTTTTGTTTCTGCACCTTTTAAACCACACCGACAGGCTCATTGAACACGGACGCAATGACGGGGATATTATAAAGGTGCTTGCGTATGTTGAGGAAAACTATCAAAACGGCTCTCTTGCCGAACTTGCCGAGAATTTGCACTACGATTTTTACTGGCTTTCAAAAGAGATAAAATCGCGCACGGGCAAGACGTACACCGAAATTCTTCAGCAAAAAAGACTCTCCCAAGCGTGCTTTCTTTTGGAAACGACCGACCTTAACGTTTCGGATATTTCAAACCGTGTAGGCTACAGTAACATAAGCTATTTTCACAGAATTTTCAATCGGAATTTTAACGTTTCTCCGAAAAAATACCGCGAAATCCACGGCGGAAGAAAGTAAAATATTTTTGTGCAAATAAGGACACTTTTTAACACAAAAAGCGTCCTTTATTTTTTTGCGCGCAAATGATATTATTATAGTGTGAATTTGTATTTTTAAGGAGGACACGAAAATGAATAGATTTGACACCGCGGCTGAAATTTACAAAAATTACGGCATTGACGCGCAAAAGGCGATAGACACGCTTAAAAACGTAACCGTGTCTATGCACTGCTGGCAGGGCGACGACGTTGTGGGTTTTGACACAAAGGAAAGCCTTTCGGGCGGTATTCAGACAACGGGAAACTATCCGGGCAAAGCGCGCACGTTTGACGAGCTTACGGCGGATATTGACAAGGCGATGAGCCTTATTCCGGGCAAAAAGAAGCTTAATCTTCACGCTTGCTATGCGGTTTTTGAGGACGGCGAATTTGCCGACAGAAATGAACTTAAACCCAAACATTTTGAAAAATGGGTGAAGTTTGCGAAAGAAAGAAATATGGGTATTGATTTTAACCCCACGTTTTTCTCGCACGCTATGGTAAAAGATAACCTCACGCTTTCGTCGCCCGACGAAAATGTGCGCAAATTCTGGGTTGAGCACGGCAAAAGATGCGTTGAAATTTCGCAGTATTTCGCTGAAGAAACAGGTGTTCCGTGCGTTATGAACATCTGGATTCCCGACGGATACAAAGACATTCCGGCAGACCGTTTTTCGCCCCGTGCACGTTTCAAAGCGTCGCTTGACGAAGTTTTGTCGGTGCCGTATGACAAAACAAAAGTTTATATCACGCTCGAGTCAAAGGTTTTCGGCATAGGAATGGAGTCGTACACCGTGGGTTCGGCGGAATTTTGCTTAAATTACGTCAACAAAAACGGCATTACACCGCTTATGGACAACGGTCACTATCACCCCACAGAGGTTGTGTCGGACAAGATTTCGGCTATGCTTTTGTTCAACGAAAAAATCGCGCTCCACATCACGCGCGGTGTGCGCTGGGACAGCGACCACGTTGTTTTGTTTGACGACGAAACGAAAGAAATCGCAAAAGAGATTGTTGCCGCAGACGCGCTCGATAAGGTATTTATCGCAACCGACTATTTCGACGCGTCAATCAACAGAATTTCTGCTTGGGTAACAGGAATGAGAAATGTTCAGAAAGCGCTTTTGTATGCACTTTTGACACCTCACAAAATGCTTAAAGAACTTCAGGACAGCGGAGATTTGACCGCGCTTATGGTTAAAAACGAGGAGCTTAAAACACTTCCGTTCGGCGATGTTTGGGAAAAATATCTTGCAGACGAAAATGTTAATTCCGATTACCTTTCGGAAATTAAAAAATACGAAAAGGACGTTTTGTCAAAGAGATAAAACTGTTTTAAATCACAAAAAAACGCACCCGAAAACTTATAATTTCGGGTGCGTAAATTTTTGGGTTTTTTAGTTTTCTTTCGGGTTCATTACCGCTTTGCCCCAGAGCATTATAACCGCGAACACGATAAGGTAGAACGCAACGCCCCATTTATGAGCATAAACTGCCGCAAACACCATAAATATCGAGCCGATAATTGCGAAAATCGGCATAACAATGCGCTTGAACGGTGAAAATTCCTTGAATTTCATCATCTTGAAGAAAATCGGAATATACATTGCATAAAGTGTAACAATCGGAATTTCGGACGAGTCGAAACCGAACCAGTTTACCGAAATTGTGTTTGTTTCAGCGTTAAGCGTGCCGATAAGTTTTATAAATCCGTTTGCAGATGACGCGTCGTAATTTGCAACAAAGAGCGACGCAAGATTTGCCGCAAAGAAGTAGAAAAGCCACGCCGCGCAAAGCAAAAGTCCGACGATTGCCGAGTTTGTGGGCATATTTGTTGTCGGGTCAAGTTCCGAGAAAACTTTCGGTTTCGGACCTTCGTTTCTTGCCGCAAGAGAGTAAATTCCTCTTGTGCAGCCGAGCATAAGACCGTTAAGCGTGCCAAGACACGAAATTGCGATAAACACTTTTAAAATCGTGCCCAATACCGAACCGAAAATGTTTGTAAACGCTGTTGTTGCGCCGTCGTTTCGGAGCGTTTCAACCGTCGCACCGCCTGCAACGCCGATATAATAAGCAATGTAAACGCACATTACAATGGCAGTTCCGAGTGTCAGTGCGCGCGGAAGATTTTTCTTCGCGTCCTTAAGTTCAGCGTTTATTGCCGTTGCAACAATCCAGCCTTCATATGCAAATGCCGTCGCAACCACCGAGCCGAAAAGTATGTCGGTGTTGCCGCCCTTTGCTGTGGCGAAATTCTGTATCAAAAGCGCCTGTGACGCTCCGTCGGGTTTTACAATAAGTCCGTAAATTGTGCCGGCAACCGCCATAAGGCTGAGCGGAATAAGCTTGATAACCGTTGCGGAAACCTGAAATTTTCCTGCGATAACGGGCGAGAGAGCGTTCATTGCATAAACCGCGCAAAGGTAAAGTCCGGCAAGCGCAAGACACGTTCCCGACGTTGGCTCCATCATACCGAAAACCTCAAGAGTGTATCTTGCCGAAAGCCACGCAAGCACCGACGTTATGCACGGATAGTAAATCACCGTCATAAACCAGCCCGTCATATATGCGTATTTTTTACCGCACGCCGCCTCGGCATAGTCCACAAGTCCGTTAACTTTTTCGTATTTTGTTGCCATTGCGGCAAAGCAGTAGGCGCACACAATCATAACTGCACCGCCGATAAGCCAGGCGAGAATACCGAGAGGCATATCGCCGTCGGTGGCGTTTAAAATGTTCTGTGCTTTAAAGAAAACACCGCTTCCGACAACAATGCCGACAACCATAGCAATAGCCGTCAAAAGCCCGTATTTTTTCGTTAGTTTTTTCTCCATTTTTCAAATACCTTTCCTATTTTTCTAATTCACAACGTTACTATGATAATACATATTTATTGAATTGTCAATAAAATATCGGTAATATAAAGAATTATTGTAAAAATGTTACATATTTTTGCCGATTTTTTGCACAAAAAATACCGCCCTCTGCTTGGTTTTTTATAAAGCGCATTTTCGGGCGGTTGTTTATTATTTTTTCCAGGTGCTTGTCGAAAACAGTACCAAAATCGGGAATATTTCAAGTCTGCCGATAAGCATATCAAATATTAAAACCGTGGTTGAAAGGGGCGAGTATATCGAAAAATTGCACGCGGGACCGACCTTTGCAAGTCCCGGACCTATGTTGCTGATTGCCGAAACAACTGCCGTGAAGTTGGTTGTAAAATCAAAATTGTCAATGCTGATTATCAAAACCGACAAAAACGCGATAACCATATACGACGCGAAATAAACATTCACCGAGCGCATTGTTTCGTGTTCGACAAAGCGTCCGTTCATTTTAACTTTTACTGCACTTCTCGGATGCGCCGCAATTTTTATTTCTTTAACAATGCTCTTGAGCAAAAGCATAATGCGCGATACTTTCATACCTCCGCCCGTGCTTCCTGCGCACGCACCGCAAAGCATCAAAATCACAATGAGCGTTTTTGAAAATGCGGGCCATTTGTCAAAATCGACGGTGGAGTATCCCGTTGTCGTGATGATTGAGCCGACCTGAAACGCACTGTGTTTTATCGCTTCGCCGAACGATTGGAACATCGGTGCAACGTTAACCGTGATAAGCGTTACCGAAACGATAATAATTGCGAGATACGCCCTCGGTTCTTCCATTTTGAACGCGTCTTTGAATTTTCGCATTATAATAAGGTAGTAAAACGAAAAATCAACGCCGAAAATTATCATAAATACCGTTATTACAATTTGCTGATATGACGTGTAATTTGCAAGTCCCGAATTAAGAATTGCAAATCCGCCCGTTCCCGCCGTGCCGAACGAGAGGGTGAGGGCAGAGAACAAATCCATTTTTCCGGCAAGGAGAAAAATAATCTCCGAAACCGTGAAAAAGATGTATATAAGGTATAAAATTTTTGCGGTGGATTTTACTTTCGGTGCAAGTTTGCTGACGTTCGGCCCCGGGCTTTCCGCTTTCATCAAAAATATGTTGTCACTGCCCGATAACTGCACAATCGCCATCAAAAACACGAGTACACCCATACCGCCTATCCAGTGCGTGAAACTTCGCCAGAAAAGCAGTGATTTCGGCAGTGCCTCAACGTCGGTCAAAATGGACGCGCCGGTGGTGGTAAATCCCGAAACCGTTTCAAAAACCGCGTCCGCAAAATCTTTTATATATCCCGAAAACACAAACGGAAACGCGCCGAAAATACTCATAACAATCCAGCTTAACGCCACCGTTACAAATCCCTCTTTTGCATACATTGCCTTGTTTTTTGGTGCCTTATACGATAAAAGCGCGCCGACGGCAAATGCAATTCCTATGCAGGTGAGGATCACATAAAAGCACTGTTCTTCGTCATAGCACACCGCGCAGATGAGCGGAAGAAGCATACACAGCGCCTCTATTTTTAAAACCCAGCCTAATGTGTAGCCGATAATTTTGTAATTCATATGATAATTCCTCTATTTCAAAATGTCGCTTACGTCTTTAAAGCCCGACTTAAGCGTTACCACAATTACCGTATCGCCCGGCATAATAACGTCTTTACCGCGCGGAATGATGATTTTTCCACTGCGGTTTATGCACGCGATAAGAAGATTGTCTTTAAGCTTTAACGAATCTATCGAAATTCCCGAAATGGGCGAACCGTCTTTTATGCGGAATTCCAGTGCCTCGGCTTTGTTGTCGAGAATAAAATGCATCGTTTCAATCTGACTGCCGAGCGAATTTTTCTTTGCGCGCACAAAGCGGACGATGTATTCCGCCGTGATGTTTTTCGGATAAATTGTCGTTCCGAGGTCGAGCGAGTTGATAACCCTATCATACGCAATGCGGTTGATTTTCGTTACAACCTTGCCGTTGGTTTTGGTTTTTGCATAAAGCGACAAAAGAACGTTTTCCTCGTCGATGTTTGTGAGTGAAACAACCGATTCAGCACTTTCCAAGCCCTCCTCAATGAGAAGTCTGTTGTCGGTGCCGTCACCGCAGATTACTGTAGCTTTGGGAAGAAGCTTTAAAAGCTCGTCGCACCTGTTTGGATTTTGCTCCACTATTTTTACGTTAATTCCCGTTTCTATGAGAAGATACGCAAGGTAATACGCCGTACCGCCGCCGCCTATAATAAGCGTGTCTTTCACGCGGTTGGTTTTTATGCCGATTTTTTTGAAAAACTGCGTTCCTTCCTGAATTGACGAAACAATGCTTATAAGGTCACCGCTTTTAAGTTCAAAATTACCGCCGGGAATGAACACTTCGGACGCTCTTTCAACACCGCATACAAGAACGTCGCAGTTTAGCTTTGCCACAATGTCCATAACCTTCATACCGTCGAGAGGTGACTGTTCGGGCACTTTGAATTTCAAAATTTCAACTCTGCCTTTTGCAAAGGTGTCAATCTGGATAGCGGTGGGAAAACGCAGTATTCTTGCAATTTCGCTTGCCGCCGCGCGTTCGGGATTTATTGCCATAGCAAGACCCAAATCGTCTTTCATAAGGTTTACAACCTTGTGATATTCGGGACGTCTTACGCGCGCAATGCTTCGGCAGTTGCCGAGCTTTTTCGCCATAAGGCTTGCCAAGAGGTTGAGTTCGTCCGAACCGGTAACCGCAATAAGCAGGTCGGCGGTTTCAATGCCTGCCTCTTTGAGCACGTCAACGTCCGCGCCGTCGCCTACAACGCCCATAATGTCAAAATGGTTTATAATATCGTTCACAACGTCATACCGACGGTCGATAAGCGTAATATTGTGACCGTTTTCCTCGTTCAAGAGCTCGGCAATTTTCTGTCCTGCCTTGCCGCAGCCCAATACGATAATATTCATTTTTTTCTCCTTAAATAATCAAATCAAATATCTGTATTATATTATCAGTTATTACCAATCCGACAAAGATTATATCACTACAGCATATTAAAGTCAAGCAAAATAATAATTATCGGCGCAGGCGGTGTTTTCTGTATTGTGCAGGCGTGAGATTTGTTATACTTTTAAAGGTTTTGCAAAAGTATGATTTATCGTAAAAACCCAAAAAATACGCGATTTCGTCAACCGTGATTTCACTGCTTTTCAAAAGCTCTTTCGCCTTTGCTATTTTTAAACGGTTGATGTATCTTACGGGGCTTTCGCCGGTCGTTTCTTTAAAAATTCTGCGGAATGACGTTTCGCTTACCGCGCACATTTTCGCAAGCTCGCCGACGGTTATAGGCTGATTGAAATTGTCCTCGATATACTTAATTCCCTCCCAAACCGCACTGCCGTTTTCCTCGGTGCGCTTTTCCGCAATCTGCGAAAGAATGGCATAAAACTCGCTTTTTGTACTCAAAACTCTGTTTTTAAAATAGAGTGAAACAATATTTTCAAACATTTCCTCAAGCGTTCCGTCCGTGTCGGAATAAATATGCTCGATACCGTCCGAAAACGCAGTTTCGTTTCCTTTTGTGTCGGTGAGGTTGAAATTTATAAGATACGCACTCTTTAAAATTTTATCGTCGTTTTCATTTATATTGTTAAAATATACCTCGTAGTTTATACCTTTCGGAATATACATAATATCGCCTTGTTTGGAACTCTTCTTTTCACCGCCGGGCATAACATATTCGCAGTCGCCGCCGGCAAGATAATAAATGCCGTGGTCGGGCCGTTTTTGCTTTAAATAGCTCCAAGATGAGTGGTTTTTCCATATCTGCGACATACAGACAATTTTGTCCGCGCAAAAAATTCCTTTTTTCATATCGGTAAAATTCAATGTTTTCACCCCTTTAATATAACATATCACATTTGGTCGAAAAATACAACAATATTTTTGAAATATACATTGTTTTATCGTGAAAATTTTATATAATTGTGGTATCAAACAAAATTTGAAAGGAACGATAAAAAATGAGTAAAATTTCATTGCAGATGTATACGGTCAGAGAACATACAAAAACTTTTGAGGATTTGAAAAAGACATTCAAACGTCTTTCGGACATAGGATTTGAAATGCTCCAGTATTCAATCCCCGAAAATTTCGACGCGAAAGAGGTTAAAAAACTTTTCGATGAGTACGGAATGGTTAACGATTCGGTATATTGCCAGTCACTTAAAGTCGGCGAAAAAATGAAAAGCGTCATTGAAGAATGTGAACTTTTCAACACAAAATATGTGAGAGTTGACTCTATTCCCAAAGGTCTTACAAATTTTGCGGACGGATACAAATGCTACGCTCACTATCTCAACGAGCTTTGCACAGAACTTAAAAAACACGGAATTAAGCTTGTTTACCATTTTCACGCGTTTGAATTCAAACGTTTCGGCGAGGATACGGGCATAGACATTCTTCTTAAAGAAACTGACCCCGAGGGCGTTCAGATTATCCCCGATACGCACTGGATACAGTCGGGCGGAAAAAATGTTGTTGAGTTTTTCACAAAATATGCAGACCGTTTCGACTACGTTCACACAAAAGATTTCGGTATCGGACCGCAGGGCGCTACCTGGGAGGCTCGTCCCATTGAGTTTGCACCTGTCGGCGAGGGCAATCTCGACTGGAAACCCATTATCGAATTCTGCAAAAACAAAGGCGTTAAAAGTTATGCAATCGAACAGGACTGCTGTTACGGCAGAGATGAGTTTGACTGCGTAAAATCAAGCTTTGACTACCTCAAAAAGATGGGAGTTGACGACTGATGCAGTATAAAAGCGTTAAAACCGCGGTAATCGGCTGCGGAATGATAAGCGACATTTATATGCAGAATTTAAAAGAAAAATTCAGCATAATCGACTTTGTCGGATGCAGTGACATTGTAAGCGAAAAGTCGAAAAAACAGGCTGAAAAATACGGCGTTAAGCAGATGACCAACGAGGAAATTTTAAACGACCCCGAAATTGAACTTGTGCTTAACCTTACATATCCGACGTCGCATTTTGAGGTGAGCAAGGCAATTCTTTCGGCAGGCAAGCACTGCTACAGCGAAAAACTTATGTGCCTAACGCTTGACGAGGCGAAAGAACTTGACAAAATCCGCAAAGAGAAAAACGTGATGTTTGCCGTTGCACCCGATACATTTCTCGGCGCGTCGGAGCAGACAGCCCGTCTTATAGTGGAACGCGGACTTATCGGCGACGTTGTCCAGATTATTTCAAACCGTCCGAGAGGGTATCATCTTATAAAAACCACCGAGGACGACAACTACCGCAAATTCTCGGTAATGCACGAGGGCGGCGGTATTCCGTACGATATGGGCGGTTACGATTTGCACACGCTGTTTAACATTTTCGGACCTATCGAGAGCGTCTGCGGTTTTGCGGAAACGAGAAACGCAAACAGACCGTATCTTAATCCGCGCCACGAAAAGTTTAACGAAAACTTTTTCGTAAACACCGAAAACACAATGTGCGCAAGTATGAAATTTAAAAGCGGTCCGCTTTTGTCGTTCACAATTTCGTCCGAGTTTAATGTTTCGGGCAGTATACTTATGATTATGGGCACAGAGGGAATTTTACACGTTCCCGATACAAATAATTTCGGCGACCCGATTTATTTGCAGAAAGGAAACGGCGAAAAAATGGAATTTCCGCTTTGCCACCCGTTCAGAGAAAACAGCCGGGGCATAGGCGCCGCGGATATGGCGTGGGCATTGCGCACGGGCAGAAAACCGCGTCTTTCGTTTGAGATGAGCTATCACACGCTTGAAGTTTTAAAAGCGGTTTGCGACTCTTCCAAAGACGGCACAACAAAGCATCTTACAACGGAATTTGAAATTCCGAAACCCATTTCGACAGAGTTTTACAACGGAACAAGCGAAGAGAGAAGCTTGTTCTTATATTAAATTCAGACATAATGAGTTCTGCACGGCGGAGTTAAACCTCCGCCGTTATTTTTGTGCAAAAAATGTGAAAACACGTCGAAATTTGCCCAAAAAATATTGACATTTTGGGTTAGTTGTGGTAAACTAACTGCAAGAATGAAAATTCTAGAATTTAACGAAGGGAAGAAGTTAAAATGAAAGTTTTGGATTATCTCAAAAATGAAAAGCTTTTGTGCTTTGTCGGAGGAATTTTAACAGCTACCTACGGTGTTAAAGCACTTAAAAGTGACAAGACGCGAAATGCGTGCGTAAAAGGCATTGCAAAATGTATGAAACTTCAAAAAGATGCACAGGTTACCTTGCAGAATATGAAAGAAGAGGCAGAGGACATCTGCTTTGACGCTAAAAAAGAGGCAGAGGGCGAAGAATAATTTTGACGTTATAAGGAAGTGAATGCCCTATGAGGTACAAAATTGTATATGACAAACCGGGCAGACTTCGTGTGCGATGCGGTTCGGACGTTTTTGAAAAAACGCAGGAAATTCCGCTTTGTGCCGTGCTTTCGGGCTTGCCGTACGTTTATTCGGCGAAAGCGTCACATATAAACGGCAGTATTCTCGTATATTATAATGAAGATTTCCGCTCGGAAATTCTCGGCGAAATTTCAAAAATCAGCGTAAAAACGCTTTCAAAAGGCGAAATTTCACAGCTTGATGTGCTGGACGCGGAATTTAAGCGCGATTTTGCAAAAATAATAAAACGCCGTATTCTCGCGCGCCTGTTTTTGCCGTCGTTTCTGTCGTTTCCGCTTGCGCTTTACCGCGCGGTACCGTTTGTTAAAAGTGGTCTGAAATCGCTTTCGGAGGGCAAAATCAATGTGTCCGTGCTGGACGCGGTGTCAATTTCGGCGTCGCTTTTGAGCGGTTCGCCGTCCACCGCAGCGTCGGTTATGACGCTTTTGAACATTTCGTCACTCCTTGAGGGATATACTCGTAAAAAAGCGAAAACCGCACTTTCTGACAGTCTGTCGCTCAATATCGACACGGTTTGGAAAGCGGAAAACGAAACCGCGGTTAAAATTCCGCTTAAAAACATTGCGCTCGGCGACGTTGTGAGAGTTCTTCAGGGCAGTATGATACCCGTTGACGGAACGGTTGAAAAAGGCGAGGCGGGCGTTAACGAGTCTGCGATGACGGGCGAGGCAATGCCGTGCCATAAAACAAAGGGAATGAGCGTGTATGCCGGAACGGTTGTCGAGGAGGGCGAAATTGACATAAAAGTTACAAGCCTTGCCGACAACAGCAGAATAAGCAAGGTTGTGGAGCTTATTGAGAACTCCGAAAACCTTAAATCGGGCGTGCAGACAAAGGCAGAAAAATTTGCCGATTCGCTTGTGCCGTTCAGTTTGCTCACCTGTGCCGCAACGTATCTTTTCACGGGCAACGTCACCAAGGCGCTGTCGGTGCTTATGGTTGACTATTCCTGTGCAATTAAGCTGTCAACGCCGATTTGCGTAATTTCGGCAATGCGCGAGGCAACGGAATACGACATCACCGTAAAAGGCGGACGTTTTCTTGAAAATTATGCTCACGCAGATACCATTGTTTTCGACAAGACGGGAACGCTTACCGTGTCTTGCCCCAACCTTGCAAAGGTGATTGCGTACGAGGGATATACCGAGGACGAAATACTGCGTACGGCGGCTTGCTTGGAGGAACATTTTCCGCACAGTGTGGCAAAGGCGATTGTTCATGCCGCGGAGGAAAGAAAGCTTGAACATCAGGAGGAGCACGCCGAGGTTGAATATATCGTCGCGCACGGAATTTCTTCAATTCTGCACGGCGAGCGTGCGCTTATAGGCAGTGCGCATTTTATCTTCGACGACGAAAACATTGAAATTGACGAAGAGAGAACTGCCGAAATCAAAAAGCTCGGCGAGAGATATTCTATGGTATATCTTGCAATCGGCGGAAAATTATGCGGAATACTCTGCATTGAGGACCCATTGAGAAAAGATGCCGATAAGGTTATAGCAAAGCTTAAAGATATGGGATTAAACCGCGTGATTATGCTCACGGGCGACGGCGAGTCTACCGCGTCAAACGTTTGCGGACAGGTGGGAATTGACAAATTCTATGCGCGCGTTCTCCCCGAGGACAAGCTTAATATTGTAAATTCGCTTAAAGAGGGCGGTCACAAAGTTGTTATGGTGGGCGACGGAATTAACGATTCGCCTGCGCTTGCGGCGGCTGATGTGTCGGTGGCTATGAAAGACGCGTCCGACATTGCGCGCGAGGTTGCGGACATAACGCTTGTGTCGTCCGACCTTGAACGTCTGTGCGTTCTGCGAAGCTTGAGCGAAAGCCTGTTCAAGAGAATTTACGGGAACTATAAATTTATATCCGTGTTCAACAGTGCGCTTATACTGCTCGGAATATTCGGTGTAATAACACCCGTTTCATCGGCGCTTTTGCACAATATATCCACAATGGGCGTGTGCGCTTACAGTATGAAACCGTTTTTGAACGAGGGAGATAAAGAAGTTAAAAAGTAAAATTTGTGTCTTGCAAAGGCGGAATTTTTTGATTTTCCGTCTTTGAGGACATAACAATAAAATACGGAGGAAAGAAGATGAGTATAGTAATTGTCGGCGGTCACGACAGAATGCACTGCAGATACAAGGAAATTTGCAAAAAATTCGGCTGTAAATGCAAGGTGTTCACACAGTGTCCCGCAAATTTTAAAAATCAGATAGGAAGTCCCGATATGATAGTGGTGTTCACGGGGACGGTGGCGCATAAGATGGTGAATGCGGCAACAAACCAAGCCGAAAAATCGGGTGCGTACATAAAACATTGCAATTCATCAGGTGCGTGTGCACTGAATGAAGCGTTGGAGGAGTATTTTGCGGGAGCAAAATAATTTTTTTGGTGTTGAGTTAGCTGGAACTAATCAAAATCCGGCCGAAATCAGATTACAGACATTGTGTTTTAAATGCCCGATAAACAGGCTTTTTCTGCAAAGGCGAGCAAGGTTTTTAGAGTAAATTAGAAAAAAACTCCAAAAATTTTCACAAACTTGTTGACAACACAACAAGTTTGTGGTACAATGCTGTCTGTAATAAAAAATCGGGAGGCAAATATGGATAATAAAAATTTAAAATTTGAGCAGCTGCTGCTCATAAAAAGATTTGAGGCTTTTTCCAATAATATTTCTATTGTCCATAAAAATATTCGCAAGCTAAAAAACGAAGTTATGAATAAATACGGCCTTTTGGGCAATCACGGAATATTTTTGTCGTACCTCCTTTTGTACCGCGACGGTCTTACCGTGTCACAGCTTTCCGAAATTATAGGTGCTGACAAAGCTGCCGTTTCGCGCGCATATGCGTCGCTTTACAGAAAAGGATATATTGATTATCCCAACTTTTTCGGAGATAAAAAATACAACACTCCTGCGGTTATTACCGAAAGCGGTCAGAAAATTATGGAGCCGATTGTCGAAACCATTTCGTCGCTTATAGATTCCATAAGCCTTACCGATATTGAAGAGGACGACCGCACAACTATGTACCGCACACTGCGCACCACGGCAAAAAACATTGAAAAGTGCGTTGAAGAAGAAATGTGGGATAAGAAGTAAAAATACAGGGCATATGTCCCTGTAAAAATTTTGAGAACTCTTGTTGATTTTGCAACAAATAAATGCAAAATCTTTGTTTTTTCGGCATAGATGTTGATTTTTCAACAAGCGGAGAATTATCAGCAGAATATTTTTTGAAAGGAAGTTCAAAATGAGCTTTAAAATTACTGGAACGGGCAGTTATCTGCCGCCTCTTTCGGTTACAAACGACGATTTGGCAAAAACCATTGATACGTCGGACGAGTGGATTAAACAGCGCATCGGAATAAACGAAAGGCGCGTTTCCGCAGATGAAAACACCTCGGAAATGGGATATAAGGCGGCGAAAAAAGCGCTTGAAATGAGCGGTACATCGCCCGATGAAATCGACCTTATAATCACCGCGTCAATGACAGGCGACTATCTTTGCCCCACAACCGCCGGCGGAATTGAAAGGCTTTTGGGTGCACATTGCCCGGCATACGACATAAACTCTGCGTGCAGCGGATTTGTGTTTGCACTTGAAACCGCGGCAGGATATTTTGCACGCAAAAAGGTTAAAAAAGCGCTTGTGGTTGGAAGTGAAAGAATAAGCAAAATCACCGACTGGACAGACAGAAACACCTGTGTTATTTTCGGTGACGGAGCAGGCGCGGCGGTGCTTGAACCGGGCGACAGCTACATTGCGTCGCACATAAACACCGAGGGCAGTGACGAGGTTATAAATATCCCGACAGGTACAAATCTTTCACCGTATTACAAAAAAGAAACCAAAGACTGCAGAATTTTTATGGACGGCCAGGAAACGTTTAAATTTGCCGTAAGCACTATGGCAGGCGATATTTCGCGTCTGGCGGAGGAGGCAAACGTTTCGCTCGGCGACATAAAATATATCGTTCCGCATCAGGCGAACGTGCGCATTATCCAGTATGCAAGCAAAAGGCTCAAAATTCCTATGGAGAAGTTTTTTGTGAACATTCAGAATTACGGCAACACCTCGGCGGCGAGCATTGCAATAGCGCTTGACGAGCTTAACCGTACAAAAGGCATAGAAAAAGGCGACCTCATTATTATGACGGCGTTCGGCGGCGGACTTTCAAGCGGTTCGTGCCTTATAAAGTGGTAAATCTTAAAAGATTTTTATAAAATTTATATTATTTTTGGAGGAATTTAAAATGACTATTGACAAAATTAAAGAAGTATTGGCAGACCACCTTGATATGGATACCGCAGGTATCACAAGCGAAACAACATTCGACGATTTGGGAATTGATTCGCTCGAAACGGTTGAAATTATGATGGAGCTTGAGGACGAATTCGGCATTGAAATTTCGGTTGCCGACGTCGGCAAAACAGTAGGCTCGCTTGTTGAATACATCGACAGTAAAAAGGAGTAATTAAATATGCTTAAATCTGCAATATGCGATATGCTGAAAATTAAATACCCTGTTTTTCAGGGCGGTATGGCGCACATTGCCGACGCAGATCTCGCCGCTGCCGTTTCAAACGGCGGCGGTCTTGGTATAATCTCGGCAATGAATTACGACGCAAAATATCTTAAAGGTCAGATTGACAAAGCGCGCTCGCTTACCGATAAGCCGTTCGGCGTAAACGTTATGCTTATGAGTCCGCACACCGACGAGGTTGCAAAGCTTTTGGCAGACGAAAAGGTGAGCGTTATCACAACGGGTGCAGGCAATCCCGAAAAGTATATGAAAATGTGGAACGACGCCGGAATAAAGGTTATTCCCGTTGTTGCCTCCACCGCGCTTGCGAAAATCGTTGAAAGGCTCGGCGCGTCGGCGGTTATAGCCGAGGGCGGAGAGTCGGGCGGTCACGTCGGTGATACCACCACAATGGCGCTTGTTCCGCAGGTGTGCGACGCGGTTTCCGTTCCCGTTCTTGCGGCGGGCGGAATTGCGGACGGCAGAGGTATGGCGGCGGCTTTGATGCTCGGCGCGGTCGGCGTTCAAATCGGAACAAGATTTTTGGTTGCGACAGAATGTAACGTTCATCAGAACTATAAAAACAAGGTTTTAAAAGCCGGGGATATTTCAACAATCGTCACGGGCAAACGTCTGGGACACCCCGTCAGAAGCATAAAAACACCGTTTTCGCGTGCATATGCAAAAGCGGAATATTCCGATATATCAGACAACGATTTGGAAAATATGGCAGTCGGCGCACTCCGTCTTGCGGCGGTGGAAGGCGACGAGAAAAACGGATGTTTCCTCGCAGGGCAGATTGCAGGAATGGTGAATAAAGAGCAGAGTGCAAAGGAAATTATCGAAGAAATTTGCACCGATGCGGAGAAAATATTGAAAGGGGCGGAAAAATGGGTAAATTAGCGATAGTTTTTTCGGGTCAGGGCGCGCAGTATCCGGGTATGGGAAAGTCGCTATACGAAAATTCCGAAAGCGCAAAAAAGCTTTATGATTATGCCGAAAGCTTCAGAAACGGCACTATGGAACTGTCGTTCAACGGCACCGCAGAGGAGCTTTGCCAAACAAAAAACACCCAGCCGTGCCTTTATCTTGTAGACCTTTGCGCCGCGCTTGCGCTCAAAGAAAACGGCATTGTTCCCGACGGAGTTGCCGGCTTTTCGCTCGGAGAAATTGCCGCGCTTGCGTATGCGGACGCGTATTCTTACGAAAAAGGTTTTGAAATTGTGTGCGAACGCGCAAAGTTTATGCAGAAAGCCTCGGAGGAGCACGACACCGCTATGGCGGCGGTTCTTAAGGCGGACAGCAGAACGGTTGAGGAAATATGTGAAAGAATCCGCAAAAACGGCGAAGAAATTTACCCCGTAAACTACAATTCGCCCGTTCAGACGGTTGTTGCAGGTTCAAAAAACGCAGTTTCGCAGTTTAAAGAAAATGCAAAAGAGGTTTCGGCGCGCGTTATAGATTTGGCGGTCAGCGCGGCTTTTCATTCGCCTTATATGGACGGTGCGGCGGCGGAATTTAAGAAATATCTTAAAAATACCGAGCTTAAAACTCCGGGTTTGGACGTTTACGCAAACTATACCGCAAAGCCGTATGAGGGCAGTCTTTTTGACACAATCTCAATGCAGATGAACAACCCCGTCCGCTGGTGCGATACTGTTAAAAATATGATTTCCGACGGTTATACCGATTTTATCGAGGCAGGCGCAGGCAAAACGCTCTGCGGACTTATTAAGAAAATTTCGTCCGAGGTAAAAACGTATTCCGTTGAAGATTTCGAGTCGCTTAAATTGACTGTTGAGGCGGTGAAGGCTGATGCTTAACGAAAAAGTTGCCCTTATAACGGGCGCGTCGAGAGGAATAGGCAGAGCGATTGCTCAAAAATTCGCAAAAGAGGGCGCGTATATTGCGGCGGTTTACTGCGGAAGTGAGCAAAAGGCGCTTGAATTAAAAGATGAAATCGAAAAAAACGGCGGAAAGATAAATATATACAAATGCGACGTTTCAAATTTTTCCGAGTGCGAAAACACTGTTAAAAAGGTTATCGAGGATTTCGGCGGTGTTGACATTCTTGTAAACAATGCCGGAATTACAAACGACAAGCTTGTTCTGCAAATGGGGGAGGACGATTTTGACAGTGTTATCGGCACGAATTTAAAAGGCGCATTTAATATGATTAAACACTGTTACCGTAATTTTATGAAGAAAAAATATGGTAAAATTATAAATATCAGCTCGGTTGCAGGGCTTATCGGCAATGCCGGTCAGGCGAATTATTCGTCGGCAAAGGCGGGAATAATCGGGCTTACAAAAACGGTTGCAAAAGAGCTTGCGCCGCGCAATGTGTGCTGTAATGCCATTGCACCTGGATTTATCAAAACGGATATGACCGAGGCGTTTCAGGAAAATGACGCGGTAAAAGGCGCAATTCCGCTCAAAAGAATGGGCAGTGCCGGCGAGGTTGCAAACCTTGCGGTATTTCTTGCGGACGATGTGTCCGACTATATAACGGGCGAAGTTATCCGCATTGACGGCGGATTGGCAATGTAGTCAGGAAAGGATTTTAATATGAACAAGAGAGTGGTTGTAACGGGTATGGGCGTTATTTCGCCTGTCGGAAACAATACAAACGATTTTTGGAACGGTCTTGTGTCGGGCAGAAACGGCATTGACACCGTGACAAAATTTGACATAACCGATTTTAAAGCTACTTTGGCCGGCGAGGTTAAAGATTTTGACCCGACGCTTTATATGGAAAAAGGCGAGGCGAGAAAGCTTGACAGATATTCGCAGTATGCTATGGCGGCGGCGCATCAGGCTGTGGATGACAGCGGTATTATTGAAAAAATTGCGTCCGAAAGGCTCGGTGTTTATTTCGGTTCGGGAATAGGCGGTTTCGACACCATTGTAAACGAGCATAAAAACCTTATTGAGCGCGGTCCGAAACGTGTTTCGCCTATGTTTATACCTAAAATGATTTCAAATATCGCGGCAGGAAATATTGCCATAAAATACGGCGCAAAAGGTCCGTGCCTTTCCATTGTAACCGCGTGTGCAACGGGTTCAAACTGTATCGGCGAGGCATACCGCGCAATCAAGGGCGGTTATGCGGACGCAATTATCGCCGGCGGTGCGGAGGCATCAATCAATCCGCTTGGATTTGCCGGATTTATAAACTGTATGGCGCTTTGCGAAAGCAGTGACAAAAACCGTGCGTCGATTCCGTTTGACAAGGAAAGATGCGGTTTCGTTATGGGTGAGGGTGCCGGTGCGCTTGTCTTGGAGGAATACGAACACGCGGTTTCGCGCGGTGCCAAGATTTACGCTGAAATTACAGGTTACGGCAACACTTGTGACGCATACCACGTTACCGCTCCGTCGCCCGACGGTACAGGCGGTGCGAACGCGATTATTGAGTCGCTCGAAAACAACAAAGACGTGCCGTGCGAAAAGGTTTACATCAACGCGCACGGAACAAGCACACCGCTCAACGACAAAACCGAAACAATGGCTGTTAAAAAAGCGTTCGGCGACGGTGCATACAAGGTGCATATCAGCTCTACAAAGTCGATGACAGGACATATGCTCGGCGCGGCAGGCGCGGCAGAGGCGATAGCATCCATATTGACGCTCAACAACAATATCGTTCCGCCGACAATCGGATATAAAGTTCCCGACGAGGAGTGCGACCTTGACTATACGCCCAACACGGCGCTCAAAACCGATATAGACCTTGCGCTTTCGGTATCGCTCGGCTTCGGCGGTCACAACGCGTGTCTTGCGTTCAGACGTGTGTAGGCATCAGAGAATCGAACCCCGTGTGGTTTAAATAGGCAAATTTTCCAAAATACTGCGTTGAAAAGCTATGTTATACGTCAGTATTAACCCAGCTTTTCGCCTTGTCTTTTAAAAAATTTGCTCTATTTAAACTCTTCGACCTTCCGTTTTAAAAATTATTTGAATTTTCGGTACGGAGGACGAAGATAGGCTGACGCCTTTCGAGGACGACAAACCGAAAAGGCATGAAATTTTTAAAATGCAAGGCATACGGAGTTCGGATTACTTTCTTTCGGCTAAGGAGAATTGAAATGAACAAAGAAGAAATTATGAATATTCTGCCTCACCGAAACAGTATGCTTTTAATCGACGAGGCATATGTTGAGGGAGAGATTGCGCACGGCGTTAAAAAAATCGTCGGCGACGAGTGGTTTTTGGACGGACATTTTCCCGGTTCGCCCGTCGTTCCGGGGGTAATTCTGTGCGAAATTATGGCGCAGTCGATTTGCGTGCTTATGGCGGACAAAATGGAGAAAAACACCTTGCCGTATTTTACGGGGCTTGACAAGGTTAAGTTTAAAAGTCCGGTAAAGCCGGGCGACACTTTTGAAACCGAATGTAAAATTGTGCGTGTGCACGAGCCGTTTTATTTTGCGTCGGGAACGGGAAAAGTGAACGGAAAAGCTGCGGTTAAAGCCGATTTTTCGTTTGCTATCATTAAAAACGAGGTGTAAATTTTATGCTGGATAACATTTTTAAACGCAATGAGAACCAAAAACCTAAAATCTGCAAAAAATGCGGTAAAGAATTTGCTTACGCCGACGCGGAAAAAAACAATATGATTTGCCCGGAATGTAATTCGTATTTCAGAATGAATCCGAAAGAGCGTATTGCGCTTGTGTGCGACAGTTTTAAAGAAAAAGATGCAAATTTAAAGAGCAAAAACACTCTTAAGTTTCCAAACTACGACGAAAAGCTTGAAAAAGCGGTTGAAACAAGCGGCTGCAAAGACGCGGTGTCATACGGAATTGCCGAAACGGACGGAATTAAATATGTGATTTTCGTTATGAATTCCGAGTTTATGATGGGCAGTATGGGTCAGGTTGTGGGCGAAAAAATCACCCGTGCGTTTGAGCTTGCGTTAAGCAAAAAACTGCCCGTGGTAGGCTTTACAACGTCGGGCGGTGCGCGTATGCAGGAGGGAATTTTTTCGCTTATGCAGATGGCAAAGGTCAGCGGTGCGGTGAAAAAGCACAAGGACGCAGGGCTTTTGTATATAACGGTTTTGACTGACCCAACAACGGGAGGTGTTACCGCAAGCTTTGCAATGGAGGGCGATATTATTCTCGCCGAACCGCACGCGCTTGTCGGTTTTGCAGGTGCAAGGGTTATTGAACAGACGACGGGACAGAAACTTCCCGACGGCTTTCAGCGGGCGGAATTTTTGCTCGAACACGGCTTTGTTGACGCGATTGTACCGCGCGAAAAGCTCAAAAACACACTTGCGGATATTTTAACACTTCATAATTAAAATACTGCACAGGAGGCGGAAATATGAATTCATATCAGAGAGTTTTAAATGCGCGCGACTCAAAAAGACCGTCGGGAGCGTATTTCATAAACAGAATGATAACAAAATTTATTGAATTTCACGGTGACAGACGTTTTTCGGATGACGGCGCGATAATCGGCGGAATAGGGTATTTAAACGAAATGCCCGTCACGGTGATTGCAATGGAGCGCGGAACGACCATAGAGGAGAGGATGAAACGCAACTTCGGATGTCCGAGTCCGGAGGGATACAGAAAAGCTCTTCGCCTTATGAAACAGGCAGAAAAGTTTAACCGTCCCATAATCTGTATTATAAACAGCTCGGGCGCGTACTGCGGAATAGGCGCGGAGGAGCGCGGTCAGGGACTTGCGATTGCCGAAAATCTTATGGAAATGATGACACTCAAAACTCCCGTTGTTTCTGTTGTAACGGGCGAGGGCGGAAGCGGAGGAGCGCTTGCGCTTTCGGTTGCCGACAGCATTTTTATGCTTGAAAATGCAGTTTACTCGGTTATTTCGCCGGAGGGGTGCGCAAGCATTTTGTGGAAAGATTCGTCCAAAGCGCCCGATGCGGCGGAGGCTTTAAAACTTACGGCGAAGGATTTGCACAAATTCGGCATTGTTGAAACGGTTATCAGCGAGGAAAACAGAACAAATGAGGAAATCTGCGACGAACTTAAACTTAAGCTTGTGAAAGAAATAAAAAGACTTAACAAGCTTGATATCGGAGATTTGCTTGATGACCGATATGAAAAATTCAGAAAAATAGGCAGTGTATAATAAATTTAGCCGAAAGAAAGTAATCCGAACCCGCCTGAAAAGGCATAATTTCGGCATCTTTTGGCTTGTCATCTTTGCAAGGCGTCAGCCTTGCTTCATCTTCCGCACTAAAATCTGCTCAAAATTCTATTCTTTTCAGGTCGAAGAATTTTGAGAGAGCGGATTTTTGATTGCGCAAGGCAAAAACGCAGGTAATCCTGACGGATTACCGAGTATTTTAACGAAGTCGAAAGCAAAAATCCGCCTCTCAAAATCGGAGTTCGGATTACTTTCTTTCGGCTAGGCATCAGAGGATTGAACTCCGTATGACTAAAATTATTTATAAGGTCGGGCTTTTGCGGTGTGCCAAAGCCCGATTTTTTTGTTTTTGCGCTTATTTTTGCGCAATTTTCAAATAAAAACTTGACATTTGCATTTTCACATAATATAATAAAAATGTAAAATTTTGTTAAAAATTTTGCGCAAAATTTAATATCAAACGGAGGGATCAAAAATATGCCCAGAATCAAACGAACGCCGGGGGACAGAATTGCGGAACTGCGCCGCAGCAAAGGGTTTTCGCAGGCGGCGCTCGGTTGGCTTGCAGGGGTTGGAAACACTACTATTTCAAATTACGAAACCAACTATTGCCTGCCGAATATCGACGTTACGGAAAAAATTGCCGCAGCGCTTGAAACACCGACAGAATATATCGTTTCGGGACGCGGAGAAAAAAGCATTTACGAATGCAGAAAACCAAGAAATTTTGTAAAAATTCCCGTATATACGGGCAGTAATTATATGGATATTATGCAGATAGGAAACGACGCAAAATGCGACACGCTCACACTGCCTTGTCTGCCGGAAACGGAAACGGGGAGTTTTGCCGCAATCTGTGCGCCCGACAATTATATGGACAGCGAACTGATACAAAAAGGCGACCTTGTCATAGTACGCCGTATAAACGTTTCCGTTTGCGACATTGCAGAGGTCAAACAGAAACGGATTGACGAAGAAATAAAAAACGGTAAAATTTATGCTTTTATTCATAATAATGAGCTTTTTATCCGCAGGATACACAATATTGCAGGTGCATTTACAACCATAACACACAGTAGATGTTTTCAAAACAGACCGAAAGTCTTTCAGTATGACGAAATTATGATAATAGGCGAGTGTGTTTTGGCATTGGTTGATTTGGATTAAAATGCAGGTGAGGTTGTAAGAAGGAGTTGTGTTATGGATATTAAGGGTAAAAAATTCGGCGAAAGAATGATGTACGTAAGACATAAAAGAGGATTAAGCCGTGAAACGCTCGCAAAGGCGGCGGGTGTTTCAAATTCGGATATTATAAATTATGAGGAAAGCTACATAAGCCCATCGCCCGAAACCGCTGAAAACATCGCAAGAATTTTGGAAGTGGCGGTTGAAGAGCTTTACGGGAGCGATGTCGACTTATTAAACGATCCGTCGAGAAATTTTGACGAAGAAGCGAAAATTCCGGTTTTCGGCAAGGACGGGTGCAGATATATTATGCAGCTTGACACCGATTACGCGCGTGAATATATAAAGCTCCCGAATTTTTTCAGAACGCGGATAGGGCGGTTTGTAGCGGTGTACGCGCCCGATAACTGTATGGATGCCGCAAAGATTAAAAAAGACAATATTGTAATTTTAAAGTGGATAAGCGTTTCGCTTTGCGAGGATGCCGAAACAATGCGCAACCGTATTGACAATGAAATGGAAAGCGGAAAAATTTATGCTTTTATGTATCGCAATAAGCTTTATATAAGGCGTATTTACATAAGCGGAGGAAAATTCACCGTCGTGTCGCAGAGTGAGCTTTACAACGAAAAACCCGCCGTGCTCGATTATGACGAGATAACGGTGCTGGGGCAGTGCACTATGGTGCTTGTTGATTTTAAAAGATAAAAAGTAAGACACACGGATATTAACGTCCCTGTGCCAAAAAAATTAAATGCGTGCCGAAAATTTTTGACGGCACGCATTTTTTATAACTATTTTTTCAAATCTCTGAATTTTTCGGGAATATCTTCTTTTTTCATATTTTCGTGAATTTTGCAGGTGCCTGCCTTTTTTGCGGTTTCATAATACCAATGCTTGTAATCGAGGATTTTAAGATTTTTCTGCAATTCCTCCATTTTGCGCAAAAGCGCATAGCGCTGGGTGTCTATAAGCTCAAGACGCTTTTCTATTGTGGAGTCGCCCTCACAGCACCAGTCGATAAATTTTTTAATTTCCTTTATCGGCATTCCCGTCTTTTTAAGACATTCTATAATCGACAGCCATTCCAAATCAGCGTCTTTAAACATTCTTATTCCGCCGCCGCTCCGCTCAACAAAGGGGAGAAGACCTTCCTTGTCGTAATACCTCAAAGTTGACGGCGCAACGCCTATTTTCTTTGCGATTTCGCCCACTGTATATAACATTTTTATATCTCCTTAACATTTTAAAAAAATTTTTTTAAAAAAGCTCTTGACTTAAAGTGCACTTTAAGTTGTAGAATATAATCGAACTTGCAGTTTGATTGTATCACAAGTAAATAAATATGTCAATAAGGAGGCAAAATAACGTGGAAACTAAAAAACAGACAGCAGGCAGAGAGTCGCTCGGAGAGTTTGCACCGAAATTTGCACAGCTTAATGATGACGTGCTTTTCGGCGAGGTATGGTCGAGAGATGACAAACTTTCGCTCAAAATGCGGTCGATTGTCACCGTAACGGCACTTGTAAGCAAGGGAATGGTGGATTCTTCGTTTGAATATCACGCGAAAACCGCAAAGGCGAACGGCATCACAAAAACAGAGATGGCAGAAATTCTCACGCATCTTGCGTTTTATGCAGGCTGGCCTAACGCGTGGGCGGCCTTCAGAATTGTTAAAGAGGTTTATAAAGATGACAGCGAGCCTTGTCACGGCGAGAATACGTCAAACGAATGGCTTGAAAAGGCAGACGACGAATATTACAATAATCTTTAAGTTTAAGTTAAACGGAGGTTTTTAAAAATGAAATTTGATTTTACCTATTACAATCCCACAAAAATTTATTTCGGCAAAAATTCGCTTGAAAATCTTTCGGGCGAACTTGCAAACTACGGAAAAAACGTGCTTTTGATGTACGGAAAAGGATCGGTAAAAAAGAGCGGTTTGTACGACAAGGTTGTTGATATTTTAAAAGGTGCAGACAAAAATGTTGTTGAACTTTCGGGAATAAAATCAAACCCGTCGTACAGTCAGCTCAAAGAGGGAGCAAGACTTGTCCGCGAGAACGATGTTGACCTTATTCTGGCGGTCGGCGGAGGTTCGGTTATCGACTGCGCAAAGGGAATTTCGGTGTCGGCATACTGCGAGGGCGACCCGTGGGAAAGATACTGGGTTAACTTTGAGGACGTAAACAACAAAATTGTTCCCGTTGCGTCGGTTCTCACAATGGCTGGAACAGGCTCGGAGATGAACGGCGGTTCGGTTATCACAAATGAAGAAAAAACGCTTAAAAACGGCAGAGTTTTCCCGTCAAATGTGAATCCGAAGTTTTCCATTCTCAACCCCGAATACACATACACCGTGCCGAAATATCAGATGGCGAGCGGAATTTTCGACACTATGTCGCACCTTTGCGAGCAGTATTTTTCGGGTGATGACGACAACACCACCGATTATATTCTTGAGGGTGTTATGCGTTCGCTCATAAACAGCGCGAAAACCGCTATGAAAGACAGCGAAAATTACGAGGCGCGAAGCAATATTATGTGGTGCGCGACGATAGGTCTTAACACCGTGACGGGACTTTCAAAGGAGCAGGACTGGGAGGTTCATATGATTGAACATCAAATCGGCGCGTATACCGACTGTGCGCACGGAGCAGGTCTTGCGGTTGTTTCGGTTCCGTATTACAAATATATCGCAAAATACGGAATTGACAAATTTGTGAGATTTGCAAAAAATGTGTGGGGCATAAATACCGACGGTATGACAAAAGAACAGGCGGCGGAAAGCGGAATTGACGCACTTGCGGAATTTATAAAAACGCTTGAACTTCCTGCGTCTTTGCGCGAGCTTGGTGCAACGGAGGATATGCTCCCCAAAATCGCAAATTCCACCGTTCTCGGCGGAGGATACAAAAAAGTGAGCGCGGACGATATTTTGAACGTTTTAAAAGAATGTTTTTAAATAACGGCAACGTAAATAAAAAACGGCATAGGATTTTTGATCCTGTGCCGTTTTTTGCGCTGTAAAAAACAAATTTTATAAATTTAACAAAAGTGCTTGACAAACTATGTCTAATATAGTAGACTAATTATGTCGACAAAAGTAGAATATATTGGAGGTATACCTTATGACAAATATTAACATAGGTGAAGCGGAGCTTGAAATTATGAAAGCAGTATGGAAAGCGGACGGCCCGATAGGCTCGTCGGCAATCGGAAAAGCCGTTGAAGAAAAAGGCTGGAAACGCACAACGATTGCAACGTTTCTTGCGCGCCTTGTCGAAAAGGGAGCATTGTCCGCCGAAAGACGGGGCAAAGCGTGGTATTACACACCGCTTATAACGGCAAAGGAATATAAAAAATCGCAGGTGAAAAGCCTTATAAAAAATCTGTTTAACGGTTCAGCCGAAAATCTTGTGGCATCGCTTTTTGAAGATGAACAATTTTCGGAAAACGATATAAAAGAGCTGAGAGCGATTTTTGATGACAGGGGTGAGAAAAAATGATCAGCCAAGTATTCAAAGCCATTTTAATCACATCGCTTGCAGGTTCGGTGCTTGCCGGCGTAATCTGCCTGTTTCGCCCGATAACAAAAAAGCATTTCAGTTATTTGTGGCATTATTACATATGGCTGTGCGTGCTTGCCGTAATGCTTATCCCTGTGCGGTTTAGTGCGGTGACGGTGCGTATGCCGAACACCTTGTCACAAGCGGTGCAGACGGTACAGACAAACGGTATCGGACAAACCGGAGCAATAGGAAATGCGGTGCAAACGGGCGCGGTTCAAATGCGGATTTTTGAAAAAACGGCTGTTATATGGGACGAAATAATTTACGCTCATATAAATATTTTAGCGTATTTGTGGCTTGCCGGCGCACTGTTTTTGATACTTTTGAACATTGCGCGGTATATAAGCCTTAACGTTAAAATACGCAGACAGACAGAAGATGTCATCTTGCCCGAAATAAGCGAATATACAGACAGAAAAATCAACGTCCGCGTTTGGGAAAATGTTTCATCGCCGTTTATGACGGGCATAGTAAATCCCACGCTGGTTTTGCCGAAAAAAGAGCTTTCGCGCGAACAGCTCTGCAACATACTGCACCACGAAATGACGCATTTTAAACGGCACGATATTTTGTATAAATGGTTTGCCGAATTTGTAGCTTGCGTGCACTGGTTCAATCCTGTTGCGCGGTACGTTTCAAAGCAGATTGCGGCGGAATGTGAAATATCGTGCGATATGGCGGTCACAAAAAATATGTCGGACAGCGAGGAAATGAGCTATATCAACACAATTCTTTCTCTTCTCCCGACAGGCAGGCTTACAGGACTTCCGCTCACCACTCAGATGACAGGCAGTAAAAAGGTTCTGAAAAGGAGGTTCATTATGATTAAAAACAAGAAAAAAACAAGCAAAACTGCGGTGATAATTTCCGTCGTTGCCGCGGTTGCCATACTTATAACGGCGGTGTATGCAAGCGGAATATTGTCAAACTTCGCAAAAGACAACGGCAATTTTGCCGAAAAACCGAGCCAATATGACAAAGCGTCGCCCGAATATACAGCAGAACAGTTCTTTTACCTGTTCAGCGACGGCGATTTTGAGAATATGAAACGTTACTGCACGCAAAGCTGTATAGACGGTTTCTTCGGTGACGATTACGTTTTTGGTATGAACAAGGCAACGCTCAAAAACATCACCGCGGTTGGTAACCCGGCGGAAAAAGGCTTTACAAACGGCGAATGGGTTGCACTTGCGGAGGTGACAATGACGCCGGACGATAAATCGGTATTTGACCCGAATCAAACCGAAACGTCATTTTATCTGATATTAAAACAGCAGGACGGAAAATATTTGATTGACGAGTTTGCGTCGGGACTTTAATTAAATATTAACGGCACAGAATAATTAAAAAGCGAAAAACACGCATATCGTCAAAAAAGCGGTATGCGTGTTTTTGTGTGTTAACAGCCGTCCTTTTTTGCACAATAAAGGAAAAATTTAAAAAAATAACAAAAAAGTGTTGCAACTTTGCGTTAAATAGATTATACTATAAGAATGATACAATAGGGATAGAAAGGTTTGAAATTAAAAATGAGATTATCGAAGTATTTGCTTCCCACATTAAGAGAAGTTCCTGCCGAGGCTGAAATTGTAAGCCATCAGCTTATGCTCCGCGCAGGTCTTATGCGCAAGCTTGCGTCGGGAGTGTATTCCTATCTTCCTATGGGACTTAAAACTCTGCGCAAGGTTGAAAATATAATAAGAGAGGAAATGAACCGCGAGGACGCGGTTGAGCTTATTATGTCGGCTCTTCTCCCTGCCGAAAGCTATATGGCGTCGGGCAGATGGGAGGTTTTCGGCTCGGAAATGTTCCGTTTGAAAGACCGCTCAAACCGTGATTTCTGCCTCGGACCGACTCACGAGGAGATTTTTACCGAAACGGTTAAAAATACTGTAAAATCGTATAAACAGCTTCCTATGACAATTTACCAAATCCAGACGAAATACCGCGATGAGCGCCGTCCGAGATTTGGTGTTATAAGAAGCCGTGAATTTATAATGAAAGACGCGTACAGCTTTGACAAGGACGAGCAGGGGCTTGACGTGTCGTATAAAAAAATGTATTCGGCATACAATAAGGCTTTTAAAAGAATGGGACTTGATTTTATAATCGTTGACGCGGATTCGGGCGCAATGGGCGGAAGCGGTTCGCAGGAATTTATGGTTAAGTCGGACATCGGCGAGGACACCATTGCATACTGCGAAAAATGCGGATACAGCGCAAACTCCGAAAAGGCGATTTGTATTCCCGACCCGGCAAAAGACGAAGAAATGCGCGAAATCGAAAAAATCCACACACCGCACGCCGGCACGATAGATGAACTTGTTGAAGGTCTTAATCAGACTGCGGACAACTTTGCAAAAACGCTTATCTACAACGCGGACGGCAAATTTGTTGCGGTTATGGTGCGCGGTGACAGAGATGTTAACGAAACAAAACTTGCAAACCACCTTAAAGCGGTTTCGCTTGAGCTTGCATCTCCTGCCGACGTTATGGAAATCACTCACGCAAACGTTGGTTTTGCAGGTCCTATAAATCTCGGTATTGAGGTTATTGCCGACAACGAAATTATGAATATGAAAAACTTCCTTGTGGGCGCAAACGAATCGGATTATCACTTTATAAATGTTAACGTCGGACGTGATTTTACACCCGATTTTGTCGGTGATTTCAGAACGGTTACAGAGGGCGACACCTGCCCGAAATGCGGAGGAAAAATGAAAATCTGTCAGGGTATTGAGGTTGGACACATCTTCAAACTCGGCACAAAATATACAGAGGCGCTCGACTGCACATTCCTCGACGAGGACGGAAAACCGAAGGTTCCGATTATGGGTTGCTACGGCATAGGCGTAAACCGTTGTGTTGCGGCGATTATTGAACAGCACAGCGACGAAAAAGGCATAATCTGGCCTATGAGTGTTGCACCGTTTGAGGTTATTCTGGTTGTTCCCAATATGAAAAGCGAGGAGCAGAAAGAGGGCGGAGAAAAGCTTTATGAAATGCTCAAAAACGAGGGTATAGACGTGCTCTATGATGACAGAAACGAGCGCGCCGGCGTAAAATTCAACGACGCCGACCTTGTGGGTATTCCGATAAGAATTACCGTCGGAAAAAAATTCGGCGAGGGCATTGTTGAGTTTAAAGAAAGAAAATCCGACACTGTTTTGGAACTTACGGTTGAAGAAGCAATCAAAAAGGCCAAAGAAATTATAAACGCGGAAAAATAGGCGTCAGCCATAAACGAAGGGAAAGATATAAATGTCAAAGGTTAGAACCCGTTTTGCACCGAGTCCTACGGGATATATGCATATCGGAAATTTGAGAACGGCGCTTTATGCTTATCTTTTAACAAAGCATATGGGCGGAGATTATATTTTGAGAATTGAGGACACCGACCAGGAAAGATATGTTGACGGCGCGGTGGATTTGATTTACAGAACGCTTAAAGAAACGGGAATTAAGCACGATGAGGGTCCGGATGTGGGCGGTGATTACGGTCCGTACATTCAGAGCGAGCGAAGAAATATTTATAAAGAGTATGCCGAAAAACTCGTTGAGCTTGGCGGTGCATACTACTGTTTCTGCGACAAAGAGCGTCTTGACAAGCTCAAAGAGGCACAGCTTGCGCACAAAATGACGCCGAAATACGACGGCTGCTGCCGCGGTCTTTCAAAAGAAGAAATCGAGGAAAAGCTTAAGGCGGGCGTTCCGTATGTTATAAGACAAAAAATCGACCCTCACGGCACAACAAGCTTTGAGGACGCGGTTTTCGGCAAAATCACGGTTGAAAATTCAACGCTTGACGATAACGTTCTTCTGAAATCGGACGGACTTCCGACCTACAATTTTGCAAACGTTGTTGATGACCATTTAATGCACATCACCCACGTTATAAGAGGCAACGAATACCTTTCTAGCACACCGAAATACAATCTTTTGTATCAGGCGTTCGGCTGGGAAATTCCGACATACATTCACGTTTCGCCGATTATCAAAGAAAACGGCAAAAAGCTTTCAAAGCGCGAGGGCGACGCGTCGTATGAGGATTTTATAAATAAAGGATACTTAAAAGACGCGATTATAAACTATATCGCGCTTCTCGGCTGGAGTCCCGGGGGAGATAAAGAAATATTCACAATGGACGAGCTTATCGAGAATTTCAGCATTGACGGCATAAGCAAATCGCCTGCCGTTTTCGATGAGAAAAAATTAAGCTGGCTCAACGGCGAATATATAAGAAAAATGACGGTTGAGGAATTTTTGGAAAAAGCAAATCCGTATTTTGAAAAAGCGGTTAAAAAGGACGTTGACAAAACGGAACTTGCGCGTCTTTTACACGACAGATGCGAAAAATTCTCGGATATTCCCGAGCAAATCGACTTTATCGACGCTTTGCCCGAATACGACATTTCGCTCTACACGCACAAAAAGATGAAAACCAATCCCGAAAATTCGCTTGAAAGCCTTAAAAATTCGCTTCCCGTGCTTGAAGAAATTTCGGATTGGACAGAGGAAAACATTCACAATGCACTCTTTGCGCTTATCGAAAAACTCGGCGTTAAAAACGGCATAATTCTCTGGCCACTCCGCGTTGCACTGAGCGGAAAGGCATTCACACCCGGCGGAGCTATCGAGCTTGGCTACATTCTCGGCAAAGATGAGTCTGTTACGAGAATTAAAAAGGGAATTGAAAAGCTTGCCAATGCATAATCCGGCGTTTTAAGGAGGCGGTTTTGTGCTTTACGTTATTTTGTCGGTTGTGCTTGTTATAGCCGACCAGCTTACAAAGGCTTTAACGGTGAAAAATATTCCGTTTGAAGAAAGCATAAATGTTATAAGCGGTATTTTATCGTTTACTTACATTAAAAATACGGGCGCGGCTTGGGGCATTTTTTCGGGCAGACGGTACTTTTTTATAATTTTCACCGCTCTTGTGCTCATCGCGCTCACATTTGTGATAATAAAAAAACGCACGTCGAATAAAATTTTCAACTTCGCGATTTCGCTTGTTTATGCCGGTGCGATAGGAAATTTTCTCGACAGAATTTTCCGTCACGGCAGTGTTGTGGATATGATAAAGCTTGATTTTATAAACTATCCCGTGTTCAATTTTGCCGATTGCTGTGTGGTTGTCGGCGCGGTTTTGCTTTGCGTTTACATTGTATTTTATTATGACGCGGACAAGGCGCGGACAAAGGAAAAAACGGCTGAAAGCAGTGAGGAAAACGGCAATGGATAAAATCACTCTTGTATGCGAAAACGGCGGCGAGAGATTGGATAAATTCGTAAAAATCGACTCGCTCACACGTTCTGCGGTGCAAAAGCTTATTGAGGACGGGCGCGTTACCGTAAACGGCGAAACGGCGCGCGTAAGCTATAAAGTCTGCACGGGCGACGTTGTGGAGGTTTCGAATTTTGAACCCAAAGAACTTGACGTTAAACCCGAAAACATACCGCTCGACATTGTATATGAGGACGACGAGCTTTTGGTGGTAAACAAGGGTAAAAATATGGTTGTCCACCCTGCCGCGGGAAATTATTCCGCCACGCTTGTAAACGCGCTTTTGTACCATTGCAAGGGCAATTTAAGCGGAATAAACGGGGTTATCCGTCCGGGAATTGTCCACCGTATCGACAAAGATACGTCGGGACTTTTGCTTGTGGCAAAAACAAACCGCGCGCACATTTCGCTTGCCGAACAGATTAAGGAAAAAAGTGTAAAACGGCGCTATATCTGCATTGCAAACGACGTTATAGAAACAAACAGGGGCGTTATCGACGCGCCGATAGGGCGTCACCCGACCGAGCGCAAAAAAATGGCGGTGACAAGCAAAAATTCAAAAAATGCCGTCACGCATTTTGAGGTTTTGGAACGGTTTTGCGATTACACATATCTTACCTGCCGTCTTGAAACGGGCAGAACGCACCAGATAAGGGTGCATTTGAAATATATCGGTCATCCCGTTTTGGGCGACGCGGTTTACGGTCCGAAAAAAAATGAATTTAACCTCACATCGCAGGTGCTCCACGCAAAAACAATCGGGTTTGTTCACCCCGTGACGGGTGATTATATGGAATTTGACAGCGAAATTCCCGATTATTTTAACGATATTTTAAATGTTTTAAGAAATAAATAATGTTAGGAGAAGTGTTATGGACGTTTTTTGCGAGTATATCGTAAAGGTGAAAAAAAATCCTGTTGAACTCACAATTTCGGCGCTGGGGATTATTTTGGCAGTAATTCTTCTTGGTTTTTCGCTATTCTTTTTGTTTACACCGTTTTCGAGCTTTGTTCTGCTCATAGACGCCGGAGTTGTTTACGGCGCGTATATTCTTATCACGCATTTTAATGTGGAATATGAATATATTCTCACAAACGGCGATATCGACATTGACAAAATCATAGCGAAAAGAAAGAGAAAAAGAGTTTTGAGCTTTTCGACGAAAGAATTTGAGATTGTTGCGCCGTATAAGCAGGGCGAGAATTACACGAACGTGCTTGACCTCGGAACAAGAAATTACGAAAACGCTTATTATGCGGTGTTCTCGAAAGACGGGCAGAAAAAAACTCTCGTTTTCAATCCGCCCCAAAAGATGATTGAGGCAATGAAGACATATTCGCCGAGAACCGTTCATTTAAAAGGCGAGATTGAAAATTATTAAGGCACGGAGGCATAGTTTATGTCAATCGGCGTTGATATTTTAAAAATTTCACGGCTTGAAAAATTAGCGTCAAAGACTGAATTTTTAAACAAGTTGTTTTCACAAAAAGAAATTGAATATTTTAAGAGCCGCAGCTATAATATCAATACGGTTGCGGGCGCTTTTTGTGCAAAAGAGGCGCTCGCAAAGGCGATAGGCTGCGGTCTTTCGCGTTTGCCGTTAACCGAAATTTCGGTTGTGAGAGATGAACTAGGAAAGCCGTTTTTTGAATTTTCCGAAAAAGCAAAGGAAATACTTAAAATATACAGCGATAAAAATTTTGCGCTCACAATTTCGCACGACAACGATATGGCAGCAGCGGTTGTTTTTGCCGATTTTGACGAAAATCACACGCGCTTTGTGTCTGCGGTGCAAAAAAGCGATGTTGAAAATGGGAATATAATCTCGCTTGCAAAAGCTGTAAAGCTTTTGCCCAAGCGTGCGGAAAATTCGCACAAGGGCGTGTTCGGCAGAGCGTTTGCTGTTGCCGGAAGCACGGGTTTTACGGGCGCGGCGCGTCTTGCGTGCGAGGCAATTTTAAAAACGGGGAGCGGTCTTATAACGCTCGGCACACCGAAAAGCCTTAACAATATTTTTGAAATTACGCTCAAAGAGGTTATGACCTATCCTTTGTGCGATGACAACGGAATTTTGACAAAAGACGCATTTGACGATATATTAAAATTTGCTCAAAAATGCAATGTCTGCCTTATCGGGTGCGGAATGTCGCTCACCGACGGCACAAGGTACATTGTTGAGAATATGGTTAAACAGTGCGAAAAACCGCTTGTTATCGACGCGGACGGAATAAATGCGCTGGCTTTGAATATAGATGTATTAACAAGCCATAGGCAGGAAATCGTTATCACACCGCATATTGCGGAATTTGCGCGTCTTGTCGGCAAAGATTTGGATTTTGTAATCGAAAATGCCGAACCGCTCGCGGTTGATTTTGCAAAAAAATACAGCGTCTGTGTTGTGCTTAAATCGCACCGAACAAAGGTTGTTTTCAAAAACGGAAAGGTTTTTGAAAACGTTCTCGGAAATTCGGGAATGGCGACGGGCGGTACGGGCGACGTTCTTGCAGGCGTTATAACTTCGTTTGTATGCCAGGGTATGAGCGCAGAAAATGCCGCGCTTTTGGGCGTTTACGTTCATTCGCTTGCGGCGGATATGGCATCGCAAAGTCTCGGTGAATACGGACTTACGCCGACCGACATTATAAACACGCTTGCCTATGCCTTAAAATATTTGGGAGGCTGATTTTTGAAAAAGTTAAGATATTTTCCGATACTTTTGATTTCGCTCGTGCTCACGGGGTGCTCCGCACCTCAAAAGCAGACGTTTGAAGAACGGTTTGAGAAAAAATATCTTGATATGCAAAGCTACGCCGCGTCGGGCAGTATTGAGGTTTTCAGCAACAAAACGGAAAATTCGTATAAATTTGCGCTTTGCTCCGAAAAGGACGGCGCGCGTATGGTTGAATATCCCGAAGATAAGCTGAAAATCGTTTTCAAAGACGGCGAGGCTGTAATTATAAACGGAAAAACGAACGGCAAGGAAAAGGTCAAAGAGGAAAAGGACGAATATCTGCACATTTTTCCCGACAAATTTTTTGCGCGGTACATTGCCGGCAAAGGCTCGGGATACATCTATGAAGAGGGCGGTGCAGGCATAAGCATAAAATGCGACGTTTCCACAAAAAGCGGTGACGAGCTTGTGGAAATTATGATTTTGGACGAAAAAAAGCTTGAACCGAAATCGTTTACCGTTTTCAGAAAAGGCGGAGAAAAACTTTTTGAAATGAAATTTAACGGATTTGAATTTGTGAAAAAATTCAAAGACGGTGTTTTTGATACAGAAGGGGATACCAATGAGGGTTTGGAAAGAGATAAAACTTGACGCGGTAAAGAACAATGTAAAAAACATACGCGGACTTTTAAAGGACGGCACGCGTCTGCTGGCTGTTATCAAGGCGGACGCATACGGTCACGGCGCGGTTGAGGTTGCAAAGTCGCTTTTGTTTGACGGAGGCGCCGACTATTTCGGCGTTGCAACCTACGGCGAGGCGGAACAGCTCCGCAGAGCTGGAATAAACACGCCCGTTCTCATTCTCGGCGCGGTGTTCGGCGACGAATATGCCGAGCTTGTGAAAGACAACATCACGCTTACGGTTTTTGATTTTGACACCGCGAAAAAGCTTTCGGACACCGCGAAAAAACTCGGGAAAACCGCGAAAATCCACATTAAAATCGACACGGGAATGGCACGGATAGGATTTTTGCCAAGCGAGGACGCAGTAGAGGAAATTATAAAAATTTCAAAGCTTGACGGCATAGAAATCGAGGGAATGTTTTCGCATTTCGCAAAGGCGGACGAAGCGGACAAAATGCCTACCAGAGTGCAGTTTGAAAAGTTTATGTTTATAAAAAACGAGCTTTTGAAAAGGGGAATAAAAATTCCCATATGCCACATCTGCAACAGCGCCGGAATTATAGATTTTCCCGAATACCACCTTGATATGGTGCGCAGCGGAATTATAACTTACGGCTATTACCCGTCGGATTTTGTGAACAAAGATGCGTTAAAGCTTGAAAGCGCAATGAGCTTTAAAAGCAGGGTTGTGCACATTAAAACGGTGGAGGCAGGAACGAGCGTAAGTTACGGCGGAACGTTTACCGCAAAGGAAAAAATGAAAATCGCAACCGTTTCGGCAGGATATGCCGACGGCTACAATAGGCTTCTTTCAAACAAAGCGGACGTCATTATAAACGGCGAGAGGTGCAGGGTTTTGGGGCGCGTTTGTATGGATCAGCTTATGGTTGACGCAACTCATCTTAAAAATATAAATTTGGGTGATGAGGTTATATTATTTGGAAAAAGCGGTAATAATACTGTTACCGTAGAAGAAACTGCTGAAATTATAGGAACAATAAACTATGAGGTGTTGTGCAGCTTGAGCAAGCGCGTTCCCGGGGTTTACATACACGGGGCTTAATTTGGAATAAACTGCATTTGACAAACAGTGCGGTGTGGGGTATAATTTTAGTATCTGAAATAAGCTTATAAATATGTAAATTCAAGTAATATTAAAGAAGTTGAGGGGGCTTGACTGTCTTGGCACATCACAAAAAAATACTGATTAGTGTTTCCGATTCGCTGCTTGAAGAAGTGGATTTGCTTGCACAACGGCAAAATGTTAACAGAAGTGAATTTATCCGCGAGGCAATGCGGCTTTATATCAAAGACCGAAAAAAGCAGCAGCGCGCCGAGATGATGAAAAAGGGCTACGAGGATATGGCGAAAATCAACTTGGAATTTGCAAGTGTTTGCTTTGAAGCGGACTGTCAGCAGCAGCAGAGCTACGAGGAGAAACTTTCGGAGTGTGAATAAGAATGATTGTAAAACGCGGCGATGTTTTTTATGCTGATTTAAGCCCTGTTGTAGGTTCGGAGCAGGGCGGTGTAAGACCCGTTTTGATTATTCAGAACGACATCGGAAACAAATACAGTCCGACTGTGATTATCGCGGCCGTTACATCTCAGATTAACAAAGCAAAACTGCCCACGCACATTGAAATTTCGGGCGACGAATACGGACTTAACAAAGACTCGGTTATTCTTGCCGAGCAGGTGCGGACCATTGACAAAAAACGGCTTAAAGAAAAAATAGGACATCTGGACGAGGAGCTTATGACGAGGGTGAACGAGGCTCTTGAAATCAGCTTCGGACTTGAAGAATAGGCTGTGTGGATTTTTCTACATAGCAAAGTAAGATACCGCTGATGTTTTTTCGGCGGTATTTTTGCGTTTTTTTACAAAAATCGGTATTAAAATTTGTGTTTTTTGACGTATTTTTTTCTTTTTTACAAAACACCTTGCATATCGTGCAAAGCTATGATATTATTTAATTAGGAAAAAATCAGGAAAATATTTCTTTCGTAGGCTTTAATTCGGAGGCTTTAATTTAAAAAAAGGAGTGATTTTGATGGTTAATTTAATCGTTGGAAAAAAAGGTACGGGAAAAACCAAAATGATGCTCGACAGAGTTAACGAGGCTATTGACACCGCGCACGGAAACGTTGTGTTTATAAACTCGGGCGACAGGCACGTTTATCAGCTTAACTATGCGGTTCGCCTTATCGACGCGGCGGAATATGCAATCAAAACGTATAACGAATTTATTTGCTTTATAAACGGCGCTCTTTCGCAGAATTACGATATTACCCATATTTTTGTTGACAGCCTTTTCAAGGTTGTTGACGACGATATTAAAGAACTTGACGGTTTTATAGAAAAAATCGACAAAATCGCAAAGGATAAAAACATCAATTTCACAATCACGGTCAGCGCAGATAAATCGGAGCTTCCCGAAAAGGTTTACGGTTATATTGTTTAAAAAATATAAAATCAGCGCCTTGAGCGCTGATTTATTTTGTGCTGTTTTGCACTATTTTACATTTGAAGGGATTTGACAAATATGATGAAAATTACTTATCTCGGACAGGCAGGACTTCTGTTTGACAACGGAAAAATAAAAATTATGACCGACCCGTATCTTTCAAACAGCGTTGTGAGGGTTAATCCGCGCAACTACCGACGTTTGCCGGTTGACGAAAGCTTCCTCAAAATCGTTCCCGACGTTTTGGTGCTTACGCATAATCACCTTGACCACACTGACCCCGACACGCTGGTGCACTACATATGCGGTGAAAAAAGCGTTACGGTGCTTGCGCCCGAGGCGGCTTTTGAAGAAGCGAGAAAAATAGGAAATAAAAATCAGAACTATGTAAAATTCAACCGTCACACCGAGTGGACGCAGGACGGCGTGAAATTTACTTCCGTGCTTGCCGCACATTCCGATCCGCACCCGATAGGTGTTATAATTGACGACGGCGAGAAAAAATACTATATCACAGGCGATACGCTTTACAATACCGATATTTTCGGCGATATTCCGAGCGATATAGACGTTTTGTTTATGCCGGTGAACGGACTCGGGAACAATATGAACAAAACCGACGCGGCGCGTTTCGCGAAGAAAATAAATGCAAAAAAGGTTGTTCCGTATCACGTGGGAATGTTTGACGATATGACCGCGGAGGATTTGGACGTTGACAATAAGGTTATTCCAACGATATACAAGGAAATAGAGCTTTAAAACATAAGTGCGGAACTAATTGTTTCAAAGCCTTGCAAATGTCGTTTTTTGCCGAAAAAAGAGTTACGGTTTTTCAAAAAAACATTTGACTTTTTTTTGACGTTATGGTAAACTATTCATTGAGCGAAATTTTATGCTCGTAAAATTTTTAGGAGGTACTTTAGATATGCAAAAAGGTACAGTTAAATGGTTTAATGCTGAAAAAGGCTACGGCTTCATCGAGTGCGAAGACGGTACAGACGTTTTTGTTCATTTTTCGGCTATTACAATGGACGGCTACAAATCACTTGCAGAGGGTGATAACGTAGAATTTGAAGTTATCGAAGGAAACAAAGGCCCTCAAGCTGCCAACGTTACAAAGTGCTAATTGAGGCATTCCGATGCAAGGGTTTTTAAATATAGATTTGATTAACAGATAGTGTATATTTATAGCTCGATAATTACAAACCTTAAAACACCTCCAATGGCGTCCATTGGAGGTGTTTGACTGCATATACATTATCAGAAAAATAAGAGGGTTTAAAAATGGAGAAAGATTTAATTGCCGAAATTTCGGCACGGTCGGATACCTTCAGTAAGAGTCACAAAAAAATTGCCGACTATATTGTAAAACACTATGACAAAGCGGCGTTCATCACTGCGTCAAAGCTTGGCAAGGTTGTGGGAGTGAGCGAGTCTACCGTTGTCCGCTTCGCGGTTGAGCTTGGTTTCGGGGGATATCCCAAACTTCAGAAGGCTCTGCGCGAGCTTATACGCAACAAGCTTACTTCAGTTCAGCGAATGGAAATAATAAAGACGCATATCGATGAGCAGAACGTTTTAAAATCGGTGCTTCTTTCGGATATGGAGAAGCTTAAACAAACGGGTGAGGAGCTTGACAAAGACGCATTTGACGGCGCGGTGTCAACAATTTTAAACGCCGAGAATATTTATATTATTGGCGCAAGAAGCTGTTATTCCATAGCGAATTTTCTGGGATTTTACCTTAATTTAATTTTTCCGAATGTTAAAATTATAAGCACAAACAGTGCGAGCGAAACGTTTGAGCAGATTTACAGAATAGGCGAAAACGACGTCGTTGTGGCGATTAGTTTTCCGCGTTATTCGCGCAGAACGATAAACGCGTTAAAATATGCGCACGAGAAAAAAAGCAGTATTATAGCGATTACCGACAGCCAAAATTCGCCCATAACCGAAAACGCGAGCTACACGCTCACTGCTCGGTGCGATATGTCAACGTTTGTAGATTCGCTTGTCGCACCGCTTTCGATTATCAACGCGCTTATTGTCGCGCTTGTTATCGAGCGCAAGGAGGAGGTCGGAAAAACGCTTTCCGAGCTTGAAGATATTTGGGACGAATACGAGGTTTACGAGAAATACATAAAATAAACGGGGTGAAAATGTGAGTGTTGTTTGCGTTATAGGAGGCGGACCTGCCGGAATGATGACCGCCGCGGTTGCCGCCGCGAGGGGCAAAAAGGTTGTGCTTACCGAAAAAAACAATATGCTTGGAAAAAAGCTTCTCATAACGGGCAAAGGACGCTGTAACATCACAAACAATGCTGACATTGAGGACTTTTTCAAAAACGTTCCGCGCAACCCTAATTTTTTATACAGCGCGTTTTATTCTTTCACAAATGCCGACCTTATACGGCTTTTAAACAAGCTTGATCTTGAAACAAAGGTTGAGCGCGGAGGAAGAATTTTCCCTGTGAGCGACAAATCGAAAGACGTTTTGAACACGCTGAAAAAACTGCTTGCAAAAAACGGCGTTGCGGTGTATAACGGCGAGGTTGCCGATATTTTGAGCGAGGACGGCAAAAAGAGAGTGATTTTTGCCGACAAAAAAAGCCTTTTGTGCGACAAAGTTGTTATCGCAACCGGCGGTGTTAGTTATCCGTCCACTGGTTCGACGGGCGACGGATATAAATTCGCTCAAAAATTCGGTCATACCGTAATACCGCCCAAACCGTCGCTCGTACCGCTTGAAACAAAAGAAAATGTTTATCCTATGATGGGACTGTCATTGAAAAATGTTGTTTTAAGCGTATATGACGGCAAAAAAGAGATTTTTTCCGAAATGGGCGAAATGCTTTTCACGCATTACGGAATTTCGGGCCCGCTCGTTTTGAGCGCGAGCAGTCACATAAAACCCGACCGGGTGTCAGAGTGTAAGGTTTTTATAGATTTAAAACCGGCACTGGACGAAAAAACGCTGGACAAGCGCATTTTGCGTGATTTTGACGAATTTAAAAACAAGGATTTTGTAAATTCGCTGTCAAAACTCTTACCGCAGAAAATGATTGCCCCCGTTGCGGAAAAATCGGGGATTTTCGAGCACAAAAAGGTTAACGAAATAACAAAGAACGAACGAAAAAATCTTGTTTCGGCAATAAAGCGTTTTCCGCTTAACATAAAGGATTTCCGTCCCGTTTCCGAGGCAATTGTTACGTCGGGCGGAGTGTGCGTGAAAGAGATAAACCCGTCAACTATGGAGTCCAAGCTTGAAAGCGGACTGTTTTTCGCCGGCGAGGTTATCGACGTCGACGCGTATACAGGCGGTTACAATTTGCAGATTGCCTTTTCGACAGGTTATCTTGCAGGCAAAAACGTATAGATAATTTGAATTTATTTTCCGTTTCTTCATAAAATATACTTGTGATGAAATATTTTCGGGAGGGCGGAATATGAATAAATTTTTTGATAAAATAAGGAAAAAAAGCGAAAATATAAACGTTGACAAAACACTTAAAACGCTTTGTATATCACTGTTTGCACTGGTTTTAATATCGCAGATCGGATTGAAAATTCCTTTTGTAAAGGGGTATTTTACCGATATTGAGGTTTTTGAAGGCACGGCGGTAGGCGATGACGCAATCCGCGAGGGTATTGTGACGCTCACGCTTTTGTCGGGCGAGCCGAAAAATGAGCTTGAAATTTTGGTGAACGGCGAAAAGGTGGACGTCTTTGACCAAACCGAAAAAAAGCTTGAACTCTTAAGCACGTCGGTTATAGAGATAAAGGCACTTAAAAACGAAAAATACACCGTTAAAATTTCGGATATGACCGATAATCTTTATCTTGCAACGGCAAACGGCGAAATTCCGATAACAAAGGGCATAAATTTTGTAGGACGGATAATTCTCAAAAACAGTTGAAAAGGTATTGTAAATCTGCGAAAAATGTTGTATAATAAAATTTAAGGCGGTATCAGACTACCGCCCGACGGTAATATGGCAGCAAAGGAGAAAATTATGAACGAAAATGAAATCGGCAGCCGTGACGTGGCAGCCGCGGCGATTTCCATTGCACTCACAAAAGGCAGAAGCGCCGAGCGTGAGTACATAGAAGAAAAAAGCAAGGACGGATTTGTGTGTTCCGCGGTCGATTACGGCGGAGAATTTATAACCAACATCAACAAAATTGTTGAGCGCGCGGTGGTTTCTGCGGTGCGCGAGGGAGTTATTTCGAGCACTCACCGTGAGGAGGGCGCCGTTATCGGTGCAACGCGTGAGGCTATTACGCAGGTTATGGATAAGGCAATCGGGCTTAACGTCGGCGGAAAAATCGGTATTGCAAGGTATAAAGAGCACCTTTGCGTGTGCATATTTTTTGCAATCGGTATGCTTCACCTAAACGAAGTCGGCATAGGCTTGGGACACCGCGTTATTTAATTCGGAGGACAAAATGAAAATTATAAACGTTGCTATTGACGGCCCGTCGGGCGCAGGAAAAAGCACGCTGGCGCGTCTTGCGGCAAAAAAATTCGGGTTTATATACATAGACACGGGTGCGATGTACCGCGCGTCAGCATTAAAAATGCTGAATTTGAAAATTGACATAAAAAACGATATACCAAGCGTGATAAAGGCTATTGCCGATACGAAAATCGAAATTTCGCACATAGACGGTAATCAGCATATTTATCTTGACGGCGCGGACGTTACCAACCTTATAAGAACGCCCGAGGTGTCGATGGGCGCGTCAAATATTGCGGTCATAAAGGAAGTCCGCTTAAAGCTTGTGGATTTACAGCGCGAAATCGCGAAAAATCACAGCTGTATTATGGACGGGCGCGACATAGGAACATATGTTCTGCCTGATGCGGATATTAAAATTTTTCTCACCGCAAGTGCTGAAAAACGTGCAAAAAGGCGCTTTGACGAGCTTTTGGAAAAGGGAGAAAACGTCACGTTTGACGAGGTTTTGTGCGATATGAAAAAGCGTGACAAAAACGACGAGGAGCGTGCGTTTGCACCTCTTAAACCTGCCGGCGACAGTATTTTGGCGGATACGAGCGAGCTTAATCTTGCGGAGTCGGAGCGTCTTATTGAAAACATAATTTCTGAAAGATTGGAAAAATAGAGTATGATTTTAAAAATTGTTGAGTTTCTGGTAAAAGTATTTTGCCGTGTGATTTTCAGAATAGAAATTTCGGGTATGGAAAATATCCCCGAAAACGGTGCATGTATGGTGTGCGCAAACCACCAAAGCAACTGGGACCCCGTCATTCTGATACTGTTTTTAAAGCGGAAAGTCCATTTTATGGCGAAAAGCGAGCTGTTTGAAAATTTCTTTTTAAACAAGCTTTTGACGAGTGAGGGGGTTATTCCCATAAAGCGCGGTGCGGCGGATATTAAGGCAATAAAAAGCTCTATGGAGGTTCTTAAAAACGGCGAGGTTTTGGGGATGTTTCCGACGGGCACGCGCACAAAACAAATGAACGGCGCGGACGCGAAAAAAGGCGCGGCGCTTATCGCGTCGAGAACGGGTGCAAATGTTGTGCCGATATACATTAACGCAAGTTATAAACCTTTTTCAAAGATAAAAATAAACATCGGCAAATGTATGGATTTGACCGAACTTAAAGGCAAAAAACTCACTGCAGAGGAGCTTGAAGTTTTGAGCGGTGACATTTACGGAGAAATTAAAAAACTTGCCGGAGATACAAAAAATGTGTAAAATAACAGTGGCAAAAAGCGCAGGTTTTTGCTTCGGCGTGGAGCGCGCCGTAAACGAGCTTATGCGCATTGCAAAAGAGAAGAAAACAGTCACGCTCGGACCGATTATTCACAACGGCTCGGTGATAGAAAAATTTGAGTCGCTCGGCGTGAAAATCGTAAATTCGCCCGACGAAACGCCGAAAGGCGCAACGCTTGCGATACGTACGCACGGCGTTAAAAAAAGCGTGATTGAAAAAATAAAAAGCGAAAATATTGATTTTTGCGATTTAACCTGTCCGTTTGTGAAAAAAATTCACAATATCGCCTCGGAGTATCACGAAAAAGGCTATAAAATCATCATCGCGGGGGACAAGCATCACCCCGAGGTTGACGGTATAAACGGCTGGTGTGACGACAGCGCGCTGGTTATAAGCGATTTAAGCGAGCTTGACGGCAAAATTTCGCCGTCCGACAGGGTTTGTCTGGTGGCGCAGACCACTATGGATAAAAAAAATTACGAAAAAATAAAAAAATTTGTAAAAATATCTTGCCAAAACCCCATAATATTTGATACAATATGTAGTGCGACCGAAAAACGTCAGAAAGACGCGGAGGAAATATCGAAAACGGTCGATATTATGCTGGTTGTGGGCGGCAGGATGAGCGCAAACACAAAACGGCTTGCAGATATTTCAAAAAAATACTGCAAAAACACTTTTCAGATTGAAACCGTGAGGGATTTACCCTTGCGTTTCGATATACCAAAAAACAAAATTGGTATTACGGCCGGAGCATCGACTCCGCCGTGGATAATTAAGGAGGTAGTAGGCGAGATGGAAGAAATGGTAAATGGCGAAGTAAGCTTTGCCGAAGTATTGAAAGAACACGAAAAGGAGCAGGCTTTGGTTACCTTAAAAACAGGTGATATTGTTAAGGGAACCGTTATGCGAGTTGAACCCAACGGTGTCAGCGTTAACTTGGGGTATAAATCAGACGGTTTCATACCTGCAAGCGAGGTTGTTGACGACCCCGAGGCTGACATTTGTGAACTTATAAATGTCGGCGACGAAATTGAAGTTTTCGTTGTCAGAGTTAATGACGTTGAGGGCGAAGTTACGCTTTCAAAAAGAAAAATCGACGCTATCAAGAGCGAAAAAGTTTTGGAAGAAGCTTTTGAAAACGAAACCGTTCTTACGGGTAAGGTTGTTGAAATTTTAAACGGCGGTGTTTTGGTTGCTGTTAACGGCGGAAGAATTTTTGTTCCGGCAAAATTTGCGTCGGACAGATATTTGGCTGATTTGTCGGTATTGCAGAATCTTACCGTTGATCTTAAAATTATTGAAATTTCCAAAAAACGCGGCAGAACGAAAATCGTCGGCTCAATCGCGGCGGTTATCAGAGAACAGAAAAAGAAACTTGCAGAAGAATTCTGGAACAACGTTGAAGTCGGCAAAACATACACAGGCGTTGTTAAATCGCTCACAAAATTCGGTGCGTTTGTTGACATCGGCGGTGTAGACGGCTTGGTTCACATTTCCGAGCTTTCGTGGTCGAAAATCAAACACCCGTCCGAGGTTGTTTCGGAGGGTGAAACTGTTGAAGTTTATGTAATCGACTTTAACAAAGAAACAGGCAAGGTTTCGCTCGGTTACAAAAAAGCTTGCGACAATCCGTGGGAAAAAGCAAAAGCAGAGCTTGAGGTGGGCAAAGACATCGACTGCAAAATCGTAAGAATTGTTCCGTTTGGTGCATTTGCTGAAATTTATCCCGGAGTTGACGGCTTAATTCATATTTCGCAGGTTGCCGCAAAACGTATCGGCAAGGTTGAGGACGAATTGAGCGTTGGTCAGCACGTAACCGCAAGAGTTGTTGAACTCGATTTTGAAAACAAAAAAATCGGTTTGAGCATAAGAGCGATTATCGAAGAAGCACAGAAAGCAGAGGAAGCTGAAATCGTTGCGGAGGAAAACGCAAAAGAAGAAGCTGCCAATGATGAAGCTGTTTCCGAAGAAACCGCTGAAACAACAGAAGAATAATTAAGACAACATAATAAAAACCGTGGGCTTAAGGCTCACGGTTTTTTGCGTTAAAATTAAATTTTTTGTGACTGATTTTACATTTGAAAATATAAAATTATTCCAAAATTCCGCCGTCTGTTGAAATTGTCACAACCTGCCACGGAATAAACTTTCCGCTGTTCTGAAGTGCGGTTTTAACGGCATTTTCAATACCTCCGCAGCACGGAACGGACATTCTTGCAACCTTTACGCTTTTTATATCGTTGTTTTTTATAATTTCCGTAAGTTTTTCGGAATAATCCGTCATATCAAGCTTGGGACAGCCGATAAGCGTTATATGGTTTTTTATAAAATCTCTGTGAAAATCCGCATATGCGTAAGCGGTGCAGTCTGCGGCAATGAGAAGATTTGCGCCGTCAAAATACGGAGCGTTCACGGGTGCAAGCTTAATCTGCACGGGCCACTGTGAAAGCTGTGATACCGGTTTTGCGGTATCTTCCGCTGATACGTCCTCCGTCTTTTCGTGAGAAATTGTTCTTGCCATTGAACCGGGGCAACCGCCGTGAAATTTTTGTTTTTTCATTTCCATATTTTTCTTAACCGCCTCGGCATCATATTCCGCCGCCTCGCGCTCTACAAACGATATTGCGCCGGTAGGGCAAGTGGGCAGGCAGTCGCCGAGTCCGTCGCAGTAGTCGTCGCGGAGAAGTTTCGCTTTGCCGTCAACCATTCCGATTGCGCCCTCGTGGCAAGCCTCGGCGCAAAGTCCGCAGCCGTTGCATTTTTCACTGTCTATTTCAATGATACGTCTTATCATATAAAACACCTCACACATATTTTTGTATATCTGTTTGTATATCTTACGACAAACAATATAACACGTTTGATTAAAAAAATCAAATTCAATTTAAGGTTAAAATTCAAAAATTTCCCGTGTTTTTTCTTTTACAAATTTCGGCAGAACAATAATTTCGTCCTCGCCCTTTTCGGTGATATACATAACAATGTCGTCAATATTTACGCGCCCTTTTGTGACGTAATAATACGGCAGATTGTCAAACAGTGCGTGGCGTTTACCGAAACGGTGCGCGAAATCTTCATTTGCCGTCCACGACGCCGATGTGTATTCGATATCGTCGGTATGACCGCGGTATACTGTTATAAATCCGTCATCATCGGCGAGATTTACAAGATTTGTGTTGCTTAAAATTTCGTCTTTGCCGAGCGCTTTTATTTTTCTTTCGAGTTTTTCGGTGAAAAGCTGTTTTTTAAATTTATGCCGTATACTTTTCATAAGCGCTTCTTTATATATTTCGTATAGAAAGCGCTCGGGAATTTTGCTGTAAAGCGTAACAAAATATTCAATTCCGCCGTAAAGCGAGCTGCGGCATATATGATGATTAAAAAAGTCGCTCGGTTTTTTCATTTTTTTAATGTATTTTTCCAAGGTGTCGGTTTCTTTCATAGTCTTTCAAGTCCTCCAAAAAAGACGGTGAAGATAGTACAGTATATCTTCACCGTCTTGCTGTCAAAAATGGCAGTGCACCAAACGGTGAAATGCCTTTAAAAATTAAAGTCCGTTAGGATTTTTTTTAGTAAAGTTCCACGAATCGATACACATTTTTTTAATGTCAAGCTTTGCGCTCCAGCCAAGCTCGTTTTTGGATTTTGTCGGGTCTGCATAGCACTCTGCTATATCGCCGGGACGGCGCGGAGCGATTTTGTAGTTGATTTTAACACCGCTTGCCTCCTGATATGCGTTTACAACGTCGAGAACGCTGTAACCTGTGCCTGTGCCGAGGTTATATGCGTCAACGCCGGTTGTATCCATAATTTTTTCAAGTGCTTTAATGTGTCCCTGGCTTAAGTCCACAACGTGAATGTAATCTCTTACACCCGTGCCGTCGTGCGTGGGATAATCGTTGCCGAACACCGACAAAACTTCAAGCTTGCCGAGAGCAACCTGTGCAATATAAGGAACGAGATTGTTCGGGATACCGTTGGGGTCCTCGCCCAAAAGTCCGCTTTCGTGCGCACCGATGGGGTTGAAATATCTCAAAAGTGCGATTGACCATTCATTGTCCGAAACATAAAGGTCGCGGAGAATGTTTTCAATCATAAGTTTTGTACTGCCGTAAGGGTTGGTTGTCGAAAGCGGAAAATCCTCTTTAATCGGGACGGTTTTGGGGCTTCCGTAAACGGTAGCCGACGACGAGAACACAATTTTTTTGACGTTGTGTTTTGCCATAACCTCGCAGAGAATAAGAGTACCCGTTATGTTGTTGTGATAATATGTAAGCGGAATTGAAACTGATTCGCCTACTGCTTTAAGTCCCGCAAAGTGAATAACCGCATCGATTTTATTTTCGTCAAAAACCTTTTCAACCGCGTCTTTGTCGAGCAGATCCGCTTCGTAAAGCTTAACGCTTTTGCCTGTGATTTTTTCAATTCTTTTAACTGCCTCGGGTTTTGAATTGCAGAAATTATCAAGAATAACAACTTCATATCCCGCGTTTAAAAGCTCAACGCAGGTATGGCTGCCGATAAATCCCGCGCCGCCTGTTACAAGTATCATTAAGAACACCTCGTTAAATATTATTGTTTTTATATAATTTTATCATATTTTTCCGATAAAGTAAATATTAAAACGCGAATTTATAAAAAATAACTAAAAATTTAAAAAAAGGGTAGATTTTTTTTTTGTTTTGTTGCATAATATAAGAAAATGTTGATTTTATAATTATTATGGCAGGGAGGAATTTTTAATGGAAATCAAAATTGAAAGAACAAAGAACCCGAAGGCTAAACCGGACCAGAAAAATCTCGGTTTCGGACACATTTTTACCGACCATATGTTTGTTATGAACTATACCGAGGGAAAAGGCTGGCACGATGCGAGAGTCGTTCCGTTTGAAAATTTGAGCCTTTCGCCTGCCGCTATGGTTTTCCACTACGGACAGGAAATGTTTGAAGGTCTTAAAGCGTATAAAGGCGAGGACGGCAGGGCAAGACTTTTCAGACCCGAAATGAATGCAAAAAGAACAAATGCATCTAACGAAAGACTGTGCATACCCAAAATTCCCGAAGAGGATTTTGTTGAAGCGGTCAGAACGGTTGTAAGCGTTGATAAAGACTGGATTCCTACCGAAAAAGGCACATCGCTCTACATACGTCCGTTCATCATCGCAACAGACGCATTTTTGGGCGTTGCACCGTCGAAAACATATATGTTTATAATTATCCTTTCGCCGAGCGGTGCTTATTACGAAAGCGGTCTTGCACCTGTCGGCATCTGGATTGAGGACGAATACGTAAGAGCCGTAAGAGGCGGTATGGGCTTTGCAAAAACAGGCGGTAACTACGCGGCAAGCCTTATCGCACAGGTTAAGGCGCACGACGACGGCTATTCGCAGGTTTTGTGGCTTGACGGCGTTGAAAGAAAATACATTGAAGAAGTCGGCGCTATGAACATCTTCTTCAAAATCGACGGCAAAATCGTAACACCTATGCTCAACGGCAGTATTTTGCCGGGTATTACAAGAAATTCGGTTATCACGCTTTGCAAAGAGTGGGGCTACGAGGTTGAAGAAAGAAAAGTTTCGGTAGACGAACTTCTTGAGGCGCAAAAGAGCGGTAAACTCGAAGAGTGCTTCGGCACAGGCACTGCGGCGGTTATTTCGCCTGTAGGAAAACTCCGCTACAAAGATGACGTTATGGTTATAAGCGGCGGCGAAATAGGCCCCGTATCGGCAAGAATATACGACGAAATCACAGGTATTCAGGGCGGTACGAAAGAGGACAAACTCGGCTGGATTACATTTGTTGACTGATAACATTTTAAGGAGAAGCATATGAAATATATTGTTGTACTCGGCGACGGTATGGCGGATTATCCCGTCGACGCGCTCGGCAAAAAAACACCGCTCGAATATGCAAAAAAGCCGTATATCGACTCGCTTTGCAAAAAGGGCGTTACGGGACTTGTTTCAAACGTTCCCGACAATCTAAAACCCGGCAGTGACGTTGCAAACCTTTCCGCAATGGGATACGACCCTCAAATTTACTATTCGGGACGTTCGCCCCTTGAAGCGGTAAGTATGGGCGTTGACATCAAGGACACCGACGTTGTGTTCAGATGCAATGTTGTAACCGTTACCGACGAGGAAAGATATGAGGATAAAAAAATTATCGACCACAGCGCGGACGAAATCACAACCGACGAGGCGCGCGTGCTTATAAAGGCGGTTAACGACGCTTTTAAAAACGATTTTTTAACGTTTTACCCCGGTGTAAGCTACCGTCACGCTATGGTGTGGGCAAACGGTTCGACAAACGTTGAGCTTGTTCCGCCCCACGATATTTTGGAGCGCAGAATAGGCGATTATATCCCCAAAGGTGAAGGCGCGGATATAATCTACGATATGATGAAGAAAAGCTATGATATTTTAAAAGACCACCCCGTAAACGTTGACAGAATAAAGCGCGGATTAAATCCCGCAAACTCAATCTGGATTTGGGGCGAGGGCAGAAAGCCGAGGCTTGAAAGCTTCAAAAAGCTTTACGGTCTTGACGGCGCGGTTATCTCCGCGGTTGACCTTATAAAAGGCATTGCAATCTGTGCAGGTCTTAAGTCGATAGACGTTGACGGTGCAACAGGAAATATCAACACGAATTTCAAGGGCAAGGCGGACGCCGCTCTTGACGCGCTCAAAGACGGCGCAGACTTTGTTTACATTCACCTTGAGGCGCCCGACGAGTGCGGTCACCGTGCGGAAATCGAAAACAAGGTTCGCTCCATTGAGCTTATCGACGAAAAAATTGTTGGATATATTTGCGATAATCTGAATAAAATAGGAGAGGAGTACAGAATGCTGATACTGCCCGATCACCCCACACCGCTTGCTCTGCGCACGCACACGAGGGACGCAGTACCTTTTGTTTTGTACGATTCGACATCTCCTAAAGATAACAAAGTGTCATCATACACCGAGGCTAACGCTAAAGAAAGCGGAATTTACTACGACAAGGGTTACAAGCTTTTGAATGTATTTTTGAAAAAATAATTGCCGGGTGTGATGCGTATTGGAAAAAGAAAAAGCGGTGAATTTTATTATCGTGTCGGTTTATGTTTTCGCGTTTTTGGGCGTTTGCATATTTCTCGCGCCGATAATACTTAAAATTGTTCTGCCGTTTGTTCTGGCGTATTTTATATCGTTTATGATTACGCCGCTGTCCGACGTTCTTTATGAACGCTGCCGTGTTCCGAAACGTATCGCAATCGTCATTCTGATGCTTTTGTTCATCTCGCTGATTATTTTGCTGATTTTTAATTTTATCTATCAGGCGGCATTTGCGGTACAGTCATTTTCGCAAATGCTGTCTCTGTTTTTTGACGGAGAAATTCCGAGCCGTGCAAAAGGGTTATATAAATTTTATCAGTCGCTCCCGACGTCGAAACAGATTTTTATAGACGACATTCTTATCAATATAAAAGACAACGTGTCGGACATTGTGAAAAGCGCGGCGGCGGTGACGTTTGACACGGCAAAAGGCATTGCCGTTGCAGTGCCCAAAATCTTCATTTTCACCGCCGTACTTCTTTTGGCGACATATTTCATATGCGTTAAGCGAAAAGAGCTTGAACGGGCAATTTTCGGCGTTATACCAAAAAAAGCAAAGCCGTATATAAAGATGCTTAAAAGATGTCTTAAAAAAGCGCTCGGCGGATATGTAAACGCACAGCTTATTCTTATGTGCATAACCTTTGCGGTGCTTTTTGCCGCATTTTTGATTTTGCGCATAAAATATGCGTTTTTGATGGCGGCGCTCACCGCATTTGTGGACGCTCTGCCGATTTTCGGTTCGGGCACGGTGCTTATCCCGTGGGCGGCGGTAAATCTTTTGTCGGGCGACTGGTTAAAAGCCGTGTATCTTTTCGGAATATATCTTATCGTTATGATTATCCGCCAGCTTTCCGAACCCAAAATTGTGGGGAGCAGACTTGGAACAGATCCGCTTGTGACGCTTTTTGCAATGTTTGCCGGATTTAAGCTTGCAGGAATTTTGGGAATGATACTCGCGCCCGTTTTTGCGATAATTATAAAGGAATTTAATGACGAAAAAAGAAAATATCGCAGTATCTGACATTTTATTGAATTATATTCCAATGTACGGCAAATACTGTGGTACAAAATGGAGTTTTTCCCTTTATAAAGGCGTTTTTTGCGATAATTTCCGATATACAAACAACTGTAAATATTGTATAATCAATAATGTATTTAATTTTCAAGGGGGTTGTTTGTAAGGTGAAAAAGAAATTTTACAAAACGGTAAAGGTTGAAAAAAACGACATAACTTATCTTGACAGATGCTTTTTTGTTGATTACTACATTCTCGAAACGCAGAAAAGCACCGAAAGACACGGATATATAAAAAGTTTCGGAATTGAGGCGGTAAAGCGGTACACCGACTATTTTGAAAACAACGTTATTCAGGAGGACAGGGCATATGACATAACGCAGAGCGAAAACGAGATATACGCTTTTGCCGAAAAACTTGCGCGAAACACGGTGACACCCGTTTGTCTTGCCGACGCGGTAAGTGATTTTATTGGAGAGGAAGAACCCGAAAAAAGTGCGGTTTAGAAATTTTATTAAAAATTTAATTTTGCTATTGCATTTTTAAAAAACGTGTGGTATAATATTACAGTATTAAATTTAAAATTTAACTTTATTGATAAAAAGGTGGAAATGTAATGGCTATTTTAAAAAATGTATTGATTGTTGTTCAGATTATTGTTTCGCTCGTTCTTACAACCGTTGTGCTTATGCAGTCGGGTAAAGAAGCCGGTCTTTCGGGTTCTATCGCAGGCGGTGCGGAAACATTTTTCGGTAAAAACAAAGCAAGAACAATAGACGGAATGTTATCAAGACTCACAACCGTTTTGGCAATTCTTTTCATTGTCATTTCGTTTGTTTTGTCGCTTATCATAAAATAAGCTTTAAAATCAAAAATTTTAAAAACTCCGAAATTTCGGAGTTTTTTTATTACCTATGCAAAAAAGGAGAGTTTTAAAATGAGAGATGAAACAAAGTGTTTACATTCGGGATATACACCCAAAAATTCCGAACCGAGAGTTGTGCCGATTTATCAGAGCACAGCATATGTTTTTGATTCCACAAAAGAGATAGGCGACGTTTTTGACGAGCCTACTAAAGCGCTTATATATTCGCGTTTTGCAAATCCTACCGTTATGGCGGTTGAGGCGAAAATCGCCGACCTTGAAGGCGGTGTGGGCGCTATGTGCACCTCGTCGGGACAGGCGGCGTCGCTTATGGCGGTGCTTAACATCTGCGGTGCCGGCGACAGTATTGTAAGCTCGTCTAAAATTTACGGCGGAACGCTCAATCTTTTCGCCGTTACGCTTAAAAAATACGGAATTGAGTGCATTTTTGTGGACGAGGACGCGGACGAAGAAACGCTTAACAAAGCGTTTAAAGACAACACAAAAGCGGTTTTCGGCGAAACGATAGCAAACCCTGCGCTGAGCGTTCTGGACATTGAAAAATTTGCACGCATTGCACATTCGCACGGTGTTCCGCTCATTGTGGACAACACGTTTGCAACGCCGATTTTGTGCAAACCGTTTGAATACGGCGCGGATATTGTCATTCATTCCACGTCGAAATATATGGACGGCCACGCATTGCAGGTAGGCGGTGTCATTGTTGACGGCGGAAAATTCGACTGGACAAACGGCAAATTCCCGTCGCTCGTTGAGCCTGATGAGTCGTATCACGGCATAAGCTATGTTGAAAATTACAAAGAGTCGGCATATATAACAAAAGCGAGAATGCAGCTTATGCGCGATTTCGGTGCATATCCGGCGGCAAATTCGGCATTTTTGCTCAATATCGGTCTTGAAACGCTCGCGGTGAGAATGGAGCGTTACTGCGAAAATGCAATGAAGGTTGCAAAATTCTTTGAAGAAAGCGATAAAATAGAGTCGGTTACATATCCGGGACTTGAAAACGACAAAAATCACGCGCTTTGCAAAAAATACTTAAAAGGCGCGAGCGGTGTTGTGACGCTTGTTATAAAGGGCGGTAAGGACAACGCGGTGAAATTTATGGACAGTCTGCGCCTTGCGTCGAACGAGGTTCACGTTGCGGATATCCGCACTTGCGTGCTTCACCCTGCCAGCGCAACGCACCGTCAGCTCACCGACGAACAGCTTGTTGCGGCAGGCATAAATCCCGGTATGATAAGATTTTCGGTCGGTCTTGAAAATATAGACGATATTTTGGACGATATAAAACAGGCGCTCGCTAATGTGTAAAAAGCATTTAAAAATTTCAATCTCAAAAAGGCTAAGCTAAACAAAACCTGCATCAAATTTATGATGCAGGTTTTAATATTTATTCTATTTTGTTTCAATATACCTTTGCAAAACTGCCGAGGTTTCCGCTCTTGTTGTGTTGTTCTGCGGTGAGAAGAAATTGTTCTCGTCACCCATCATAATGCCTTTAAGCTTGCAGTACATAACCGCCTCAAGCGAGTAATCCGAAATTTTATCGGTATCGGCATAATTGAGCCTTATTGCCCAAGCACCGCTCGGCGCAGTGCCTTTATACTGTGCATATCTGAACAAAATCGCCGCCGTCTGCTCGCGCGTGATGCTGTCATTCGGTGCAAAAAGATTATCCGAAATTCCTTTTACAATGCCTTCGCTTACTGCCCAGCGCAGTGCCTCGGCATAATATTCGCCGTTGTCAGCGTCGGTAAACGGAATATCAAAATCCGTCTGCGGTTTTCCGTCCGCGCGCCACAAAACGGTAACGAGCATTGCGCGCGTAAGGTCGCTGTTCGGCTCGAATGTTGTGTCTGTTGTGCCGTTAAACAAACCGTTTTTAAACGCGTATTCAACGTTTTTGAAGAACCAGTCCGATTCGCTTACGTCGGTGAACGGATTGTTCCAAGCCTCTGTTTTGCCGCCGTTTTCAATCCATTTTGCATAAAGCGTAAGGCTCTTTGTTACGCTCTCGTTAAAATCGTACGGCACGGTGAGGTTTTTGTCGCTGTACCAGCCGTCAAACGTAAATCCGTCTTTGGTCGGATTTTCTGGAGCGCTGACGGTTGAACCGCGTTTTACTTTTCTGCCCGAAACACTGCTTCCGCCGTTTGAGTTGAACGAAACTGTGTAATAGGGGACGCTGTCGCCGTTTGATTTGCCCGACGGTTTTGCAAGGTTTGCAAGCGCATTTGCAAGCGCGGTCGAGGCATTGTCAATGTCGGTCTGAGAAATTCCTTGCGTTTCACGGACCTGTTTTGCGCTTGTCAGCGCTTTTTGCAAATCGTCCCAGCTGTTTTGTGTGTATCCGTCGTTTTGCGTTTCTTCAGCCGTTTTTATAAGCTCGTCAAGCGCGGTGTAAATCAGTGCCTTGTCGGTGACGTCCGCAACAATGCCGTCATATAAAAATTCGTTTCCGCCAATGCCGAATTTGGCGCGGATAAGCGTTTGACCTGCCGATTTTGCGGTGACTTTCGCGCCGTCAAGTTCGGTTGAAGTTCCGCTTGTTATGTCAAGCGTTGTCTGCATAAGATTTGTAATGTCCGTTTTTCCGCCGTCGGGCAAAATTCCGAACACTTTCAAATTTGCGCTTTCGTTTTCGCCGAGCGAAATTCTGCCGTTTTCAATCGGAGTGTCGCTTTCGATTTTCACCGAACGCACGGACGAAATGTTTTTATTCGTCAAATCAATGTTTTTCACCGTTTTGTTGCCCGACAAATCGGTCGCTGTGATTTCAATGTTTATTTTTGCAAGGCTTTTTGCGTTCTTTATCGGGAGCGTGCATTTTAAAAGTCCGTTTTCAAAAATATTGCTTTCGCGCGGTGAAACTTCTTCATCATTGATTTTAAACGTGTAAACCGCGTCTGCGTCTGCCGTTGCCGTAACGGTCACCGCGTCGGTATTGCCGTCAAACGTACTGCCGTTTTGAGGTGAGGCAAGCAAAATTTTCGGCGGTTCGGTGTCTATATTTATTGTATCTTTCAAAACAGCGTGGTCGCCGTCGGAGTCAACCGCGTGAAATTCCGCAGTGTATTCGCCGTCGGGGAGGGTAACCGCTATTGTATGAACAGCCGATTTTTCGGTGTCAAAGTCTATTCCGTCAATTTTTTCAGAGTTGATGTAAAGCTCACCGCTCACGGGAACGTCCGACGAAATTCTGATATTGCCGCCGATGTATTTAAGGCTGATATTCGGCGGTGTGGACTGCGTTAATCTAACGTCCTGCGAATTTACGTATGCGCCTGAATGATAAACTTCGTCGCCGTCTACGTCTTTGTCGGGGTCGTAAATTTTGCAAAGACGAACCTTTGCGGTGTATGTATTTCCGGGGGTGTAACCGGCTTCAACGCTTTCGCCCGTCGGCTTTTTGTCCTCGCCGATAACGGGAACGCTGTACCGTCCGCCGACAACAATTTTGTCGTTTTTGTCAAAATAAAGCCCTGTGTTGTAAAGTTTGCCGTTTTCAAATATTTCAACAAGATAGCCGTCGAAATTGTCATCTTCGGTGTCAACGGTGATTTTCAACTTGTCGTCACCGCAGTTTTCTATAGAAACGCTCTTCGGCGCAGACGGCGCATATGCGTTTGCGAAGGTGATATTTCCTGCGTCGTACGCGTCATAGCATACGTCCTCGTCGCTCAGAATAATTTTAATTTTATAATTTCCGCTCGGCATTTTATCGGGGAGAGTGACGCTTGCGTTTTTGTCTTTTGCAAAGATTTCCGTCGTGTTTAAAACAATACTGTTTTCGTCGTTTCCGTCGGTTGCCGTAACTATGATTTTCGCATTTTCGCCGATGTTTTCGCCGTCCCACGAAACGTTTAAAATGTTTCCGTTAAGGCTTGCGGTGTGCGTGTTAAGGCTTGCTATGGGGCTTACCTTTATCGCCGACGTGTCATATGCGGTATTGCCGGAAAAACTTAAAACAAAGTTATCCGACACGTCCGCTTTGGGAACCGCGATATAGAGCGCGTTGCCCGAAACGTTCACATTGGCGTTTTTGAGAGCCTCTGTCTTTGTGCTGTCGTCCGCGTTGTGAGGCGGTGCGGTGTAATATCTTAAATCATAGTTTTCACCGTTCTTTGTTACCGTAAGCGACTTTTTAATATCGTCCTGAACTATGTCTTTTCCGTCGGTACGGCTCACCGAAAGTATGTAGTCGCTTCTTTCGCCGAAACTTACAATATGTTTGTTTCTTTCCGCGTTTGTGATAATTTCGGTTTTGCCGTTTTCAAGGCTTGAAAGACGGATACCCGTATTGTTTATGTTTTTGAGCCGTTCGTCAAAATCCAAAACGGCAACACTGCCTGCACAGTAGGAAAGATTTCCGCCGACTGAGGCAAACTGCTCCTCGCCGGTGCTTGGGTCTGTGCCGATTTTAACGGGCTTTATGCTTTCGTTAAAGAGCGCCTTTGTTCGTTTTACACTCTCGCCGTCAAGCGCGGAGAGTGTTGCAAAGTTTTGGCTTCCGCTCGGATTTCCGTGCGTAAACTCAATGCTTCCGCCCCAGTAATACGTAAATCCTACTTTTATAAGGCTTAAAAGTTCAACCGAGCCCCAAACCTTTTCACTTCCTCCGCCAAGCTCTGCCGAGGCAAGTTCCATACCGCCGACAATGGGGATATATTTCGGAAGTCCCAAAGCAACGCTTAACACAAATTCCACAAAATCGCCGTCGTCACCGCCTGCCGCCGCGGTGATTGTAAATCTTCCGCTCATAATGTCCAAAAAGTTTACGCCCGCGGAAAGGTTCAGGTTAAAGTTCGGATACCAGCCGACCGCGACCTCACCGCCGTCTATAAATTTCGCGCGTTTATACATTTTAAGGCTTAAATCGTCAAACGAAATTTTAATAGAACGGAGCGAAAGTTCAAGGTCGGCATTGCCCGTCAAAATTTTGGTAATGTCAAATTCAACGTGCAAAAGAAGGGTGAGGGGAGGAATACCGTCTTTGCCGTATATCGTTTCGTAAAGTTTGTCAAAGCCTCCGCCTCCGCCCGTTACCCATACAACGCCGAGGTTGTCGATGTTAAGACCCGGTTCAAATCCGCCGATAGAGAAATACATCTTGTCGGGTATGGGCGCGCCCGACGGCGACGACCTTACAACCAGCGACAGCGCCATTTTAACCGCCGCCGTTTCAACAGATGCGTCCACGCCGACTTCGTATTTTTTGCCGATTGTGTTAACGCTTAATTCGCCCTCGATGTTGTCGGGCAAAAATTTTACAATCTGCGGAAGTGTGACGTGTGCATTCATATTTATGCCGAGATACCCCGGATTTTTACCGCCGTAGAGCACATCGTGAATTTCCGCACCTATTTCGGCACGGTTTATGTCGCTGTTTGCAGGCTCAACGTCCTTTTCTTTGACCTGTGACTTAAATTCGCCGTTTTCCTCGTCAAATGTAAGACCGAAGGTGTAGCCGTCGTCGTTGTCGTCATATTGAATTTCAACGGGTTCGGTCGTCCATCTTGCGCCTGACGCGGTGTTTTGGCGCATTGCCGCCGCACCGCCGGGTGTCATAAACCCGAGGTCAAGACTTCCGCCGAAAGATATGATGTCCGACTTTTTATCGCCGTCCTCGTCATCAAGAATTTTTCCGAGAACGCCGTATTTCATATCAATCAAAAATCCGCCGACCGTTGTAAGAACATCAAAAGCGTTATCCCATTTAAGCTCTATAAAATCCTGGTTAGACTTTTCTATTACGCCGTTTTTCACAACGTTTCCGTCGGTGTCGTATTCGGGAATGATGTATTCCGTACCGCCGTTTAAGCGGAATACCGCCGTGCCGTTTCTCACCGTTGTGTTTGCGCCGACGGTGGTAATTTTGCCGTCCATAAGTATTTCAACCGTGCCGTTGCTTTTTTCCTCAACGGTAAAGTCACTGCCGTGATAGTTTAAGATGTGGTTTATGTTTACATCTTTGTCTTTTCCCGTAAGTCGGTAAAAATTCTCGGCGGTTCGGTCTTTTTGAATGTCGCCGCGCAGTGCAAACAAAAGTTTTTCTTCGGATATGTCCGCACGCTCAAATTCCGCTTCGTTTTTGTATGCAATGACATTATATTTGTTGTTATCTCCGCGCTGAACGGTTACAACGCCGTAGTAAGCATTTGAATATTTAACGTCGCTTGACAGCAAAATATACATACCGTCCGATGTAAAATCAGACGGAACGCCGTTTAATGCCTCCTCGCCCGTGTTTGTGTTCCATATAAAACGGAGCTGATAGCGCCCCGGTTCCATATAGCCTTCGAGCATAATGCTCATACTTTTCGGGTCCGCTCCCTGCTCAAAGGTGATATTTTCAATCGGAACGGGGTAGTTTATGCCGTTGTCGCCGCGGAGTTCTATTTTGTTTAGAAGTCCTGTTTTAAAAAAGTTTATGCCGTTTCCCGTTACGGTGATGTAACGCGTATCGTTGTTATAGACGATTTCGGGTGCGATATTTCCGAGCGTGATTGCAGGAATACTTGCGTCGCGCCCGGGGAGAATTATGTGGTTTTCGGAAGAACCGAGGCAGTATTCCTCGGCATATGAGCCAAGCTCGTTAACGCCCTCGTCCATATCGAAAATTTTTATAACAAAACTTCCGAGCTGGGCGCGGTTTTTCGGCTCAAATTTAAAGTCGAAATACGTAACTCTGTTTTCGCCCGATTTAAAGTCTAAAACGTCGCTGTAAACGGGGTCGGCATTGTCGTAAACAATCCAGTTTCCGCCGTCCGTCTGACGCTGTGTTTCAAATCCGAGCGCATATGCAACAACCGCAATATGTTTGTAATCTTTTCCGTTAAAGCTCGGATTTGTAAGGTTTACGTTAATTCTTACAACGTTGTCAATGCCGTCCGAGCCTTGATAAACCGTGTTTGTGCCGTCCTTAAATTCAAGCTTCGACGGTGCAGTTGAATTGATGATAATTTTGTTTTCCTTGTTTTTAAGGTTCGCCGTAACGCCGTAATACGTGGAAAACGACTTTTCCTCATTAGGTGCAAGCGTTTTCAAATCGTAATAAAGCGCCGATGCACTGTCTGCGGTTTTTTTGTCATTCGCAGAATTTGTGAAGTTAAGCGTTGTGTCGGGAGTGTAGTCAAACACCGTTGACGCAAGGTTTGCCCAGTGCGCAAAAGTCATCTTATAAGGCTTTTGCTCGGTGAACACACTGTTAACTCCGTATGCAACAATGTTTGACGAATAGGGGTTATCCCTCACAAAATAGTCGGAGGGCATTGTCACCGTCGGGTCTGCCGACGAATCCCAAGTCTGCTCAAATTCAAAGTATTCATATCCTGCGCCAAGCTTTTGCTTGGGAACCTCGTAATATCCGTAATCTTTTTCGCCGAGTCTGTTGTCTATGAGAATACGGCTTTTTATGTCTTTTGCACTGCCCGAGCTGTTTTTAACGTTATATGTAATCATAGCCGTGCCGAGCTGTTCCGATGTGCCGTTGTTAACGAGTGAAATTTTCTGCTCGATTGCAATGCCGTCCGCGCTCCATTTGCTGACGATTGCCTCGCCGTCGGGCGATTTTTCGGTGACAACATCGGACGTGCCGTTTCCGAATATTCCGTATTTGTTTCCGAACACATATTCGTCACTGCCGATTTTAAACGATGTGAATGATGTGTCGAAATTTTCGCCCCGATGCGTGAGAAATGCGTTGTTGTCGCTCTTTTTGAGAATGTCGCCCTCAAGCGTTGAAATGACGTAACCGCCGTTTTTACTGTTTACAATAACCTTTATGTATTGGTTTGAAATTTCAAGTATGTCATCCTGGTCTGCCGAAACAAGCGCCGGCGGAACAAGAGTGAGCATAAGCGTTATTGTGAGTATTGCCGATATAAAACGTTTAAACATTTTTACACCCCGTTCCTTAATATACATACACGTAAAGCAAATACATTTTTTTGTTGCTTTCGTGTGCGAGAATTGTGTAGTAACCTTTTTCCGACGCTTCAAATCCCAATTTTGCGTCAAACGATTTTGCATATTTCATCTGTCCCGCGGTTTTGTGACCATTTGCATAGTAGTATTTTGCGCCGTCCGACGGGTTGTCAAGACGTATTGTGCCTTTCTGCGCGGTGTAGGTGTCGTTTGCATAAAGCGTTGCCGAACCGATTTTAAAACTGTAAATATCCTTTGAAATTTTAACCGAGCACTCTTTCTCGGCGGTGTTGCCGAGCCTGTCGGACGCCGTGATTTTTGCGGTGTAAATTCCCTCTTTGTTAAGGTTTACATTTTTTAAATCAACACTTATTTTCACGCCGTCGTTAACGTCTTTCAATGCGTTCCCGACGGGTGAGTTTGCGCCCGACTGCAAATCGGTTGCGGTAACATTGTCAAGAATAAGTTTTTGTGCGTCGTCTTGGCTTGTGCCTTCTTTTATCACAATGCTTTGACTGTTTTTAATAAGCAGGAGCGGAGCGGTTCTGTCGATAACCGACACACTTGCCTGTGCAAAGTTTTCGTTGCCGTAAATGTCGGCTGCGGTGATGTTGTACGAACCGTTTTCGCTCACAACAAAATAGTAATTGTAGGTTTTTTCGTCCGCCGTGCCCTGATTTACGGTGACTTTTTCGTTTTTAACGTCAAGCTTGTTTCCGGATTTTGTCACCGCCGTGACTTCTTTTATGCCCGAGGAGTCGGAAACGTTTAAAAGAATACGCACATTTTTGCTTGTGTATATGTTGCCTGCCTTGTAGCTTTCTTCTGCCGTGAGTGTTTTGCCGTCACCAATATAATCAACGCTTACCGTCATTTTCGGACCTAAATTGTCTATTTGCGAAACAACGGGGTAAACGCTTAATACATTGCCTGCTCTGTCGGCAAAGCTTAAAATTTTCTGACCGTTTTCGTCAAATGTCACAATATGGCGGTTTTTATACATTTCATCGGCGTTCTGACCCTCTTTTTGGTCTTGCAGGAGCATAACCTCCTCGCCGTTTGCAAAAACGTATTCGTACGTTACGGTGTTGTTTTCGGTTTTGATTATCGGGTATCCCGTTTCAATGACGGGAATATCCTTGTCGATAACGGTGATACCGCCATCCTCGGGACGCCACAGCGTAACCGAGTTACCGCTCACGTCGCTCACTTTAAGGTATGCCTGACAGTTTCTCTTAAATTCCACCGTGAGTGCGCGTCCGCCCGATACCGCGGTCACATATTCGTCGGTAGGGGTGAGTTCCTTTAACGTTTCTTTGCTCTCGTATGCCTTAACTTCGGTTGCGGAAATCTGCTCGTTAAAGGTTATGAAAAGCTTTATCGAATTGTTTGTCGGTGTTTTGAGAAGCTTATCAACCGCACTTGCGGTGTCTGCGTCAATAACGCTTTGCCAGCCCTCGGTTACAATCTGCGGTGCGTCTTTGTCTATGGTGAGAACCGCAACAGCAACCGTGCCGATGTTTCCGGCTTTGTCGGTCATAACAAACTTACCTGTTCCGTTTGCCTCAAATTCGGTGTAAAATCCGTTTTCGTCTTTCTTTAATTCCAGTTTTTTGCCGTTTATCTGCGTTCCCGTCACATATACGCCGTCCTCCGCCAAATCGGTTGCCGAGGTGACAAGATATGCTTTTATATTATCGTTGTTTCCGTCATAGCGCACTGTGCCGTACGGTGCGGTAAGGTCGATTGAATTTGCAGGGAGCGTAACGGGTACTTTTATCGAATTTCCCGTTCCGATACCGCTTAAAATTACGTTAACCGTTCTGTCCTCGGCGCTTTCGCCCGTGAATGTGACAAGCTTTTCTTTTTCATACAATGCCGTACCGCTCGGCAAACTGCCGTCTTTTGAAACGGCTGCCGAAACGGTTTCGCCGTCTTTGTTAAGCGCCTCGATTTTTACCGATACCGCACTGTTTACCGCGTTTTCGGAGCCTGTGCTTTCAAGCGCGGTAAAGCCGTTTTTGTCGGCGCAAAGGTATGTTAAACGGTATGACGCAATTTTATTGTCGCTCCTGTCGGCAAAGCTTATGTCGGATGCGTCTGCAGTGTAGGTGTTTTCGTTTCCAGCCTCGTCGCGGAATTTGAAAGTATATGTTTTCTCGGCTGAATTTTTGTCAAATGTCACCGACGAGGGCGATGCTCCGTTTGACGACGGGATAAGATATGCGCCGTCCTCGCTGAAGCCCTCAACCGAATATGTCACAGAATAAATATACTGTATGTTCGTTTCCGCGTCTGTTTCGCTGTCAATGCCGACATTAACAATCGCCTCGGGAGGCGTTTTGTCAATGTTCAATATCGGAAGTTCAAATGTTCTGCTCTGTCCGATTTCCTTGTTTGTAACGGAATATGTAAGCTTTCCGTTTTCGGTGAATGTAAATTCGTCCTTGCCGTCAACCGAAATATTTTCGTTTCCGTTTGTGTCAATTTTCACAGTTATGTCGGAATTTACCTTTTCGTCGGGCAAAATTTCCTTGCCGTCTGCGAAAAATTTAAGGCTGTGGCTGAACGCCGTGCCGAAAATGTCGGCATAAACATCCGCGTTTGCGGTTTCTCCGAAAAGGTCGGTAAATCCGATTTGCACAATTCCGTCACTGTAAAAGGGAAGATTTTCGTGCGACGCGCTGTATTCGTTTTCAAATCCGTCAAGCTTTACGGGAACGCTGAAGTTAAGCACACCGCCGTAGGTGTAAACGGGGATACCGTCCTCGTTTGCCGTGTTTGTGACCTCTGCCTTTTTGCCGAAAATAGCGGCGTCAAACGTGTGTGTGTATTCGCTTTTGTTTCCTGCGTTGTCCTCAATTACGAGCGACACCGAGGAAAGGGGAGTGTCGGGAAGATATTTTACGTATATCTTCGCGTTTATTTCGCCGTTTTCGGTGTTCAATCCTCCGCTGAAATATCCCGGTACGTTTTCAACGGCGCATATATCGTCTTTGTTATAGCCGTCGAAAATTTCAGACGAGTATTCATCATTAAACTTTAAATATGCTCTTTTTACCGTGTTTTCAGCCTTTGCTGAAACAGTGAAGCTTCCGTCCGATACGTTGGGCGTAAATACGGGATTTTCAATAAATTTCGGCGGTGTCGGGTCTACATTGTCTATGCGAAGCTGTGCAAAATCGGCATAGTCGTTATCGCGGAGGTTAACAAGCTTGCCGTTTACAAGCGCCGTCCAGGTTGCGTTGCCTGCGTTGTCGGCTGTTGAAACGGTCATATATCCGTTGCTTGTAAAGTGATAAAATCCGTCCGCGTCGGGGAAAACAGCGATATAATATGTGGTTTCGCCCGTTTCGTAATCGTAATCTTCGCGGATTTCATAATCTTCATACTTGCTCAAATCGTCGTTTTCGCCTGCAATGCGCCAAGCGTTAAGATAATAGCCATGCAAAGAATATGTGTCGTTTTGATTTGTGCTTTCGTCCGCGTCCGCGAGCGAAAGCGCGTTAATGCCGCCGCTGTGCATTGCTCTTTCCCACAGCACCGATTCGGGAGTGTCGACAACCGTTCTTCCGTCCTTGCCCGTTTGGGTGTCGGTTATTGAGTTGATTTTAACAAGTACTTCGTTTGTTATGCGCTCGGTTTCCGAAACACTGATGTCGAATACAGGTTCAAAGTTGTCACGGCGGAGAGTGAGCACATAAACAGGCGATGAAAGTCCGCGTTCGGGATATTCAAATTTATAGTACAGGGTAACTTCTGCAATGTCGTCCGCATCTTTTTTGAAGTAATCGCCGAGGTAATAAAGATTTGACGTAACATTTGCCTCATTAACTTCAAACGGTATAAGCTCGGATAAACTGTCGGGGCTTACACCTATGCGCATTGCATATTTCATATCGGTTGAATTTTGCGCCGGTGCGCCGAAATATGCAATGGCACTGTCGCAGTCGTTTATAAACGGCGCGGTGAAGTTTACATAAATATCGGTGCGGTCGTCGTATACGGTGTTAAACGTATATACGGGAATATCGGGCGTAACATCGTTGCCTTTTGCGTCAAACACCGCCTCGGTGTTTTGGTTCGCATCTCTGATGCCGGCAAGATATTCCGGATAACCGTTGCGCTCGTAATATACCGCGTTGATGTAACCCTGCGGAGAATTGTTAAATGCAAAATACGTTATGGGTTTTTTGCCCGTTTCCAGACTGTTTACGCATTTTATGTCATACACAAATTCGTAGCGGACACCGCTTCCGTAGCCGTAGTCGTTCATTACATAGTAGTCTGTTTCAAGCGTTTTCGGGTCAATGTCAACCGACGCGGTATAAACAGGACTGCACGTTTTGCCTATAACCTCGCCGTTGATTTTGCCGAGATTAAGGTTATATTCGCTCTGTGTTCCTCCGGAAAGCTTTGAAAATCCGAGCTCGCTGAATTTCCACTCGTTTATCCGCACGCGCTTGCCGGCGGTTTCGTCGCCCTCTTTGTTGTGCTTTCCTTCGTATTCAACTTTTTCAAGCGCAATATAGCTGTTTTCTTTGTCAATGCGGTCAAGGTCGGTTACGGGGTCGCCGGCAAGATAAAATTCCGCCTGTGCAAAACCGAACAAATTCGGTGTGTTGAGAGGATAGCTGAAGCCTTCTTCGTCGTCGCACCAGAAAAGATTTGCCTTTTCGTCGTTCCGTATGTAATCAATTCTCTTTCCGTCACCGCCGTTTGTGGAAAATCTCACCTGACGTATATTTATATCGGGAGCGTTGTATAAAGTGTTAAATTCCGCGGTGCGTATAAGTGTTTCGCCGTTTTCGCTCTTTTCAACAGCCATTACAAGCACGAGTGGACGGTCTGTTTCGCTTGCGGGAATATTTTCGCCGAGCATCTCGCCGTAACCGTCGGTATTCGGCACTATGCTTACAACGTCTGTGCTGTTGTAAAGCTGTACAGTGTCGGAAAAATCGTTGTTATACTGCTCTGTCGATTTGTCGCTGTCGGTGCAGCGGAAAACACTGCCGTAGTTTTCCGCGCGGTTTTTTAATTCCGCCAGAACGTCGCCTGTGATATATGCCGATAAATCGTCAACATTTGCAGGCTTTTCAATCCACATAAACCAGAAAAGATATGCGTTTTGAATATGGTAGTCCGCAACGGGGTATTCGCCGTTTGTATACAACTTATCGGTATATTCGGAGAGAGTGAGTGAAGTAACCGACCTGTCGTATTTCATAGGAATTTTTTTAATTTCGCTTGTGTTGCCCTTGCTGTCCGATGCCGTTATCCAAATTGTTTTTTCGTGAATTTCACCGTCGGAAAGATTATCGGGAGGGGTAATAATTCCGCTTTTTCCGTGCGTTTCGGTGTATGACGGCTCATCGGTATCGTTATCCGAAAAACCGTATTTATATTTCACGTCACTGTCCATATCGGTGACGGTAATGTTGATATTTTCGTGCGTCACGGTTGCCGAAACTGACGGCGCCAGTGTGTCATATCCGAGCCATTCGGGCGCGGATATGCTTTTTTGCGCCGACGCGGTATTGCCCGCATCGTCGGAGAGCGACACGTTTATGTAGATTTTATCTGCCTCGCAGTTTTGCGGAAGTTTTACAAAGCCGTATGCTTTTGCACCGTTTGCCGATGTGACAATCGGCGTGCTGAACGATACCGACATTGCGCCGTTTGTGCCGTTTTGCCACGCGTCTGTATAGCTTTCGGACGCAGACGCCTGGTAGCCTATGCTTTCGTTTTCGATACTTCCGTTAAGCTTTACCGTAAACGACGCGTCACAGCCCTGTATCGATTTGTCGGTTATGTCCGCGGTAATCAAAATTATATCGTCCGAAATGTTTTTCGCGGATATATCCGCAGTCGGTGCGGTATAGTCGATTTTATACTGCTTGTCGGGCGAAACGGTGTATTTTGAAATAACTGTTTTGTCGCCAACCGGAAGGTCGGTAGGGGACAGTTCGCCGTTTTGGTTTATTTTATAATTCATAAGCGAATATCCCGAATTGTCTTTCAATTTTTCGTTGTCATACGAAACAGATGTTATTTTAACACTGTCGCCGTCAACCTCACATTCGGGATAAAATGCCGTATAAAACGTGATGGTTTTTTTGTCGTCGCTTAACATAACGGGGTCGACAAATCCGCGGTTATTGTAAAAATACGAATATTTGACCCACTGCCCGTTTATAAACATTTTTCTGTCAACGCCGTTATTGCCGGGTGTTATTGTCACATATTCGCCGTCGGAATTTTTAACGTTGAGCGTCATAGACGGCAAATATTCGCTTCTTATGTATCCTGTGAGCGCCTTGTTTAAGTTTAAGTTTATCTCCACAAGGTCGTCGGTAAGAATAAATCGCGAATTTTCGCCGGATTTTTTTGATATTTTTATGCTTTCAATTCCAAAAGGTATCAAATCGACCGCCGAGCCTCCGCCGACGGGCGCGGTAACTTTAACGGCAGGCTGATTGCCGTTTATGTCCGATGCAAATTTGTTTCCCGAAATATCGTAAATATTGTTCCAAAACATTTCGTTTTGCTTCGGCGATACCGTGACGTTTGTGAATTTATAGAAAAATCCGCGCTCCTGTGTCACTTTGTCGGTATCGTTGTAAGGGTCGGGAATTTTGTATTCAAAAATCATAACGGGTTTTCCGTCGGTTTTTGACGGTGCAAACTTCAAAAACGGCGCCTCCGCAATCATTCCGCTTGTTGAGTCCTCGCCGATTGTGTCAATTTTAAGCGTGAGGTCTTTAACCGAACTTTCCGAAATGTTTTTAAAAAAAACCGGTTCGTCCCATTCAACGCGGAAATACACGGTGCGGTCTTTTAAGTTTTTCACCGTGTCAAGCGTTATTGTGTTGTTTGCTATTTTCTCTTTTCCGTCCGCGTCCGCAGTGACGGTTACGGAAGAAATTTTCGGACCCTGTATATCTCTTCCGACAAGCATTGCGCCCGACAAATACGAGTCAACCTGTGCGTCGCGGTCGCTTCTTGCCGTAAAGGAAATAACCCCGAAAGTTTTTGAGTCTTTCCACGCGTTGAAATTGCCCAAATTCGGGCCGTCGGCAACCGCGTTGTATTTTTTCCAGCCGCCGCCTTTTGAGTCGGTCACTTCGCCGAGGGCATATGTTCTTCCCGTGTCGTTGCTTTTTCCCGTAAGTCCCCACCTTGTCTGCACGGTTTTAACTTTCCACGAGAAAAAGTATTGAATGTCGCCTTTGGAATACAAATTTGACACGTTTCCGTTTGCGCGGTTTTCCTTTGAATTAAGCGCGTCAAAACTCACCGCCTCCGTCCAGTTCCATCTGTTTCTCGGGCCTTTAAGCTGTGTGAGCCATTCGCCCTTTGACGAAAAACAGCCTGACATAGGCGTGTCGTACATTTTTCTGCCGAAACGGTTCAAAAGGTATCCGTTTTCGTTGAGCCATTTTATGGAGCGTGCCTCGTCGCGCGCGGTTTTTGTGTCAACCTTTCCCCATTCGGTAACGCCCGCATCAAAAAATTTCACGGGCTTTCCGTCGGTGTAAAGCGTTGTTACGGGTTTATACGTCACGGTGTGACCGTACGCATTCTGCCCGTTTTGCGCAAATGCGGTAAGGTTTGAGCAGATAATTTGGTTTGCAAGCATACCTGCCGTAATGATAAGCGCCGTAAATCTCCTTTTCAAAAAAATCCCCTCCCAAAAAATAAAACTCCGATTAAAACCAATCGGAGCAATGGTTTTAACGATATATAAATTATATCAGAAAAAACCGTTTTTTTTGAAATATTAGGAAAAACTCACAATTTAATTTGACGTGAAAAGATAGCCTTTTCCGTACACCGAAACTATGTCGTAATCCTCGGCGTTTTTTGTGTCGATTTTGCGCTTTAAATTGCCTATGTGAAAGCGTATTGTGCGCGTGTCGTCGGCAGACGGAGCGCCCCACACAAATTCATAAAGCTCTTCGGGCGAAAAGATTTTGTTTTCGTTTTCGATTAAAGCCAGCAAGAGGGCAAATTCTTTTGCGGTAAGGTGCGCGTCTTTGCCGTTTACAAGCGCCTTGTTTTTGGCAATGTCAAGAGTAATCGGACCTTTTGTGATTATAACCTGCTTTTTCTCCGCCTTTGTGTGACGCGTCAAAAGACGGCTCACCACCGCGATAAGCTCGTCAAAACTGTACGGCTTTGTAAGGTAGTAATCACCGCCGTTTCCGAGTCCCTCAACCTTGTCCGAAACTTCGCTTTTCCCCGTTAAAAATATCACGGGATTGTCGCTCGATTTTCTGAAATTTCTGCAAATATCCATACCGCTTCCGTCGGGAAGCATAATGTCAAGTATCAGCATATCGGGCGTAAATTCCGAAAGTTTTTGTATGCTCTCTGCATACGATTTCGCCGTCGTGACGCTGTATCCGCGCCGTGAAAGAAGCCTTTCGTTGATGCTTAAAATTTCAGGTTCGTCCTCAACTATGAGTATTTCTGCCTTTCTTTCATCCATTTATTTGTCCTCCGTGTTCGGTACGGTGAAAGAAACGGTTGTTCCTTCGCCGAGCTTGCTCTCTATTTTTATTTTCCCGCCGTGCGCTTCAACAATTTTGCCGCACACAAAAAGTCCTATGCCGTGGCGCCAGTATTCCTTGCTTACCGAAACATATCCCTTGAGCGCCTTTGATTTTATGTTATCGCACATTCCCTCGCCATTGTCCGAAACCGACACAATCTGACAGTTTTTGCCGTTTTTAAGACTTATGGTGATTTTGCCGTTTTTTGTGTGGCGCAGACTGTTTGACAAAAGATTTGTCATAACCTGCATAATTCTTGCGCAGTCGGCGCAAACGGGCGGAAGATTTTCTTCAAGATTAAATATAAGCTCGTTGCCGTTTGTGTCGCTTTTGCCGAAGTAACATTCCGCAGATTCGCGCATCAGCGGTGCAAGATGAACGGGAGTAAGCTCAAGCGCGAGCCGTCCCTGCTCAATGGCTGCGGTGTCGGTAAGCTCTGTCACAATTCGGTTTATGCGCATAACCATTTTTTCTATTGTTTGCTGGTTTTCTTTCAAAATTTCGGTGTCAGGATTTTTCTCGTCCAGAAGTTCAAATGTGTCGCGCGCGTGAAGGCTTATAGCGTTGAGCGGATTTTTAATTTCGTGCGCAACGGTTGTCAAAAACGCAGATTTTGCCTCGTCGTGGCGTTTTAACTGCTCGTTTTGCGAGGCGAGCTGTTTTTTCTGTTCCTCATATTCGCGCAAGTGAATGAATATGACAATTCCGCACGAAATGCTCACCGCAACAGCGGAAAAAAGCACGTCGGCAAGAATTTCTCTTTCGCTTTGAAACCACGATATGCGTTCGGGATTGAAATATGCAAAAATCGAAATTCCGATGTATTCAGCAATTTCGGCAAGCGATACAAAAAGCGCCGGTTTGCCCTTTAACATAAGCACGGTAAACAAAACCGCAAAAACAAAGAGCGACGGCATACCGCCTTTGTATCCGCCCGACGCGAAAAACTGCATAGGGAAGAATATCATAAAAATCGACACTATGGTTATGAGCGAGCCGATTTGATATTTTTCAGTTTTATATGTAAATATCAGCAGTCCTGCCGACAGCACGGCAAGCAGTATGCTTAAATATGCGCTTGTCCGCATACCGGTAAAAATGTTCAGCGCAAGCGTCGCCGCGCTTATGCCTACACCGGCGAGCGCAAGCACATTGAAAAGCCGTGTTCTGAAATCGAGTTTTCGGTCTAAAAACTGCATTGCAAAGTTTTTTATTTTTTTATACAATTTTAATTTCTCCCGATTTTAAATTTAGCCTAGCCAAAAGATGCCTAAACAAGCAGTAAAAGAGTTCCGCATATCAGTAGAATAAGTCCGGTGAAAGATTTTTTTGTAAGTTTTTCTTTCAGCACAACATAAGAAAAAATTACCGTCGCCAAAATGCTCAATTTGTCAATCGGCACCACAACGCTTGCCGGGCCGTTCTGCAGAGCTTTGTAATAGCAAAGCCACGAAAGTCCCGTCGTTATGCCTGAAAGAATGAGAAAAGCAAAGTCATTTTTAGTTATATTTTGAGTGCCGTTTCCGCTTTTTGTCACAATAACCACAACCCACGCCATTATAAGCACAACGGATGTGCGGATTGCCGTGCCGAGGGTTGAGTTGATGTCTGAAATTCCGATTTTTCCGAGAATGGACGTCAGCGACGCAAATACTGCCGACAGAACCGCCCATATAAGCCAGCCGGATTTTTCGGTTTTGTTGTCGGCTGAACCGTGCTTTTCAATCATCAGAAACGTACCCAGCCCGATTAAAACAATGCAGATTGCTTTGAGATATGTAATTTCCTCGCGCAAAAATATAAACGCGAGAAGCATTGTTAAAATTGTGCTCGACTTGTCGATAGGGGCGACTTTGTTGACGTCGCCGATTTTGAGCGCGCGGAAATAGCACAGCCACGACGCACCGGTTGCAAGTCCCGAAAGAATTAAAAACACCGGCGTTTTAGTGCCCATTGTGAATACTCCGTTTTGCGCGCCGGCAACAAAAACCATAATCCACGAAAAAATAAATACGATTACCGTTCTTATTGCCGTTCCCAAGTTTGAATTTACGTTTTTTATTCCAACCTTTGATAAAACCGCGGTTATTCCTGCAAAAAATGCGGATAAAACCGCAAATGCCAGCCACATATAAAACCCCTCTTTGCTATATTCTATCACATATTCCGATAATAGTATAGCATATTTGAATAGATTTTGAAAAAATTATTGAATTTTGCCGCTCCTCAATAAGAGAGCACTGGTTTTGAAGCCGTATTTTAAATTCATACCGCGTCAAAAACCTGCCATATGCGTCGGGCATAATGGCAGGTTTATTTCTTGTCTGAATTGTAAAATCCGATATTCAAAACTGCCCTGCACCTTAAAAACAAGATTTTTTGATGGATTTCAAGGCAAAAAAGCGAGTAATCCTGACGGATTGCGAGTTTTTTTAACGCAGAAAGGCGCAAAAAATATGTTTTTAAGGCAATGCTGTCTTATCGAGGAACGGCTTTTTGTGTGTTTTTTGTATTAAAATGAGGGATAGAGAAAAAATTTCCCTATCCCTCATAAAAACAGATTTAATCGCTGTGAAAACTGACTATAATTCCCCTCTTAATACGAATAGAATGTGATAAGGCCGTCATTATCCAGCAAATCAATAACGCCCGAAGTTTTATACGTTGAAACACAGTCTTTGTCTTCGGCGTGATAACAGCCTGTATTAACACCGACCTTTTTCATTGCAATATAGGAAAATTCTTCACCTTTATTAAAATAATATTCCTTACTGCCTAATTTAATGTTTACGGGAAAGTCTGCCGGAACAAATTTTGTTTCAATATATCCGGTGTAAATATTTTTAATGTTTCCTATGGATTGTGTAATTGTTACCAGAAAATGTTTTTCGTTTTCAACATCGCCCCATGCAATAAAATCATTGTCTGAAGTTAAGTGATAGCTTTCTATCACAGCATTGGTTGATAAATCGGTGATTGTTATATCTGCATAGTCCGCCGGGAATATGTTTTTCAAATACCTGAATTGTATTGAAAGGCTCATATCCATTCCGATTGAACTGCTTATAACCATTGGGAAATCAGCGTACAAGTCTTGGGTATCTTCGCTTACAAGATTATAATTCCGGGTGACCGATAATGCGGTTTCTTCAGCCGCATACGCAAATGTAAAGTGAGACAATATCATAACGGCACACCAAAAGCCGGAAAAAAGTTTTTTTACAACCATAATATAATTCTCCTCGATAGAAAAATTTGTAATAAAAAGTTAAAAATGGGTATTGACAAGCAAGTACGTTTTGATTATACTTATGTATGAGAGATTCCATCGCCAAATTGATAAGTTACTGTCAGGTTGCTTATAGCCTTTTGCGTGGTTTCTCTTTTTTTGATATAAAATAATCTTATTACATTTTGAAAATAAGTAATAAGATTATTTTACCTTACAAGACAATCATTGCTTCCGAATAATTTCCGTACAAATATGCAAATTTGCTTTTGTGCGATATCATCACTGCGATGAATTTTCGGTATTTTGATTGTACTCGTGCAGTGTTGGAATTTTAAATTTTGGCATTTTTTAACCTTCGGTAGTGATATGTAATATCATCATTTACTATCGGTTAAATTTTTTGAATTTTTCCAAACCCTTCGGCTCTTCCGGCTCGTAAAACGGCATTGCACAAGACGAGTTTGCCGCGATAGTCGCGAAAGCAAAAGCACAAGCTGCGATAGTTGCACCGTACTTTACGATTACCTTTTTTGCAATTTCACTGAATTTTTTCATTTAACACACCTCCTTTCGGATTTTTAAATAAAATCTAATATTTTTTAACACCCAGTTTTTCTTTAATTACTGCCATAATCATAGAAAGCACTACGGCAGCTTGTCCAATCGCTAATGAAACGACATACGGACTGTCGGGAAAAACGGCTGTTAACAACAAAATAACCGATGTTTCAATTGAACACACCATAATACTGAATTTTCGGTAGTGCTTTACCTCAAACTCACTTACGGATTTATTTTTATGTATAACAGGCGCTTTGACTAAAACCACAATCAATGAACATATTGTGCACAACACAATCAGTATTGCGTATATATTTTTAGGAAATACGTTCATTACCAGTGTAAAAATGCCGTAAACCGCAAGGGATATTAAATAGCATCTTATTCTCGTATCAGCGTGGTATCCGCCGGCATATATTCTCAATGGTATAAAAGCAGTAAAAAACAATACTGTTTCGGAAAAGTTACCCACAAAGACAGATATAATCAAAATACTTGCAATTTCAATTACCGACGATAAAAATATGGCTAATCCATATTGACAGGCTTCAATATCATCTTTCTGAATTATGCCTTGGTTCCACAAAGCGTTAGCAATAGTGGCGGATATACATTTCATATCGCACCTCCTTTCGATGCTGTGATTATAGCACAATATTAAGTGAAAATTGTCGATTTTTCGCAAAATGCAATCTAATCGACGAAATTTGCATAAAAAAGAAAAAAACCCGAATTTTTACATTCGGGCTTTTTTTTAGTATTATTATTCTTTAGTAAATATTACGAATTTCAGTATAAATTCCGTATCAGTTCTTTCGATAGTCGGTTCAGCATTATACTTTGAAAGCGCGGTTTTAATATTTCCCAGTCCGAAACCGTGATTTTGCTTGTCGCTCTTTGATGTACCGAAGGTACATTTTTTACACTTCGGCGCAGTATTAACGATTTTGCACAAAATTGCCTTGTCCCTGCAGATAATTGTTATGTCAATTCTTTTATTTGCCGTGTCCATTCGGGCGCACGCCTCTATCGCATTATCAAGAGCGTTGCCGAATATTACACATATATCTGTCGGGTCAATCGACATATCTTCGGGAATTTGAATTTTTGTATTTACGGTAATTTTCTTGCTCTCTGCGATAGCTATTTTGGTACTTAAAATCGCGTCAAGTGCTATGTTTCCCGTTTCGATAACACTGCTGTTTCCGATTTTCTTTTCCTCTAATTTTTTCATATAGTTACTTGCGCCGATTATATCGTTGTTATCGAAATACGCTTGCAGTCCTATCAGAAAATTTTTGTAATCGTGCTTAAATTTCTTTATTTGTTCTTGGGTAATCAATATTTCATCAAGATGTTTTAACTGTGTCTTTAAATGCTGTTCATACTGTTCCTGATTTTGTATTGTTTCTGCCTGTTTTGTAAGGTGTTCATATAAATACAATGCAAAAAATGTGCTGAACAGTAAACCGAACGAACATAACATAGATAAATTGTATGTGTAGTCGTCAGTAAAATTATATGTTATTTTGCAAATTAAAAACATTGTTGCAACCGAGCTTAAAAGCATCAGGAAGAACAACGCCCAATACGGTGTATTCAAATATCTGTTGCGTTTGTATTTATTTTGTATAATATTGATTATCAATAATGCAAACATTTTTGATACAACAATGCCAAGCAAACGGTATGAATTGGTATTGATTACTTCAGCAGTTGTGGCGTTAAAAATTATGCTGATTAAAAACAGTACAATTACTTCGGTAATAATCAGTATTAAATACTGCAAAACCGATATAATTGCCCGGGTTTTTACTCTTCCTTTAAACAAAAATGAAGAAACAAAGAATGCCAATATCATTACAACTACATTTAACATTCCGAAATTAAAGATTTTATTGCTTACGTTTATTACAACCGAAACAAGTATAATGGTTACGCAATAAACCCAAGGTGACAGATTACCTCTTTTGATTAAAAAAGTATTGCAAAGAATAAGCATTAAGATTGCCTCAATAACTCCCGTAAGTATATCGGCAAGGTTAAAAATTGTCATACTCTGAAATCCCTTTCAAGAAAATTGGTATATTTTTCAAGCACTTCCTTTTTGTAAGAACGGCTTACGGCAATCATTTTATCGCAATGATACAGCTCTGCGTTGTTTTCCTTTATGGTTTTTATGTATAAAAAGTTAATGATAAACGATTTGTGCACTCTGCAGAACAAATCTTTATCAAGCAACTCAAAAATTTCCGACAAAGGTTTGCATATTTTATATATGCTGTCTTTTGTGTGGAGCCAAATCCAATGGTCCTGACTTTCGCAGTATATTATGTCGTCGCAGTACAAACGTACTTTGGTTTTGTTTTCCGTAAATGCAAAAACCTTTCTCTGTTTGGATAACTTTTTGCCTATGTCATAAAACACCGTTTCAAATTCCGCGGGGTCAACGGGTTTGACTAAAAATCTGAACGGTGCGCATTTAAAGCTTTCGCGCATATATTCCGTGTGGCTCGTGACAAAGACGATTATCACGTGTTCATCAACTTCTCTGATGAGATTTGCCGTTTCAATTCCGTTTAATTTTTCCATTTCCATATCGAGAAAGATTACATCATACTGCTCTGCGCCCGTCTTGAAGGCCTGAACCAACCTTTCACCGTTTTGGTACGCATCACATTCCGCATTATTCCTGTCAATTTTCTCAATATAATTTTCGATCTTATTGATGCAATTCATATCGTCATCGCAAATAGCTATTTTCATTTTGTGCTTCCTTTCTGTATGTGCCTGCAGTTATCAGATATATTTCACACCCACATAGTAATATATCACTGCTGATATACTTTGTCAATATACCTGATATATATAATTTACATATAATTTGTTTTTTGTGAAAAGTTACTTAAAATCGGAACAGTACAAGAAAAAGTACAATTAAAGGCTAAAAAACCGCATGGAACACGAAAAAAGAGATAGAGCAAATTTTTGCTCTATCTCCTGAAATTTATTCTTCCTCAAACATGTCTTTTCCCAAACCGCAGGTCGGGCAAACCCAATCCTCCGGAACATCTTCCCAAGCCGTGCCGGGGGCTATGCCGCTGTCCGGGTCTCCGATTTCCGGATCATAAACATATCCGCAGGGACATACATATTTTTTCATATAGCTTTTCCTCCTTAACCAAAATATCTTTTCAGCATACCCTCAAAGCCTTTACCGTGTCTTGCTTCGTCCTTAGCCATTTCGTGGACGGTATCGTGGATAGCGTCATAACCGAGTTCTTTGGCTTTTTTTGCAAGTTCGAGTTTGCCTGCGGTTGCACCGCATTCAGCCTCGGAACGGAGTTCGAGGTTTTTCTTTGTCGACGGTGTAACAACCTCGCCGAGAAGTTCTGCAAATTTCGCAGCGTGCTCTGCTTCTTCCAGAGCGGCTCTCATATAAAATTCGCCGATTTCGGGATAGCCTTCTCTTATAGCCTGTCTGCTCATTGCGATATACATACCTACTTCGGTGCACTCGCCCTCAAAGTTTGCTTTAAGACCTTCATAAACTTCTGCATCAACCTTATCTTTTGCGCCTACTCCGATAACGTGTTCACACGCAAAGTTCAATGCGCCCTCCTGCATAACGGTGAATTTCGATCCGTCAACACCGCACTGGGGACATTTAGCCGGGGGATTGTCACCCTCGTGAACATAACCGCAAACGGGACATACAAATTTTTTCATAAAAAACAACTCCTTTAAAATTTTTAAAAATTATTATTGATAACGATTACTAATATTATTATACTGCAAATTTTAAATTTGTCAATAGTTTTTTGACAAAAAAATAAAAAATTTTTAAAATCATAATTCAAACGGCTTGACATAAGCATAAAACGGGGGTATAATTCGGTTAGTTAAAGCTAATAAAAAGGAGAGATTTATATGTCCACCGTCATTATTTGTCTTGTGCTTGCGGCAATCTGTGTTTATTCAATAATAAGCTACCGTAAAAAAATAAGCAGCGGGTGCTGCGGAAGCGGCGGCGATGAAATAAAAATAAAGACGAAAGACACCAATACGAAAAACTATCCTTATGAATATTATGCCGGGGTTGACGGAATGACCTGTGCGCACTGCAAAATGCGCGTTGAAAACGCGTTTAACGGCATTGACGGCGTTTATGCGCGCGCGGATTTAAAAAAGAAGACCGCACATATTCTTTCAAAGTGCAGTCTTAACGAAAATCTTATCAAATCTACCGTCGAAAAGGCAGGCTATACTTATTTTCCGATTAAAAAATAAATGCCCATATCACGGCAATAATTATTGCAGGGAGCATATTTGCAACTTTAAATTTGAATTTTTTATCCATAATAAAGTTTGCACCTATGCAAAAAATGAGCATTGAACCGGTGAGCGAAAGGTTGTTAAGCGCCGTATCTGTGAGGTGCGGCGCTATAAAATGCGCAAAAACGGTTATCGAGCCTTGAAAAATTGCAACGGGAATTGCCGAAAAAATACAGCCTTTTCCGAGCGCTGCCGAAAGAATGAGTATAATGATAAAATCGAGCAGTGACTTTGCGGCAAGAACCGAAATATCGCCCGAAATGCCGTCGTTTATCGCGCCGACAACCGCCATTGCGCCGACGCACACCGTAACGGATGCAGTGACAAAGCCGTTTACAAACGTATTGTCGCCGTTGCTTTTGGTTTTACGCCTTAAAAATTCGCCGAACGTGTTGATTTTGCCGTCAATGTTGAAAAACTCGCCGATAAGCGAGCCTAAAACAAGGCTTACAATCATCATCATTGTGCCGTTTGTTGCAAGCGACGTGCCGTTTACCGTCATCATTTTTGAAAGCGCACCGCTTATGCCTATAAACATAACGCACAGCGCGTTTGCTTTAATAAGTATATCTCTGTACCGTTCGGATATGAATTTTCCGCCCAGCGTGCCCATTATACCGCCGATAACTATTGCGGCGGAATTGAGCAAGGTTCCGAGTCCTATCATTGTTTTTCACCGTCCGTAAAAAGATAGTAGTTGTCAATATCCAAAAATCTGCCGAATTTTTTTCCCGCGCGTCTGACCGTTCCGCAGAATGTGAAACCGAATTTTTCGTGCAGAGCACAGCTTGCTTCGTTTCCCGATGTTATCACCGAAACAACGGTGTGTGTGGCGTCATCTTTTTTTGCATATCTTATAATTTCGCTCATCAGCGCGGTTGCAACACCCATTTTTCTGTAGTTCGGCGAAACATAAACCGAAAGTTCGACGGTTGTTTTGTATGCTTCCTTGTCGCGGTAGGGCGAGAGCGAGGCATATCCCAAAATTCTGCCGTTGTCTTCGGCGACGATTAACGGGTGATTTTCCTTATTGTGTGCGTCAAACCAGATTTTCTGCTCGTCATATGTTTTTTTGTGCAAATCGAGCGTTGAAATGCCGTTTTCGACTTCATAATTATAAATGTCCAAAATTTCTTTCAAATCTTCAATTTTTGCGGTTCTTATGTTCATAATTTCCACTCCTCTTATTGATAGATATTTTATCACACAGGTCAAAATAATTCAATTATTTGTCAATATTTCGGTTTACATTTACTAATTTGTATGGTAAAATACTGCATGGCTTTATAAATATCCTATAATATAAGGAATGATTTTTGTGGCTTACGAATTTAAAAACGGTATTCTCCATAAAGACGGAAGGGCAATTATGGGATTCGGAGTGTCGTATTATCCGTCGTTTTATCCTACAAAATATCCTGTTCCGCCGACTGCTGACAGAACCGGCGAAATGAAAAAAGATTTGCGCCTTATGCACGAGTCGGGCTTTCATTTTCTGCGTGCGGCGGCGCTTTCGGATATTTCGCTCGGCAAAGACGGCAATGTTGAAATTTCGTCGCCGTTTATTGATGATATGGCGCGCGAGGCTGAAAAAAACGACCTTGGCATAAGCATAAGGCTTCAGGGATACGTTATGAATATCCGCGGAAACAAAGATTATCTTATGATTAACAACGACGGCGAGGAAATGTGCAAGGATTGGGCGTCGTTTATGCACTCGACGTTTTTTCACGACGGTATTTTAAAGGATAATTACGACTGCACAAAGGCGCTTGCGGAGCATTATTTAAAGTTTAAGTCACTCATTTCTTATCAGATATACAACGAACCGCATTATCCTGCAAACGGTGTGTTTGACTATCATCCTCTTGCGGTTGAGGAATACAGAAAACACCTTGTCGAAACGGGTGTCTTGACAAAAGGCGAGGCGAAAGATTATTATCCGCCTAAAAAACGTCCGCAGAATAAAGAAAAAATTGAAGAATGGGTGCGCTGGAGGCTGTTTTCGATGCGCGCGCTTTCCGATTTTCTCATAAAATCGTCCGATGCGTCAAAGGATGGCGCAAAGGATATTGAAACGTTTACCTGTATGACGGTAAGTTCGAGCGGAAATAACAACGCTGACCGCGGTGAAAGTTTTTTTGAGGTGTGCGAGGGTATGGATTCAATATCCATAACGCTTTACACAAACTTTGACGGTGTGGATTATTTCAGCGCAAAGCATACAATAAATCTCTCGGAGTCTGCGGCGGCACTGTGCGGAAAACACGCGTGGGCGGCAGAGCTTGACGCGAGAACAAAAATGCCGTCGAGAAAGTTTTATCAGTCTACATATGCCATAATCGGCGCGGGACACAAGGGAATTTGCTATTATCAGTGGAGAGGCGACTGTCCGCGCGACGGTGTTCCCGAGGGCGACGTGTGCGGACTTCTGCATACCGACGGCACAAAAACCGACGCTTTTGACCGCGACATTAAGCTTTTGAAATATCTTAACGGTTTTTCCGATAAAATTGTTAAATGCGAGAAAAAAAGAACGCATATCGCGGTGCTTCATTCTGATTACGGCTATGCTTATGCAGACGCACTGACCGACAACCTTATGGGCGGTGTGAACATTTGGCAGTATATTACGGTGAGCATATGCAAAAAGCTTTATCAGCTCGGATTTAACGTTGACTTTGTGCGTGCGTCCGACTTGGACAAAAATGTTTTGGACGTTAAGGCGCTTTATGTACCGATAAAATATATGCTGTCCGATGTGGAAACCGAAAAAATAGACGCTTTTGCAAAAAACGGCGCAAAAGTATTTTTCCACGACATTACCGGCACGTTTGAGGCTATGTGCGCCGACGGGTTTTGGGATTGGACAAATCCGCCCAAAAACCGCGCTGTAGATGATTTCAGGGGCGGTATGGAGATTGACGATACTGTTGAAATGACCGGACTTATTCCGTTTGTAGAAACGTTTGACAAAAACCTGTTTGCCGACGTTATAGAATGTGAAGAATACAAAATCGTTGCATTTGTGAGCAATCACCCGACGCAAAAGACGATAAAATCACACAAAATAAAGCTCAATTTCGGCGGAAAAACGGCGAAATTTATGACGCCGTTTGAAGAAAAAGAGCTTGAAATAACGGACGGTTATGTTGATTTGCCCGATATAGACGACGGCGCACTGATGTTTGTATATTGAGGTGGTAAAAATGACAGATTTACAAAAACGGCTTTTTAATTTGCAGGATAAAGAGTATAAAGAATTTCATCAAAAGCTTATGCCGACGGTAAATCCCGACCTTATAATCGGCATAAGAACACCTGTTTTGCGAAAATTTGCAAAAGATTTCGCAATGGAGGACGGCGCGGAAAAGTTTTTAAAATCGCTTCCGCATAAATATTATGAAGAAAACAATCTTCACGCGTTTTTGCTTATGGGTGAGAAAGATTTTGACACCGCGCTTGCAAAAACCGAAGAATTTTTGCCCTATATCGACAACTGGGCGACCTGCGACGTGTTTAAACCTAAAATTTTTGCAAAAAACACCGACAGGCTTATCGGCAGAATTTACGAATGGATAAAAAGTGACAAAACATATACCGTGCGGTACGGAATCGGGCTTTTGATGTCGTATTATCTCGATGAAAATTTTAAGGAGGAGTATGCCAAAACCGTTTCGCAAATCCGCTCGGACGAGTATTATATAAATATGATGACTGCGTGGTATTTTGCAACTGCGCTTGCAAAGCAGTATGATTTTGTGATAAAATATTTAACGGAGAAAAGACTTCCGAGGTGGGTTCACAACAAAACCATACAAAAGGCAGTCGAAAGCTTCAGAATTTCGCCCGAAACAAAGGAATATTTAAAAACCTTGAGGATAAAAGGAGATGTTTAAGATGCTTAAAATTTCAACCGAAATAGACTCTGCGGCAAAGATAATCGGCGAGGAAAAAGCGGTGGAATATTATGCAAAGGCAGGCTTTGACGCGTGGGATTTTTCTATGTTTGAAATGGTGCGCGTAAGCAGTGACAGAAAAAGCATAATTAAAACAGATCATCCATTGTGCGGTGAAAATTATCTTGCGTTTGCGAGAAGGCTTAAGAAAATAGGCGAGGACAACGGGATAGAGTGCAACCAGTCGCACGCGCCGTTTCCGACGCATATTCCCGAAATGCGTTCGTATTTAAAACGCTCAATTGAGTGTACTGCCGAGGCAGGCGGAAAAATCTGCATAATCCACCCGATGAATAAAGCGTCGGTGGAGGAAAACACCGAAATGTTCAACGAACTTTTGCCGTTTGCAAAACAGTACGGTGTTAAAATCGCGTCGGAAAATATGTGGGAATGGGACGCGGAAAAAGATCAGGTTAAATTTGCCGCTTGTATGACGCCCGAAAATTTTAATGCGCATCTTGACGCGGTGAACGACGAATTTTTTGTTGCGTGCCTTGATATAGGTCACGCGGAAATGCGCGGTGCAAACACAAGCGCGCCCGAAATGATAAAAGCGCTCGGAAAAAGGCTTTGCGCACTTCATATCCACGACAACGACAAGCGTCACGACTCGCACCAAATTCCGTTTTCTATGCAGATTGATTTTGACGCGGTTGTGCGTGCGCTGCAAGAAATAGGATATAACGGTTACCTCACGCTTGAGGCGGACCAGTATCTTAAAGACTACAATAAAGACAATGTTTTTGAAGGAATGAAAGACCTTGCCGGGGCGGCAATAAGAATAAGAAATATGTTTTGACAATCATTAAAATTTATTTAAAAAGGACTTTGCAATGCAAAGTCCTTTTTGTCAGCTTGATTTTCTCTTTTTATGTTTAATTTTCTTTAAATTTATTCCACGGTTTTGTCACCGCAAGGCAGATTAAACCGCCCGCAAGTGCAATTACCGCCCACAAAACGATGGTTGCGCTCCAGCCGAATTTTTCGGAGAAAAGCGCAAGTCCCGAGCCGGATGCCGCACTGCCGATATACGTGCAAAAATTTAAAAGACCCGACATAAACGATATGTTGCCGTATTTTGCAAAATACGGCGGTACCATACACGTCATAACAATGTTTACACCGTACATACAAGCGGTTAAAACCGCGGAGAACAGAATTGAAAACGGTGCACTTTTTCCGTTTACCGAAAAGAGCAAAAGCGCGGCAATAAATCCTGCGAAAAATACAACCGATGCAAGCATAAGCTCGCTTTTTATAAATTTTCGGTATATCACTGACGTTAACTGAATTGCACCGATACTGAAAACCGGAAGTATCACGCCCGTTAAAATTGCGGCACGGCGGTCGAGGTTAAACGTTTCCGATATGTACGACGGCATCCAAGTTGTCACGCCGTCGCGCAGTATGCCCTGAAGCACGATTGCAAGCATTATAGGCCCCATAAGCACAAGGTATTTTGCACCGAATTTTTCGTTTGTTTCGGTAATTTTATTTGTGACAAAATGTGTGCTGCCGTTTTCAAAACGGCATTTTTTCATCCATATAACCGACATAAGAACAGCGAAAAATGCCGACACAACAAACACGCCTCTCCAGCCGAAAAGAGATATGCAAACGGGTGACAATGCGTAAACCGCGATTGTGCCGAACGAACTTCCCCAGGTGACGATTACGCACGCTTTTTTGTAGTCCTCCGACGTGAAAAGCGTCGCCATAATTTTAACCAGCGGAGGCCACATAAACGCCTGCGCAAAGCCGTTTACCGCCCAAACTGCCGCCATTTGATACGGCGATGTGCAAACGGGTATTATAAGATTTGTCGCGGCAGTGAGCAAAAGTCCGCCGAAAATAAGTCTTTTGGGGTTTAATCTGTCGCCCAAAAATCCGCTTATGAGCTGACCTGTTCCGTATGTTACCGCGCTCATTGTAAGCGCGAGCGACACGAGCGATTTCTGCATATTTTCCGCGGCGCATATTTCGGATATTACCGCGCCGTAGTTAATGCGCGTAACGTAGCTTATGAGGTAGAGAAACATAAAAAGAAGCGACGCACTCAAAACTTGTTTTTTGTCTGTGATTTTTTCCATTTTAAAATTCCTCGCTTGTAATTATTTGGATATTGTTGGATTTGTAGATTTCTTTTATTTCATTCGACAGCGAAGAATCACTGATATATGTAAATTTTTCGTTTATATCGCACGTTTTAACAAGCGAGCTTTTGCCGAATTTACTGCTGTCGGCGAGTATATAAACCTCGTCGGACGAATTTATTATTTCCCTCTGCATTTGCGAGAGGTAGGGAAGATGCTCAAAAATTCCGTTGCCGAGAGATATACTGCTCGGGAATATGAACGCTTTTGAAACCCTTATTTCGCCGAGCATTTTTAACGCAAAGTCGCCGTAGAACGCATTTTCGGCGCGGTCGAAAAATCCTCCGCACAAAATGACGTTGAAATTTTTGTAGTTGCACGCGCGCAAAAATACGTCGAGAGAGTGGGTGACAACAGTGAGAGAGTCCAGCTTTTCCTTTAAAACTTCGATAAGTTCAAGCGCCGTGCTTCCGCAGTCCATAGCGATAATGTCGCCGTTTTGCACAAATTTTGACGCAATGCGCGAAATTTCGTTTTTCTGCGGTTTTTTTTCTTCAATACGCGACGGAAAATCAATATATCGGTCTGCCGACGGTTTTAGTACAGCACCGCCGTGGACTCGCGAAAGCTCGTTGTTTTTTTCAAGAAACAGTAAATCTTTGCGGATTGTTTCTATCGAAACACCGAATTTTTCGGAAAGATATGTAACTTTTACCGCAGATTTTTCTTTTAAAATCTTGCATATTTCTTTTCTTCGTACATCTGCAAACATTTGCAATCAACTCCAACTAAATCCAACTTTATACAACAGATTATAACACCGTTTGACAGAGATGTCAACATTTTTCGGAATTGTTTTGAGTGACCGCAAGTTGAAATTTTAATCTATACTGCCCGTGCTGACGGTGTTCGGAATTTGTTTTCCGCTCACGTCTACCGAGAAATTTTCTTTGTAGATGATTTCGGATACGGGAACGATTTTGTAGCCGTCCGCTATAAGCTTTTCCAAAATTTTCGGCAGTGCCGCAGGCGTGTTTTTCGCCGCGTTGTGGAAAAGAACGATTGAGCCGGGTTTAACCTTTGTCGTCACACGGTCGATGATCGTTTCGGGCGCTAAATCTTTCCAGTCCAGACTGTCCCCGCAGGCAGCGGTTGGAATGAGGCGTTATACGGGAGTTTTTTGAACGTCTGCGGTTATAAATTTCCTATTATGGTTATATTTTTCGGATTGACGCAAAATGACTGTGAATGTTAGAATTAACCTATGAAAACGGAGGTTTTGCAAATGGACAGACTTATTAAGACAGGAAAAATAAAACCAAAAACGTCACTCGAGGTGAAAAGCTCAAAAATAGGCATCGGCTTTGAAAAACTCGACCGCGACGTGTTCGACCCCGAAAAGGCTTACGACAAGCTCGGAAAGCTCGGCGTTAAATGGGTTCGCATACAGTCGGGCTGGCAGAGGACGGAAACCGAAAAGGGAGTTTATAATTTCAAATGGCTCGACAAGGTTGTGGACAGCCTTATAAATCTCGGTCTTACGCCGTGGATTTGTTTATGCTACGGCAATGCTCTTTACGGCGGTATGGCAAAGGAAATATTCGGTGCGGTGGGTTGTCCGCCGATTTTCACCGATGAGCAAAAACAGGCTTGGAAAAATTACGTAAGTGCAGTTGTAAAGCACTATGAGGGACGCGTTTCGTATTTTGAAATATGGAACGAGCCTGACGGCGAATGGTGCTGGAAACACGGAGTAAGCGGAACGGAACTCGGCGTTTTCACGCGCGAAACCGCAAAAACCATAAAAAGCGCAAATCCAAACGCCAAAACTATCGGCGGTGCGCTTTGTCTGCGCCCGATAACCTTTATAAACGACGCTTTTGCAACGGGAATGGGAGAGTATCTCAATTTTATTTCGTTCCACGAATACACGGCGGACGAAACTTTGGTGTTTGAACGTGTTAAGGCGCTTAAAGCGCTCGCGCAAAGCTACAATCCGAACATTGACATTATTCAGGGCGAGTCGGGTTCGCAGTCGCGCGGCGGCGGTCACGGTGCGCTCTGGCGCGGCTGTTGGACGCCCGAAAAACAGGCGAAACAGCTTGCGCGCCACACAATAGCCGACCTTATCACAAACGTGCATTTCACGTCGTATTTTTCGTGTATGGATATGATTGAGGCGCTCGGCGGAAAAGTGGGCGACGTAAATTCGTATCTCGATTACGGATATTTCGGTGTTCTCGGCGCGGAATTTGACGAAAACGGCAGGTCGATAGGCGAGTATGCGCCGAAAAAGTCGTATTACACATTGCAAAATATCGCGTCGGTCTTTGCCGATGATTACGAGCTTTGCGATATTCCCGCGATGTTTGTTCCGCAAAAATCGGAGCGCATTTTTAAATATGACATTGAGCGTAACAAGTGCGTGACGGGCGGATTTAAAAAGAACGGCGGAAAAGCGTTTGTATACTGGTATCCGTCCGATATTATGACGACATCGTTTGAAAGCACGGTTTCTATGGAAATCTATTCGGAATACGACGATATTTATGTTATCGACGTTATGGACGGAAGCGTTTATAAAATTCCCGATGAAATATTAAAACGCGACAAAAACGGTATGTATACGCTTACAAATATGCCGGTAAAGGATACACCGCTTATTATTGCATTCGGTAAATTTGCAGACTGGGAGGAAGAAAAATGAAAAGTTACAAAGTAGAAAATCACGCGCCGAGTTATCTTCCGAAAGAGAAAAACTGGACTCTTGTATGGAGCGACGAATTTGACGGCGACAAACTTGACGAGAGCAAATGGAATTACAGACTGTATTTTTGGGGCAAAAAGTCGCCCACATTCACAAAAGAAGGCGTGGAGGTTGACGGCAAGAGCAACTTGCATATAAAGCTTATCGAAAAAGACGGAAATTATTTTTCGGGACACCTTCAAACAGGCTCGCTTACATACGATATACCGAAAGACAGCGACGGTTTCTGGCCTTTCGGCAAGTTTGAAGAGGCAAAGTTTATGCATAAATACGGATATTATGAAATAAGATGCCGTCTGCCGAAAAATCCCGGCTGGCACGCAGCGTTTTGGCTTCAGGCGCCCGGAATAGGTTCGTCGCCCGACGCGTCGGCGTGCGGTGTGGAAACCGATATTATGGAAAATTACCGACAGCACACCGATAATATTATGCTTTGCGGAAACGGCTACGGCGGATACGGAAAAAATTCGGTATGGCCCGGACATTTTAAGCACCCGTTTAAGGAAACCGCGGACGGCTGGCACTATTACGGCGTTGACTGGAACAAGGACGGATATACGTTTTATATGGACGGCGAAAAGGTCGGTTTTCAGGGCGCGCCCGATATGCCCGTCAGCAACACCGAGGAATTTATCCTCGTCAGCACCGAGTGCCACGGTTATCACAGGGCTTTCGGCGAAAACTGCGGTGACGACGGACACGGAAACGTGTGGGCAGGAAAGCCCGTTGACGAGCTTTTGCATGCCGTTTTGCCCGACGAATTTGTGGTTGACCACGTACGTGTTTTTGACGAAGTGAAATAGGAGTATAAATATGAAAAAGTTTTGTGCTTTGGTTGTTATATTGACGCTTTTGTGTCCGTCGGCTTATGCCGAGGGAATGATAACATTTTCGGGAAAAACAGATTTCGGCAAAATGATAACCGTTATGACGGTGAAAGATAACGGAAATTACAGTCTGCCCGATTTTGATGATATAGGATATATAAATCAAACAACCGCGGACGAAAACGGAAATTATGCGATTGGCATACCGATTTCACAGTTTGAGAGCGGATACAAGTTTTTCTCAAACGAAAATCTTCGCCGTGTGATATATGTTTCGCAAAACGGAAACGACAGCGCGGACGGAAGCAAAACCGCGCCGTACAAAACACTTCTAAAGGCGGTGTCGGTGTGTGATGACAACGCGCTGATTGTGCTGTCGGATATTGTGACCGTTCCAAACGGCGCGTGGTATAACTGCGGTGCCGAAAATATCACAATAAGCGGAAAAAATCCCGAAAACGGAGAAATAACCGGCGGACTTGATTTTACAAATGCCGTCGGCGTGCATTTTAATTTTTCGGTTACTTTTGAAAATATGACGTTTAACACGCTTGCGTCCGACCTTTCGGACTATAACGCGAAAGTTAACAAAATTTTTGCCTGCGGAAACAAAATTGTGTTCGGCGAGAATTTAACAATTGACAACCCGATTGACATATTCGGCGGACACTCGGTAAACCATACCGTTGAAAGCACCGATTTGACCGTTAAAAGCGGTACGTACAGAAGAATATACGGCGGAGGCGAGCAGTCGGGGGTAACGGGCGATACGCACATTAAGATTTACGGAATGAACGAAAAATTTTCCGCAAATGATGACAATTCAAACTATTACAAAAGCTGGATTTCGGGCGGAGGAAAAAACAGCGGTGCAACTGTCGGCGGAGGTTCGTATATCGAATTTTACGGCGGTGTGTGCGCACTTGTTTCGGGCGTCGGAATAGGCGCGGAGGTTCTGGGTGATACTCACATAACGCAAAATGGCGGACGCATTATGAACATCTACGGCGGAAGCGCCGACGAAAAGACCGTTCACAAAGGCAACTCGCATATAAGCATCGAGGGAGGCACGGCAGAGTCGGTGTTCGGCGGTTCGTACTGCGCCGATTTTGTCGGAAATACCGATGTAAGCGTTACGGACGGCGAAATTTTAAGAAGAATTTACGGCGGTTGTTACAACGACTGGACGGGGAGCTGGAAAGGTGATTGCAGTGTCAGCGGTACGGCGTGCGTAACGGTCGGCAAAAATGCGAAAATCGTAACACTCGGCGACTTGAAAGGCACAAACAGGCTCAATGCGGGAATTTTCGGCGGCAGCAGAACGGCAAACCAAAAGGACAGCGAAACCGCGGTTGTTATATTTTCTCAAAATTCGTATGACGAAAAAATAAAATATCTCGGCGATGTGACGGGTTATGATGATGTTTTCAAGCCGTTTTGCAAGTTTATTGTAAAATCTGGTGAGGGCGGAAGTGTTGTGTCAAAAGGTGAAAATGTGATAGGCATTATGCCGAATATCGGCAAAAATGCCGTTATCGGCGGAGAAACCGTGACAAAAAGCAGTTATACGCTTTCCGATTATCTCACCGAAATAACTTTTGCCGACGGAATAACTTTGAGCAATGCTGACATCGAGAATGATAACGGAACGGTCAAACCGAGCGTATATATCGGCATAGGAAAAACAAAAAAACTTTCGGGAAACGAAATGCTGATTGCGGTTATATCAAATGCGGAAAATGACACCGAAATTAAAAAAGCAAAGGTTGACAAAGAGGGAAACTATGCTTTTGATTTTGATATAAATTCAGGCATCCAAAACGCATATGTCAAGTTTTATCTTTGGGATATGACGGGCTTAAAACCGCTCGGAGAGCCTGTAATACTGGCGGTAAGATAGGTTTGCGGTTATAATTTTACGACCGCGGTATTCTTTTTCAAATTGACCGAAACACGGCTTAATGATAAAATTTTATTATAAGAAAGAATAAAAAAGAAAGGAAAATTTCTATGAGAAAAATTTACAAGGCTCTTGCGATTATGACCGCGATTGTGACAACTTTTTCGGCGTGCGGAAAAAATTCCGACAATGCAAGCGTTTCAAATGCAGGCGAGTATGTTGCCGATACCAATCTTAATGCGCCGGGCGAATTTCCCGTTTGCAAAAACAAAATAACCTTAAAAATCGGAATACCGAAAGACCCCCTTGTTACCGATTATGACACAAACCTTTACACACAGGCGATAAAGGAAAAAATGAACTGCGACATTGAGTTTTCTTATCTTCCTTCGTCGTCGGACGAGGCAAAGCAAAAGGTTGAGCTTATGATTTCGGCAGGCGGAGCGGATTTGCCCGACGTAATTATAAACGTTCCGTTAAGCGACAGTGCAATTTCGCGCTATGCGTCAAAGGGATTTATAGTTCCGCTCAATAATTACTACAAAAATTCCTCCTATTACATAAAGAAAGTTATGGAGGAGGAACCCAATCTCGAAAAAATGATTACAATGGTTGACGGTAATATATACGTTGTTCCGAAATACCTTAAAATTATGCAGAACGAGCTCGGCTACCGTATGTGGATATACGAGCCGTGGCTTAAAAAACTCGGACTTGAAACACCCAAAACCACAGACGATTTTTATAACGTTTTAAAAGCGTTTAAAGAAAAAGACCCGAACGGCAACGGTATTGCGGACGAAATTCCTCTGCTCGGTGCGACAAACGGCGGCGAAAGCTGGTTTTTGGATTATTTAAGCGCGGCGTTTTTGCCCATCAATCCGCAGAGCGACTATCTTTATGTTGAAAACGGAAAAATCAAAGCGGCATACGTTCAGGACGAATACAAAGAAGCAATAAAATATATGAGCAAACTCTGCAAAGAGGGTTTGCTGTCGCCGTCGTCGTTTACGTCGGCAGGCGCACAGTCGCGTCAGACGGTGCAGAATCCCAACGCGGTACAGGTCGGAACGTTCACAACAATGGCGCCGACATATTTAATCGGATCGGACGAAAGACAGAACGGTTATAAAATTCTTCCGCCTCTTACACAGGAGAACGGCACGGGTTATGCGGTATATGCGCCGAGCATCCCCGTAAACTCTTTCTTTATAACGAAAAACTGCAAAAATCCCGAGGCGGCATTCAGAATGGCAGACATTATGATGAGCGAGGAAATGACAATCTGGTCGCGTTTCGGAAAAGAGGGAACGGACTGGCTCAAACCGACGGCAGGTCAGAAAAGTATGTTTGACTATATGGGATATGAGGCTAAAATCAATCCTGTTCTCGCGTGGGGCGCTCCGCAAAATTCACATTGGCAGAACGCCGCGCCCGGTTACAGAAGTTATGCTCTCTCGTTCTCAACAGTTGAAAACGGAAGCAACATCTTTGAAACCGAAATTGCAAACAAGCTTGAAAGCTACAAAGAAAAAATACCGAAAGAATATATAACAAAAATCATTTACACCGAAGAGGAAACCGACGAGGTTAACGAAATTCAGCAGAACATCAATTCGTATAAAAACGATATGATAACGCGCTTTATAATCGGCGACCTTGACGTTGATGCAAAATGGGATTCGTATATCAAAGAACTTAAATCCATCGGTGTGGAAAGACTTGTTTCAACCGCTCAAAAAGCGTATGAAAGGACAAATAAATAGCAAAAGGAAGATTTTATGTGAAAACAGATATTTGCACAAACAGAAAAATTAAAGCGCCTTTAAAATATAAAAAGTACTGGCAGTTATATGTTTTTTTACTGCTTCCCGTTTTATACATAATAGTGTTTGCGTACGGTCCTATGGCAGGACTTCAGATTGCATTCAAAGATTTTGACGTTGCAAAGGGTATTTTCGGCTCGCCGTGGGCAGGGGTTAAATATTTTAAAAAGTTTATAAACTCGTATCAGTTTTTAAGAATTATACGAAACACATTTGTGCTTTCGATATATTCTCTGATTGCACGTTTCCCCGTGCCGATAATACTTGCAATCTGCATAAACGTAATGCAGAACAAGTATTTTAAGAAAACAACGCAGATGGTTATATATATGCCTCACTTTATATCGGTTGTCGTGCTTGTGGGTATGTTAAACCAGTTTTTCAACCCGTATGTGGGACTTTACGGAAACATATACAAAATATTAAACGGAGCGAACGCGCCCGACATTATGACAAATCCCGCGTCGTTTCTTCATATGTACGTGTGGTCGGGCGTATGGCAGAATATGGGCTGGGATTCCATAATCTACATCGCCGCGCTTTCGGGTGTATCTCCCGATTTGCACGAGGCGGCGCAGGTGGACGGCGCGTCAAGATTAAGACGTGTTTTCAGCATTGACATTCCTGCCATTATGCCGACTGTTGTTATACTTCTTATACTCAACATAGGTCAGCTTATGAATTTGGGATTTGAAAAAATATTCCTTATGCAGAATAACGTTAACTTAAGGTTCAGCGAGGTTATTTCAACCTATGTTTACAAAGAGGGTATTTCGTCGGGAGGCGGAAACTATTCTTATGCCACGGCGATAGGACTTTTCAACTCGGTTATAAACTTTGTGCTTGTTGTAACGGTTAACAAGCTTGCGAGAAAGTATAACGAAAGCGGTTTATGGTAAAGGAGAATTTTGGCAATGACAAACAAAAAAGTTAAGCTTTCGGCGGACGACCGCATTTTTTACATAGTTGTAAATATCATAATGGCAATAGTTTTTGTAATTGTGCTTTGGCCGTTGGTGTTTATCGTTTCGTCGTCCTTTTCGTCAAAAGAGGCGGTTATGGCAGGCAGAGTTTTTCTTCTTCCCGTCGATTTCAGCCTTGAGGGCTACAAAACGGTATTTAAGACAAACGAGGTGCTCATAGGCTACAGAAACACAATATTTTACACATTTGTGGGAACGCTTATAAACATTTCGCTCACAATGATGGCGGCATATCCGCTGTCACGGCGCGACCTTCCGCACAGAAAAGCGCTGATGTTTCTTTTCACGTTCACTATGATTTTTTCGGGCGGTATGATACCCACATACATCATAGTAAGCGAGCTTGGAATTTTAAACACGCCTCTTGCAATGATACTTCCCGGTGCGCTGTCGGTTTACAATCTTATCATCACGCGCACATTTATAGAAAGCAGTATTCCGTACGAAGTTTTTGAGGCGGCAACAATAGACGGCTGCGATGATTTCAGATATTTTTTCAAACTCCTTTTGCCTCTGTCGGGACCTGTTCTTGCGGTTATAACGCTTTATTACGCGGTGGCGCATTGGAATTCGTATTTCAACGCATTTTTATACATCACCGATTCGCGGCTTTATCCGCTCCAGCTTGTTCTTCGAAACATACTCATAGCAAATCAGATTGACTCGGCAATGGTTACGGATTTTGACTCTATGACATCAAAACAGGGTCTGGCGGACTTGATGAAATATTCGCTTATTGTTGTAAGCAGTCTGCCGGTGCTTGTTATGTATCCTTTTGTTCAGAAACACTTTGTAAAAGGCGTTATGATAGGCGCGGTAAAGGGGTGATATGTCATTAAACGTTTAATTTCGGTAACACTTGCGCTTTTGCTTTGCTTTTCGGCGTATCCGGGCGGTTTTGTATATGCCGTTGAAACGGAATATGCGCATACGTCGCGCCTTAAAGGAGGCTGGCAAAACGAAAGCATAGAGCGCACTTTAATCGCATATGCAAAATTCGGCGAGAAGTGCGAAATGTATAAAATGACGGCACAAATGGGTGACGATACATCAAGCGAAGTTTCAAGAGCGCTCGGAAAAGAGGGCTGGACGCTTGACCCCGACAAGGGAGAGAGCGCACGCTACATAAACATCAATGTAGACAAAGATACGGCATATCTTGTCGAGGACGGCACAAGCTACGCGGTTGAGGTTGATTATTTCGACAATGACGAACTTTCAAGCCTTTCTATGGAATATTCCGCAATGGACTATCAGCCTCTTTATCATCATGACGCGTCGGGCGAGTATGCCCAACCGTCGCTCAACAAGGAGGTAAAAACAAAAGAGGGAGAATATCTCGTTTTCGGCGGAACGGGACTCTGGCAGACATACTGCTGGTTTTTGGATAATCCCACTTTTGCGGACACTCTCGGCGGTTTTGATATGCGTGTGGGCGTTTACAGCGATACTATGAAATATTCGCGCGGTTCAAAGGCGGTTATTTCGGAAATAAGGGTGTACCGTCTTGAAACCGCAAGCAGAATAGAAATAAAAAATTCACCGTCGGACGAGCATTTGGGAAACATTTTCTATGACGGCGAAAGTATAGAATTCGGCGTTACGTTTTCAAACGTAAATTACCCGATACAAAATCAGTATGACGGCGCATATCCTTTGGACGTTGTATATACCGTAAAGGATATTGACGGAAAAACCGTAAACACAATGACCGAAAGTTTTACCCTTGCTCCGCTTACCGAGGAGGAAAGGCACACAAAAACATTTAACGTTGACAAATTCGGCATTTACACGGTTGACGTTGAGGCATACTGCCGTGAAAAGAAAATTTACAGCAGACTTGCAAGCGAGTTTTCGTATGTTCATTCGGATAAGGGCAAAACGGTAAATCCCAAAAGCGGAGTGCAGATTGCACTGTTAAGCCCCAAAGATACGCAGATTGCGCGCCTTGCCAAAAATGCAGGCATACCAAACGTCAGAATGATGTGCTATTACTACAACTGGCGAAAAAGCGCAGACAATTATGAAATTACAAACGTCGCGATAGCCGAGGGGTATAAGTCGCTGTTCAGAGCGTTCAAAAACGCAGGACTTAACATTGACGCAAACCTTCATTCGGCGTCATGGATGGGTGCGGCATATAATTTCAGCGAAATCGAGCGCACACCGCCTTATACCGAGGACGGCTTACGGCGCTGGAGCGACTATTGCGCGATGATGGCAAATCTTCTGGGCGATACGGTAGAATGTTTTGAAATCTGGAACGAGTACAATCTCGGTCCGAACCACAGTTTTAATATGGAGAACCGCCCTGCGTCGGACTACGCAAAAATGTATATTGCGTCGAAAAGGGCAATACAGTCGGTAAATCCGAACATTCCCGTTGTGGGACTTAACACGTCGGGCGCGCCGTATGCGTGGATTGAAGAAGTTTTAAAAGCAGGCGCAACGGATATGGACGTATTGTCGGTGCATCCGTATCAGTGGTACGGAAACCCTTTGACCTACAACACGACGGTAAACCTCAAAAAGGTAAAAAAGATGTTTGATGATTACGGTATGGGCGACATTCCGATATGGATAACGGAATACGGATATTCCTCGCATTACGAGGAGGTTAACACCGACATTGACCAGGGTATGTATAACGCGCAGTCTTACGCTATGATAATGCAGGAAAAGCTTGCGGACAGGTTTTATTTCTACTGTTTTCTCGATAAGGACAATGCGCCGAGGGCAGACAGAGAGTCGAACTTCGGTATGGTCCGCGGAAAGTTTGATACAGAGCTTCCGTACACCGTTTCATATGCGGCAAAACCGGGGTATCTTATCATAAGCAATATGAATATGCTTTATCACGACGCGGAATTCTCAGACTGCATAAACATAGGCGAAACAGGAAAGATTATCCGCAGTAAAAGCAAATCGACAGGCAAGCAGACCGCAATGCTGTTTTCAAACCGCAAAAACGGCGAGCTTGTGACGCTTGACCTCGGAACGGATAAAATTACGCTTTACGACGCTTACGGCAACAAAGAAGAAATAAGCGGTGTAAACGGAATTTACAGTTTTGATTTAAGCAAGCGCATTAAATATATCGAGGGCGATTTTAAATCGTTCACACGTGTTACTGGCGGAGTTTTTCCGGCGTACACCGAGATAAACGCGGTTTACGGCGAGGAGATAAAAATCCCGATTGTAAATTACACGGGAAAAACAGTCAGTGCGAAAATCATTCCTTATGAAGAAAGCTCACTTAATATCGTCGAGGATAAAATAAGCGGTGAAAAAGGATTTTTGACGATGAACGGCGGAGATGCCCTAAAGGGCAGTGAGCGCGTACGGCTTGTATTGTCAGATGACGAAAACGTTTACTTTAACGGAAATCTTTATATTTCGTATAAGGAGAACGCGGAGCTTTCAACCACGCTTATACCGCAGGAAAACGGCTGGACGATGAGGTGCACACTCACAAATCTGTCGGATACAAAAGACATAAGCGGTTATCTTACGGTTTTGACGCCCAAAGAATGGACGGAAAAAATAGAAAATGTAAATGTTACGGTTAAAAAAGGCGGAACAAAAAACGTTGACCTGCCTTTGCCCGTTTCGCTCGTTTCGGAGGACAAGGTTATAGAAATAGGCTTTGTCACAGATGAGGAAACCAAAATGGGCAGTTACCGAAGCGGAAACTATAACTTCAGTGCGGCGCTCAAGGCGAAAGAGCCTGTAAAAATTGACGGCGACGGAAACGAGTGGACAGAAGGATTTATAAACCTTAACCGAAGCGACCAGTTCCACAGCCTTTTGAGCCTCGGCAGTGTATATCATGGCGCGGACGATTTAAGCGCGCGCACCGCCGTAAAATGGGACGACGAGAATTTCTATCTTTATGCCGACGTTTTGGACAACAAGCATTTTTCGACGGGCGTTACACCCGTTAACATATGGCAGATGGACAGTATACAGTTTGCGGTTGTTTACGACCCGAAAGACGAGCTTTCACGTTCGGAATTTGAAGAAATTGCAGTCGGCGAGGTTGACGGAGAAGTTATTTTGTACCGTCATAAAACGCGCTTTAAGGGAGATGGCGACTACACAAAAATCGACGGCGGTGAGGCGGCAGTTGTAGTAGACGGACTCCACACGTATTATGAAGTTAAAATCCCGTGGAGCAGTCTTATGGTTGAAAAGGTGAACATAGAGCCCGGAACGGAGCTTAAATTTGCGATGGTTGTAAACGAAAACGACGGCGTCGGCAGGGTAGGCTATCTTGCGCTGGGCGACGGCATTGTTTCAAGCAAAAACAGTTCGCTATTTAAAAGGCTTTACATAAGAAATTAAATTTTGGGGGTAAAAAAAAAGATGAAAAAATTATTGTTAAAGGTATTGTCCGTAAGTCTTGTTATTATGCAGATTGTATCTTTTACATCTTTTGCGGCGATACAAAGCGAAAGCGGCTCAAGCGGAAATTACTTTTGGTATGAAGATTTTGCGTCGCAGGGACTTAAAGCATCAGGCGGTGCAACGGTGACGCATAATGCGGACGGTTCCGATACGGTGACAACCTCGGCGAGCGGAAAGTTCGGATATGTAAGCCTCGGAACGGTGGATTTCACAAAAGGTCCGATTCTTCTCTCATATAAAATCAAAGCAACGGCCGCTGCAAAGGCTTGGGGCGCACTTCATATAGGAAGTCCCGATGTTGATATGGTTGTTATGCCGAAATTGTGGGACGGCAATAAAATAATGGGTCTTGAAAAAAACAATGCAAGTGCGGATTTGGCACAGAATACTGTTGTCGGCAATGAGAATGGATTAAAAGAAACAGCGTCCACATCAACATATAAGCTTAACACTTGGCATATTATTCAGGTTTTGCTTGATTACGACTCCGAAAATCAAATTCTTACGGTTAACCAGTTTGCAGATTCAAAACCGCTTTTAAAAGCGGACGGAACACAGTTTTCGTATAAACTCAAAAGGGCGAGCGGTATGGGCGACGCTATGAGTTCATCTATGACTTTCAGATTTTATGTAGGAAGCGGAAAAACGGCGACTATCGACGATTTGATGATACGTCAGGAGGGCAATATTTCGCTTGATAACGGTGCATATATTTCTAATAAAACCGCAACTTTGAACATTGTTGACGATGCAAATTACGACAAAACTTTCATATATCAGAAATCGGTCAACACAACAGCGGCTGACGATTACGCCCTTACAAGATATACGGCTGACGATAAGCTCCTTTTAAACGGAAAACCGGTTACAACAAAGAACACAGAAAACTATCCCGGCTCGATAGTATTGAGAAACTGGCTTGAACAGAGTGCAACAACGGATTTCTTTATTTTTAAACTTACAAATCCCGACGCGGTAAAAAGCTTTTCGGGCAAAATTGTTGAAAATCCGTACGGACTTTTGCACAGCGGAACGACAACTCCCGTAAGAGAAACGCATCTTTATGACGCGGTCGGCGCGTATGTTACGCTCGATAACGGCAAACTTCCGTCCGAAACCAAGAAACTTGAATTTACACTGTCGTATAAAGACGCCGAAACTATAGGGGCGGACGGTGTAAAAATCGAGGGTGACGGAATAAGCATAGCATCTCAAAAACTTGACAACGTTTACACAATAGACTTGGGTGAAAACAACCTTGCAACAGGCACGGAATACACAATTACCGTCGGCGATGTTGTAAAAACATACATCACAACGGGCGAAAAACCGGCAAGAGAGTTTGCAATGGCGGAATGTGCGGATTTAGACACTGCAAAATTTACAAACGGTGATGCAGCCAATGTTACATTAACAAAACAGTCGGACGGCTTGCTTTATGCAAGCAACAGAACGACGGGTTTAGGAAACGTTTCTTATAAATTTAACGATACATTCGATTTTACAAAGGGCGCAATGCTTGTTTCGGTTGATATTACTTACAATCAGGATATGACGTGGATAGGCGATGTAGGCCAGCTGTTTTTGCCGAATATGTATCTCGGAAGTAAAAATATAGGATATATAACAGGTATTCAGCACTACGGTGTTTACGGCAGAAGTGCCGACGGCGGACGAGTTAAAGTAACCGATGCAAAAGGCAAAGCGAACACTGTAAAAAAAGGCGACAAGGTTACCTTGCGCGGACTTTTTGAATACAAAAGCGGCGAGGACAAAATATACTATACGCAGTTTGCCGATGACAGACGGTTATACCGAGCTGACAACAACAGTATGATTCCCGCATACTCGGTTGACGTTACCGAAGATGTTCTCGGTCAAAACCCCGTTTTGCAGTTCCAGGGCAGACTCTTTAAGGACGGCGGTTTGATTATAAACAACATCACCGTTACCACGATAAACGGTATTACGGCTGATGATGTGCTGCCGCTCACAAGCGGTACCGCAACGGCAGAAATTAAATCGAACGTTAACTTTGCACAGGACGCGCCCGAGAGCGCAGCAGCACCGCAGTATACAAACAATGCGGCAAAAAGCGACTTTACCGTTACAAAATATACTTCCTCCGATAAGCTTCATTTAAACGGAACGGCGGTGACGGATTTCACATATGCGGCGGAGAGCGGAAAATTCACAATAGGAAATCTTGCGTCGGACGGCGAATATGTGATAGAATTAAGTGATAAAACAAAAATTTCGGATATTGCGGAAAACGCGATTGACACAAGCATTTTCACAACAGGCAGTGCAGGTCTTTTGAAAACCACCGTTTTAAACGGTGAAAACAAAGAAATGACAATCGGCGCGGACGGAAAAATTCCGACCAACGCAAAGAAAATTAAGTTTGTGTTTACAAAAGATTATGTGACAAGCGGTGTTTCGCTCGGCGGAAAACCGGCATCTGTGGAGAACGGAGCATATACGTTCGACTTTTCGTCCGACGCGCTTGAGAGCAACAAAACATATACGCTTGCCGTAAACGGTGCGGACTACGGCACATTCACAACAGGCGACGGTGTGTTCGCCGTAAATCAGCCGAGCATTACGGCGGACGGTTTCGGAAGTGTGTATATTCAGAACACCACAAGCGCCGACAAAACGGTTTACATTATCCACGCGGGATATAAGGCAGACGGACTTCTTACAGGCGTGGTTTATGAGAAAATCACCGCAGGCAAGGGCACAAGCGAAACATACACAATGGTGAAAAAGCCCGAACTTACAAATGCACAGACACAAAAAGTTTTCGTTTGGGAAGACTTTACAACACTTTATCCGCTTGCGGAGGAATTTTCAAAATAATTTAAACATATCAAGCCGAAAGGGGCTGCCTATGACAAAAAAGACAGCCCCTGACGCTTATTTTTGGGAGGAATAGCAATGAATAAAATCGGACGTCTGATTTTCGGCGCAGTTTGCATTTTCGGCATATCGCAAACGGCTTTTGCCGCCGCGCATATAGACGTTTTTGACGACAGCAGTATTTCGCATATAAACGGCACGGCTCTTTATGCGGACAAAAAGGTTTCCGTATGTATTTTCGGGCTTGATAAATCGCCGTCGGACGCAGAGAGCGCTCTGCCTGGTGCGGTTATTTATGCAAACCAGTTTATGCCCGAAAAAGATTTGACATTCAGCCTGCCTGTTAATATGAACGGTTACGAAACGGGAGAATACAGACTTTCGGTTTATCAGGAGAGAGAAAAAGTATATGACGGTTATTTTCCGTATGCAAAACCTATCGACAACAAAACGGCTTTGCAGGGACTTAACGAGGTTATTGAAAGCGGTGACAATGCAAAAATTACCGAATATATAAATAATAACCGCGTAAAACTTGAATTTTCGAGCGACTACGACAGTCTTGTTTCAATAGGCAGTGCGGTAAAATACATCATTCAGGGCGTGCCGTACGATATAAACAACAAAACCGCGTGTGCGAACGTTTACAAAAAAGCAATGCTCGCACAAAGCTTTGCCGAGGGAAAAATTACGTCGGTTGACGAAAACATCGGCAATATTGACGTGTTGAATAAATCTCCGCTCAAAGATGTTTATGCTGAAAAATACATAACAGACACCGTTAAACAAAATTTCGCTGCGAAAATAACGTCGCTCGCTCCTTATGCGTCGCTTGACGATTTTGACACGGCAGTTTGCGACGCGCTTATTCTCACGGTTGTAAACTATCCCACGGGCGCGGACGATATATCGTCGGTTATATCGAAAATTTATCCGAATTTCCCCGAAACACTGTTAAACCCAATCGTTTGCAGAGCGGTGATGAAAAATTCGTATAAAAATCTTGCGTCGCTTAAAACCGCTATGGAAAACGTTCCGCAGTCGGGTGACAGCGGTACGTCAAAAGGAAGCGGTTCAAAAGGAGGCGGAGGAACGCCGATCGGTGCGGTGTCAAATTCCGTACCGTCAAACAGTACAAGCGGTAAAGATGAGAAAACCGAAACATATTTTGACGATATGGACGGCGCGGAATGGGCGAAAACATCTGTGGACGCGCTTGTTAAAAAGGGAATAATAGCAGGGCGCGGAAACAACAAGTTTGCGCCGAACGAGAGCATAACGCGCGAGGAATTTGTTAAGCTTTGCGTTGTGCTGTTTAAACTTCCTGCGGACAGTATTTCGGACAATGTATTTAATGACGTAACAAGTGATATGTGGTGTTATCCGTACATCAAAACAGCTTACGGCGCAAAAATTATAAACGGAATTTCGTCCGATGAGTTCGGTGTCGGCAGAAACGTCACACGTCAGGACGCTATGGTGATTTTAAACGAATGTATTAAAAATTATAATTTAACCTACGGCGAGGGCGAAAAATTTGCGGACGATGCCGATATATCGGACTATGCAAAATCCGCGGTGGAAAATATGCGCGCTTTGGGCATTATATCGGGATATACCGACGGCACATTCTGCCCCAAAAACTCCATAACTCGCGCCGAGGCGGCAAAAATTCTGTTTGAGGCTGACGAAAGGATTGATGAAATATGATTAAAAAAATAATACCCCTTATTCTTTCGGTATGCCTTATATTCGGATATACGCCCGCGTTTGCATATGAAAAGGGCGAGGCGTCGGACTCCTCCGATATGGCATATGCGCTTTTGGTAAATTTAGGCATTTTGGAGGACGGCGAAAGCTATGAACTTATAAAAAACAACACGGTGACGCGCGAAAAATTCGCGCTTTATCTGTCGAGGCTTTTTAATATCTGGTCACCGAACGGATATAACAAATTTTCGGACATAAGCGGTGCAACCGACGAGGAAAAAGCGGTAATTTCGCTCGGCAGTGCGGATATTTTGTCGGGCTTCGGTGACGGCACGTTCCGGCCGAAAGAGAATATAACCGTCACAGAAACGGCAATCGCCGCCTTACGCGCGCTCGGATATAAGCCGGCCGTTAACTGGAGCACGGACAGATATTTGCGCGAGGCGGATAAAATAAAGCTTTTCGACGGCATATCGAACAGGGACAAAAGCTCGATGGGCGACCTTGTTGTTTTGCTCTACAACGTTTTACACGCGGACAGAATAGAATACGATTATACCGACGACAAGCTGGAAACACCGCTTGAAAGCGTGTTTAAGCTTAAATACATAAAAGGTGTTTTGACCGCAAATGCGTATGCGTCTTTTTCGGGCGTGAGGACAGGCGGTGCCGACTATGTTGCCGTTGACAACGTTATCTACAAAACCGAAACCGCCGACGCTGCGGATATGCTCGGATACAAGGTTATAGCATATGTTTCAACCGAGAGCGGAAACATCGTGTATTGCTTTAAGGATACCGACAACACGGTTATGACAATCGACCTTGAGGAATTTGACGAATACGACGGCGGCACGGTTTTGTATACTCCCGAAAACACCGACAGGCAAAAGAGGGTACACCTTACATCGGACGCGGTAATTATTAAAAATTCCGTGCTTGTCGGCACGGATTACAAATCGGCATTTAACGGCGATTTCGGCACAGTAACTCTTGTTTCGTACGACGGCGGCAAATACAATGTTGTTATTATCGACTCATACGAAAACTACAATGTCACGGGTGTGGACGTGAGCAAAAAGACAATTTATACCGATAAAAAAGACGAAAATGGGAATTTTGTTTCGGTTTCGCTCGACGGCAAGGATTTTGTTAAAATAGAAATGCTTCCGTACGGAAAAGAAGTTAACGAAAACACAATCGAACCCGACGATTTGTTAAGCCTTTCAATATCGGACGACAAAAGCATTGTGCGCGGATATTTGTGCGCCGAAACGGTAAACGGCAAGGTTGAAGAAATTTTTCAGAAGAACGGAAAGACGTATATCACCGTCAACGGCACCGAATACAAAACAGACCCCGAATTTTTCAAAAATTCGGATATAACGCTCAATACGCAGGGTGAATTTGTGCTTGACGCAAAAGGACGCATTGCCGCTTTCCGCAAGGATAACAGCGCCGTTAACGAAATAGGGTATATTTACGATTTATACACCGTGGACAACAGGCGTGACATAAACGTTAAAATTTACGGATTAAACCGCACGCACACCGAAACTGTTCTTGCGGACAAGGTTAAGTTTAACGGAACGCCCGAGAAAAAAGAGGACGTCAAAACCGCACTCTGCACTCTTTCAGGCGGTCAGCTCAAACGTCAGCTTATAAAATTTAAGCTTAATTCCGAAAACAAGGTGTCGCAGATTGACACCGCATACGAGAGCAAAGACGCAAAAATCGGCGGCAATGTTTTGTATACACAGCTTGAAAAGGGAACGTATCAGTGGTATTATCAGATGAAAACCTTCGGCAGGCAATATGTTTTGTCGAACAATACATATTATATGCGCGTGCCGCGAGAAAACGACGATACAAACGATAAAGCTCTTTTCGGCTGTCAGAGTTTTAAAAATGTTACATGGTATAATCAGGACGCGTCAAAAAACATTCTCGGATTGTATAAATTTAATGACGACACGCCTTATGCGGATGTTTTGGTCGTTCCCAATTCCGACGGCTCAACGCTTACTAATCAAACCGAAATTACGGTTGTTTCGTCAATTTCCAAAAAGACGGGGCCGGACGGCGACCCTACATATGCGGTTCACGGATATTGCAGAGGAAACGAGGTTACGGCATATATTCCCGAGTCCGACTATAAAAACGACATAGGAGAGGGTGACATAATAAGATTTGCAACCAATATTTACGGGCTTGCAAAATCTTACGAAATAGTGTATGATTACAGTGAAGACAAAACAAGCTGGGAGGATGAAACGGGCGATAAGTATACATATGTAAAGGGCGGACTGCGCTATACGTTCGGTTATGTAAACAATCTTTACATAGCGCCGTATACCACAGGGCTCAACAGTGTGCTTCAAATAGGCTCATCTCCCGACGTGATAGAAAATACCTATCAGACCAACACGTCGCAAAGCTCAACAACGCGATTTATCGTTGTGGACAAGAACAGGCGCACCGATAAGGTTTATATGGGACATTTCGACGAAATAACCTCATATGAGGCAAGCAAAAGCTTTGCCGATACGTCGCGCGTGTTTGTTCACACGCGTTCAGGCTGGCTCATTGCGGTAATCATATACAAATAAAATTTTCAAGGGGAATTGCTTGTGAAATTATTAAGCGAAAAACTGAAAAGCAAGCGGACAAAAGAATTTCTGACGTTATTTTTAACACTTACGGCGGCAATTTTAACGCTTATCGTTCCGCTTTATAAAATTACATACGATTCCATCAAAACAAGAGTTTACAAAGAAACCGAATCGCAGGTGACTTTTCTTGCCGATATGATAGACTCGGAAATTATGATGTGTCATAAGATGAAGGGCAATTACAGAAACGACCCCACATACAGTATGCTCAAAAATATGAACGGTTTTGACGCCTCGGCACAGCATATTATATTAAAAAATTTTGCCGACGATTTTTCGTCAAAGGCAAATATGATGCCGGTAAACGATTATTTTTATATCTTTTTCAGCAACAACAACGTTGCGCTGGATAAGCAAAATACATTTGACAATATTAAGCCGCTTTTTGAAAATTACATAAAAATCGACAATATGGATTACAAGCGGTTCAGAGATTATATTTTCGACGCGGACAAGGGTGTGACCGTGAAATATTTTGACAATATGGAGATTAACGGCGACAAAATAAAGGGAATAGCCGTGTTTTACCCTATGGATATGCATATAGGACTTCCGCCCGAAACTGTGCTTATGATTGTGTATAATGTTGAGTCGCTTTTCGGCAAAGTCGGTATGAGCAACTACCGAGACGCTTTCTGCTCGGTATCGCTCGGCGGCGAAACGCTGTATTCAAACGGCGGTGCGGAGTCTAACACCCCCGTTATAAGCGCTATGTGCAAAAATATAGACCTTATTTTCAACGTGAAAATTTCCGACAAATATTTTGACGAATATATGATTGGATTTAAACGGTTTATTTTGTTTTATGCAATAATTCTTTTTGCGTTTATCATATGTATGGAGCTTTTTATAAGCTGGTATACCAAAAAGCCCGTTCGCCGTACGGTAAGGCTTGTTTCGCAGATTATGGGCGATAAAAACATACACAGCGAAGAAGAAATGTATAAGGCAATCGGCAGAATGAAAACCGACAAAAGAAAGTCGGACAAGGCGTTTTTGCTCACTATGTTTCTGCGTCCGCTCGACGATGCGGAGTGTGAGTTTATAAAGAAAAAATATCCGGCATTTCCCGAGTCGTTTGTTATGGTGCTGTTTCTTTCCGAAAACATAACCGCAAAAATTTTAGAGCTTTTGCTCTCGAAAAATAATATAGAATACAGCGAAATCCTTTCGCCGAAAAAAGGCGAAAACGTTGTGATTTTTGACTGTACCGATTTGCTGAATATGGCTGAACTTGACAAGAAGCTTGACGATATTGTGTTTTCCGTCAAGAAAAACGGTATGGATTTTACTGCCGTTATGGGAACGCCGTGCAACGGTATTGAGAATTTTTACTATATGTACGTAAGGCTCAAAGATTATAACAGGCTCATTGACCACAGCGGATTTTTCAGGCTTGCGGACAATGCGGAAAACGACGGAGAGAGAAATCTCGATATGTCAAAGAGCGAGAAATTAAGGGAATATATCGCGTGCGGTCAGGCATTTGAGGCGAAAAAGATAGTCTACGGGCAGTGGTATGACATTATGGCTGATAAAAGCACCGCGAACGTCGATATAGAAAGATTTTTCTATTCGCAGATAGGAATTATCTCGGAGATTGCATATAAAGTGCGCTACGACGGAGAAATTGCAAAATACGACCCTAAAATAAAGGTGTCCGAGCTTGCGTTTATGATTGCGGCGGATATCGACGCGATATGCGAACTTATAAACAAACGCCAGAGCCAGTATGACGAATACGGCAAGGTGCTTGAATTTATTGGTGCAAATTTCAACAAGGTCAATTTTTGTATGGCGGACGTGGAAGAAAAATTCGGCATAACGGGTAAGACGGTTAACAAAATTGTGAAGTCGCGGACCGGCAGAACTTTTACCGAGTATGTGGAGGAACACCGTCTTGAAATGGTTAAAAAATGCCTGCTCGAAAGCGACGATGAGGTGAAAACTGTTTCGGAAAAATGCGGTTTTTACAATTATGACACTTTTTATAAATTCTTTAAAAAGCATATGGGCATTTCGCCTGCAAAATGGCGTAAAATGAATATTTCGCAAGGCGATAAGGATTGATAAAACGGCGGACAGTAACCGCCGTTTTTTGTGCTGTGATTTTTGCATATCACTATTGAAAAATACTGCGGTTTATGATATAGTAAACTTATCAACAAAAACAAGCTGTCGTATGACGGCTTTTAAAAAGGGTATCGGTTAGTATAATCTAACTGACGATATATTAAAAAATTCACTGTTTTCTCGTTCCGGGGCACACGTGGGGGCATATGGTGTATCTTATTGATGACAAATACTTATTTACGGGCGACACAATCTGGTTCGGCGCGGACGGCGGTTACAGTTTTATTTCCGCACTTGCGGAGGACAATAAACTTGCCGTGAAATCGCTCGGCATACTTAAAGAAAAGCTTAAAAAGATGGGTGTAAAACCTTTATTCATCACAGGGCACACCGGCTGGACAGACAATTTTGAGTTTGCCTTTGCTCACAAGGACGAGCTTTGTTCGCCGTTTAAAAAGAAAGTTCACGACCCGTCGGCGCCGTATGACGCATATGACGAGTCGGACGACACGGAACAAAACGCAAAAAACGGATTTTTGAAAGGTGTTGACTATGAAATATAAAATAGAAAAAAACACGGTTCAGGAAACGCTCATAATTCCGCTTTATGCGCGCAAAATGTGCTCCGAGCTTTTCCCGAATTTATACCGTGACGAAACGTCAGCACGGCTGATTGATAGAATTGATTATGATTTTACAAAAGTTGCTCAAAAGTCGGAAGGTTTTATGCAAAAATTCGGATTTTTGGAGGTCGGAGTAAGGCAGAACGACCTTGCATTTGAAGTGCGTGATTACTTAAAAACACATCCGAAAGCGTCGGTGGTAAACCTCGGGTGCGGTCTTGACAATACGGGCAGGCACTGCGATAACGGAACCTGTAAAATATACAATCTCGATTTTCCCGACGTTATTGCCGTGCGCAATGAACTTTTGCCCGTCGGCGCGCGCGAGAAAAATATACCGTGCGATTTGAACAACACCGAATGGTTTGAAAAAATCGACGCGTCGGACGGCGCGGTGTTTTTTGCGTCGGGGGTATTTTATTATTTTCTGAGTGAACAGGTAAAATCGCTTGTTTGCGCTATGGCAAAGGCGTTTCCAAGCTGCAGACTCGTGTTTGACTCGGCAGGCAAAACTGCGGTGAAGATGATAGCGAAAACGTGGATAAAGCAAGCAGAAATCAAAGACGTAAACGCGTTCTTTTATGTTTCGGACGCGGAAAAAGAGCTTGCCGACCGGGACAATAACATAAACGTTTCAAGCAAGGGTTATATGCTCGGTTACACTGACCTTAAAGATGAGTCTGTAAGCGCGTTTTTCCGTCTTTTGGCAAAATTCGGCGACAATGTTATGAAAATGAAAATTGTGCGCCTGGACTTTAAAAACTGAATAAATATAAAAAAATAAGGACTGAAGATTTAAAATCTTCAGTCCTTAAAACTAATTAAAACTTTCGGTTATGTCTTGCTCCGCGTTCGGGCAAAGAGGTGACATATTTTTGAATTTGTCAAATAAAAATACTTTTACGGTTTTGCAGTTTTCACTGAAACCGAGACCGTCGAAAACGGTTATGTAATACTCGTTTTCATTTTCTGCTGTTAATTTATCAAAGCTTATATCCGTAAGATTGCCGTTTTCGTCATAGCCTGCAATAACAATATCACCGGTTAAGCCGTTTCCGTAAACCGAAACAGTCCAATCGTAAGGACTGGGAGTAATATCAACATCCGGCTTAATATCACCGACCGCTATTGACGCCAAACCCGAACTTTTGCTGTATCCCGCGCAGGATACAAGGCAGTAATACACCTGCGAATTTCCGTCTTCAATGCCAGTCGGAATTTTAAATGTACTGTTTGTTTCGCCGTCAATCGGTTCCGAACTTCCGTTCCCGTTGTATTCATACCACTGATATGTTATTTCTTCATTTTCGCATTCCGAAATTTTTTCAGCTTCAACAGAAATCGTTCCGCCGTCCGTGTAGTCCGCATCTTTAATGTGAATTGACTGTGGTTGTTTTGTAAAGTTAAACGGTGCAGGCACAACGCTTACATTCTCACATTCAAATGCTTTTTCAAGGTCAGCCCATCCGTCAGCCGTTTTAAGCGCCTTTCCGTCCTCAATAAAATTGATTAAATATCCGTTGCAGTCTAATCTTGCATAATTTTCGCTTAAAATTTTAACGTTATCTAACATACAGCCGTTACCGTAACATTTGACGGGTGACCGTCCTTTGAAATCACCGCTTGCAATGCCGAATTTTATTACGGGATATGTTTCCCCGTCCGCGAGCGCAAAATTCTGCGGCAGAACAGTAATAAAAACCGCGATTGCCGTAAGCATACTCAATACTTTTTTCTCATATTTTCCCCCTGAAGATGTTTGTATAATTTTCTGATTATATATTATATCACATTAAAACCGTTTGTCATCATATCAAAGTATAATAAATAGTTATTTTTTTTAATTTATTGCAAAAAAGACGTGCTTGTGATATAATTTGCTTATCCGAAAGAAAATAATTAAAAGGGAGAGAGTATTATGTATGTCACGATGATTGTTTCTTCGTTTTTGGCGTGGCTTGCGGGTTTTTATCTGGACGGAAATATTGCGGAGGACTTATACTTTAGAATATTGTTTCCCGTAATAGCCGTGGGACTTTGCCTTTTGACGGCAATTAAAGACAATAACAGGGATTAGGATTTGGATTTTATGGTACATAAAAAGGAAAAATCGGCAATAACAAACGGTTTGCTTAAAAAGACTATAATAATTATAGTTGGTTCAATCATCGCAGCTTACGGAATTACGCTTGCTATGTACGCAGGATTCGGCGGTGCGACGCTGGCGGTTTTGTGGCAGGGAATTTCCGAAACATTTCACATAACTATCGGAACGGCTTCATTTATCGTTGCGGTTGTAATGATTTTGTTTGCGCTGATATATGACAGAAAGCAAATTCATATCGGGACGGTTTTATACCAGATTGTATACAGCGTATGTGTGGATTTGTTCGCAAAGTGTCACGTATACAGCAGTCATATGTGGGTAAATTTCTTCATTATGCTTATAGGAATTGCTTTGTTTTCGATAGGAACGGGACTGTACGCCTCGGCATCTTTTGGCAGAGGTTCGTACGAGGCAGTGACATTTGCAATAGCGGAGAAAAACAATCTTCAGGTTAAAATTGTCCGTATGATACTTGATGTTTTAATGGTCATAACGGGAATGCTGCTCGGCGGAAAGTTTGGAATATGCACCGTTGTTACGGTTGTTGTTTCGGGTCCGCTTATACAGTTTGTAAACGGCAAGTCAAAAAAGATTTTCAAAATGTGATAATTTATACAGAGGTGAATTTTAAAGGCAACCTAAACAGGTTGTCTTTTGTAATTTTATAAAACATATATAACCTTTAAATAACCAATCGTCATATTTACGTATTACGGTTGCATATTATCTCAATGAGGAGGTTGTATATATGAAAATCACAAATACATTTTACAGCAAAAATGATGCGGAAAAAAGGGAAAAACAATCCGAACTGCACCGCCGGTGCATACTTCTTCTGCGTGCCGTGCGCAACAAGGAAAATGCGTCGTGAACGCTATATATGCCCGTCAGTCAATCGACAAAAAGGACAGTTTGTCGATTGAGGGACAAATTGAAAGATGCAGAAAATTTGCGGGCGACGGCGCGAAAATTTTTGAGGATAGGGGATATTCGGGAAAAAACACAAAGCGTCCTGCGTTCACCGAGCTTATGAATGCGGTTAAGTCGGGCGAAATTAAGAAAATTTTTGTATACAGGCTCGACCGTTTCAGCCGTTCGATAGCCGATTTCAGCCGTCTTTGGGAGCTTTTGGACAAATGCGGTGTTGAATTTTATTCCGCGACCGAAAATTTTGACACGTCCTCGCCGATGGGACGGGCTATGCTCAACATTGTGCTTGTTTTCGCCCAGCTTGAGCGTGAAACCACTGCCGAGCGCGTGAAGGATAACTACATTCACCGATTTAATCTCGGAGCGTGGGGCGGCGGCCCTGCACCGTACGGGTTTGACTTAACCAAAATAGACGACGGCGCGCGGAAAGTTTCGTCGCTTGTGAAAAACAGCAACGCCGAAACGGTGAAATATATTTTTGAAACCTACGCAAACACCGATATATCGCTCCGAAATCTTGCGCTTAATTTAACGTCGGACGGTATTCACGCACCGAAACGCGAGGCTTGGGACGGTGTGTCGCTGTCTAGAATTTTGCACAGTCCGATATACGTCAAGGCTAATGCGGATATATATTGGTACTACGTTTCAAAGGGAATGAAAATAAATCAGAGCGCCGAGGCGTTTGACGGAGTACACGCGTGCAGTGTGATGCGCAGACGCGATCGCGGAAAAAATAAATATAACGAATTTGAAAAACAGGCGCTTACGGTTGCAAACCACGAGGGGATTATCGAGGCGGAAATTTGGCTTAAGGCACAGGAAAAGCTTAATAATAACAAGCAGATTTCGCGTGCGAATGCCGGGAAATATTCGTTTCTTACAGGACTTATGAAGTGTGCAAAATGCGGTTATGCAATTAAGGTGAATAATTTTAAAAATGACGGAAAATTAAAGCTTGTGTGCTCGGGAAAGTCAAATTTGTCCGCGTGCGACGCTGATATTGCGGTGGATTTGCGCGAATTGGAAAGTTACATATCGGACGAAATTGAAAAAGCGCTCGAAACACCGCCGAACGTAAATTTGCCCGATACAAACGAAAATTCGGAGGAGCTTTTGTCGATAGATAAAAAAATCGAGCGTCTTGTCTGCGCGCTCGCCGAGGGCAGTGAAATCTCCGCGGTGTATATAACAAAAGAAATCGAACGTCTGCACAAAATGCGCGAAGAAATGCTTAACAAACCGAAAAATGAGGTGCAAAAGTTTGAAAAAATAGAGTTTAAATCTCTCGGATTTGACGAAAAAAAGCTTGTTGCGTCACAGTTTATAAACAGAATTTTGATAGGCGAAAACGAAGTAAATATCGAATGGAAAATGTAAGTCCCCCATTTTTAATGGGGGACTTTGTTTTGGGGATGTTTTCAAACTTTTATTAAATTTTTTTAAATAAAGATATATACAAAAGCATATGTGTATGGCATAATAATTATAAATTAAAATATGAGGAGGGTGCCTAAATGGATAATTTGGAAGATATAATGGCACTGATGACACGATGTGTCATACAGGTTCATAATGTATGGGGAAATTGCAAAATATATTAACGAGCATCAACTTGCATTAGATAAAATTCCGTCTCTATTTGATGTCATTGTAAAGCGAATTCCGTCAGACGATAATTTAAGATATTCGCCTATTGTAATGGATTATGCTAAAATAATTAAATGTGGTTTTGTTTATGATTCATGCGATTTGAAATTAAGTGAGTTATCAGCATACTATTATATGATGAGATTATGTTTGACGCAGACCGTAAGGGACTTGAAGCAATTATGCTCTCGGCACTGATGATGATAAAACGGCAAAATATAATAGTATATTTTCCATTGCAGAAAAATATCGTCCCGCAAGGTTATTTCGGCGGCGCGGAGAAACTTAAACGGTTTGAGTGTGACAAGGCAATGTATGATGTTGTTTTGAGAAAATTATGCAGGAGTCGCGGTAAAAGGAGTTTGTGGGATTGGTTAAACTAAAAGTGTCTGCAAAGGTTAAGTTGTTTTGGAATATTTCAAAAAAATCAATCTTTGCGGGCATTTTTTGTATAGGTTGAATTTATTTTCACCAATCTGCAAAAAATATTACAAAAATGAAAAAGGGTGATGATATGTGCACGGCGGTGACATACAAAAAAGATGATTTTTATTTCGGGCGGACGCTTGACTATGAATTTTCGTACGGCGAGGAAATTGCCGTAACACCTCGAAATTATCTGTTTCGGTTCAGAGAAACTGGGGATATTCCGCATCATTATGCTATTATCGGGACTGCGCACATAGCGGACGGTTATCCGTTATATTACGATGCAGTCAATGAAAAAGGTCTTGCGGCTGCAGGACTGAATTTCGTCGGCAATGCGCATTACAGAGAAAAAATCCACGGTATGGACAATGTTGCGCAATTTGAACTTATACCGTGGATTTTATGCAAATGTCAAAATCTTTGCGAGGCAAGGAAACTGCTTGAAAAAGTAAATATTACAAACACTCCGTTCAGCGACAAATTTCCCGTTGCCGAACTTCACTGGATTATATCGGATAAAACCGGCAGTATAACGCTTGAAAGCGTGAAAGACGGCATTAAAATTTACGATAATCCCGCAGGCGTTTTGACCAACAATCCGCCTTTTGATATGCAGATGTTCAACCTTAACAATTACCGAAATCTCTCGGCAAAAAATCCCGAAAATTCGGCGTTTTCAAGTGCTTTGCCGTTTTCTGAATACAGCCGGGGACTTGGCGCACTCGGACTTCCGGGTGATTTATCCTCGCAGTCGCGGTTTGTAAGAGCAACGTTTGTCAAGGAAAATTCCGTTTGCGAACCTAACGAAAATTCGTGCGTCAGCCAGGTTTTTCATATTATGGATTCGGTTGCCCAGCCCCGCGGATGTTGTGAGCTGAAAAACGGAGAGTATGAAATAACTGTCTATACGGTGTGTTATAATGCCGATAAGGTGATTTATTATTACACGACGTATGATAACCGCCAAATCACCGCGGTGGATATAAACAGGGAAAACCTTAATTCCGACGCGCTTTTGCATTATCCTATGAAAACAAGAGAGCAGATTTTGTTTCAAAATTAACCGTTTTGATATGCCGTTTTAACCGCGATTTTTCCAAAATAAAACAACAATTTTACAAAATTTTTACACATACGGGATGTATGTTCGTTGACATTAAATGCGCACGTATGGTACAATGAAATCACTAAAAATTTTGGAGAAAAAATATGAAAATTTGCGGAATAATTTTTGACAAGGACGGCACGCTTTTGGATTTTAACAAGTTTTGGGTGAGCGTTACCGACAAAGCCATAGACGAAATTTTGCAAAAGTGCGGTGCGGACATCAGCCTTAAACCAAAGGTTTTGAGCGCGCTCGGCGTGATTAACAGCGACGTTGACATAACAGGTCAGCTTTGCAGCGGAACGTACGAGTCTATGGGCAGATGTATTTATGAAACGCTTATTGAAAACGGTGTTAAAATTCCGGAAAATACGGATTTAAAAGCTGTAACCGTTGAGGCTTATCATCACAATTCGCATGCCGGAACGGTTGCGCCTGCGTGTGACGGGTTGGCGGAAATTCTCAAAAATCTGAAAATGCGCGGAATACGTCTTGCGGTTGTCACGACGGACGACATGTATTTCACCGAAAGATGTTTAAAAAAGCTCGACATACACGAATTTTTCGATGAAATATACACCGATGACGGTGTTTTTCCGACAAAGCCCAATCCGTTTTGCATAGATAAGTTTTGCGGTGATTTTAACCTTGACCGCAAAGAGGTTGTTATGGTAGGCGACACTCTTACCGACATGTCATTTGCAAAAAACGGCGGAATTTTCTGCGTCGTCCGCACCGTTCGGTGTTAATTTTGCGCCGTCGCTGGTGCTTTTTGCAACGAATTATTCAGCGTTAAAATACGGCGGCAGTGAGTGCATATGCGGTGATGAGCTATGCGGTTTATACATACGATTACATATATCAAGGAGTATGCGACGGAATACAGCCTGTTTTAAGTTTTTATACGGGTTCGGGAAATGAGAAAGGAAAAAAGTATGTTATGAAAATTGCCGTGATAATTTTAGCGGTGTTTTCGCTGATATTCATACTTATTACAAAACCTCTCATAAATGTGCTGCCGAGCCTTTTCAAAGTGTCGTACACCGCCGAAAAAATGATGATGAGCGGTCTTGTGATTTATGCGGTATCGTATCCTTTTAAAGCAACTGTAAAAATGATGTGTTCGTACTGCTATGCTACAGAAAAATTCGGTATATCGAATTTTTTGACGTATATTGACCCGATTGTTACGACACCGCTGTTTCTTGCTGTTTTGCCGTGCTTTGCCGGCATAAACGGCGTGTGGAGCGCGCTCACCGTGTCGCAGATTACGGTAACTTTAGTCGGTGCGGTTCTTATGATGTTTAAATTCCGCAACGGATAACAACACAGGAAAAATCGCAGACATTTCATCAGAACGTGAATTTGTTGAACATATTGTAAATAAGCTTAATTCCCACGATGTCAGCAAAGTACATTTTTATGACGTCGCAGAAGATTTTACAGCACGGCAGTTACCGATGTAATTTTGTCCGACAGCCGGCTATGGCTGCGAATTCAAAAACGGTCTTTGATTGTTATTTCAAAGACCGTTTTGAAGATATAATTTATTACTGCCAAGCATACATATTTGAATGCCAGACAATATATTTTGCGGCGAACAGATAAAATCTTTCACCGCCGATTTTTAATTTTTTCATCATTTCAATAATTTCGTTCACAAAATCAATATCAGACGATATACGCTCCATTCTTCCCGTTTCGGCGCCGTCTTCATAGAGCACAATGCCGTAAAAATGAAAATTGCAGCAAAGCTCTCTGTCATACTGCGTTTCGGATACAATATCGTAGCGGTATATAATTTCGTGATAATCTTTCCTTCTTCTTCCCATATGCTTACATCTCCGATAGACAAACAACAAAGGAGAAAACACTGCTCTCTCCTTTGAAAAATTTTTTATTCCTTAAATTCATTCGGCATATCCGCATTGTTTTCCTCGTCCGCATCGAATGCACCGCCGAAGTTGTTTGTGTCAAACGTCCTTGCATCAAGCGTGTTCGGAATACCGCCGGGGTAAACGTACCACGCGCAAGCAATCAAAAGTGCGCCTGCCGTAACAGCGTCCCAAAACAGCGCGGAAAAGAAACGGAAAAATCCGATATTTATAATGATATAAAATACATTGAACATTGCCGACACCGCATAAAGCATTGACGGGACATACCAAAATTTTTTTGCGTATTCTTTAAGTGACGGTAAATACGGCGTAAGAAGCGCCAGTGAAACAAGCGCCGCGGATATGTATGCTAAAAGTGCGAGCAACGAGCGCAAGCCCAATACGACATATAACACAGCATTTACAATCTGAACAAGCGCCAAGACGCAGAAACCGATACACGGCAAAATATCACGTCTTTTTGTGAACATCGAAAATGACACTATGCCGAAACCTGCCGTAAAAATAAGCGAACCGATTATGCTGCTCACAAAAAATCTGACCGGGAATGAGTTGTAAAGAATACCCGAAAAGCTTATGCCCGTAAGTGCGTGAAGAGCTAAAACCGCAAACAATACGCCTGCAATCAAATCATACTTTATCGCTTTTCTCTCTGTCATAGTATCAAATCTCCCAATTATGTATTTTTCTGACGTTCTGATTATATCAGTTTTTCATATTTTAGTCAATAGGAGAAATATAAAGTCAATCACATTGTATATTATCGGGAATAATAACCTTATAATTTCCGTTTTCTATTTTTATGCTTTTTTTGAACATAAGTCAGTATCATTTCGGCTCCGAGATTAACATATATATAATTAGTAACAAATTGTTATAATATGAATGATTACAGTATGTGATTGCACACATACTTTCGGCAAACAAAAACGGTCTTTGAAATAACAATCAAAGACCGTTTTTGAATTCGCAGCCATAGCCGGCTGTCGGACAAAATTACATCGGTAACTGCCGTGCTGTAAAATCTTCTGCGACGTCATAAAAATGTACTTTGCTGACATCGTGGGAATTAAGCTTATTTACAATATGTTCAACAAATTCACGTTCTGATGAAATGTCTGCGATTTTTCCTGTTTCACAACCGTTTATCACAAGGGTGATACCGTATACTGTCACATTTTTAAAATCTTCGGTTGACTTGACAGCGGTAATAACCTTATAAACCTTTTTGCTCACACCATTCCCTCAATTCTTTTAATATTAAATTTTTAACCGTGTTATCCGTTTTCTGTTACTTTTTTCATTTTTGTTCATTGCTTCTTCCAACACTTTTTCTAATGTCAAAATTTCCCAACGGTCAAATTATAACTCAACCGACTTTGAAATGTCAAGAAAAAACACAATATTTTATAAAATTTTGCCTTTTTATTGCGTTTGGGACATTTTTCCGCAAGACGTTTTCAAAAAAATGCGTGTTTTTCAAAAATAAATTTATAATTTTGTTTAAAAACGGTACCTAAATTGGAGTGGGTTTGCGAAAAACGGCTTTTTTGAGAAAAAATCCGGCTCGGAACACGCGGGTTATGAAGTCGAAAACTTGCCTATATAAAGGGATTTTTTTAAGAAAACAAAAACTAAAATGTGTGCATTTTAAAAACGGCGAAATCCGGCTTTATTTTTTTATATTTTTTTGCCGGTTTGCGGAAAATGCTGTGTTTTTGAGTGCGGCGTTTCGGGGGAAATCAGCACCAAAAAACACAATAAATAAACTGTAAAATATAATAATATGTTTAGTGGTACGTTGTGAATATTCACTCCAATTTGATAAAATTATATTATGTGGAGGGGATAATATAATGAAACCAATTTACACTTCGGAATATCTGCAGTTAGGACTGAAAATTTCATATTACAGAAAACTGCGCGGTCTGACACAGGAACAGCTTGCGGAGAAAATAGAAAAAACGCCGGTATTTATAGGTCACATCGAAGCGCCGAACATATGCAAAGCCGTTTCGCTCGATACGCTTTTCGACATTGCATATGTGCTGGAGGTTCCCGCATATAAATTTTTGATGTTTGACGAGTAAAACGCAATTAAAAAATAAATATATTGACCTTGACTGCGGTTTATGATACGATATATGGTATGGGTGTATTTATATGGAAGATACTCTGATGCCTAGAAATACATTTCGTAAAAATATATAAGGAGTTTGTTGTTATGGAAAGAGAGAAACTTGGGTCAAGGCTTGGGTTCATTCTGCTGTCGGCAGGATGCGCCATAGGCTGCGGAAACGTATGGAAATTTCCGTGGATGTGCGGACAATACGGCGGAGGCGCGTTTGTGCTGATTTATCTTTTATGCCTTATTGTTTTGGGTATTCCGGTAATGACGATGGAATTTTCGCTCGGACGTGCCTCGCAGGCAAGTCCTGTAGGAATGTACAGAAAGCTCGAAAGACCCGGCACAAAATGGCACATTCAGGGTTATTTGTCGCTCATAGGCAATATCAGCCTTATGGCGTTTTATACAGTTGTTTGCGGCTGGCTGGTTTATTACTTTGTTAAATTTTTGGGCGGTACAAATTCAGAAATCGGTTTTGTAAAAATGATTACAGACCCGGTTATAAACGTTAAATATCTTGCTGTTGTTGTGGTTGTGGGCTTCGGCATACTCTGCTTTAATTTGCAGGGCGGACTCGAGCGCGTAACAAAATATATGATGATTATTCTTTTTGTTCTTATGATTGTTCTTGCAGTTCACAGCGGAACTTTGTCGGGAGCAAAAGAAGGACTTAAATTTTATCTTGTTCCCAATCTTTCGGCGATAAACGGCAGTGTTGTCGTGGGTGCAATGAACCAGGCGTTCTTCACGTTGAGCCTCGGTATCGGTTCAATGGCGATTTTCGGAAGTTACATAGGAAAAGACCGTTCGCTTCTCGGCGAATCACTCAACGTTGTATTTCTTGACACCTTTGTTGCGGTAGTTTCCGGACTCATCATTTTCCCTGCGTGTTTCACGTTTAATGTTGAAGTTAACGCAGGGCCGAGCCTTCTTTTCGACACAATGGCGTCGGTATTTAATAATATGTCCGGCGGACGCTGGTGGGGTGCGCTGTTCTTCTTGTTTATGGTGTTTGCGGCGCTCTCGACGGTGCTTGCGGTTTGCGAAAACATTCTCGCTTGCGTGCGTGAGCTGACCGGATGGAAAAGACCGAAAGCTTGCCTTATTTGCGGAGCAGGGACTTTTGTTCTCGCTTTGACAACCGCGCTTGGTTACAGCGCATTTTCGGGATTTGTTCCGTTTGCGGAGGGCAGTGCTTGGCTCGATTTGTGGGATTTCATTGTAAGCACAAATCTTTTGCCGCTCGGTTCGCTCGTAGTTGCAATTTTCTGCTGTAACAGACGTTATGGCTGGGGCTGGGAGAAATTTAAGGCTGAAGCTAATGAAGGAAAAGGACTTAAAGTAAAAGACTGGATGAGATTGTGGTTTACATACGTAATTCCCGTTGTAATCATTCTTTTATACATATACGGTCTTGCAACATTTAACTGGAAATAAGAAACTGAAAGCTCACGGGAATTTTTCCGTGAGCTTTTTATATAAGAATATTTATAAGGATATTTCTGCGATATTTTTGTGAAAATTGCAAAAAAATATAATTTCGGCAAAAAATTTTATTGACTGCGTGCTGTTGTGAACGCAATTTCGTGTTTGTTTACAAAATATGCCTAAAAAAGCCGAAATTTGAGCGATTGTTTTAATTTTTGGTATATTTTATAATTCATATAAAATACAAAAAGTGTGAAACTTTGATTTTTTGCCTTAACAAAGGCGAAAAAAGTTACACAAAATTTTTAGAAAACTATTGAAAATTAAAACGCAATATGTTATCATATTACTATGTTTGTGCATATTGAAAATGTTTACATATTGCTTTGCCGTACAGGAAGTTTTCCTGTAAAATTTACATAAGGGAGATTTTGTTGTGAAAGGAATGCGTTCTGCTGAAAATGAAAATAACATTTCAAAACTTGACAGTGTAAGTTTACATCAAACGGCCGAGCGGATAAGAGAACTTGATAAAACAATTCCGCCGAAACCGGTATATGAATTTTTCAAAAGGGCATTTGATATAGTAAGTTCGTCTGCGGCGCTTGTGCTTTTGTCGTGGGTGTTTTTATTTACCGCAATAGCAATCAAGCTTGAGGACGGAGGACCTGTGTTTTATTCACAGATAAGAGTAGGGAAAAACGGTAAGTTTTTCAGAATGCACAAATTTCGCTCAATGTGTGACGGTGCAGAGCGTATGAAAAAGAAGCTTCTCGAGCAAAACGAGATGAACGGTCCTGCATTTAAAATGGAAAATGACCCGAGAATTACAAAAGTCGGACGGTTTATAAGGAAAACAAGCATAGATGAACTTCCGCAGCTTATAAATATTCTTGAAGGTTCAATGAGCGTTGTCGGGCCAAGACCGCCTCTGGGTCACGAGGTTATGCAGTATGACGATTTTGCAATGCGAAGATTGGCGGTTAAACCCGGTCTTACCTGCTATTGGCAGTGCTGCGGACGGAACAATATTGATTTTGACGAGTGGATGAAACTTGACAATAAATACATAGACGAAAGGGGCGCGTGGGTGGATATTAAAATGATTTTTGCAACTATCCCCGCAGTGCTTAAAGGTGAAGGTTCTTGCTGAAGCGAGGGGTGTAATAGGTGGAGAGAATTTACGATTACACAATTAAATTATTAAGATATGTCCTAAAAGGCGACGTCCCGGACTTGCCGAATGATGTTGATTTTGAAAAACTGTATGAATTCGGCAGAAGTCACGGTGTTGAAAATATGCTTTATGTCGGGCTTAAAGATTTAAAGATTGATGTCCCGAAAGACGTTTTTCAAAAGTTTTATTATTCGTATCTGATGTCTATAAAAATTGATACCTTGCAGACAATGGAGCTTGAAAAAATAGGCAAGGCGTTTGAAGAGGCAGGCATAGATTATATTCCGCTTAAAGGCAGTGTCGTGAAGTATTTTTATCCTATGCCCAATTACCGCAAAAGCGGTGATATTGATGTGCTTGTGCGCAGAAATAAATTGGAATCGGCGCGTGCTGTTGTCGAGAATGAGGGATATAAGTTTAATTATATATATGAAAATCACGGTGTACATTATGAATTTACAAAAAGTACATTTTTTCATTTTGAACTGCACAGAAAGCTTGTAGGTGATGATGACCGTTCTCAGGCTCTTTTGTCAAAGGCTTGGAATTATGCGAAACTTAAAAGCGGAACAAGTCATACATATGAGTTTGATATAAATTTTCTGTATGTGCATTTGATAGCGCACATTGCCAAACACTTGCGTTATGGCGGTGCAGGTCTGCGCCTTTTTGGCGATATATGGATTATGCAGAGCAAAAATATGATTGATAAAACCAAAGTGCGGCAGTATCTTGAAAAAGCAAATCTTTCCGAGATAGAAGAATATACAGTTAAGTTGGCTGAAAGATGGTTTCTTGATAAGAAAGTTAACGATAAGGTTTTGAATAAACTTGAATTGTTTGTTTTTAAAGGCGGGAGCTTTGGTACAGTAAGTCAAAAAATAAATATGGCATCGTTCGGTCAGGCGGACAGCAAGCAATTTAAAAATAAGTATTGGCGGAAAAGGTTTTTTAGTGACTTTTTTGAACCGTTGCCGTATATGAAACAAAAATATCCGATATTGATTTCGCACAGTTGGCTGCTGCCGATAATGTGGATTTATCGTTTAGTCAAAATACCTTTTACGGAAATGCATATGGTGAATAAACGTCTTAAAGAATATTCAATGTCGAAAAATAGCGATATGGACGATTTGAGTGAAATATACAGGATTGTGAAATAAATCAGAAGTTTTATATACAGGAAATTTTTTATTTAGATTATAAGATGAAAAAAACAGTTATCGTTACCGGCGGAGCCGGATTTATCGGGAGCAATTTTGTTTTTCATATGCTTGCAAAATACCCCGAATACAGAATTATATGTCTTGATAAGCTTACGTATGCGGGAAATCTTTCAACATTAAAATCAGTGATGGATAACCCGAATTTCAGATTTGTGAAAGATGATATTTGCGACCGCGAGGCGGTTTACAAGTTGTTTGAAGAGGAGAAACCCGATATTGTTGTTAACTTTGCGGCAGAATCGCACGTTGACCGTTCAATAGAAAATCCCGGAGTTTTTCTTGAAACAAATATAATGGGTACTGCAACACTTATGGACGCGTGCAGAAAATATGGAATTGAGCGTTATCACCAAGTTTCGACCGATGAGGTGTACGGCGATTTGCCACTTGACAGACCCGACTTGTTCTTTACCGAAGAAACGCCGATACACACATCGAGTCCGTATTCGTCGTCAAAGGCGTCGGCAGATTTGCTTGTGCAGGCGTATAACAGAACCTACGGTTTGCCTGTGACAATTTCGCGCTGTTCAAACAATTACGGTCCGTATCATTTTCCCGAAAAGCTTATACCGCTTATGATTGCAAATGCGCTTGCTGACAAGCCTCTGCCGGTATACGGCGAAGGGCTTAACGTCCGCGATTGGCTTTATGTTGAGGACCATTGCAAAGCGATTGACCTTATAATACACAAAGGCAGAGTCGGCGAGGTCTACAATATCGGCGGACATAACGAAAAGACAAATATCTATATTGTTAAGAAAATACTTGAACTTTTGGGAAAGCCCGAAAGCCTTATCACATATGTGGCGGACAGAAAAGGGCACGATTTGCGCTATGCGATTGACCCGACGAAAATCCGAAGTGAACTCGGCTGGCTTCCCGAAACAAAATTTGACGACGGTATTGTTAAAACCGTGAACTGGTATCTTGAAAATCAGGAATGGTGGAAGAACATCATCAGCGGAGAATATCAGGATTATTACGAAAAGATGTATGGTGACAGATAATGAAAATAGCAATGTTAGGACACAAAAGAATACCGTCGCGCGAAGGCGGAGTTGAAATTGTTGTCGGTGAGCTGTCGTCGCGAATGCACGAAAAAGGTCACGACGTTACAGTTTACAACCGAAGCGGCGCGCACGTTTCCGGCAAGGAATTCGGAACGGTTGACGTGAAGGACTACAACGGTGTCAAGCTGAAAAAAGTGTTTACGCTCAATGTTAAAGGTCTTGCGGCGATGACATCGTCGTTTTGTGCGGCAGTGTGCGCGGCATTCGGAAAATACGATGTTGTTCATTTTCACGCTGAGGGCCCATGCGCCATGATGTGGATTCCTAAAATGTTCGGCAAACGAGTTGTTGCAACAATCCACGGTCTTGACTGGCAAAGAGCAAAATGGGGCGGTTTTGCAACAAAATATTTGCAGTTCGGCGAAAAAGTCGCCGCAAAATGCGCTGATGAAATTATTGTCCTTTCAAAAAATGTTCAACAATATTTTAAGGACACATATGACCGCGACACGCGGTTTATCCCCAACGGAATTGATAAAATGCCGATGCAGGACGCTGATATTATCAAGCAAAACTGGGGACTTGAAAAAGATAACTACATTCTGTTTTTGGGACGGATTGTTCCTGAAAAAGGAATTTTATATTTGATAAAAGCATTTAAAAGCATCAAAACCGATAAAAAGCTTGTGATTGCCGGCGGTTCGAGCGATACGACGGAGTTTATGAATGAAATCGAGCGTGAGGCCGGTGATGATGACAGAATTATTTTTACGGGATTTATTCAGGGAAAAACGCTTGAAGAGCTTTACAGCAACGCGTATATTTACGTTTTGCCGAGTGACCTTGAGGGTATGCCGATAAGCCTGCTTGAGGCTATGAGCTACGGGAATTGCTGTGTGGTTTCAAGTATTCCCGAGTGTACAGAGGTTGTGCAGGATAAGGCGGTTGTTTTTGAACAGGGAAATGCAGATGCCTTGAAAAATACACTTCAGTCGCTTTGTGATAATCCCGACACAGTGCAAAAGTATAAAAACGGTGCAAGTGATTATATTTGCAGTAAATATAACTGGGACAATGTGGTTGATAAAACGTTGGAGTTGTACGAAAGGTAGGACAACGTGAAGATTTTAATGGTTAACAAGTTTCTGCACCGAAACGGCGGAAGTGAGACGTATATATTCAAATTGGGTGAGGCACTGGAGCAGCTTGGACACGAGGTTCAGTACTTCGGTATGGAGCATGAAGGCCGCTGCGTGGGCAACCGGGCCAATGCTTACACAAGTGACATGGACTTCCACGGCGGCAGCAAACTGAGCAAGCTGACCTACCCGATCAAGACCATCTACAGCAAGGAAGCAAGAGAAAAATTAAGACTAGTACTAGATGACTTCAAGCCGGATGTTTGTCACCTGAACAATTTTAACTACCAACTGACTCCTTCCATCATCCTGGAAATCGTGAAGTGGCGCAAGGAGACCGGAAGAGATTGTAAGATCATCTTCACGGCACATGACTACCAGCTGGTCTGCCCGAACCACATGCTGAACAATCCGAACACCCACCAGAACTGTGAGAAGTGCCTCGGCGGCCATTTCGTGAACTGCATGAAAGGAAAGTGCATCCACGGCTCCACGGCGAAATCTGCCATCGGCATGATGGAGGCTGAGTTCTGGAAGTGGAAGGGTACCTACAAGTACATTGACACCATGATCTGCTGCTCCGAGTTCATGAAGAGCAAAATGGACAGCAATCCGCTGTTTGCGACGAAGACCGTGGCAATGCACAACTTCATCGACAAGGTGGAGTGGAAAGAGACTCCGAAGAAGGATTACGTCCTTTACTTCGGCCGCTTCTCGGAGGAGAAGGGCATCGGCACACTGATCAAGGTCTGCAAGGAACTGCCGGATGTTCAGTTCATCTTCGCCGGTACTGGCCCGCTGGAAGAGACAGTAAATGGTATTAAGAACATCAAGAACGTTGGTTTCCAGAAAGGCGAGGCGCTTGAAAAACTCATCCGTGAGGCGCGCTTCTCCATTTACCCGTCTGAGTGGCATGAGAACTGCCCGTTCTCTGTGATGGAATCCCAGATGTATGGCACACCGGTGCTGGGAGCGAATATTGGTGGTATCCCAGAACTGATTCAGGTTGGCAAGACCGGCGAGCTGTTTGAAAGCGGTAATGCCGAAGATCTGAAGAAGAAGATCGAGAAGCTCTGGGGTGATAAGAAGCGGTGTGCGGAGTACAGTGCGAACTGTAAGGACATCAGCTTCGATACCATTGATGAGTATTACGAGAAAATTATGAAAGTTTATAGATAAAAAGAGAGATAGAGGTATTAGAAAAAATGGCTAACAATAACGAAAAGAAACTGAATGGTACGGTCATCGTCACTTACCGCTGCAACGCTCGTTGCTCCATGTGCAACCGTTATAAAGCACCTTCCAAGCCGGAAGAGGAAATCAGCATCGAAACCATCAAGAAGCTGCCGAAGATGTACTTCACCAATATTACCGGCGGCGAGCCGTTTATCCGCACTGATCTGAAGAATGTCGTGCGTGAACTGTACAAGAAGTCCGACCGTATCGTTATTTCTACCAACGGTTTCTTCACAGACCGTATCGTTGACCTGTGCAAAGAGTTCCCGCAGATCGGTATCCGTATCTCTATCGAGGGTCTGGAGCAGACCAACAATGAGATCCGTGGTCTGCAGAACGGCTACCAGCGTGGTTACGGCACACTGAAGAAGCTGCGTGAGATGGGTATGAAGGACGTTGGCTTCGGCATGACTGTTCAGGACAAGAACGCTCCTGATCTGGTTCCGCTGTACAAGATCTCCGATGAGATGGGCATGGAGTTTGCTACGGCTTCTCTGCATAACAGCTTCTACTTTGTTGAAGCAAAGAACATCATCCACGACCGTCCGATGGTCGCAAAGAACTTCGAGAATCTGGTCAATGAACTGCTCCGTAGCAACAGCCCGAAGAAGTGGTTCCGCGCTTACTTTAACCACGGCCTGATCAACTACATTTACGGCCAGAAGCGTCTGCTGCCTTGCGACATGAGCTTCGATACCTTCTTCATCGACCCGTATGGTGATGTCATGCCTTGTAATGGCACCAAGGACAAAGAGGTCATGGGCAACCTGAACAACCAGACTTGGGATGAACTGTGGAATAGCCCGGAGGCTGAGAAGGTTCGTGCAAAGGTTCGTTGCTGCGACCGTGACTGCTGGATGATTGGTTCTGTTTCTCCGGCTATGCACAAATACATCTGGAAGCCTGCTACCTGGGTTCTGGTACATAAGTTCAAGGCTTTCTTCACCAAGCATCCGTACAGCGTGTATGAGCTGAAGATCTGCCGCGACTACCGCGATGGCAAAGTTACCAAAGAGGATCTGGATAAGTGCAGCACCTGCGATATGAACTGTGTGATCAACAACGGTCTGAGTGAAGCTTCTAAGGAGCAGCTGAAGCATAAGACCGGCGAGGAAATTGTGGATGCTGATATTGCACAGCAGATGGAGACGAAGTGATGAATATCCTGTATATAGCTTATTCATGTAACCCTTTTGCTGGAAGCGAAGATAAAATCGGTTGGTGCGTTCCTTATGAGAGTTCAAAAACAAATAAAGTTTATGTGATTACAAAAGAAGAGCAACGAGAACCAGTCGAAAAATATTTGCAGAGTCACCCACTTGAAAATATAAAGTTTTATTATGTTGACATCCCGAATTTTTACAAGAAAATCTTCAAGGGATTCGTGTATTCTGGAAGACTTAATGTGTGGAATGGACGGGTGCTTCCTCTTGCAAAGAAAATCTGTGCGGATCAGAAAATTGACGTTATTCATCAGATTACACCAATTGAGTTCCGTGCAATTGGAGACTATGGAAAGATAGCAAATATCAAATTTGTCTGTGGACCACTTGGCGGTGGAGAGTCTTTGCCTAATGGGTTAAAAGATTACGCAAAGGGACATGAAATCATTGAAGTCGTTCGTTCCGGGATAAATCGTTGGTATCGTTTTAAGCTGAGAATCACAGGCAAACTAAATCGCTGCGATTATATTATGTTTGCAAATAAAGAGACTCAAGAATTCCTCGTGGGGGGCAGAACTAAACTGTCCGTATGAATTGGTCTTTGATAATGGATTGAGACCAGACGAATTAGTGAACTGGACAGAAAAGGAAAAAGTAAATGAAGAATTACAATGTAAGTGACGAGCCAGTAACCGAGGTTGCGGTAGATATAAATGATATTAAAGATACTAGCAAAGAAAAGGGCAGAAATGAAGAATGCGTTTTTCTGGTTGCCGGAAGAATGATTTATCGAAAGGGCTTGGATTTCCTTTTTGATGCATTGATGAGAATTCCGCAGGAAACTAGATATCAGGTTAGGGTTGTAGGCGATGGCCCGGAGCTTGAGCATCTGCGTAAACGCTGTAAGGATAACCTGAACTTGTCTGAGCATGTGCACTGCATGGGCTCCATCCCCTATATGGAAATGGAAAAGGAATATGCAGATGCGGATGTATTTATTATGCCGAGCATTCGTGAGACGACAGGCACGGTCTTATTGGAGGCAATGTCAAAAGGTATTCCAGTTATCACCATTAATAAGTTTGGCGGAGCAACTCTTTTTGATAAAGACACGGGTTGGCTTTATGAAGGGAATACGAAGGAAGAGTACATCGAGAATTTGAAAAAGGCTATTCTTGAATGTATTGCTAATCCTGATGAAGTAACAAGACGTGGAAAAAACGCGCGAAAGAAAGCAGAAAAGTATACTTGGCAGGAAAAAAACGAGAAGTATCAGGCAATATATGAGGAACTGCTGAAAAAGTAAGATGTGCAGCATAGAGGAGAGCTTAAAATGGTTGGAGTATGCATAAAATATATGCATGAAAATTACGGAGGCATATTGCAAGCATATGCAACTGTTAGTTATTTGGAAAATCAGAATATTGAGTATGAGTTGGTTCGATATACTAGAAAGAAGACTGTGACAGAAGCACTGAAAGATGTGCCGCGTCTTTTTAATGCAGTGTGGTTTAATAGCAGATATGAGGGAATTCAGAGAAAACTTAGTCTAAAAAAGCATCCTGAGTATGTAAAGAATAATGAAGTTCGTATGAAAGCATTTGCCGGATTCAAAAAATGGGCTTTTAAGAATTTCTCCGATGAGTATATCGGCTATGCGGCATTACGCGAGGGTGGAAAGAAATATTCGGCGGTTATAACAGGAAGCGATCAGCTTTGGAGTCCGGCAGGATTGCCAACGAATTATTACAATTTGATGTTTGTTCCGGATGACACGCTGAAAATTTCAATTGCTTCTAGTTTTGGAGTAAAGGAAATTCCGTGGTATCAAAAGAAAAGAACGATACAGTATTTGAATCGCATTGAATACATTAGTATGCGTGAGAATCGAGGAAGTGAGATTGTCAGGGAATTGACTGGTCGAGATGTTCCTACGATTTTAGACCCTGTTTTCTTTTTGAGTAAAAATGAATGGCTGGAGAGAATTCCTAATAAGAGAGAAATCAATGAGCCATATATTTTTGCATACTTCCTTGGTGCCACACAGGAATATCGCAATGCAATAAAGAAATTAGCTTATGACAAGGGCATGAAAGTCGTTGCGTTGCGACACATGGATCAGTATGTAGAAGAAGATGAAAACTTTGGAGATTTTGCTCCGTATGATGTGAGTCCAGAAAGATTTCTAAATCTTCTGCGAAATGCAGAGTATGTCTGCACGGATTCTTTCCACGGGACAGCATTTTCTATTCTTAATGAAAAGCAGTTTGTGGTATTTAACAGATATGCTGAAAATTCCAGCTTTTCAAAAAATTCTCGTATTGATACCCTGTGTGTGAATTTTGGTCTAGAAAGTCGGCGTTATAAAAATGGAATGGACTTATCAGACGTTGTAAAAGATGATATTGCTTATAAAGCTGTAGGGGAAAAATATAAAAACCTTAAGCATGTAACAGATGAATATCTCAACACTATTTTACGTGAAATTAAAGGGCGTGCTTAAAAGGAGAAATTGTTTATGGAGATAGGCAGTAATAATAGATATGAAAATTTAGATGGGCTAAAAGTTATTGCTGCTTTTGGCATCGTTGCTATGCACGTGTCATCTAATATGGGACATCCTCTTACATCAGAAATCGCTACCAATGTTATCGGTAGCATGACGCATTTTGTAAAGTTATTTCTGATTTTGAGTGGATTTGGAATGTGTTGCGGATATTATGAGAGATTCAAAAGTGGAAAAGTAAATTTGGAAAAGTTTTACATCCGTCGTTTTGAAAAAAATCTTCCATTTTTTGCATTGCTGGTATGCATTGACACATTGTTTAGTATAAAAACAGTTTTATGGAGAGATGTTTTCTCCTCACTTACAATGGCCTTTAATTTGATGCCTTCGCATGATATGTCAGTGATTGGTGTTGGCTGGACACTCGGCGTGATTTTTGCTTTCTATTTTATGTTTCCGTTCTACGTTTTCTTGCTTTTTACAAAAAAGAGAGCATGGTTCACGGTGATTATTTGCTATATTTTAAATTGGTGCTGTTGTAATTACTACGAATCTGTAGGTAAAACAGATGGTGCCAACTTTTTGTTTTTATCAGTTTACTTTGTAATTGGTGGAGTTTTATATCTCTATAAAGATTATATTCAAGAAAAAGTAAGTAAAATCCCTACATTTGTGGTACTGCCGGTGACAGCCGTTGTAACAATGGCATGGTATCTGATTCCAACAAATGAGTTCTCTCTCTTTTTTACAGTGAAAACAAGTATCCTGTTTGCGATGTGGGTGATATTTGCTATATCTCAGCCGATGAAATTATTAGGAAACAGTGTTACAAAGACATTAAGTCAGGTAAGCTTGGAAGTATATCTTTCTCACATGATGATATTCCGGATTGTTGAGAAATTTGGAATCGCGCACCGAATCAATAATGGAAATATTGCTTACGTTGTAGTTCTGTGCCTGACCATCGTTTTAACAATTGTTTTTGCTTTAATTGCTAAAAGAGTGATTGATATTTGTTTTAGAAGACTAAAGAAAGCGGAGAGATAAAAAAGTGATTGAGATTACAGATAAAGTAAAATGCTGTGGCTGTACAGCCTGCTTTAATATTTGCCCCAAAAAATGTATTTCAATGCAGCCGGATAAAGAGGGCTTTTTATATCCAATCGTCGATAAAAAGCAATGCGTAAACTGTGGTTTGTGCGAAAAAGTATGTCCGATCTTGAATTATAAGTCAATTGAAGAAAAAACACCGGCAGCCTATGTGATTCGCACAAAAAATCAAAATGATCTTATGCAAAGTACATCGGGCGGATTTTCAACACCACTTGCCCAATGGTTCTTTAACAAGAGTGGCAGCGTTTGGACTGCAAGTTATGACGATAATTGGAATGTCGTTCATAGAGAATTTACTAAGGATGATGTGGAGTTCTCAAAAACGAGAGGATCAAAGTACGTCCAAAGTTATTTGGGAGATACATATACAAAAATTCAGGATGAATTAAAAAAAGGACGATGGGTTTGCTTTATTGGTACTACTTGTCAGGTCTATGGATTGAAGGAATTCTTGAAAAAAGACTATGAGAATTTAATAACGGTGGATTTGGTATGTCATGGAACACCATCACCTAAACTGTGGGAAAAATATATAGGTTTTCAAACCAAGAAGTATAATTCAAGGATAACGGACATCAATTTTAGAAACAAGACATATGGCTATCATAGTGGCACAATGATGCTTAGATTTGAGAATGGGAAAAAATATACAGGCAGTGCAAGAGTTGACTATATGCTAAAAAGTTTCTTTTCGGAGATTGCATCTCGGCCGTCTTGCTATACTTGTAAATTTAAGCAGCTAAATCGAGTTAGTGATTATACAGTATTTGACTGTTGGCACATGGGAGAATTGTTGGGAAAAAAGGATGATGATAGAGGATATACGAATCTTCTAGTTCATACTGACAAGGGTGGCGAACTACTAAAAGAGATTGCTGCCGCGTATGAGATATTCCAAGTAGATGCAGAAAAGGCGATAGCACTAGATGGAATAATGGTTCGTAATTCAGCAACGCCACATAAAGATAGAGCATCCTTCTATACGCATTTGGATGAACACGAAATGGATGAACACATTCAGAAGTATATAAAAGTCACCTCTAAAGATAGACTGCTGGAATCCATAAAGGGAATTGCTTACAAGGGTGGACTGATGGCAACTTTAAGAAAAATAAAGGGGTGCTGAATTAAAGAATAAACTGCTATAAAGACAAGGAGATATTATAGTGCATGATTTAGTTTTATTGACTGTGTGTTATCTGCTTATATTTCAATATCAACTCATACAGGTGTTTCCGATATTTGGATATGTAGATGAAATTGTAACAATTTTTTTTGGACTCTATTTTGTTGGGTGCTGTTTAAAAAGCGGGAAAATTAATAAAAAGCCAGCAGCAATTGTGTGTTGTACGATCGGGATTATTATAATTGGATTAATAGGCGGAATGCAGTCACAACTACAGGAAAACCTTAAAATTATTTCAGCAGATATATTTTATTGCTTCAAAGTTTTTATTGCATTTCTAGGAGCGGATAAGTTTGCGGAAACATGTAATAAAAGAAAGGTAATAAGATATCTTGCTCCACCAATTTGTTTTTTGGTGGTTGTTTCTGCATGTTGCGCAGTTATTAATCAATTTGTAGATATTGGAATGAGTTCGGGAAGAACATTACAGTTTCCAATAAAAAATTATGCATTTATTTTCTCTACAGGTGGGGTTGCTATACCAGGCGTCTATTCGATGTATTCGTATATGTATTTAATAGTTCTTACGGTAAAGGCAAAATATGAATACGAAAATGTCAAATTGAGAAGAAAAAATTTGTTTTATCTAGGATGTGCATTGTTTGGCTTAGTGTGTACTTTACAAAGCAGAGCATTTGCATTTGCTTTGATATATGTAGTATTGTACTATTTAATTGTTGTAAAATCAGTTAGACGAAAACAGGTAATTGAAAAAGTGACTGAATTTGTTAAACCTAGATATTTGGCTCTTTTGGGAGTGACCGTTGCTCTTCTAGGAAGATATAAATTTGTTTACTTTTTTATTGATGGCGTAAACACCGCAAGATATGCATTTTGGAAATATGGTTTAAAAACAATGAAGCAATATTTCCCGCTTGGATCTGGATTTGCAACGTTTGGTACATATCAGGCGTTTATGAATTATAGCCCTTTATATAGATTATACGGCATGAATCGTGTTTATGGATTGGCTGAAAATGATGGCTCTATGGCATCAGATGGATATTGGCCAGCGATTATAGCTCAATTTGGTGTGCTTGGAACGATATTAATGATCATTCTATTAATTAATCTATTCAAGTATATAATGAAAAAATGTGGAAATAATGCACTCTCGATAGTTGCGGGACTTATGGTATGCGTTATTTCATTAGTATCTAGTATTGCAACATCAGCCTTTTTTCACTTTACTACAATTGGGCTATACTGTGTTTTGGTATTAAATTTTGACGATGAATATAATGCGAATAGTAATTATGAGGAGGAACAATGGAGCGAATAACGGTCTTTACCCCTACATATAACAGAAGAAAATCTTTACCTCGTGTATTTGAAAGCTTGCAGAGACAGACATTCCGGGATTTTATTTGGATCATTGTAGATGATGGGTCAACAGATGATACTAAAAGTCTTGTGGTAGAATTTGAAAAAGAAGCAGATTTCAAAATTATATATATTTATCAAGAAAATGCAGGAAAGCATTCGGCAATAAACAGGGCACTGCAGGAAACTACATCGGAGCTGTTTTTAATTGCAGATTCAGATGATTCTTTCAAGGCAAATGCACTAGGGGTTTTTATCAATACATGGGAATCAATACCTGAAGGGGAAAGGAATCAATATAAAGGCGTTATTGCAAAATGCTATAATGCTGAAGATGGAACACCGATTGGATCTTATCCGCAGCATATGTTTGACAGTAATGATCTGGATGCTTATTTTGTACAGAGGCTTTGCTTTGAAAAATGGAATATTGTTCGCACCGATGTAATGAAGGAACTTCCATTTCCAGAACCAAATGAAAAACTCAAGTTCTACCCAGAATCGGTTGTCTGGTGGAGAATGGCACGAAAGTACAAGACTCGTTATATTGATGAGAACATAAGAGCCTATTATCACGATCAAGAAAATTCTGTGATTAAACAAAGTACGGGACGTGCAAGAGAAACAATCTATTTATGGCGCTTTTATATCAATGAGGCAATGGACTATTTTTGGAAATATCCCAAAGCGTTTGTCAAAGCATATATTGGATATAGCCGAGATAATATTAGAATTGGCCGGAAATATAAGGAAGCAATTTCTTCAATTGATGGAATATATAGAAAGGCGCTTGTCACTTGTGGATATCCGATTGGATATGTGTTGGCAGTTAAGAAAGGATTGAATAGATGAAATCAATAGCTTATTTGGTTCCATATTTCGGAAAACTTCCGGCTGGGTTTAAGATGTGGCTGCTTTCATGTGCAGCAAATAAAACGATTGATTGGATTTTACTTACTGATGATAGGACAGATTATAACTACCCTAATAATGTAAAAGTACATTACTGCACCTATGACAGTATAAAAGAAAGAATACAGAATAATTTTGATTTTCCTATAGTAATTAGTAAACCATGGAAATTGTGTGATTTTCGCCCTGCATATGGAGAAATATTTAGTGATGAATTAAAAACATATGACTACTGGGGCCATTGCGATATGGACCTGATTTTTGGAGATATAAGAGCATTCATAACTGATGAAATACTTGAAAAATACGACAAAATTGGATTTCAGGGACATTCTGTGATTTATCGAAATACACCAGAGGTTAACCAACGATATCGAGTTCAAGTGGAAAACGCTCCGAATTATAAGGATGTATTCACGTCTGATGATGGAAAATTTTTTGATGAGGTTGGTATTTGCGAAATATACGATGAACTAGGAATACCATATTATAAAGAAACCAATTTTGCCCACTTGGATAGATTTACAACGAGCTTCTATTTGTTGTATTTGCCAGAGGAAGATGGATATAAGAATAATAGACAGGTATTTACTTGGGAAAATGGTAAGATTATTAGAAATTATTTAGACGGGACAAATGCGAAGAGAGAAGAATATATGTATATTCATCTTTTCTCGAGACCAATTTCTTTTAAAGCAATAACATATTCAAAAGATAAAACGTATGCGATATATCCGGATGTTGTTAAAGAAATTGAAAAAGATAAACTGGATTATAAGTTTATAAAAAGACATGGCACATGTAGTACGTTACATTTCTATGCCAAAGTAGCTTGGTTCTATCGAAAGAAAATAACAGTCAGCAATTTGGCCTTTTACCTTGGAAAGAAAGCTAATCTGGCGGTAAAGAGAGGTTTCAATTAATGGCAAAAAAAAGGGATAAGAGCATTGCAATAAAGGTGGTTGAGTTGATTTTTGCTGCGTTCATAGCAAAAGGATTGGGCTTTGTTCGAGAAATGGTTTTGGCTAATTACTATGGGACTAGCTATGTATCGGATGTTTTTGTTGCAGTTCAAAATATCCCCGCAATTATATTTACAGTGTTTGGTACAGCGGTTACGACAGGTTTTATACCGCTGTACACTGAAATAAAAGTCAAGAAAAACAAAGAGCTGGCAGATAGATTCGCAAACAATGTGTTTAATATCTTTTGTTTGCTATCTGTTTTTTTGACGATTTTAGGGGTTCTTTTTTCAAATCAGCTTGTGAAGTTATTTGCAGGCGGATTTCAGGGAGAGACGTTTATCCTATGCAATCAATTTGCAAAGATTATTATGCCTACATGTATTGCCATTATTTTGGTATATATATATAATGCGTATTTGCAAATCGAGGGCTATTTCAATCAAAACTCTTTGATGAATGTTCCTTACAATTTGATTCAAATTGCTTTTATTGCAATCGGATTCTATGTAGGAAACGCATATATTCTTGCAGTTGGTCTACTTCTAGCATCCTTTGGACAATTTGTTTATTTAAGGGTACTTATAAAGAAAAAAACTGATTTCAGGCATCGATGTGTTTTAGATCTTCGAGATACGAATATCAGGCAAATGTTAATACTGGTGGGTCCGGTATTTATCAGCACGGGTGTAAATCAGCTTAACTCAATTGTGGATCGTTCAATGGCTTCTGGTTTGGTGGAGGGAAGTGTCTCTGCACTGAACTATTCAAGTGAAGTTGCAAATATGGTTACGCAGGTCGTTATTTTAAGCTTGACAACGATCCTGTATCCTAAAATGACTGAGTTGTTCGCCAGAAATAACAAGGCAGAAAAAAATTCCTTTACACTAACTTATATTAATGTGGTGTCATTATTAGTACTTCCATTAGCCGCGTTGATTTTTGTGTTTTCTAAAGAGATTGTACAAATTTTATTTGGACGTGGAGCATTCAATGAAAATACAGTCTTATTTGTAAGCCGTGCCTTAAAAATTTACGCATTAGGTATTGTGGGAGCGTCTTTTAGAGATATCCTGAATAAAGTTTTCTATTCTATGAAGGACACAAAGACACCAATGCTTAATGGAACGATTGCAGTTGCTGTAAATATTGGGTTGAACATCTTACTAGTAAAGAAATTTGAATATCTGGGGTTAGCTCTAGCAACATCCGTTTCAGCAACGGTCTGTACAATACTGCTTTTAATTAAGATGTGCAAAAAGATGGATGGATTTAAGTATAGAAAAGCAATTATAACATTTATAAAGGCATTTTTGGCAATGACTTGTATGTGCGCAGGAATTGCGGGAATCATGCCATTTTTTGATTCGATCAATGATCTTTGTGGGTGTTTTGTTGGCGGAATAATAGGTGTTGTTATTTATGTTTGTGCGCTGTTAGTATTTCGAGAACAGACGATAAGACAAGCAATAAATAAAGTTGAAAAGAAATTTAAAAGGGATTGACAAGATGTACAAAGGAGAGAATACTCTTGAGAGCAGAGCAGACTGGATTGATGTACTAAAAGGTATAGGAATCATCCTAGTGGTCATTGGTCATGTGAACACAAAAGGCTTTCTAGTTCAATGGCTTTATACATTTCATATGCCACTGTTTTTTGCATTATCAGGTTACATTCTATACAAATTTGGAAAGTATATTCCTTTTCAAAAATTTTTGCTGAAGCGAACTAAATCAATTCTTTGGCCGTTTATTCTGTTTAGATTATTACTGTTTATATACTGGATTGTAATTGAATCTCATTTTAGAGATTTTGATATGGGACCGATATGGTTTCTTATTATACTATATCTTGCGGAACTAGTGGCGTATCCGATTTTTTACAATAAAAAAAGTAACTCTTTTTGGATCGTTTTCGTATGTTGTTTTGTTGCTGTTTTATGGTTTGCTCTAAAGTTGGTGCTGCCAGCAAGCTTTTTGTCATCGTGGTTTTTGCGATTTTTAAATGGTTTAATGTGGTACATCCTCGGATATGTGTGCGGAATCGTTGAGCAAGATATAAGAATGATATCATTAGTATCTAAGCAGAAGATATTTTTGACAAGCCTACTTTTTTTGCTTTCTGTAGCAATAGGATATTTGAATCCAGGGGTGTCGATGTGGAGTAATTCATATGGGGAAAATTATTTATTATTTATGCTAGGCGGAATTATCGGCTCCATATGGCTAGGATTTGTATGTAAGTGGTTCGTTACACGGAATACATTCCTACAGTTCCTCGGTCAGAATACGATTACAATTTTAGCAGTACATGAGCCAATTAAAAGAATTGTATTAAAAATTGCTGAAATGGGGACGCAACGTGTAGGCATGAATGTTACTATTGCGGAACTTCAGGAAAATACACTGTGCTCATTAGTGGTTGTTGCAGTGGTTTTTGCAATTAGCTTGATAATTGTGAGTCTTCTAAGGAAAATCAAATCTAATTTTCCTAGAAAAATTCGAGATAACCTAATGACATTTATCAGGTGAGATATTTACGTTTTATATATTGGAACATAAAGAAAAGAGGAAGAAAAAATATGAAAACAACGTTACTTATCATGGCAGCCGGTATCGGTAGCCGCTTCGGAACGGGAATTAAGCAGTTGGAGCCGGTGGATGATGCCGGACATATCATCATGGACTACTCAATCCATGATGCGATTGAAGCTGGTTTCAACCATGTGGTATTTATTATCCGTAAGGATATCGAGAAGGAGTTCAAAGAGGTCATGGGTGACCGCATTGCTTCTATCTGCTCCGCTCATAATGTAACTGTGGACTATGCTTTCCAGGATATCAACGATATTCCGGGAACTCTGCCAGAAGGCCGCACAAAACCGTGGGGAACTGGTCAGGCTGTGCTTGCAGCAAAGAGCGTAATAAAGACTCCGTTCATTGTGATCAATGCAGATGATTACTATGGCAAGGAAGGTTTCAA
>ERZ824480.64-NODE-64-length-182965-cov-21.281395_pt1 | contig 182965 bp, 177 predicted proteins | sample MGYA00519861_ERZ824480 | MGnify/ENA primary metagenome ERZ824480 (study PRJEB31778, sample SAMEA3449152) | human gut metagenome | biome: human gut; feature: human-associated habitat; material: faeces | place: United Kingdom | collected 2010/2012 ... | reverse complement strand
CCTCTGGTGTATCTGTTGTCACGCCAGTGGCAGTGCAGAGTAGCTATGTATGGAAAGGATAAACGCTGAAAGCATCTAAGCGTGAAGCCTCCCTCAAGATGAGTTTTCCCATTGTTTACAAGTAAGATCCCAGAAAGACTATCTGGTTGATAGGTCAGAGGTGGAAGCATAGTGATATGTTGAGCTGACTGATACTAATAGATCGAGGATTTAACCCTAATTGATATTAATGGTTATATATTTTGATTTTATACATTATCTTAGTTTTCAGAGAATTATTTCTCTAAATTTTATTTCATTAGTGACGATAGCAAAGAGGGTACACCTAGTCCCATCCCGAACCTAGAAGTTAAGCTCTTTAACGCCGAAGATAGTATAATGCTAAAATAGGTAGTCGCTAATGATTTTTTTTGTGCAAAAATATTAATAATATTGACTTTATATATATTAATGTGTTATATTTAATTCATAAATTTAGTATTGATAGAACTTTAGTAGTTTTGTAAATAGTAATAAGAAAATTCATGGTTGTTGAAAATGAATCAAATTTATAAAATGAAATACAATTCTTGAACTAAATCGTTACTCGCGTTAAGAGAAAAAGGTAATATTAATATTATAAAGTAGAATGGTACCACGAATAGTTCGTTTCTATATTTATAATATTTTTTTTGAAAGGAAGGTATTTTTATGAATTTATATGAAGATTTAATGTATCGTGGACTTATTAAGGATTTTAGCGATCCAGAGTTAAAAGATAAATTAAATAATGAGAAACTAACATTTTATATTGGAACAGATCCTACAGCAGATTCAATGCATATAGGACATTTTAGTTCGTTTTTAATCGCATCAAGGCTTGCTAAATATGGTCATCATCCCATTCTTTTAATCGGGGGAGCAACTGGTTTAATCGGTGATCCAAAACCAAGTAAAGAACGTCCAATGATATCAAAAGAACAAGTTTTAAAAAATGTTGAAGGTTTAACAAAACAAGCAAAAGAAATATTTGGTTTTGATGTAGTTAATAATTATGACTGGTCCAAAGAAATTAACTTTTTAGATTTCTTTAGGGAATATGGAAAATATATAAATGTTAATTATATGCTTGATAAAGATATAATAAAAAGGAGATTAGATGAAGGAATTACATATTGTGAATTTTCTTATATGTTAATGCAAGCAATGGATTTCGTTCATTTGTATCAAAATAAAGGTGTTACACTTCAAGTAGCGGGTTCGGACCAATGGGGTAATATCACTACAGGTATTGAACTTGCTCGTAAAAAATTAGATGTAAAACTATATGGCTTTACGATGCCTTTAATTTTAGATTCAAATGGTGTTAAATTTGGAAAAACTGAAGGTAATGCTTTATGGCTTGATGAAACTAAGACTTCTTCTTATGAATTATATCAATATTTAATTAATGCTGATGATAAAATGGTAATAGATTATTTAAAAAAATTAACATTTTTAACAAAAGAAGAAATTGAAAATATAGAACAAGAACATTTTAAAACCCCAGAAAAGCGTCTAGCACAAGAAAAACTTGCTGAAGAGGTAATAACATTCCTTCATGGAAAAAATTCATTTGACAAGGCAAAACATATCTCTAAAGTATTATTTTCAGGTGATGTTAATGAACTTAGTGATGAAGAGATAGAAGATGCTTTTAAACAATTTGATAAATTAAAATTAGAAAATTTACCACTTATAGATTTATTAGTTTCTAATTCTGTAGCATCATCTAAAAGAGAAGCAAGAGAATTTATTAAAAATAACGCAATTACATTAAATGGAAAAATTATTAATGATGAAAATTATATAATAGATAACAATAGAAAGTACAACATAATAAGAAGAGGAAAGAAAAAATATTATATATTTGAAAAATAAAAAAAGATAGATTTCAAAATTGATTTTGGAATCTATCTTTTTAATTATTATTTAATCTATTTATAATAAGTGCAATTACAATAAGAATATAACCAATTAAAGATATATAAATATTAAAATTAAATATTGGCGTAATTCTTAAAATTAAGATTGATACAGTTGTTCCTATAATTGATGCAACAACAAGTGATATAATATTAATAAAATTATCTTTCTTATTAAATAATATTTCACTTCCATATTTAATTATATAAATAATTGCACAAGATATAAATAAGTTTGTAAGAAGCGAAAATATAAAATTAGGATTCTTTCCAAAAATAGGTAGTTCAAATAATCCCCAAATAACAATAGGTATATTTAATATACTAATATCATTAAATAAATGATTATTATTTGTTGAATAAATAAAATTAGTTATTTTGTTTATTGGAAAAAATTCATATATATAATTTATAAATATTCCTGCGGTTAAGATAAATACAATTCCAAATATAAGAAAAAACAAATACATATATTTACCCCTTTCATATTTTATTCTTATAACAATTATAACTTAAATTAGTTAAAAGTTCAAATAAATTATTGTATAAATGTTAAAATTCAATTATACTAATAATATAAGATATAAGTGAAAGGACATGATTTTTTATGCAAGAAAATGAATATAGTATTATAAATCGTTATGGAGATAATTTTACTTCGAAAACATATATAACTAATCCAGCGATAGGAAGAGAAGATGAATTAAAAAAATTAATATTAGTTTTGTTAACACCAGATAAATCTGCTATATTAACTGGTAAACCTGGTATTGGTAAAACTGCTATAGTGGAAGGACTTGCATATAAAATACAAAAAGATGAAGTTCCTGATGCTTTAAAAGGTTATGAAATTGTTAAAATAGATACACAGGCTTTGGTAGGTACAGTTAAAGATACTGGTGATACAAGAGTTCAAGCTTTAATTGATGAAATTAAAACAAAAGAAAAATTTATTTTGTTTGTTGATGAAATCCATACTTTAATTAATTCTAATAGTGATAATGCACTTGATTTTGCTAATATGTTTAAAACAGGTTTAGGACGTGGTGATATAAAAGTAATCGGTGCAACAACATCAAATGAATATGAAAGATATATTTTAAAAGATAAAGCATTCGTAAGAAGATTTACTAAAATAGAAGTGGAAGAACCTGATAGAGAAATGACTATAAAAATTCTTATGGGGACTCTTCCTAAAATAGAAAAAAATATGAATGCTAAATTAGCATATACAAGTTTTATTCAAGAAAAAATAATGGCTTTCATCGTTGATATTACTAAAGAATTTAATAGAGTTTATGAAACAGAAGGAAGATATCCTGATATAGCATTAACCCTTCTTACACAAGCATTTTCTGAAGCTGTTTTTGATAATAAACAAATAGTAACAATAGAACATATAGAAAAAGCAATAAAAAATAGTACTGCTATATATCCTGATGTTATAAATAAAGGTATTGTAAGTTTAAGAGAAGAGTTTAAAGATTTATTTAAACAGGAAGAAGATTTAAGAAAGGATTTTTTTAAAAATGAATAAGTTAAGTAGTATTATATATCGTTTAAGAAATATATTGTTTATTCTTTTTATGATAGGTCTTATAAGATTAATCCCTAATATTAAAGAATTAGATTTTATAGGAACAATATTTATAATTTTTGTAATTGCTTATCTTTTACTTGATTTGTATTTTTATGGATGTAAAAATAAATATTTAAATAATAATAATTTTCAAAATATATTAGTTATATTATTATATATTTATGTGTTTATTGTTTCACAAAAATATATTAATTCAATTAATGATTTTACTTATACAATTGATAATATGTATTATTTAATAAATTATATAATAATAGTTTTAGCATTTATATGTATAAGTGTTAATAACTTTATATTACTTTCAACAAAAAAATAGTTTTTTAACTATTTTTTTTATACATATTCATATATTCATTATATAATTCTTTAAATCTAGTAAAATGTACTATTTCTCTTTGTCTTAAAAACAAAAGTGGTGCAATAACATCTGGATCGTTTGTTAAATCTATTAAATTTTCATATGTAGCGCGTGCTTTTTGTTCTGCAGCCATATCTTCAGATAAATCGGCGATAGGATCACCAGTAGTGGCAAAGTATGCTACAGTAAAAGGTACACCATTAGCATCTGTTGGATATAACGCTTTTTTATGTTCGGCATAATGAGTATCAAGTCCAGCTTGTTTTAATTCTTCAAGTGTTGCATCTTTCATTAGTTGATAAAGCATTGTAGAAATCATTTCAACATGACCTAGTTCTTCTGTACCAATATCAGTTAAAAGAGCTTTTCCTTTATCAGTAGGCATTGTATATCTTTGATTTAAATACCTAAGAGCAGCAGCAAGTTCTCCATTAGCACCACCATATTGAGTAATAATGGTTTTAGCAAGATTTAAATCTTTTCTTTTTATATTAATAGGATATTGTAATTTTTTTTCATATTTCCACATTACTTATTCACCTCCCAAGGAAAAGATGAGTCCCAATTCCATGGTGTTTTGTTTAGTGTTTCACTATACGTTGTAATAGCACCATATTTTGTTTCATAATTTTTCTTAGCAGTTTCATATTCTTTTAAATATTTCTCTCTTAAATTAAGCATATTAGTATCATTTGGGTAGATATCTAAATATAAATTTAAGTCAACTAAGTTAAAATCATATATTTGAAGTAATAACATCATATAATCTTTTTCATTGTTTGGATTTATTTCATATGGTTTATAATTTTTATAAGGATCATATAAGTTATCAAATATATTACCACGTATAAATCCTTTATATGGATCTATATTATTATTTACATTATTATTAGAGTAATTATAATTGTTAAAATCATAATCATAATAGTTATTCATAATATTTTTCCTCCCCATATTAGGTTATGTTTATCATTTTTTATTGAATGGGTTAATAACTATAAATAAGTATTTTCTTAAATAAAAAAATTTTAAAATTTGGAAAAAATTACTAAATGTTAAAATCATATGTTATAATAAAATTAACTGATTGTTATTTGAATGTAATTAGGAGGTAAATTATGACAAAAAATTACAGTATTGGAATTGATATGGGAGTTAATAATGTTGGATGGTCTATTTTAAATAATGATACTAAAAAACTTGAAAATTATGGAGTTAGACTTTTCCCTACATCAAATGATGCAAAAGAAAGAAGAGAAGTTAGAAATACAAGAAGAAGATTAAAAAGAAAGGAAACAAGGCTTGATGATACTTTATATTTATTAAAAAAATATGGTTTCAATGAAGATAATACAATTGAAGAAAATTTAATTGAAAAAAGAGTTAAAGGATTAAATGAAAAACTTGAAAAACAAGATATAGTTAATATTCTTTGCTATATGATAAAACATAGAGGTTACATTCCATTTGGAGATGAAGAAGTTACATTGGTTGATTTAAATGGAAAATATCCTTGTGAATTTTATTATGAAATGTATAAAAATGGTGGTAAATATAGAAATAGAAAAATGACTGTTAGAATTACAGATAATGAAAAAGAAATAAAAAAAATATTAGAAACACAATCTAAATATTATAAAAATATAAATCAAGATTTTATAAATGAATATTTAAATATATTAACAAGAAAAAGAAAATATTGGGAAGGTCCAGGTTCAATAAATGATTTAACTCCTTTTGGAAGATTTAAGACTCAAGAAGATGTTGAAAACTATTTAGAGGAAAAAAGAAAAAATCCTAGCTATGAAAAATATATTTATGAAGATTTAATAAAAAAATGTGATTATGAATTAGAAGAAAGATGTTGTTGTAAATTAAATATTTACTATGAATTATTTAATATGTATCAAGATTTTATTAATGTTTCATTTAAAAATATTGAAGAATTAGAAAATAAAGATTGCTTTTATGAAACAAAAAATGGATTATATAAATTAAATAAAAAAGGACTTCTTATGGTAAAGGATTACTGTATGAATAATTTTAAATTAAAATATACAGATATTTTAAAAAAGCTATTTAATACTGATAAAGATAATATTTCTGGTTATAGAATTGATAAAGACCATAAACCAGAATTTAGTACATTAAATAGTTATAGAAAAATAATGTTAGAATTTACAGAAAAAGGATTTGATACTACTTGGGTAAGCGATTATAATTGTTATAATGAGATAATGGAAAAAATGACTTTGACACCAGGTGGTGTTGAGTTTATAAAAGAAATAGAAAATAATAAATTAGTTCCTTATAAATTTAATGAAGAAGAAAAGAGTTTATTTAAAGAGTTAAAAGAGTATTTTAATAAAAAAACATTACTATCTTATGGCTCTTTATCACAAAAAATACTTCAAAAAGCAATTAATGATATGCTTGATTTAGAAAAGAATTTTATGCAGGTAAGTAGAATAAAAGATTATGGTAAAGAAGCAAGGGAAAACTTTATTAAACAGTATAAAAAAACTTCAAATAAATTAGAAATAAATGCTAGTTTTGTAGATGATATTATAGCGTCACCTCAAGTTAAAAAATCATTAAGACAAGCTATAAAAATTATTAATGCAATAATTGAAAAAGAAGGATGTTTACCTGTTTCGATAGCTATTGAATCTACAAAAGAATTAAATAGTGATAAAAAGAAAAAAGAAATAGAAAAAGAGCAAAAAATTCAAGAAAATTTAAGAAAACAAGCTTCTAATTATTTATCTGTTGTTTTTGGAGATAGTAATGCAACAGAAACTAATATATTAAAAATAATGTTATATAATGAAACAAATGGACATTGTGCATATTGTAACAAACCACTTAATATAAATGATATTTTTACTGATAATATTCAAGTTGACCATATTTTGCCTATATCAAAATCTTTTAATGATTCGTTTAATAATAAAATTATTTCTTGTAAAAAATGTAATGATGATAAAAAAAATAATACTCCTTATCAATTCTTAAAAAATAAGAATTATTTTGAAGAATTTGAAAAAAGGGTTTTAGAAAATAAGAATATAAGTGATTATAAAAAGGATAATTTATTATATAAAGATGACTTAGATAAATATAAAACTAGATTTTTTAATAGAAATTTAAGAGATACTGCTTATGCTACTACAGAACTTATTAACCAAATAGAAATATTTAATAACTATTTAGAAATTTTAGATAAAAAAAGAATAAATACTTTGTCTGTACCAGGACAAATAACGTCTAGTATTAGAAATAGGTATGTAAAAAATGAAGATAAAAAAAGTCTTGAAAAAAATAGAGATGCTGGTGTTTTTCATCATGCTGTTGATGCTTCAATTGTAGTATCTGTTAGTGATACACATATCGGTCAAATTATGTTAAAAGCACAAAATGATAAAGAATATTGGATTAAAAATAAAAGTAATTATGATGATATATATAAATATTTAATAAATTTAAGAATAGATGATACGATAAATCAAATAGAAAAAATTAATAATGAAAATATAAAAGTTTCTAAACAAGTTAGTAAAAATCCTCAAGGTAAACTTGCTAATTCTAATATTTATAAAATGATAAAAAAAGATAACGAACAATATATAATTAATCAAATAGATAATATTTATACATTTGATTTTAAAAAAGATGAAAATAAAAAGTTATTTGAAAAACTATTAAACGAAGAAAATAATGAATTTACTTTATTATGTTATGATAATGATAAAAATACATTTAATTATATTAAAAAAATATATAATGAATATAAAAATGAAAAAGGAAACCCATTTGTTAATTATTTAATAGATAAAGGAGAAATATCAGATGGTAATAGTCTTGATTATGATATAACAGGTATAAGAATGATTACTAAAAAAGGGAATGGTCCTATTATAAAAAGATTAAGATATTATAGTAAAAAGAATGATTTATATATATTAAATAAGAAAAATATAAACAAAAAAGATAGTAATTATTTAGCATTAGATAGTTTAAAACAATTTTGTGTAAAAGTATATGTAGATAATGATAATAAAAAGTTTGTATTTTTACCAATATATACTATTTCATTAGATCCTAAAACAAAGAAAGTAAATGAAAATGGTGAATTTTACAAATTATTTTATAATAAATATATAGGTAATAAAAATGTTACTTTCTTTGCAGACATTTATAATGGAAATAAATTAGAAATAACAAAAAAAGATAGAACAATAGTAAGTGGGTATTATTCTACTTTTAATAAAGCAAACAATAAATTAATTTTGAATAATGGTGATACTTTTACTCTGAGTGACAAAAAAATATCAATTATTCACACTGATATTTTAGGAAATGAGAAAAAAAGGTTGACAAAAGAATTATAAAAGAGGTATATTAAATATGTAACAAGTAGTTTGTTTCTCAAATTGGAATTATTTGTTGCATATTTCTCAAATTATACAGGGTTTCCTATTATAACTCATTATGAGGAACCCAAAAGATACCTTCGGGTATCTTTTTTGTATAATTATGGCTTTTAGATCTATATTAATAAATAAAGCAACTAAAATAAATTTAGATTTGAATAATATGGTTGTATATTATGAAGAACAAAAATATTTTATAAATTTAGATGAAATAAATTTAATTGTAATTGAAGATCCGAGATGTTTAGTATCATTAAAATTATTAACTAAAATTGGTTCAAGTGGAATAACTTTAGTTTTTGTTGATGAATCACATATGCCTGTTTGCGCGATGGAAACTTTATTTAATAATGCAAGGTCAGCAAAAAGATATAGGCAACAGATTAATTGGGATATAAATGGTATTAATTATTTATGGACTAGTATTGTAAAAGAAAAAATAATTTTACAAAAAGATAATTTAATTAGAAATAATAAAACAAATAAAATAAATATAATTGATGAATATATAAATACAATAAAAGAAAATGATATATCTAATAGAGAAGGGTTAGCTAGTAGAACTTATTTTAAAGAACTTTTTGGCTCAGAATTTAAAAGATTTAATGAAGACATGATTAATTTTTCATTAAATTATATATATCAGATAATAAGAGCCAAAATAGTTCAAGAAATAGTAAAATGTGGTTATAATCCTTGTTTAGGAATTAATCATAAAAGTGAATATAATTCTTTTAATTTGGCAGATGATTTTATTGAAGTTTATAGACCTATCGTAGATTATTATACTTATGAAATAATAAAAAATGATAATAGTTCATATTTAACTCCATCATTAAAAGAAAGATTAATTAATATAGTAAATGAACGAATAATTTATAACAATCAAAAAATGAAATTGCATAACTCAATAACATTATTCGTTCAAAATATGTTTAATTTTTTAGAAACAGGAGATGTTAGTAAGTTAATATTTCCTAAATTAGATAAATGAAAGTAAGTAATTATAAACAAATGAGATTAATATTAATTTATGATCTACCAATGGAAGAGGAGTTGGATAGAAAAATATATGCAAAATTTCATAAAAAACTTCATAAAATAGGTTATCATATGCTTCAGTATTCAGTTTATACAAAGGTAATTGTAAATGATGATAATTATAAACAAATAAAAAAGCAAACAGAAAGTATTATACCAAGTAAAGGGCAAATTATTATATTTAAGTTAACGGAAAAACAATATCAAGATATGGTTTATTTAAGGGGTGAACAAAATATGTTTGATGTGATAGTGGGTAACAACGATATGGTTGTTTTTAAAGAAATAGAAGATGAAAGAACTTAAATTTGAAATAGAAAATCATATAAATAATGTATTAATTAAAAGAAATAATAATATTATTTATAAAGATAAAATAAAAATATTAGAATTTTATAATATTTTACAACAAGGAATTAATAAAAATAAAGATGTTTTTATATCAAATAATAAAATAAATAATAAAGAATATGCTTTAATAAATTTAATGGATATAACATCTATTATAGAAAATTTTAAGTATAATAAAGGAAGTTTATTATATGAATATATTAACTTAATTGTTAATAATAAAGAAGAATATTTAGATAAAATTGAAGATATTGTTGATGGTTTAATGCAGGACATAAAAGATAATGTAGATTTAAATATATCATGGGAATTTAATAGTAGTTTGTTTAAAACTTTATCATCTTTAGTAGATATTGATATTAATATCAATATAAAAGAGTTAACTGTTGTTATAAATGAAATATTAGACTATATTATGAAATATAATTCTAATAAAATATATATTATATTTATTGATAAAAGTCTTATTAATATTAATTTTAATAACGATAATTTATATATTTTTAATGTAAATAATAATATTGAAGATTTAAATGATTATAATTTATTATTTTTAGATTATTATTATGATTTTAATTTAAATGTTTTATTAGAAAATATAAAATTAAATTGGAATAAAGAATATAATGATGATTATATATTAAATTTATTAAAAGATTTTATAAATATATATTTAAAATATGATAATATTTTTATATCAAATAATGATATAAAACAGTTAAAAAATATATTTTATAAATTATATAATATACAAAATAATTCAAATTCTATAGAAATTTTATAATTAGTATGTTATTATATTTATAGGTTTTAGGATCCTGTATAATTTGAGAGATATACAACAGCGCTTGACAATCAAGACAAAAATTATCTGTTTTAGGATCCTGTATAATTTGAGAGATATACAACAACAGGAACTACTGGTTATGTAACCGGTGAGTTTTAGGATCCTGTATAATTTGAGAGATATACAACTATATTATTGCCAAATACTGATAATAGTGCGTTTTAGGATCCTGTATAATTTGAGAGATATACAACTACTTAAAATTCATACAAAAACGACTTAAAGTTTTAGGATCCTGTATAATTTGAGAGATATACAACAACATTATTATTAACAAATACATCTACATCGTTTTAGGATCCTGTATAATTTGAGAGATATACAACAACTCTTGTAAATAATTATGTACTATCTGGGTTTTAGGATCCTGTATAATTTGAGAGATATACAATTCTTTGATAGGTAAACAAATAACATTTAATGATGGAATTACTGCAACGATTATTAATCGTTTATCATTCAAAGATATGTATAATGGATTGTTTAAAAGGTATCCTAATTATAAAAATATTAAAAGTGTAAATAATAATATAAATGAAAATATTGTTGAATTACTAGAAAATTCTAATAATATAAGTCCTAATGAACCAGATTATATGAACAGACATCAAAAGCAAGGAATATCAATTTTTGATACTAGAAAAATTAGTTTTTATGATGGTAAAAATACTTATGATTTAGATTTTTCAATAGCAAAATTAAATGATGGGAACTATGTTGCTTATGCAAAGAGAAATTTGACCCTTAATAAAGAATTATTAAATAAGATAAAGAAAGAGATGCCTAGAAGAAAATCTTCATTGGATACCACAATCAAATATTAATGTCAATAATGATATATCATCATGTTAATCTTTTTTTAAATGATACATTATCATTTATAATAAAAAAAGATTAATATAGATAGTTTACTACAATTGACATTGCTATTTAATTATAGTATATTACTTGCATAAAGAAGTGTTGAGGTTCCCAGATTGGATGGGAAGTTTAGTACTTCTTTTTTATTATAACAGGATAAATAAGTAATTTATTATGTTTTCACTAAATTTTTATAAAGTTTATATGTTAAGTCTTGCAAAAGTGTTAATTTAATGTTATCATATAAAAGTAATAATTTTTATGGCGATATTGGTGAAGTGGTTAACACGCTTGTCTGTGGAACAAGTATGCATGAGTTCGATCCTCATATATCGCCCCAAATGGTAATTTAACTTTGTATTTGATACAAAGTTTTTATTATAAAATAATTATCGAACAAATGTACTTTTATTACTTGATTTAATAAAATAAATATGATATATTTAATATGTAGTTAAGCGAAGTATACTTGATGAGGAGGTACTTATGAATTTTTTGAATAAAGATGATAATAATATAATTATTTGTAAGCCAAATGTTAAGGATTATTTATTGAAAAAATTAGAACAAGAAAATGAATTTTTTAATATAAAGTTTATGGATTTTAATGAAATAAAGGAACATTTATATTTTAGTTATGATTATAATACGATTAAGTATGTAATGGTTAAATATAATTATAAATATGATATAGCTAAGATGTATATTGATAATATTTATTATGTTAGTGATAAAACTTATAAAAGTAAAAAACTAAATAAATTAGTGTCGTTAAAACGTGAATTAGATAATAAGAATTTATTAATTTATGATGGTGTTTTTAAAACATATATAAAAGATAAGAAAATATATATTTATGGTTATGATTATTTTAATAATTTAGAAGAAAAAATAGTAAATGATTTAAAGTTATTAACAGATGTTGTTAATATTAAGAAAGAATATAACTCTTTTATACCTGATGTTTATGAATTTAATAAAATTCAAGATGAAGTAGAATTTGTAGCATTTAAAATAAGTGAGTTATTAGATAATGGTATTGATATAAATAATATAAAATTATGTAATGTAAGTAGTGATTATAACATTTACATTGAAAGAATATTTAACCTTTATAAAATACCAGTAGTTTTAAATAATAAAGTTAGTCTTTATTCTACTAAAATAGGTAAATATTTTTTAGATAATTTGAATAAAGATATAAATGTTACAATTTCTTTACTTAATTGTTTTGAAGAAAAAGATATTGTAAATAAGATAATTAATATATGTAATAAATATGTTATGGAAGAAGATTATACTTTAATTAAAGACTTACTTGAGTATGATTTAAAAACTACATATCTTGAAGAAATTTTATATAAAAACTATGTAGAACTAATAAATATAGAAGATATTGTTAGTGATTTAGACTATGTGTTTTTAATGAACTTTAATGAAGGAGAAATACCAAACACACAAAAAGATGAAGATTATATAACAGATAATATAAAAGATGAAGTTAATCTTAAAAAAACAGTAGAAATTAATACTTTAGAAAAGATCTTTACCTTAAAAAATATTAAATCAATTAAGAATTTAATAATAACATATAAACTTAATTATAAAAATAATGTTTGTTTTAAATCTAATTTACTTGAAGAATTAGAATGTAATTTTAAAATATTTGATGAGAAACATATAACATATTCCTTATTGGCTAGTAAGATTAAATTAAATGAAAATATAGATGATTTAATAAAATATAATAAAAAATCAAAAGAACTTGATTTGTTATACAGTAATTTTAATGATAATACTTATAATAGTTATGATAATAAATTTACAGGAATAGACAAGAATGATTTTTATTCTTATATAAATAATAAAAAAACTTTATCTTATTCTTCTTTATCTAACTATAATGAATGTGCTTTTAAGTTTTTAATGGCTAATGTTTTAAATTTAAATCCTTATGAAGAAACGTTTTTAACAATCGTAGGAAATTTATATCATCATATTTTAGAAATAGGATTATTAAATGAAATTGATATCGATAAAGAAATAAAAAAATTTTTAAAGGATAAAAGTTTTAGTAATAAAGAAAAGTTTTTTTTAGATAAATTAACTGATGATTTAAAATTTACTTTAGAAGAAATAAGAAAACAAACGAAAAATATATCATTAGATAATTATTTATTTGAAAAGGAAATAAAAGTAGAAAAAGGAAAAAATTTAAGTATTACTTTTAAAGGCTATGTTGATAAAATTATATATAAAGAAGAACAAGGTAAAAAAATAGCAGTTTTAATTGATTATAAAACTGGTAACACTGATATTGACTTAGGATATATTAAAGACGGGATAAATCTTCAGTTGCCTGTTTATTTATATTTAGTTAATGAAGAGTTGAAAAATGTTGTTTTTGCAGGATTTTATTTGCAAAAATTAATAAATAAAGACAATAAAGATTTAAAACTTGAAGGTTATTCAAATAGTAACGTTCATATTTTAAGTATGTTTGATAAATCATATGAAAATAGTAATTTAGTTAAGAGTTTAAAAGTAACAAAATCTGGAAAATTTTATTCTTATTCTAAAATATTAAGTGATGATGAAATAAAAAAAATAATTGAACTTACTAATGAAAGTATTGATAAATCAATTAAAAATATTGAAGATGTTAAATTTGATATAAATCCTAAAATAAGCGATGATTTTAATTCTTGTAAGTATTGTCCTTTTAATGATTTATGCTTTAAAACTAATGATGATTATATAGAAATAAAAAAAGATTTAACTTTTTTAAAGGGGGAAGATTATGAGTAAATGGACGGAAGAACAACTTTTAGCAATTAATAGTGAAGGTAAAAATATAATTGTATCTGCAGGTGCAGGAAGTGGGAAAACAGCAGTTTTATCAGAAAGAGTTTTACGAAAAATAAATGATAATGTTCCCATTAATAGACTTTTAATATTAACTTTTACAAATGAAGCAGCAAAAGAAATGAAAGATAGAATTAGAAAAAAATTAATAAATGAGAAAAAACAAGAACAATTAAGTTTACTTGAAGAATCATATATAACTACTTTTGATAGTTATAGTTTATCAATTGTAAAAAAATATCATTATTTACTTAATGTAAGTAAAGATATAAAAATAATAGATGATACAATTATTTCTAATATTAAAGATAAATTTATTGATGAAATATTTGAAGAACTATATGAAGAAAAAGATGATAATTTTTTAAAGCTAATAAGGGATTTTTGCTTAAAAGATGATAAAAATATTAAAGAGGCAATTTTAAATATTTCTAAAAAGTTAGATTTAAAAATAGATAAAAAAGAATATTTAGATAATTATATTAATAATTTTTATAGTCAAGAGAATATTAATAATTTATATTTAGAATATAAAAATTTAATTGATAAAAAAATAACTAATATTAAATATTTACTTGATTTATTTGGTAATTATGCTCCAAGTGATGTTTATGAAAATGTTTATAACACATTATATCCTTTAGTTAATGCTAAAACATATGAAGAATATAATTTATGTAAAACAATATCTCTACCAAAAACAACAAAGTTAGATGAAGATAGTAAAAAAGTTAAAGAAGAGTTATCAAAAGAACTAAAATCATTTGCTAATTTTATTATTTATGATGATGAAAAGAGTGCAAAAGAAAGTATTTATTTAACAAAACCATATGTTACTGCCATTATAAAAGTTATAAACTTACTTGATGAAAGAATACATAATTATAAATTTTCAAAAGATATTTATGAGTTTGTTGATATTAGTAAACTTGCTATTGAAGTAGTAAAAAATAACGAAGATGTATTAAATGAATTAAAAGATTTTTATAATGAAATAATGATAGATGAATATCAAGACACTAATGATTTACAAGAAGAATTTATAAGTTTAATAGAAAATAATAATGTTTATATGGTGGGAGATATAAAACAGTCAATATATCGTTTTAGAAATGCTAATCCTTTAATATTTAAAAACAAATATGATTTATATAGTAATAATATATCCGGGATGAAAATAGATTTACTTAAAAATTTTAGATCAAGGAGTGAAGTATTAGATAATATTAATTTACTTTTTGATTATGTAATGGATGACTTTTTAGGGGGAGCAGATTATATAAAATCTCACCGAATGGTATTTGGTAATACTTCATACATTGAAGAAGGAAAAACAGAAGCTAATTATAATCTTGAAATATATAATTATAATGAAGATTCTTCTTATACAAAAGAAGAAATTGAAGCATTTATCATAGCTAATGATATAAAAAATAAAATAGAAAATAATTACCAAGTATTTGATAAAGATAACAAAATACTAAAAAATATAACTTATAGTGATATATGTATTATTATGGATCGTGGAAACGCTTTTGAAACTTATAAAAAAATATTTGAAAGTATGGGTATTCCTTTATCAATTTATGCCGATTTTAAACTTAATAATGAATATGATATTATTACTTTAGAAAATATAATAAGATTTATAATTAAAATAAAAAATAAAGAATATGATAAAGAATTTATATATTTATATACAAGCATTGAAAGAAGTTTTGTTTATAACAAGATAGATAAAGAAATATTTAAAAATATTAAAAATAATAATATATATAAAACGGATTTATATGAAAAAGCAAGTTTAATTTCTAAAACTATTGATATTAGTTCTCCTAGTAAGATATTAAATAACATTATAAAAGAATTTAAAATATATGAAAGAATACTTACATTAACTGATGTTAATAAAATCTTAATAAGAATAGATAATTTAATTGATCTTGCTAGTACTTTAGAAAATATAGGATATAATGTTTATGATTTCAGTGATTATTTAAAAGATTCGAGAAATAAAAAAATAGAGATAAAATATAATGAAGGAAAAGCAACTTCTAATAGTGTTAAAATAATGAATATTCATAAAAGTAAAGGTCTTGAGTTTAATATTTGTTATTTTTCAGGTCTTTATAAAGAATTTAATAAAAGTGATATTAAAGATAAATTTTTATTTTCAAATTATGGGATAACAACACCTTATTATATAAATGAAGAAAAAGAAACTTTTGTTAAGTTTTTAATTAAAGAAAAATATGCAGAAGAAGAAATAAGTGAAAAAATAAGATTATTTTATGTTGCTTTAACTAGATGTAAAGAAAAAATGATTATGGTATGTCCTTTTAAAGAAAAAGAAAATGTACTTATTAATAAAGTAATTGATAATGATATTAGATTAAAATATAAATCATTTAAAGATATTTTAGAAAGTATTAAATATAATTTAAACTCATATATTAAGTTTATTGATTTAGAGGATATATATATTAGTAAAGATTATAAATTAAATAAACAAAAAACATATGATAAATTTATAAATAAAACTAATGATAAAATAATAGTTAAAGAAAATAATATTTTAAATAGTGTTGAAGAAAGAAAACATGCTTCAAAAACAATTAATAAATTAATAACTAAAGAAGAATTAAATAATATGAAATATGGTACTAAAATGCATTATCTTTTAGAAACAAGTTCATTTAATAATAGTAAAGAAGAAATTGTTAATAATTTATTAAATAGTTTAGATATAAAAGATGCTAAAGTATATAAAGAACATGAATTTATTTATGAAAAAGATAATATTATATATCATGGAATATGTGATTTAATGTTAGAATATGAAGACCATATAAAAATTATTGATTATAAACTTAAAAATATTAATGATGAAGAATATTTAAAACAACTTAATGTTTATAAAGAGTATATTTTAAGTAAGAAAAATATACCTGTGAAAACATATTTATATTCAATAATAGAAGAAAAACTATATGAAATAAATATATAGTTTTTTTCTTTTTGTTAATAATAAACATGAGGTGTTATTATGAATATAAGTCATATTTATTATGAAAAAGATATATTAAATTATGATTTAGGTAAATATTTACTAGAAAAATATAAGAATGTTCCTAAAACAGTTATTGAAAATCATAATAATATAAAAGAATTAAGAGAAAAAGAAAATAAAGATTTCCCTATTTTAAAAACATATTTAATCATAGGAATAAGAAAAACACAAAATTTTGTTTTAAATTATAAAGTTTCAAATTATCTTGTCCCATATACATCAAGTGGATGTGGAGCAATGTGCTTATATTGTTATTTAGTATGTAATTTTAATAAATGTTCTTATTTAAGAGTTTTTGTTAACAAAGAAGAATTATTAACAAAAATAATAAAACATAGTATCAAAAGTAAAGAGGAAATGGTTTATGAAATAGGGAGTAATAGTGATTTGGTATATGAAAATATGATTACTAATAATTTAAAATGGACTATTGAAGAGTTTGGAAAAATAAATAAAGGTTATCTTACTTTTCCAACAAAGTTTCATCAAATTGATGATATTATTGGAATAAAACATAATAAAAGAACTATAATTAGAGTAAGTGTTAATCCAGAAGAAATAATAAATAGTATTGAATTAAAAACATCATCTTTAGATAAAAGAATTGAAGCAATTAATAAGTTATGTGATGATAATTATAAAGTTGGTATTTTAATCGCACCAGTTATTATGGTAAATAATTATAAAAAACTATATAAAGAACTTATTATAACTTTAAAAAATAAATTAAGTGAAAAAGTAAAAAAAGAAGTTTTTTTTGAAGTAATATTTATGACATATAGTTATGTTAATAATGTTATTAATAAAGAGGCGTTTCCTAATTTAATTAATTTGTATGATAAAAATATTCAAACAGGAAGAGGAAAAGGAAAATATGTATATAAACCATCTTTAAAAGAAGAAGGAAAAACGTATATAGAAGAACTTCTAAATGTCTACTTTCCAAATAATATAATAAAATATATATGCTAAATTAAGTAAAAATGATATAATAAAGATTATATAGGAGAAAAAAGATGAAAGATAATAAAAGAAAAACATTTATATATAATTTTTTTGTGTTTTTAGGACTTATATTAATAATGTATTTTATTATATTTAGAAAAGTAAATATAAAAGATATATTAGAATCATTAAAAGATGTTAATTTAGTGTTTATAGTTTTAACATTTATAGCTACATTTTTATATATTTCTTTAGAAACAGTAAATGTTGGAAGAATATTAAATAGTTTTGGTTATAATAAAAAACCTTTAACATATTTGAAATATACAATGATAGGATACTTTTTTAGTGCAATTACACCAAGTTCAAGTGGAGGACAACCAATGCAAGTATACTATATGACAAAAGATGATGTTGATATTTCTCATTCTACATTTGCCTTATTAGTACAACTTTCTGCTTATCAATTTAGTGTTGTTTTAATTGCTCTTGTTTCTTTAATATTTAGTTTTAGTTATGTAAAGGGATTAAATGCAATAATAGTATTTTTATTTATAATAGGATTTATTATTAATTTTATGTTATTTTTAATATATACACTTTTAATTTTTAAAAATAGTTTTATTAAAAAAATATCTAATTTTTGTATAAAATTATTAAAAAAGATTAATATAAAAAATATTGATAAAATAGAAACAAAGATAAATGAAAAAATAGATATATTTCATGAAAGTAGTAATTATATTAAAAAGAATAAAAAAATTATAATAAATACAGTTATTACATGTATATTACAAGTTCTAATTAATTATATTGGTCCTTATTTAATATATAAATCATTTGGATTTAGTGAAAATAGTTTATGGTTATTTATTTCAATGCAAGCAATACTATTTATTTGTGTATCATTTGTTCCTATCCCAGGTTCAGTTGGAGCAAGTGAAGCAGGATTTTTAGGAATATATCAGTTTTTATTTCCTGAAAGCTATTTGAATTCAGCTATGCTTCTTAGTAGAGGGGTAAGTTTTTATCTATTTGTTTTAATAACAGGTATAGTAGTTATAATAAATAATTATAAAATAATGAAAAATAAAAATAGAAGTTAATCTTCTATTTTTCATATTGTTCCATAATTACAGGAACTATTTGTAATTTTCTTGAAACAATTTTCTTTAAAAATGTTCCTTGTTCTAATTTTTTTAGATTAAATGCATTTGATAATACATCTTTAGAATCTGTATTAAAGAAAATATAACTTCCATCATTTAAAATATCATTTACAAAGAATGTAAGACTTGCATATTCATTGTTTTTAGCAATAGATGTTAGTAATGTTTCATATTCTTCTTTATCTTTTAAGAATATTGATGGATCAGTTGTAGATATTTGTCCGATTCCAATTTTTTTATTACCAATTGGGTATATTTTAAAATCTTGATATAATAATTCTTCTTTAGTTTTACCTTTAATACTAGCTCCTGCTTTTAATAAGTCAATTCCATATTTATTATAGTTTATTTTAGCAAGTTTAGATAATTCCATTAAAGCTTTTTTATCAAGTTCAGTAGTTGTAGGACTTTTTAAAATAAGAGTGTCTGAAATAATACCTGAAGCCATAATTCCCGCGATTTGTTTTGGTATTTTAATATTATTTTCTTTATACATTTGATAAATTATTGTATTTGAACTTCCAACAGGCATATTTCTAAAATTAATCGGAGAATTTGTACCAATTGAGCCAATATTATGATGATCTACAATTTCTAAAATATTTGCTTCTTCAATACCTTCGATACTTTGTGTATATGAATTATGGTCTACTAAAATAACTTTTTTCTTTTTCTTTTCAAAAGTATCTGCTAAAGTAACTGTACCTAAACATTTATTATTTTTATTAACAACAGGATAATAACTAAATTTAGTTCTATTAGCCATATCAATAAAATCAGTAACATTATCAAGCTCATTAACACATAAAATATTTTTATTAATTTCAGTACTGTTAATTTTATTAGCAAGTTCAATCATCCTGGCAGTTTGGATTGCAGAAAGTTTAGTTTTTATAATATTTATTTTATTTTGCTTAGCTATTTTTAAATGCTCTTTTTTAATATCAACACCACCACTTATAATAAGAAGTTTAATACTACTGTTAACAGCATATTCAATAATACTGTGACGGTCACCAACGATTAAAATACTACTGTTATCAAGATTAACATTGTCAATAAAAGTTGTACTTTTGTAAGAAGCAACAATGACATTTCCAACAATATCATTATCATATAAAGCTTTTTTTTCTCCTTCAATAGTATTTAAAATATTATCATAAGTTGTATTAAGTGAGGTATTAGTATAATTAATTAAATATTTAGCTATATCTTTCATACCTAATACTCCAATGAAATTATTAGAATCTCCTACAACAGGTATTTTACTTGATTTTTTACTAACCATAAGATTATATGCTTCAAGTAATGATTTATTTTCATTAATAAAGAAGTTTTTACTATAATTTAAATCTTTAATTTTTAATTTAACATCATTTAAAAACATTGGTTCTTCTAAATTAAAATAATCAAGTGCATATTTAGTTTCACTATTAATGTTACTTAATATAACAGGAATAGCATTATATCCAAGTTGTTTTTTTAAATAAGCTAAAGAAATTGCGCCTCCAACACTATCAGTGTCGGGTTTTCTATGTCCGAAAACATAAATTTTTTCCATTTATATCACATCCTTAATTCTTTAAAATTATATCATATAAATATCTAAATAAAAAGCATTTTAAAAAAATAATAACTAATTATATAAAATATTAATATCTACATTACCATCAATACCATTTACAACACCTGAACTTGTAAGTTGCCACATATCATATTTATTTGAATAATCTGTTTTTGTTGTATAATGAGCTAACCATATTTTATAATTTGCTGTATCCCAAATATGATTAAGATATGTTGCACTTCCATAAAGCATTGTTTCATATCCTTTTTCATTTAATGTATCAAAGAAAACTTTAGCCATATTATTTAAATCAATAAAACTAAGATTATAATTATTAAATTCTTCCCAATCTTCCCAGTCAAACGCAATAGGTAAATCAAGTTTTTCATTATTTAAAGTTTTAATAATCCAGTTAGCTTGGTCTTTAGCCTGTTTTTCGTTTTCAGCATAACTATAAAAATAAATTCCAACTTTAAGACCTGCTTTTTTAGCATTTTTAATATTTTGAAGAAATTTATTATCTAAAACATTTTCCTTTTTATTATTATGACCGAATCCAATTCTTATCATTACAAAACTAACCCCATCTTCTTTTACTTTATTAAAATCAATATCTCCTTGCCAAGTTGAAACATCAATTCCTATTTCATTTTTATTGGTTTTATAATTCTTAATAATATCTTTTAAATATTTTGGCTTTGGATTATAACTTGATGAATTAGTTTTATCTTTTACAATTAAAGTAAAATCTTTTTCTGTTTTATTTTTACTTGTATCAATAGCACTAAACTTTAATTTATAACTACCTATTTTATTAGTATTATAATCTCCTAGTATTTCACATTTAATATTTCTATCGTAATTATCGCCACATAAAGGACTTGAAGAAATATTAAATTTCTTTCCTTTTTCTATCTCATATGTAGAATTACTTAAAATAACGGGAGGTGTTGTATCTATAATATTAACTTTAAAAGAATACTTTTCTTTTTTATTATTGTTTGTTTCATAATTAAAAGCTATTTTTTTGTTTCCAAGTTTAGAAGTATCAATTAAATAATTTTTAGTAATAAAACTTCCGTTTTTAATATTTACTAAATCATATAAATAAACACTTTCTCCAACTTCAATATTTAAATTCTTATTTAAATTAATTATTGTTGTATTTTTATTATTACATCCACATAATAGGATAACTAAAATAAGTATAATTATTTTTTTCATATGCTCTCCTTATTTATTACATATATATTTTATCACATAAGTTGTAAATATAGACATTTTTTAATTAAAATGTTATAATATGGTCTGTTAAGGAAGTGGAACATATGAATAAGGTTGTCTTAATAACGGGAGGATCTTCAGGAATAGGAAAAGAAACTGTTTATAAATTTGCTAAAAATGGATACGATGTTATATTTACATATAATAAAAGTAAAGAAACGTCAAAAACAATAGAAAAAGATATTAAATCTTCTTATAATGTTAATATTTATTCCATAAAGTGTGATATAAGTATGGAAAACGATGTAAAATCTTTAGCAAATTTTGTCAAAGATAAGACAAATAAAATAGATGTTCTTGTTAATAATGCAGGAATAGCAATTGATAATTTATTTGAAGAAAAAACAGTCGAAGAATTTAAAAAAGTTATTGATACTAATTTAATTGGAACTTTTAGTGTTATTAAATATCTTGGAAATCTTATAAATGATGGAGGTAGTATTATAAATATATCTTCAACTAATGCGATTGACTCTTATTATATAGAAAGTATAGATTATGATGCATCAAAAATAGGGATTATCTCTCTTACACATAATTTAGCTAAATATTATGCTCCTAAAATAAGAGTTAATTGTATTTGTCCTGGTTGGGTAGATACTTTGATGAATAAAGATTTAAGTAAAGAACAAAAAGATAGTGAAAATAAAAAAATATTACTTAATAGATTTGCTAAACCTAGTGAAATAGCAAATGTTATATATTTTATTGCAAGTGATGAAGGAAGTTATATAAATGACGCAATAATTAAAGTAGATGGAGGAAGAAACAATGATTAATATAGATGAAAATTTATTAGAAATTAGTAAAAAATGTGAAGAAGAAATAAAAACAGAATTAAAAAAAATAGATGATATATGTATGTTTAATAGTATGAAAGTATTAAATGCTTTTCATGAAGAAAATATTAGTGAAATACATTTTAATACTTCAACTGGATATGGATATAATGATATAGGTAGAGATAAAATTGAAGATGTTTATAAAAGAATTTTTAAATGTGAAGATGCTTTAGTAAGAACACAGTTTATCTCAGGAAGTCATGCTTTAACTGTATGTTTATTTGGCCTTTTAAGACCAAATGATACCCTTTTAAGCATAACAGGAAAACCATATGATACACTTGATGAAGTAATTGGTATAACTCCTAATGATAGTTCATTAAAATCATTTGGAGTAAAGTATGAACAAATAGATTTAGTTGATAATAATTTTGACTTTAAAAAAATAGAAGAAAGATTGAATAAAGATTTTGTTAAAGTAATTGAAATACAAAGATCAAAAGGTTATTCTACAAGAAAAAGTATTTCAATAGAAAGCGTAGAAGAAGTAATTAAATTAATAAAAAAAGTTAGTCCTAAAACAATTGTTATGATAGATAATTGTTATTGTGAATTTGTTAGTTATAAAGAACCAACTGAAGTAGGAGCAGATGTTGCTGTAGGTTCTTTAATTAAAAATTTAGGTGGAGGAATAACACCAAATGGAGCTTATATTGTAGGTAAAAAAGATTTAATAAATCTTGTAGCAGAACGTCTTACTGTTCCAGGACAAGGAAAAGAAGTAGGACCATCTTTAGGATTTAATAAACAAATACTTCAAGGACTTTTTTTAGCCCCAACAGTTGTAGCTAATAGTTTAAAAACAGCAATATTTACAAGTAAAATAATGGAAACTTTAGGATATGATGTTGAACCAAAATATAATGAAGAAAGAGTAGATATCGTTCAAAACATAATATTTAATAATAAAGATGATTTAATTAATTATTGTAAAGGAATTCAAAAAAGTTCTGCGATAGATTCTAGTTCAATCCCTGTTCCAACACCTACACCAGGTTATGATGATGAAGTAATCATGGCAAGTGGAAGTTTTACGCAAGGCTCATCAATTGAATTTTCATGTGATGGTCCAATTAGACCACCTTATATTGCATATCAACAAGGTAGTTTAACTTATGAATATGGTAAACTAGGTGTTCTAACAGCAATAAAAGAATTAAATAAATAATAAAAAGATATTTAGATATAATATATTTAGATATTTTTTTTTAAATTTTTAATAAATTTTGGCACTTACTATTTACAAGTGCTAATTATTGTAGTATAATATAATTCGAAAGGAAAGTGATATATATGAATATTTTTAATAATGAAGAAGAAAACGAAAATGTTTTAGAAAAATATGGAAGAAACATTACTGAACTTGCTAAGGCAAGAAAAATAGATCCTGTTATAGGAAGAGATGAAGAAGTTAGAAGTATTACGCGTATATTATCAAGAAAAACAAAAAATAACCCTGTTTTAATTGGAGAACCAGGTGTTGGTAAGACTGCTATTGTTGAAGGGCTAGCTAATAGAATAGTCAAAAATGATGTTCCAGAAAGTTTAAAAAATAAAACAATTTGGGAGCTTGATATGGCTAGTTTAGTAGCAGGTGCTAAATATCGTGGTGAATTTGAAGATAGATTAAAAAAAGTATTAAATGAAGTTAAAAAAAGTGAAGGTAACATAATTATGTTTATTGATGAAATACATATGATTGTAGGTACTGGAGCAGTTGAAGGAGCAATGGATACAGGTAACATTTTAAAACCAATGTTAGCACGTGGTGAAATTCATGTAATCGGAGCAACCACTTTAAATGAATATAGAAACTATATTGAAAAAGATGGAGCTCTTGAAAGAAGATTTCAAAAAATAATTGTCCATGAACCAACTGTTGAAGATACAATTACAATTCTTCGTGGATTAAAACAAACTTTTGAAGTTCATCATGGAGTTACAATTGAAGATAAAGCGTTAGTAAGCGCCGCAACTTTATCAAATAGATATATAACAGATAGATATTTACCAGATAAAGCAATAGATCTTGTTGATGAAGCATGTGCTACCATTAGAGTCCAAATGGACTCTGTACCAACTTCTTTAGATGAAGTAAGAAGAAATATAATGCGTCTTGAAATAGAAAATGAAGCTATAAAAAAAGAAAAAGATGAACTTTCACTTGCTAGAAAAGATGAAATATTAAAAGAATTAAATATTTTAAAAGAACAAGAAAAAGAATTAACTTTATCTTGGGAAAAAGAAAAAGAATTAAATGATAAAATAAAAACAAAAAATGAAGAATTACAAAAAGCAATATACGAACTTGAAAAATCTGAGAATAATTATGATTTAGAAACAGCAGCAAGATTAAGACATGGTGTAATTCCAAGTTTAGAAAAAGAACTAAAAGAACTTAATAATGCTAATGAAACTAGATTATTAAGTAACGTTGTTAATAGTGAAAGTATAGCAAGTGTTATTTCTCGTTGGACTTCTATTCCAATAGCAAAACTTGTAAGTAGTGAGAAAGATAAATTATTAAGTCTTGAAGATAATTTAAGAAAACAAGTTATGGGACAAGATAATGCTCTTCATTTAGTAAGTAATGCTATTATAAGAAGTAGAAGTGGAATTAAAGATCCAAATAGACCAATTGGTTCATTTATCTTTCTTGGTCCAACTGGAGTTGGTAAAACAGAAGTTGCTAAGGCATTAGCAGAAGAACTTTTTGATGATGAAAAACATATGATAAGAATTGATATGAGTGAATATATGGAAAAGTTTAGCGTATCAAGATTAATTGGTTCTCCTCCAGGATATGTTGGATATGAAGAAGGTGGAGAATTAACAGAAAAAGTAAGAAGAAATCCTTACAGTATAATTCTTTTTGATGAAATAGAAAAAGCACATCCAGAAGTACTTAACTTACTTCTTCAAATCTTAGATGATGGAAGATGTACTGATTCACAAGGTAGAACAGTAGATTTTAAAAATACAATTATCATAATGACATCAAATGTTGGAAGTGAATATATTTTAGAAGGTAAAGAAGATAAAGTATTAGATGAACTTCATAACTATTTTAAACCTGAATTTATTAACAGAATTGATGAAGTAATTGTATTTAACAAATTAACTAAAGATGTTTTAAAAGATATTTTAAATAAAATAATTAAAGAAGAAGAATTAAGATTAAAAGATTTAAATATTAAAATTAATCTTGATGATAAAGCTATTAACTATTTTGTTGATAATGGTTATGATGAATTTTATGGTGCAAGACCTTTAAAAAGACTTGTAGCTAAAACACTTGAAACATTCTTAGCTAAAAAAATTATTAATAATGAAATTAAATATGGTGATGTTATTAACATTACATATGATAATGAAATAAAAATTAAGTAGACAAATTTTGTCTACTTTTTGTATAATTTAATAAGGGAGGTATTAATATGATAGAAAACAAACATTTAGGGGCTTATGGAATAGTCATTAAAGATGAAATAAATGATGATTCCCTCGGAGCAGAGTTTTTTGATATAAATAGTTTATCTAAAAATAATTTATCTTTAATAGCAATATTAGAATTAGAAAAATTAGGATATAAATTAAAATGAATATCCAAGAAGAATTATTTAAATTACAAGATTTAAATTATAAAAACTTTACATCAAAACTAATACCTAATATTAATAAAGATGTTATAATCGGAGTAAAAATACCATTAATAAGAACTTTAGCTAAAAAAATAAACTTTGAAGATACAATTAAATTTATAAATGATTTACCACATAAATATCATGAAGAAAATATCCTCCATACTTGTTTAATGAATATTTATATAAAAGATTTAGATACATATTTAGAATATTTAGATAAGTTTTTACCATATATAGATAATTGGGAAGTATGTGACGTTTTAAATCCTAAAATATTTAAAAAAGATTATAATAAAGTTCATAAATATTTACTTAATATATTAAAAGATAAAAGAACTTATTATAAAAGATTTGCTATTGTTAGCTTATTACAATTTTATTTAGGAAATAACTTATATAAAAAAGATTTAATAACTTTAAGTAAAATTAAAAGTAATGATTACTATGTTAATATGGCTATTAGTTGGTATTATAGTGTTGCTTTAATAAAAAACTATGAAGAAGTTATACCTTTATTTGAAAATAAAATATTAGATAAATGGATACATAATAAATCAATTCAAAAAGCTATTGAAAGTTATAGAATTAGTGATGAAATAAAATCTTATTTAAGAAGTCTTAAAATTAAATAAAAGTTACATTTTTAATTAAATTGAATAGGTAAAAAAACCTGTTCTTTTTTATTTGAAAATGTAGCACCTGTTAAAAAAACAATGAAAAAATATTGACTAGGGGGGGGTAAGTTATATAATAACCTTATAAAGTAAAAAAGTAAGGTTGTTGATAATAAATGAAGATTATTAGATTTTTAAAAACAGATGTAAAAATAATAAATAGTTATTTTTTAATAGCAGTAATATTAATTATATTAATAAGTGTAGGATACTTTAGTTATGCTTTATTTAGTTTTACAAAAACAAGTAATAATATAATAGAATTAACAGTAGGAGAATTAAAGAAAAGTGGTGCAGATACTTTAATTAAATTAACAAATAATGTTAATGATAGTGGGTTATATACGATAACACATAGTGCTGATAGTACCCTTCAAATAGGAGCAACTGAAAGTATAACAGAATATAGATATCGTGGAGTAAGTCCAAAAAACTATGTAACATTTAACAATGAAGTATGGAGAATAATAGGAGTTTTTCCAACTGATGATGGAACAGGTAAGATAGAAAATAGAATAAAATTAATAAGAGATCAAAGTATTGGGATTAAATATTGGGATACAAGTGGGTCAAATAATTGGGCTAGACCAGCAACACTAAATACAGAATTAAATGGAACATATTTAAATAATTTGGCAACTATAGCACAAAATATGATAGGAAATGCTAAATATTATTTGGGAGGATATAATGGCAGTAATGTAACAGCAGATACAATATATCAATATGAACGAAAAATAAGTGGAAGTGGAACATATTATTATGGAACAAATCCAAATAGTTGGGTTGGGAAAGCTGCTTTAATGTATTTAAGTGATTATGGTTATGCAGCGAGCGAAGAATGTACAAAAACATTATCTAATTATAACGATTTAACATGCAAATCAAATAATTGGTTATTTGATAAAAATTATCAGTGGGTATTGTTTCAGAATCCCTATCGTAGATACACTGTATATCGTGTTGTTCCGGATGGAAATTATGGTAATCTAAATGTATACGAAAACTTATACAATGTTAGACCAACACTATATTTAACTTCATCAGTTAAAATAACAGGTGGAGATGGAACAAGCACTAATCCATATACACTTGGATTATGAAAATAAGATTTAATTATTTACATAATCTTCTTTTTTTTATATAATAGTCTTATAAAGAATAGGGGAATGATTTATGAAAACATTAACAAAAGAAGAACTTATAAAAATAAATAAATATTTTAATGCATGTAATTATTTAAGTGTGGCACAACTTTATTTACTTGATAATGTTTTACTTAAAAGACCACTTAGTATTAATGATATAAAACCTAAAGTAGTAGGTCATTTTGGAACAGTACCAGGACAAAATTTTATATATGTTCATTTAAATAGGATAATAAAAAAATATAATTTAAATATGATATATATTTCAGGACCAGGGCATGGGGGTAATGCTTTAACTTCAAATACTTATCTTGAAGGTAGTTATTCTAAAATATATCCTGAAATAACTGAAGATTATGAAGGATTAAAGAAATTTTGTAAACAATTTTCTTTTCCTGGGGGAGTGTCAAGTCATGTATCTCCTGAAACACCTGGATCAATTCATGAAGGTGGGGAACTTGGTTATAGTTTAAGTCATGCCTTTGGAGCAGTACTTGATAATCCAACTTTAATTGCAGCTTGTGTCGTTGGTGATGGGGAAGCTGAAACAGGACCACTTGCTTGTTCTTGGAATGCAATTAAGCTTATAAATCCTAAAAAAGATGGTATTGTTTTGCCAATAGTTCATTTAAATTCTTATAAAATAGCTAATCCTACGATTATGGGAAGAATGACTAATGATGAGATTACTTCATATTTTAAAGGACTTGGTTATAAAACATATTTTGTATGCGGAAAAGAACCATTACGTATGCATGAAGAAATGGCTAAAACTTTAGAGTTGGTTTTAAAAGATATAAGAAAAATAAAAAATGGTAACAGTAGTTTATATCCTGTTGTTATTTTAAAAACACCAAAAGGATGGACTGGTCCTAAAAAGGTTAATGATTTACCTGTAGAAAATAGTTTTAGATCACATCAAGTACCATTAATTGTGGATAAAGATCATTTAGAAAATATAAAAGAACTTGAAAAATGGTTAAAAAGTTATCATCCTGAAGAATTATTTAACGAAGATGGAAGTATAAAAGAAGATTTAAAAAGTTTAAGCCCAGATGAAAAACATTTAATGGGACTTAATCCTAATACTAATGGGGGATTATTATTAAAAGAATTAAAAGTTCCAAGTTATAAAAAATATGCTTTAAAAATTAAAACTCCAGGAGAAGTATATGCAAGTGATATGCTTGAACTTGGTAAGTTTATAAAAGATATCGTAAAGTTAAATCCTGATAACTTTAGAATATTTGGTCCTGATGAAGCGTTATCTAATAGATTAAATCATGTGTTTGAAGTAACTAACAGAAGTTTTGATGGAAGAATACTTAAAACAGATGAATATTTAAGTCCAGATGGAAGAATAATTGATTCAATTTTATCAGAACATTTATGTGAAGGACTTCTTGAAGGATATATTTTAACAGGAAGACATGGATTTATTCATAGCTACGAAGCTTTCATAAGAATAATTGATTCAATGGCTAGTCAACATGCCAAATGGTTAAAAGTAAGTAATAGTCTTTCTTGGAGAAAAGAAATATCTAGTTTAAATTATATTTTAACAAGTCATGTATGGCAACAAGATCATAATGGTTATACTCATCAAGATCCAGGATTTTTAAATCATTTAGCTACAAAGAAAGCTGATACAGTTAGAATGTATCTACCAATTGATACAAATACTTTGTTATCTTGTTTTAATCACTGTATAAAATCAAAAAATTATATAAATGTAATTATTGCATCAAAACATTTAAGACCACAATATTTAAGTTATGAAGAAGCTAACCTTTTATGTGAAAAAGGAATAAAAGAATTAGATTTTATTTCATGTAAAACAAAAGATCCTGATATAGTTATGGCTTGTTGTGGTGACACCCCAACACTAGAAGTAATATGTGCTACTAAAATAATGAGGAAATATTTAAAAAATATAAAAATAAGGGTAGTAAACGTTATTGATTTAATGAAATTACAAACTTCTAAAATGCATCCTCATGGTTTAACAAATAAAGAATATGATTCAATATTTACAAAAGATAAGCCAATTATTTTTGCTTTCCATGGTTATCCTAATTTAATACATGAATTAACTTATAAAAGAACAAATAAAAATCTTCATGTAAAAGGTTATATTGAAGAAGGTACAATAACAACTCCATTTGATATGAGAGTTCAAAATAAGATAGATAGATATAATCTTATCTTAGATGCTTTAAAATATCTTGATGAAACAAGTGATACTAAAAAACTTAAATTATATTGTAAAAATATTTTAAAAAAACATGAAAAATACATAAAAGAATATGGCAAAGATATTGAAGAAGTAGAAAACTTTAAAATATAAAAACACAGAATTAATCAATCTGTGTTTTTTCATGTTTAATTTCTTCCCAAGCTAAATCTTTTTTAACCAATGCTTTTATAAAACAATAAATATATGTTGATAAAAATATAGGATTATATAAACAAGATAATATTTTATATTTTAAGCTCATATTAAGTTTATTATTTTCTTTTAATATTACATAAAAAGTTAATCCTGCAAGAAGTAAATATGCTATTAATAAAATATTAATACAATTTTTAAATGTTGTAAAAAATAAGTTATTACTTTTTATTAAGTAATGAATTGATAAACTAAAATTAGTAATAAATAATATAGCAATACCAACTATTACAAATAAATATGGAATAATTCCCATAAGTTTTGAATAATCATCTTTTATATCTTTTAATCTTATTTTTCTTGCTTCCAAAAAACCTTTAACCCATCTAGTTCTTTGTTTAATAGAGTCTTTCATTTTTATAGGTTGTTCATCATAAAATATAGCATTTTTATTATAATAACTTGATATATTATTAGCTTCAGCATATAAAGTTAATTCATAATCTTCAGTTAAAGAATGAAAAGGATAACCATTTAATTTTTCTACTAATTCTCCACTTATATAAAAACCAGTTCCTGAGATTATCATTGATTTATGCATATGATTATTATATTCATTAAATAAAGTATTCATAAAAGAAAAAGTAAGACCAGAACAAGAACTTATTATATTAGAAGAATTTTTTATATTTCTATAACTTGTTGCAATATCATATCCTTTTTTATAAGTTTTAAGCATTTCATTTATAAAATTTTTACCTAATATATTATCAGCATCCATAATAAAATATAAATCATAATGCTTTTTCTTTAATATATTTTTTAAACATTCATCTAAAGCATAACCTTTTCTTCTTCTATTTTCTATATTTTTTCTTACATATATATTTCCACCATATTCTTTTACTATTTTAACAGTTTCATCTTTTTTATCTTCCACGATTACATATACATTATTCATATTAGGATTTTGTAATTTAATACTATCTAATAAGTTTTTTATTACTTTTGATTCATTTCTAGCAGGTATAATTATAGCATATTCATCTATTGTTCTTTTTTTTAAATTTTGTTTTCTTGTATATTCAAATATAAAAGATAATAAAAATAATGTAATTCCAATTGAAATAAGAACAATACTTATTACATATATTGCATGCATACTTAATTTTCACTTCCTTATTTAAAAATCATATTGTTGTATGTTTTCTTTAATCTTTCATCATCATAATATTTATCTAAAAACTTTCCATAGTGAGTAAATGGTTTAACATCATTTCTTCTAAAGTTTTGTCTAATAACGGCAGAAAATGATATAAACATATTTAAACACATTAATATAACTATAAATGGCATAACTTTATTTCCGATATCTTTTGGTATTTTTTCAATTGAATTTGATAAAAATGGATAAATAATATAAACAAATATAATTCCAAGAAGCCCCCAAAACATCATAAAGATAATTGTTGTTCTTCCGTTTATGTTTAATAATTTTTGTGAGTAGTCCCATGATACGGAATTAGTAAATGTTTCTTGTAAAAAACTTATTAAATATTCTACTATTCCTCCTATTAAAGATGTGTATAAAAAAGTTTTAAAAACAGGTTTTTCTGTTTTAGCAAATAAAGCCATAATAACAGCACCAAAACCATATACAGGACTAAACGGTCCATATAAAAGACCTCTTCTTGTTTCAATATGAAAACTACCGTTTATTAAAAATCTAAAAATATTTAAAATAAGTTCTTCATATATAACACCAAAAATACAACCAATTATAAAGATTAAAAATAATTTATAAAAACAAAAACCCTCCGCGAATTTTTCTTCCTTTTTAATTTCATTAGACATACAACTACTCCTTAAGTATGTATTTAGTATAACACAAGATAAATAAAAAAAGAAATAATTTTACTTATTTCTTTGAAAAAATATTACATATAATTATCTTTTCTTACTTCCATAAAACTTTGTGGATGCTTACATACAGGACAAATATCTAGTGCTTCATTACCAAAATAAACATGACCACAATTTCTACAAATCCACATTTTTTCACCATCTTTTTTAAATACACGATCATCTTCAATATTTTTTAGTAATCTTAAATATCTTTCTTCATGTTCTTTTTCAATTTTACCTACGGCATCAAAAAGATAAGCAAGTTCATCAAATCCTTCTTCTTTAGCAGTTTTAGCAAACTCTTCATACATTGTTGTCCATTCATAATTTTCACCACTTGCAGCATCTTTTAAATTAGTTTTAGTGTCAGGAATAATTCCTTCATGTAAATACTTAAACCATAATTTAGCATGTTCTTTTTCATTTTTAGCAGTTTCTTCAAAGATTTCAGCGATTTGTTCGTAGCCATCTTTTCTAGCTTGTGATGCATAATAATCATATTTATTTCTAGCTTGACTTTCTCCTTTAAAAGCCTCCATTAAGTTTTTTTCAGTTTTTGTTCCTTTTAATTCCATATTTACCTCCTAGTAATATTATAAAAAGTTATTAACTTTTTTGTCAATAACTTATTTTCTATATTTTAATTCACCCATACGAGAAGTAGGAACAAATCCATCTTCTGCATCGATTACATCAAGAATTCTATTAACAATAGTAGCACAAGTAAGTTTTACTGTGTCAGGTTTTGTTATAACCATATTTGTAGTAGGTTCTCCATACACAGTCCAAATATTTTGGTCAACATCAGTTTTAGAATATACTTTGCCAATACATTCAATTTCAAGAGTTATTCCTTCTTTAGTAATAGTAGATACAACGGCACTCATACCAGTTGCATATCCTTTTTTAATAGTCATATTAAGTGTTTTTGAAACTAAATTCTTTTTATATGTAATAGGAACACACTTTTGATTTTGACTAACAACAGTTAAACCTAATTTATCACATAACCATCCAGTAGTATTCCACATATAAGAAGGTAAGAATTCTCCTTTTTTGATTAGTTTTTTTCTAGCTTCTTCATCAATATTATCACTACTTGCAACATCTTTTTCAAACTCTTTTAAAGTAAGACCTGCGCCATGTGCTTTAGCAAGTGCTATACCATAATCTTCAACATTATAAGAAGAACTTCCTTTAATTTTAGTTATTTTATCAGTTGCTCCAGCGATAGTATAAATAAGATTTCCCCAAAAAGCATCTTGATAACCACTTCCTGTTATCGTACAATGATTCTTCTTAGCAAGATCATCAATTTTTTTAGTAATTGTAGGACTTGAATTAAATGGATAAAAAGCCTCTTCACATGTTGTAATAGCATTAATTCCAAGTTTAGCACATAACTCTAAACTTTCTTCAACATCTTTCATTAAACTCATAGTTGTAATAATACAAATATCAGGTTTTGTTTTTTTCATCATTTGTTCTGCTTCAAGAGGACTAACAATAGTAACATTTAAGTTTTCTCCTTTTAAAACAGTAGAAACATCTTTACCAATTAAATCTGGATTAACATCAACTGCTCCCACTAAGGTATAACCTTTTTCAATAGCATATTTCATTGTATAAATAGCCATTTTTCCACATCCATATTGAACAAATTTAATATTTTTCTTCTTCATACATAAAACTCCTTTCTTATTATATATATATTATATATTATTTTAAAAAGAAATTATATATTTTAGACAAAGATTTACATTTTTTTAACAAAAAAGAAGTCAGACCCCCTGAAAGGCTGACTTCAATAAAAAGAATAAAAAGGGGTTGGCTAGTGTGATACTAGCAGCCAATTTAACTTATAACATTTATGCCTATAAGTTCAATTGGTGCTTACTATAATAATCGAAAAGACTATGAAAGTCAACTTATTTTTACATATTTTTTAATTTTTTAAAAAATATTGAACTTTTTATACTAAAATGATATTATATATGTATAATATAGATAGAAAAAATGAGGTTTTTATGAAATTAAAAAAAATTACAATTATTATGGGGTTAATTTTACTTTTACCATTAAATATTAAAGCATTAACAGCAGATTTAGACTGTGAATCAAATACAAATTTTCATATAAATAGTGATGTTATATGTAAATTATTTGTAAATCCTGAAGGAAGTTTAATATCTAGCTTTAAAGCTGATATTACATATCCAAATGATATAACACTATTTGGAATTCAATCATCATGGATTAATTCATCAACAAACAACAGAATTGATATGAAAATGCAAACATCTACAGGAAATGAAGGTATTACAAATAAAACAGAAATTGCTACTTTAAAGTTTAAAACTACCACTTCATATGGTGATAAACAAATAAAACTAAGTGGTGGTGATTTAGGACAAACAGTTTCAATAAAAGAAATTCATGTTATTTCAGATAATAATAAATTAAAAAGTTTAAATGTAATTGGAGAAAATATTAAATTTGATAAAAATGTAGAAGAATATGTACTTAAAACCAATAAAGATTCAATAGATATTAAAGCAGAATTAGATGATACTAATGCAAGATATGAGCAAAATCTTGGTCCAAGAAAAGTTTCACTTAATTATGGTGAACAATCAATAAATATTGTTGTCATAGCAGAAAATAATGAAAAAAAAACATATACTTTAAAAGTTACAAGACAAGATAACAGAAGCACAAATGATAATTTATCAAATATAGTTGTTTCTTTTGGAGAATTATCTCCAAAGTTTTCTAAAGATGTTTTAAATTATACACTTGAAGTGCCAAATAATGTTGAATCATTAACTGTAACACCAACTTTAGAAGATAAAAAAGCAGAATTTGTTTCAGGGTATGGTCCAAGAACAATAGATTTGAAACTTGGAGAAAATATTATTTTAATTCAAACTCAAGCAGAAAAAGGGAATATAAAAACATATACAATTAAAGTTAATCGAAATGATAAAGCTGCAAATAACTATTTAAGAAGTATTAGTTTAAGTAAAGGTAGAATAAATTTTGATAAAAATATTTTTGAATATAAAGTAAATGTTGATTATAATACAAAAGAATTTTTAATATCTGCAATAGCAGATGAAAAAACATCAAGTGTGGAAGTGGTAGGAAATAAAGAATTAAAAGTAGGAGAAAACATTTATTTAATTAAGGTTTTAGCAGAGAATAAATCAGAAAGAATATATAAAATTATAGTTAATAGATTAGAAGAAGGAATTGTTTTATCAAATAATAATTATTTAGCTAATCTTTCAATAAAAAACCATTCAATAGCGTTTGTTAAAGATAAGTTAAATTATGACATTACTTTAACAAATGAAGAAACTTTAGATTTAAAATATGATTTAGAAGATGAAAAAGCCTTTGTTAAAATTGAAGGAAATAATAATTTAAAAAATAATAGTGTTGTTAAAATTATTGTAACAGCTGAAGATGGTTCTACTAGAATATATAATTTAAATATAATAAAAAGCAAAGATTTTAACTATTTAATATTAATTATTCCATTAATAGGAGTATTACTTATACTTGGAGTGATTATGACAATAAAAAAAGTAAAATCAAATAAAAAAGAGGTTAATCCTGTTAATGAAGAAGTTGTTAAAGAAAAAAAATTAGTTCTTAATGATAAAAAGGAAGAACCAAAGAAATTTAAAGTAAAATATAAATCACTTGATGATACTTTAATTGTAAAGGATAAGTAAAAAAAAACATAGATACTTAAATTTAAGTGTCTATATTTTTTTCTTGTTTTTTATATTATATTATTGTATAATTTAGTTAAGAATTGATAAGAGGTATTATTATGAGGAAAATATTTAACAGTATTGATATAGGAACTGATGAAGTTAAATTAGTTACTGCTGAACTTTATAATGGTAAGTATAATATTTTATGTTCTACTTCAGTTAAAACAAGTGGAGTAAGACAAGGTTTAATTGTAAATTTAGTGGGAATAACTAATTCTATAAAAAAGTGTGTGAGATTAGCAGAAAATAAATTAGGAACTAAAATAGATAAAGTAATCGCGGTTATTCCATCACAAAATATATCTTTTGATATTGTAACAGGAAAATCTAAAGTAACAACAGAAGATGGAACAGTTGATGGAAAAGCAATTTTTAATTCAATAGGAAATGCAATAAAATCTAAAATAACTAATGAAACAGAAATAGTTACAACAAATCCAATTGAATACAAATTAGATAATAAAACAAAAGTTAAAGATGCATTAGGACTTAAAGCTAAAGAAATAAGTTCAAGAGTAGTTATTAGTAGTGTACCTAAAAAAAATGTTTATTCTGTTGTAAATATTTTAGAAAATTTAGGTATTGAAGTAATAGATATATGTTTTTCATCAATTGGAAATTATTATGCAATTAAAACACCTGAATTAGATAGTAAAGTTGTGGCAATGGTTGATATTGGAGAAGAAAAAACAAATGTTGCTATTTTAAATAAGGGAGTTATGATAAAAGAAAGTATTTTACCTTTTGGAGGTAATGTTTTAGATGATGAAATAGCATTTAACTATAAAACAAAAGATGCAGATAGCAGAAAAATAAAAGAAGAATTTGCTGTTGTTAATAGGAAATATGCTGATGTAGATGAAAACTATAAATGTGTTAATAGAATTAATCAAGAAGTTATTATTAATCAATATAGATTGGCAGAAAATTTAGAAAAAAAAGCTGTTGAAATGTTAAAAAGTATTAAAAATGAAATAAATAACTTAACAAAAAGAGAAATTGGTTATATAATAATTACAGGTGGTATTACTACGATGCAAGGTTTTAATACAATTGTAGAAGAACTTTTTGTAAGAAATGCTACTGTTATGAATTTAGGAATAATAGGAATAAGAAATAATAAATACGCATGTAGCTATGGCGTAATTAAATATTTTGTAGAAAAATTAGATTTAAGAGAAAAAAAATACACTATGTATGGTGATGAAAAAATAGAAGAAATTATGTCTACAAGAAAGAAAATAGGGGCAACTGGTGTGCTTGGCAAAGTATTTGATAAGATTTTTGATTAGGAGATGATGATATGTTTGATTTAGCTATGATGGATCAATTAGCCAAAATAAAAGTAGTTGGCGTTGGTGGAGGCGGAGGTAATGCCATAAACCGTATGATAGATGCAGGAGTTCGTGGAGTTGAGTTTATTGCAATAAATACAGATGGACAAGCTCTTGCAGTTTCAAAAGCAGAAAAGAAAATTCAGTTAGGACCTGGGCTTGGAGCTGGTGCTAAACCTGAATATGCAAGAGAATTTGCAGTAAAAGAAAAAAAAGAAATAGAAGAAGTATTAAAAGGTGCCGACATGGTATTTATAACATGTGGTATGGGTGGAGGAACTGGTACTGGAGCTGCTCCAGTTGTTGCAGAAATAGCTCAAAATTTAGGAGCTTTAACAGTAGCGATAGTTACTCGTCCATTCTCATTTGAAGGAAAAAGAAGAATGGATAATGCCATTGGTGGTATTGAAGAACTTAAAAAACATGTTGATACAATTATCGTTATACCAAATGATAGATTAAGAGAAATCATTGATAAATCAACATCAATGTTAGATGCCTTTAAAGAAGTTGATAATGTATTACTTCGTGGAGTACAATCAATTTCAGATTTAATTGCAGTAGTAGGACTTGTAAACCTTGACTTTGCCGATGTTCGTGCAGTTATGGAAAAATCAGGTAGTGCAATTATAGGAATAGGAATTGGTATGGGAGAAGATAGAGCAATGGACGCTGCTAAACAAGCAGTATCATCTCCACTTCTTGAAACATCAATTCATGGAGCAACAGATGCAATTGTAAATATTACTGGTGGTTCTAATCTTACTTTATTTGAAGCAGAACAAGCAGCAGAAGTTGTAAGAGCAGCATCAAATACTGATATAAATATTATCTTTGGTTCAGTTATTAATGAAAACTTAAATGATGAAGTTATTGTTACAATAATCGCTACAGGTTTTGATAAAAAAGCAAATCAAAAAGTAATGTACGATCAAATGAGTACTACTCGTAGAACTCCAGAAGTAAGTTATGAAGATGATGATGATGATGATAATGGTTCATCTAGTTTTGAACCAACTGAAATAGATATACCAAGATTTTTACAAAATAAAAACTTTTAAGCAACGCAAGTTGCTTTTTTTATGCTTTTAATATATAATTTGTTTGTATGTGTGTCCCCGTAGCTCAGCTGGATAGAGCAATTGCCTCCTAAGCAATAGGTCGGAAGTTCAAATCTTCTCGGGGACGCCATTTTTTATTAAAAAATTAGAAAGAAAAATTGTAAAGATTAAGAAAATCTATTGAATAAGATTATTTTAATATGCTACAATAATTTTGGTGATAGAAATGGAATATAAAATAACAATTCACGATGAAAGTGAAACAATTGAATTAGCAGAAAATTTTGAATCAGAAAAGTTTCCAAATATGGTCATTTGTTTAAATGGGGATTTAGGTAGTGGTAAAACCGTATTTGCCAAAGGTTTTGCTAATGCTTTAGGAATAGAAGAACAGGTTACATCCCCAACTTTTAATATTGTAAAAGAATATTATTCAGGAGAACTTCCTTTTTTTCATATGGATGTTTATCGTATTGATGAAGGTGGATTTGATATTAACTTTAGTGAATACTTTGTTAAAAAAGGTGTTTCAATAATTGAATGGGCTTCTTTAATAAAAGAAGAACTTCCTGATGAAAGATTAGAAATAAATATTAAAATAATAGATGAAGAAAAAAGATTATTTATAATTAAGCCAATTGGAAAAATATATGAAGATTTATGTGAGGCAGTATTATGATAAGTCTTTTTTTAGATACTTCATCTAGCAATTTAAATGTTGGTGTTTTAAAGAATAAAGAATTATTAAAAGAAAAATATATTCATTTTGAAAAAGATTTATCTAAATATGCTTTAAATGAAATAAAAGAATTACTTGATAATTTAAATTTAAAACCTAATGATATAGATAATATTTATTGTGTTAATGGTCCAGGTTCTTTTACAGGACTTAGAATTGGAGTAACAATAGCTAAAACATTTGCTTGGGGTTTAAATAAAGATTTATATAAAGTGTCTAGTTTATTTGCCATGGCCAGTAGTATAACTAATAGTGATTATATAATTCCTTTAATTGACGCTAGAAGAAATTATGTTTTTGCAGCAATATACGATAAGTCTTATAATGTTGTTATGGAAGAAAAATATATTTCTAAAGATAAATTACTTAATGAAGTAAATAAATTAAATGGCACAATAACATATGTTGCAACAACTAATATTGATGGATTTGATGTGAAAATTTATGAACCTGATTTAAATAATTTATTTAAGTATTTAAAAGATGATAAAGTTAATATACATACTTTTGTACCTAATTATTTAAAACAAACTGAAGCAGAGGAAAATTTAAATAAATGATAAAAGAAATAGCTAAAGAAAAAGTAATTAATATATTTAATATAGATGAAATAGATAGTCCTTTTAGAAAATATTTTTGTTATGAGGAAGAAGATATTTTAGGTTATTTTTGTATTGATATAATATATGAAAAGATAGAACTTGTTAACATTTTTGTTAAAAATGAATATAGAAATAGAAAAATAGGAACTTTTATGTTAAAATATTTAATTGATTTTGCAAGAAATAATAATATTTATAATATAACTTTAGAAGTTGATGAAAATAATATTTATGCAATTAAGTTATATGAAAAATGTGGGTTTATAAAAAAAGCAATAAGAAAAAATTACTATAATAATAGTGATGGGATACTTATGGAGTTGATTATATGAAAGATGTTTATATTTTAGGAATAGAATCTAGTTGTGATGAAACTAGTTGTTCGATAGTAAAAAATGGTTGTGAAGAGATAACTACAGTTATTTTAAGTCAAATAGATATTCATACATTATATGGAGGAGTTGTACCTGAAATAGCTAGTAGAAATCATGTTAAAGATATTACTTTTGTAATTGAAAAGTGTTTAAAAGATGCAAATATGACAATGGATGAAATTACTGCTATTGCAGTAACTTATGGACCAGGTTTAATTGGATCATTACTTGTAGGATTAGAAGCTGCTAAAACACTTGCTTATATATATAATAAACCTCTTATTAAAGTACATCATATCGCAGGTCATATTTATGCTAATAATATTGAAAAAGAAATGACTTTCCCATTAATGTGTTTAGTAATAAGTGGGGGACATACTAAACTTGTTTACATGAAAGATCATTATAATTTTTTGGAAGTAGGGGAAACCTTAGATGATGCTGTTGGAGAATGTTATGATAAAGTTGCAAGAGTTATGAATATAGGTTATCCTGGAGGTCCTGTTGTTGATAAACTTGCTCATTTAGGACATCATACATATAGTTTACCAATTCCTAAAAACGATGATAGTTTTGATTTTAGTTTTAGTGGATTAAAAAGTGCTGTTATAAATCTCGTTCATAACGAAGAACAAAGAGGAAATGAAATAAATAAAGAAGATTTAGCATGTTCTTTTCAAGATGCTGTTGTTGAAGAATTATCTTCTAAAACAATTAGAGCAGTAAAAAAATATAAAGTTAATAATTTAATTCTTGCAGGTGGTGTTGCGGCTAATAAAGGAATAAGAGAGAAATTAACAAAACTTTCTTTAGAAAATGGTATTAACTTTTCTTATCCAAGTATGAAATATTGTACTGATAATGCTACTATGATAGCAACAGCAGGATATTTCTGTTATAAATTAAAAAATGATGACTGGTATAATTTAATTTTAAATGGTGTATCTAGTGAAAAATTATCTTAAAAAATAATAAAATTTATAAAAAAAAGAAATAATCATCTATTTTTGTAATAAAATATACTAAAAAAGGAAAAAAATTAAAGAAATTTTAAAAAAGTTCTTGTCAAAGTTTAATTTTTATAGTATCATTGATATTGCTTGGTGGTTATAGATGGGCTCGTAGCTCAGTTGGTTAGAGCACTACTCTGATAAGGTAGGGGTCGATGGTTCAAGTCCATCCGGGCCCACCATTTATAATTTTTATTATTAAATGCCTCAATAGCTCAGTTGGTTAGAGCACTTGACTGTTAATCAAGGGGTCCTAGGTTCAAGTCCTAGTTGGGGCGCCATATTTTTTGGCCCGTTGGTGAAGTGGCTTAACACAGCGCCCTTTCACGGCGTCATTCATGGGTTCAAATCCCGTACGGGTCACCAAAGTAAGAAATATCCCTTTTTAAAGGGTTTTTTTGTGTCTTTTTTTATTTTGTAAGAAAATTTATTATTTCATTGTTAATTTTATCCATTATTTTTTTATCATAACAAAATTTTATATTATCATCAAAGATTTTCTTTTTACTTATTGTGAATTATATTTATAATAAAAACATTGACTAATAAAAGAAAATAAGATTAAAATAAAGTTGAGGTATAAATTTTTATGAATAAAGAATTGTTAAGAGAAAAATATAAATTAATAAGAAAAAGTATAACTGAAAAAAAAATTAAAGATAATATTATTTATAATAAAGTGATAAATGATGATACCGTAAAAAGGTGTTCTACTATTTTGATATATGTTTCTTTTAAAGATGAAGTTGACACTTTAAAACTTATAAAGTTTTTTCTTCAAAATAAAAGGGTTGCTGTTCCTAAAATAGAAAATAATAATATGAATTTTTATTATATAAAATCTTTAGAAGAATTAAAATCTGGATATTTTGGGATACTTGAACCAGTTTCAAATGATCTTGTAACTGATTTTTCTAATTGTGTTTGCATTACTCCAGGAGTATGTTTTGATTTAAATGGTAATAGAATAGGTTATGGTAAGGGATTTTATGACAAATTTTTTAATGAAGTTGACATTTATAAGATAGGATTATGTTATAAAAAGTGTCTTGTTAGAAAAATAGATGTAAATAAATTTGATAAAACAGTAGAAAAAGTAATAACAGATTAAATATTTTGTGTTATAATATTTTTATCTTTTATTGCCTAGTAGCCAAGTGGTAAGGCAAAAGACTCTGACTCTTTTATTTCGTGGGTTCGAATCCTACCTAGGCAACCAATTTAATTAATATTGATTTGTATAAAAAAACATACTATAATATGTGTAGTTAAGTTTAATATACTTAGAAAGGAAGGTAATTATGACAAATAAAGAATATGCAGATTTTTTATTAAAAACTGATTATGATTATAATTATTATTTAGAAAAATATCCCAAAAGAGCTTTAAAAGAAGGACAAATGGTTACAAGATTTGCTCCAAGTCCAACAGGATTTGTGCATATGGGAAGTTTATATACATCTTTTTCTGATTTACAGTTTGCTAAACAAACAAATGGAATATGTTATTTAAGAATTGAAGATACAGATGGAAAAAGGACCGTAGAAAATGGGGTTCAAGGGATAATAGATGATTTTAATTCTCTTGGAATAAGTTTTGATGAAGATCCAATTAAGAAAGGAAAATATGCTCCTTATATTCAAAGTGAAAGAGAAGATATTTATAAAGCCTTTGCTAAAAAGTTAATCGAAGAAGATAAAGCTTATCCTTGTTTTTGTACTGAAGATGATTTAAATAGAACAAGAGAACTTCAAGAAAAAACTAAAGATAGACTTGGTTATTACGGTCATTATGCTAAATGTCGTAATTTAACTAGGAATGAAGTGATAGAAAGAATAAATAATGGTGAAAAATATATTATTCGTTTAAAATCTAATGGAAGTTTTTTAAATAAAGTTATCTTAGATGATTTAATTAAAGGTAAAATAGAAATGCCTGAAAATGATATGGATGTTGTTATAATAAAAGGTGATGGGCTTCCAACATATCACTTTGCACATGCTGTAGATGATCATTTAATGGGAACAACGCATGTTCTAAGGGGAGATGAATGGGTGGCAAGTTATCCAATTCACGATCAATTATTTAAAATGTTAGGTTTCCCACTCCCAAAATTTTGTCATATTGCTCCGATTACTGTTCGTGAAGGGGATACAATAAGAAAACTAAGTAAAAGAAAAGATAAAGGTGCTGCGATTAGTTATTATGCTAAAGAAGGGATACCTACGGATGTTATTAGATTATATTTAGCAACAGTTAATAACTCTAATTTTGAAGAATGGTATAATGAAAACCCTACCAAAACAATTGATGACTTTATATTTACTTTTGATAAGATGCCTGTGGGTGGTTCATTATTTGATATTGAGAAATTAATAAATATTTCTAAAATATATTTTAGTCGTAAAAAAAGTGAAGATATATTAAAAGAATTATTAAAGTATTTAAGTATTTATGATAAAGAATTTTATGAAATAGTAAAAAGTAATCAAGAAAGAATGATAAGAAGTTTAGATATCGAAAAATATACATCTCGTCCAAGAAAGGATATCTCATCTTATAGTGATGTTAGAAAATATTTTTGGTATATGTTTGATGAATTATTCACAAAAGATAGATATGATAATATAGAAATAAAACCGTTTTATAATAAAGAAATGTTAATAGATTATATAACTAATATATATAATGAAGAAGATGATAATAATACTTGGTTTAATAAAATAAAAGAATTTGTTGGAAAATATAATTTTGCAAGTGAAGTAAAAGAATATAAAAAAAATCCAGATATTTATATAGGCCATGTTGGAGATTTTTGTGAAATGTTAAGGGTGGCTGTTACAACACTTTCTAATACACCTAATTTATATGATATATTATCTATTTTAGGAAAAGAAGAAATAGAAAAAAGAATAAAAATGTTTGAAGTAAAATAATAATGTTAAATGCATTATTATTTATGGTCCGTTGGTGAAGGGGTTTAACACACAAGGTTCTCATCCTTGGATTTCATGGGTTCGAAACCCATACGGATCACCAATTAATTAAATTAAATCCTTATTTTATAAGGATTTTTTTGTTTATGTAAATGTCGTGGTAATTTATTATGATTGAATAAATATATGTGACTTAAATTTTATATGTTTTTAAAAGGATGATAATTTTAACGGTAAAATAATAAAAAAAACAATCTATTAGATTGCCATAGCTTTATTATCCTTTAAAGTCCATTTTGTTGAATATTTCTGTGTCATAAAACTCTTTCATCGTTATTCCGAAAACTTTACAAAATTTATAAATGTTTTTAGAACTTGGGTTTTCTACTTTATCATAAAGTAATGCATAAAGTGTTGTTGCTGGAACAGTAGAAAGCTCAGATAACTTATTTGTACTTAAATGGTTTAATTCACAAAGTTCATTGATTCTTTCTATTACGGCTTCTGTAAAAGTCATTTTTTACTCATCTCCCATTACATATTATATCAAAATAAAAATAAAATTGTTTACCGAAATCAGTTATTTTTATTAATATTAATTATAAATATTTAAAATAATCAAAAAATAGATTTGTTATAATAGAAATTGAATTATGTTTTGTAATGTAGAATAATTGTTAAAAATATTTGACAAATTTCCAAAGATATTTGGTAGAATTAAATTTAAAATTTATATATAATTATTTGTGAAAGGAGAAAAAATGAAATTAGGAGAAAATATTTTTAAATTAAGAAAGGAATATAATCTATCACAAGAACAATTGGCAGAAAAGATTAATGTTACTAGACAAACAATATCAAATTGGGAATTAGGGGAAACAGCTCCTAATCCTGAACAATTAAAATTATTATCTAAAGAACTAAATATTAGTATTGATGAATTATTAAATAATGATATAAAACAGGTGTTAGTAGAAAAAGTAAGCAATACTGAAAAACTTGCTAAGATAATAATTAAAATATTAAAAATTTTAGGAATAATTTTTGTTTTAGGTTTTGTTGTTGGAATTTTTTCATTTGGTATTTTTAATTCTAGCAAAACATCAATGACAGTAGTAGAAAAGCAAACAGTACTTCTTAATTGTCAACTTAATGGTGAAAAATATGATTATTTAATAGAATATGATAAAGATGATAATATCATTGAAGCAGGTGGTAGTGATTATATTACTAATATTGTAAAAGATAAAAAAATTTATAAAGCTAAGATTTTAGTGAAATATATTGAAGCGTATTTTTTCGATAATGGTGGTAAGTGTTAATTAATGAAATTAAAAAGAACAATTTATGTTCTTTTTAATTTGTTTAATGTTTATAATGTTTTTATATAAAAATATATTTCCGAAATCGGCAAACTTATGATATAATAGAATAAGAAAAAGAAATTATGGGGATAATTTGTTTAATATGAGTTAAGATATTAAAAATATTTATTTATGATTAAGAGTTTATGGATGAATATTTTTGATATAAATATTAAATTTTGAAAGGAGGTAATAAATGAAAACATCATTGGTTATAAAATTAATTATAATTATAGCAGTTCTAGCAGGATTAGGATATATATTATATAAAGATTATTATAAAACAAAAGATTTTGTTTTTGAAGCAAAAATTAAAGAAGTAGTAGTAAATGATAATGTATATACTATTTTAGTTGAAGAATATGATAAAAAGAAAAAAGAATATGTTACTGAGTATGAATTTGAATTAAATAAAGATACTAAAATAATTTATGATAATAAAGAAACAACAAAAGATCAATTAAAGGTTAATCAAAAAGTAACTATTACAGCATCAAATGAAGTAATGCCAAGTGAACCTGCAAAATTATCTAATGTTAAAAAAATAGTAATTTCAAAAGATTAATTTTGCTAAAAAGTTTTGCTAAAAAGCAAAATTTTTTTAATTAACTTAATTAAATCATATTGACAATTATATTAAAATACATTATGATTAAAATGCGTGGTGGTATACCCGCACTACTTTTACGATTAATATGTGAAGGTAGTAACCAAAACCCCCTGAAGAGAGCGAAAGCTCTCGTTTTTTATGCCCGTTTTATAAGGGCTTGTAAGGTTTTACCAAAACTCCTTGAAGAGTCCGGGAACAAGTTGGGAACAAATTTTATGAAAATAGCTTTATAAATTTAATGGATATTACTGACTTTTTAGACAAAATTTGATACAATAATATCATAATAATTCTATATTAAATTATAGAATTTTTTCTTTTGTAGAAGGAGGAGAAATATGAGTGATACAATAATTGCTGCAATTATAACTGGTTTACTTAGTTTAATAGGCGGTTTTATATCTGGATATCAATATTGCTTAAAAAATACTATTAAAAAAAATCAAAAACAAAAGGCAGGCAAAGGTTCAGTGCAAATTCAAATAGGTGATGTAAATGAAAGAAAATAAAATGATCCAAAAGTCAGGAGATAATTCAAATCAGTATCAAATAGAAAATTATTATGAAGGAATTCCGAGTACTAAACTTCAAACAATTATAAAAGAAGTTAGAAATATTATTTCAGAGGAAAACAAACTATTGTTGGATAATATGAAGATTGTAGCATCTGAAACGGCACAACAAAGATTAAACAATTATACTGAAGTGTTAATTCCAAGACTTGTTAAAGCTGAATTATTAACAGCTTTTTCAGAGCCTCATATACAATTGCTTTTTAAAGAGTCAGAGAAAACTGCAATATGCACAGATAGAAAAACTGATTATGAAATGCTTTCTGAATTATTAGTTCATAAAATTAATAAAAATGAGGATTATACTATATCTGCTGCAATAGCAAAAGCAATAAGTGAAGTTAATAACATTTCAGAACAAGCTATGATGTGTTTAACATTATTATTTGCTATAACAACTTATTCACCAAAATCAGGAAATATTAAAGAGGGTTTAAGTACATTGAATAATTTGTACGGTCACATATTGGAACACTTTGATTTACCGGATAACCGTAATTGGATTGATAATCTTGAAATAGTAAATGCTTTAAGAATATCTACTATAGGTAACAGTAAAAAAATAGATGATTTTTGGTTTGAAACACTTGAAGGATATTCGCTATTAGGCATAAAAAAAGATAGTGACAAATATAATGAAACTATCACAAAATTAACTGAAGCAGGATTACCAACTGAAATTTTAACGGAAAATGTTTTGGATTCTGATTATGTTAGACTTGAAATTCCAAGTGAAGATACAATAGAGGAATTATATTTAACAAATATGGTTGATGGAAATATAGTTAAAACAAAATTAAGTGATTCCCAAAGACAAGTGTTACACGATATTTATAAAGAATATAATCAGCAAACTAACAAAAATAAAGAAAAATTTAAAAATGCTCTTAATGAATTTAACAATATCAAAAAAATTATTGAATGGTGGAATAATAATATTATACATTTTTCTTTTCAAATAACTGCAATTGGTAGAGTTCTTGCTTGTACAAATGCCATAAGAATTGATAGTTCATTACCGAATGTTATCTTTAAATAAAAGCCGATGAAAGTTAATCATCGGTTTTGTTATCTTCTAAAGTATCTATAACATTTATTATTTCATCTAATGTACTAATGAATAAATGTGAATAAGTTTTTTAATGTTTCTTCTATTTTAGTATGCCCTAAATATTTAGTAACTACTTGAACATTAGCACTTTTATTAATTAATAGTGATGCGCATGAATGTCTGAAATCATGTAATCTAATTTGTTTAACATTAGCTAATTTACAGTTAACATTTTTATGATTAGTAAGTGTATTGCCACATACAGGAAGCATATCTCCCAGCTACAAAGAAACAATATATATTTACTACAATCAGATTTAATTCCGTTATTTTATTAAAACGGAATTTCAAATAAAAATTGGCATATTAATATATTTTGTACGAAATGATATGCAAAATCAAAAAAAAGTGATAAAATTAAATCTAGAAGTAATAATTTGGATAAAAAAGAGAAAATATGTATTCAAATGAATTTAAAAATATTATTGAGAATGCAAGAATTGTTAAAGGAAATTCCCAAAGAGAACTTGCTAAATTATCTGGAATAAGTATAAATGTCTTAAATGATATTATTAATGGAAAAATAAAAAAAGTCAGAATTAGATTTATTAGATTTTGATGCTCAAAAAAGAAAAAAGGTAAAAAAGCAAGACAACACTTGTTTTATACAATTGAGCATTTAAAAATAATGCAAGAAAGTAAGGATAGCTTATATACAATAGATAAAGCTATAGAAGATATTAAATGGTGTTTTGATGAATTAGAAGATGTGGAACATAAATATGATTATGATAAATTACCAAAAGATATTTAAATTAAAGTGAAGTAGAAGGTGAAAATATGAATGATCTAGTTAGTAAATACTTAAGTCAAATAAAAAAAGACGGTTTATCAAAAACCTGGGATAATATTTTAATAAACTCATTATATGGTTCTAAAGAATATAATGTTGAAAATTTTGGAGAATTATATGAAATAGGATTAGAGTACACAAATAAAATTTCAAAGAAGGAAATGGGCAAATATTATACACCAGAAGATGTTGCTTCTTTATTATCTAATTGGTTATTACCTTTAGATGGAATAAACATATGTGATGTTGGTTGTGGAACAGGTAACTTAATTTTAAATTATTTGAGTAAATTAAAAAATTATGATGCTAAAAAACTTATTGGTGGTGGTCACGTTTATTTGTATGATATTGATTCTTTAGCTTTAAAGATTTGTAAATATTCAATTGCAATTAAATATGGTGCAGATTTATTAGATAAAATTAACGATATAAAATGTGATTTTTTAAATAAAAAAATAAAATTACCAAATAATTCAAAAGTAATTTCTAATCCACCTTATTATAAAATAACGGAAATGAAAAGCACATGGAAATTAACAGATGTTATAAAAAATTCGAAAGAGTTATATTCTTCATTTATGGAAAAAATAATAACTCAAAGTGTTTCCTCAGTTATTATTACGCCATATAGTTTTATAGGCTGTGATAAATTTTACTCATTAAGACGTTTAATGAATGATTATAATGGATTTATTGTTTCATTTGACAATGTACCGGGCAATATATTTAACGGTAGAAAACATGGGGTTTTTAATTCGAATTCAACTAATTCTGTTAGGGCAGCAATAACAGTTACAGAGAATAAAACAGATAAAAAAGGATATAGAATATCCCCATTAATTAGATTTAAAACAGATGAAAGAAATATGTTATTAAATAATGAACTATTAGAGCAGTTAATAAATGATGAATATCAATTAGTTAATGTTAAACGTAAAGCGTATCATAAATGCTTCATAGAGCTTAGTAGTATTTATAATGCTTGGATGAATAAGGCTGAGAATACATTGTCAGAATTTATTACTAACAAAGATAATGGTAATAAATGTATATGTGTTCCAACAACTTGTAGGTATTTTACTGTTGGATCATCTTTTGAATTAAAACGAGATGGTAAAAGAATGTTTTATTTAAAAGATAATAAATATTACGATTATATTTATACCTTGTTAAATTCTTCATTTGCATATTGGTGGTGGAGGCTAATAGATGGTGGAATAAATTGTTCAATGTCACTAATTGGAAGTATTCCATCAATATATAACTTATTAAATGAAAACAATAAGAAAGAGTTATCAACAATTGCTAAAGACATGCAAAAGCATGAAAAAGAGTACTTGGTATATAAAAGAAATGCCAAAAAAATGCAAGAGAGTATTAAATTTCCAAAAGAATATAGAGATAAAATAAACAAGGTGTTTTTAAATGCTTTAGGTGTAGACGATGAACCTCAGGTTTTTGATATTATCCATAGTAGTGCAATCTTTAAGCAAAATGAGGAGGGTTTAAATGAGTAAAGAAAATACAATTCAAAAATTTTTAGATACGGTGTATCAAAATGATTCTTCATTAATATTAGATGAAGAATCAATTAAACGAATAAATGCATTTTTTAAAGAATATCAGGAGGAAGAAAAAAAGTTTGATGATTTTCTTTCGTTATTAGGGATAGAATTTCAAGATATTACGAAACTTCAGAGTGGAGTAATGGAAATAAAAAAACAATACGAAAGAAACATGGCTTTACAACCGGGAGTATTAAGTGAATGTAATTATGTAGAAACATTGGCAAGATTATTTAAGCTTAATAAGTGTTTAGATTTAAATAATGTGACATTCAATCAAGTACCAATTGAAGCAGCAAAGTATTTGATCCCATCAGCAGAAACAATTTCTGGTGGAAGATATTTATATTACAATACTAAAAAAGATATATTTTTATTTCAGTATGGTAATCCTGAAAGCGGAGATGCAGTAATGGTTATAGATGGTGATAAAATTAAATTAGAATTCAAAGAAAGAACAGCGAAAACAGGGGAATATGATATTACAGGACTATATGGAGAAGATGGAAAATTAATTATAAGTGATGATTTTGCAAATAAAAATCCAGAATATGTACCATTTATAGAACAATTTAATGAAGAAACCAATGTGATTGAACAAATTGGTCATAATTTTAATACATTTGATGAAGGAACAAAAATTGCTTCAATTCAAGAATACTTTATAAAAAATGAAATTGATGTATTAATATCTTCGACAAAAGAAAATGAACTAATTGCACTTACTCCTGATAGTATTACTTTAGAGTTGGAAGATGGGACAAGCATAATATCAACTCAAAATAGTGAGATTAGAACATCAGGGAGAAATTATACAAAGATTTTTACTCCTGAATTATTTCGTCAAACTTTACAAAAAATTGGAGCAAAAGAAATTGATAATGAAACAGTTTTAGTAAACATTAATACTCCATTTGTAGAAAAGGTAACCGGAAGAGGATTGAATCAAATAACTAGAATAAAATTTAATAAAATATTTTTTATAAAAATTGAAAATATAACATGGCAAGATGAAAATAATATAATTTTTAAAATAAATGATGTATGTCAATTAAAACCAACGGTATCAATGCATTTAACTATACTTGCATCTAAGGATCAATTAAAAAATGTATTTGATGACAAGAACGTTTAATAAGAGTATATAGGAGGATATGTAAAATGAGTGAAAATATAGTAGGTTCAATTTATATACTTACAAACCCATCCTTTCTGGATTATGTAAAAATAGGATATTCAAAGAATGTACAAGAAAGAATAAATAAATTAAATAATTCAGAGGCAGTTCCTTTTGGATTTAGATTATATGCAACTTATGATGTTGAAACTCAATCAGCTGATAAAATATTACATAAAATAATTGATAAATTGAATGCTGATTTAAGAAGTATTGACACCATAAATGATAAGGTAAGAGTCAGAGAATTTTATTTGATATCTCCAGAAGATGCTTATGAATTGTTGGAAGATATTGCTATTATAAGTGGGACTAAAGAAAGACTTCACTTATACAAACCAACAAAGGATGAGGTACAAGAAGAAGAAACTGCTGAAAAGAATAGAGAATTATCTAAGAATAGACATCATTTTAAAGAAATAAAATTTAAATCTAGTTTAACTAACAAAACTTATTATTCTAGAACAAAAGAGGATGGAACTTTAGGAATATATGAAGAAGAAACAAATATTGAAGTTCCAAATAATAGTAATCCATCTAAAAAGCAAATATTGTTACAAGCTGTTAAAGACTTAAATGGTGAAGTAGAAAGTAATATTACTTTATATCAATTACAACATAGATTAGAAAAGTTATTAAATAAATAGACACATACAAATATAATGTCATAATGTCATTAATTGGAGGAAAAAATGAATAAAAGTGTTGTAGATGAAATAAAAAATATTGATTTGATTATTAATGATAATATATTAGAAAAGGATTATTTAGGAAGAGGATTATTATCTCAAAATATACTTGCTCAATTACGAAATCTTGTTGAGGATTTCATCGTATTAGATTACAATAAAAAATATAATGAAGATTTCGATAATCAATTTCAAAACAAAAAGAAAGCATATAAAGATTTATATTCAAGATGCAAACCCAAATTTTTGAAAGAATTTCACTACTATTTACAATCCTCTAAATCACATTATACTCCTGATTACAATGGTGCCGAAAGATTAATGCAAAAATATTATTGCTATCTATTAAAATTAAAAAATTATGCTTTAAAAGAATTTAATATTGAAATATTAAATAATATTTCAAAATATCCATTATATAATGATAAATCATTATCATCTTATTATGAAAAAATTGCAGATAAAGTAATTGAAGTTAAACCTAGTACTAAAAGAATGGATAATGCAAGATATTATATTGAAAATATTAGAACAATATATAGTAAGAATATCACATTTTATGAAATTACATTATCTAGTGCTACAGATAAAATAAATAAGTTTGATAGAATGATAGTCTATTCGCAGCTTGAGCCATTGTCAAATTATGCTATTACAATTTTATATGAAGAAAAGGAAATTGTATTATTTGATTGCACTACAACCATTAAAATTATTTCTAATTGGAAGGTTGCTATTAGATCCTGTGAATTTAATAATTTATCTAAGATATTCAGTATTAATTCTACTATTAAAAGTAATATGGTAGAATATAACAATTTAATGAGATATTTAACTACAGAAAAGATTGATTTATTAGATTTGGTAGTAATGTCCGAAGATAATTATAATTTGGAAAAGGCAAAAATAGGTAAAGCACCAACAACCTATTTATTTAATTTATTAGAACGATGTAGAATTTTAATATGGAAAAAAAATAGAGGGTATAAGACAATTAGATATTTATTATATACTATGAGAAATATGGTAATAAAAAGACAATTAGAAAAAAATGAACCACTAGAATATTTATCAAATTTATGTTTAAAAAAATCATGCTTTCCATTTGAAAAAATACCTTTTGTAATGTCGTTATCAAATCACATACCAAGTGGTGAAGATTTGTTTTTGTGTTTGGAAAGCAATGATTGTAATGACGAATTAGTTGCAAGACATGTATACAATAATATAGAGCATTTAGGAATAATGTATACTCCTGTAGACGAACTATCAGAATATGGAAATATTGATGAATTAATTAATAAATTTAATTTTAAATTATACAAAGAACAAAAAAGATTGAAATTGATAAAAGAACATAATTATTTATATATGGAAGGTTATGAAAAAGATACTTATGAAATTATTGAACTAATTAATTCTTTAACACATAATGGTATATCTGGTTACAAGGAATCATATGAATTTTGGGAAATGTTTGAAGGTTATTCTCAGGATATAGCTGAAGAAAAAAAAGAAATTTTAAGAAATCTTTATTGTAATTCAAAAGTAGCATTAATTTATGGTGCTGCAGGAACAGGAAAAACTACAATTATTAATTGCATTTCTGAATATTTTTATGATAAAGAAAAGATATTTTTAGCTAATACAAATACAGCTTTAGACAATTTAAAAAGAAGAATTAAAGCAAAAAATTCTATTTTCTATAATATTGCAGAATATAACAAGAATTGGGCCATTAATAAAAATTGTTCAATTTTAATTATAGATGAATGTAGTACAGTCAGTAATAGAGATATTTTAAAAATATTAAAAGAGACTAAATTTGAATTATTATTACTTGTAGGAGACATACATCAAATTGAATCAATAAATTTTGGTAATTGGTTTACTTTTTGTAAGGAATTTGTAAATGATAATTCAAAACATGAATTATCTAAAACTTTTAGAAGTGATGATGAATCTTTATTAAAATTATGGGAATATGTTAGAAATAATGATGAAAGATTAACAGAGTATTTAGTTAATAAAAACTATTCAGGTGAATTAAATAAGAAAATATTTGAAAGCACAGATGAAGATGAAATTACTTTATGCTTAGGTTATGACGGATTATATGGTATTAATCAAATAAATAAATATTTACAAGATAAAAATAAAGGAAAAAGTTATAATTTTGGAATAAAGACTTTTAAAATAGGAGATAGAGTATTATTTTTTGATACTAAGAGATTTGGATCAATATTATATAATAACTTAAAAGGTACAATTGAAAATATTATTGAAAATGATGAAAAAATGATATTTAAAATAGAAATTGAGAAACCAATTACTGAATTGGATGTTCAAAATACATTTGTTGACTTAATTGAAACTAGAACTTCATCCTCGTTAATTCGTTTTGAGGTAAATAAAGAATTTGAAAATGATGATGATGATGAAGATAAGAATAATATAGTGCCTTTTAATATTGCCTATGCTTTATCAATACATAAAGCTCAAGGACTTGAATATAATTCAGTAAAAGTAGTCTTAACAAAAGATGTTGAAAAGTTAATTACTTCAAATATATTTTATACAGCAATAACCCGAGCAAAAAAAGATTTGAAAATATTTTGGACTGCTGAAACTGAAAAATATATTATTAATCAAATAAATCAAAACATAAATAATAGAGATTTTCATATATTTAAAAATAAATATTATAAAAAAGCTGATGAATAATTTCTACCCATCAGCTACCCATCAAATTAATATAAATTTATCAATTTTTGATTAAATTTTATTAAACTCTATATGAGTTATATGTCGATATTACGGGGATTTTAAACAATCCTCTTTTTTTATATAATAGCCCCCCTGAAGAGAGCGAAAGCTCTCATTTTTGTTTATATTAAAGGAATTTAGAACTATTAAGTAATTTTAGGTACACTTTTAGGCACACAAATTTAGAAAAAGTTAATATTTTTTCTAACAAACTTACTGATAATTATCGTTTTGTCAGTGCACTTGTCAGAGTTATGAATTATTTATTTTTAATGTGTATAATGCTGACAAAAAGGAACTCTTATGCTATAATTTTATTAGTGGAGGTGCTAGAATGTCTGAAAGAGAATTAGATTCAAGTATAAATGATTATATTGAAGCAGAACCACCTAAAAACTATGTAAAACAATCACAGTGGGATATGGCTATTGGACTTCAAGAAGTAGATAGCTTAAAACCATCTAAGTATTTAGAAAAGTTATTACAAGAAAATGTAACAGGTGAAAAAACTATTTATGAAGTAGAAAAAGAATTAAAAGAGTATTACACAGAAAAAGAAAAAAATAATGATATTAATCATAATGAATTAGAATGTGATTTAGTTTCTACTAGAATAGTAGAGTTATTACAAGAAGATAACTTCGAATTATCTATAGATTATTTAAAATATGTTCATAAATATTTATTTCAAGATGTCTATGAATTTGCAGGAGAATTTAGAAAAGTAGATTTTTCTAAACATGAAAGAATTTTAAATAATGATTCAGTAGCTTATGGTGATCATAAGTTATTAGAACAATCACTAGATTATGATATAACACTTGAAAAAAATAAAAACTATAAAGAAATGAATATAGTTGATGTAATTAATAATATAACTGATTTTTCTAGTAGGATATGGCAAATACATCCATTTAGAGAAGGTAATACTAGAACTACTGCACTATTTATAGAAAAGTATCTAGTATCACTAGAATATAATGTAGATAATACTTTATTTAAAGGTAAATCAGTGTATTTTAGAAATGCATTAGTAAGAAGTAATTATTTTAATAATTATTTAAATATAAAAGAAGATAATAGTTTCTTAATTAAATTTTATGAAAACTTATTATTAGGTAAGAATAATAATTTACATTCAAAAGATTTAATTGTAGAAGAATTATTTAATAAAGAGAATTAAAAGAAGAGGCGCTAGTACAGGCTTATTAATTTAATAGGTTTTTGTAGTGGCGTTTTTTAGTAGGAGGAAGTAAATATTATGGAATGGGATTTGTTTGAAGATAAAATGAATAATCAAGAATACGAAAAACTAGAGAAAATTTTGAATAAAAATAATAATGAGCTGATTGTGAAATATCAATTAGGTATTGTATATTCGTGTCAGTATGAAAAAAAACAAAAAGCTATAGATATTTTTAAAGAATTAATTGAAATGAATTTTCATAAACAATATATTTATATATTCTTAGCTGAACATACATTTGATTATAAAAAAACAAATGAATTTATTAATGTATTAAAAAAGTATTATAGCTTTAACTTAGAAACTGTTGATAATTTAGAAGAGTAGTATGCAAGAATTAAAATTTGATAAAGAGATACATAGTAAATTTGATGATATTGCGATTATTGATTATGGCATAGTAGAAGGAAACGATACAATTGTATTCATTAAAGCAGGACAGAATGGATCTTTATATGGATATCAAAATAAGTATATAAAAATGGCTAAGAGATTAAATCAAAAATATGGATGCTCTGTAATATGTTCTTCAAATCCATTTGATGGTAATAATCCATTAGATAATGCAATGGAAGTTATAGAAGATTATGCTAAGAAATTTGATGATTACAAAATATATTATTTAGGATATTCTAATGGAGCACTTATAGGAGCTTGGTTTGGAATAAAGTATCCTAAAATAAAAAGAATGGCCCTTGTTAATGGACCACTAATGTATAACTTACATAAAACTAAAGAAGGTGCTTTATCATTTAAAGGAGAAAGCATAAATTTTATATATGGAGAATATGATCAATCTATCGGATATGTAGAGTTATTAAAAAGTATAGAAAATGATAAAATAAAGGTATTTATAGAAGAAGGCCAAGATCATCATTTTAGTAAAAGTGAAGAAGACTTTCAAAAAATACCAGAAAAATATTTATTTGAAATGAATCAAGAAAAATAGTTCTGGATTTTTTTTAGTTACAATTTATGTGCAAAAAAATTGATTTAAAAAATAGTTCATTGAGAAAAAGTGGCAAAAGTGGCAAAAATTCTCAGTGAAATTTTAAGCAATAATATGGACAAGGTTAATTTATCCGTAGGATAGTAATAGGATTATACCGCAAACGGTATGATATATCATGGTATAATACATTATGAGAAGATGACTTATGGAAAAGAAAAAGAAGTAATAATAAGCAATAAGATAAAATGTAAAAAGTGTTGAGATGTAATTGAATCAACTTATAGACAAGGTTTTAAGTTTTGTAAATGTTGTGCAGTTGCAGTTGATGTTGGAAAAGTCATAAATTTTCAAGCGGATGTAACAAGCAGGTATATAAAGTAAAACCTTTAAAAGCATAAAAGAAATGATAGATGATGAAAAGTTTGGTAAAATTGATAAAAGAATTATATACGCATTTCTTTCATCACAGACTTTTTTGGAAAATACAGATTTTAACAGTGTTTCAATTGAAGAACTATTAATTATAAAAAAGCTTTAGAATATACAAATAATATATATAAAAATCAAGAGCATATTGCTAATGCAATGAAAGATGATAAGGGAATTTCAACTTTAGCTTGTTTAAAATCAATAAGATCTATAGTTTTAAGAGAACTTCTTCTTATGTATTATTATACATATACATCAATAAAATCATTAAGTTTAATAAGAAATGAAAAAGAAAGAAAAAATCATGTGTTTGATGTTGACAAACAATTGAAATGTGTTGAAGAAAAGATAGATTCACGAACAAAAAGAAGACACTACTAAAAAAGAAAAAAGGCCACTATTTAGTAGCACTGTTTTAAATATATAATAATTAATTAATCAGTTGTATATCCTCTAGAAGTCAATCTATTAATTAATGTTTTTCATATATTTTACATTGATAACTATATATAATAAAAAATTTTAATAATTTTACAAAAAAAATATTAAATAAATTGACAAATAATTAAATATTTAGTAATATTTATATATAGAAAGAGAGGTTATTATATGTTTACGTTATTAAGTTTTTGTGAAAGTTCAGCAGAAATATGGCAATTAGTAGGTAAAATTATTAATATTATTAAAATCGTTATACCAATTATTATAGTTATCTTAGCTATGTTAGATTTAGGTAAAGCAGTAATGGCAGGAGAAGAAAAAGAAATAAAAGAAGCACAAAAGATGTTAATTAAAAGATTAATATATGGTGTTGTTATATTCTTCGTTGTTACAATAGTACAAGTTGTATTTAATTTAATTGGAAGAAGTGTAGTTGAAGATGATGCGGCTTGTTGGGCATGTGCTACTTCCCCAAGCGGACAAGTTTGTAAAGATGCGGTAAATAAAGCACAAAATCAATAATTATATAAAATAAAATAAACAAATAGATTGTTATTTGTTTATTTTTTTGTTAGAATAATTATAGTAATTACTTGTTGGGCGGTGATATAATGGAAGACCAAGAATCTTATTTAAATGAGGAAGAGGTAAATCAGGGATTAAATAAAGCAGGCAATGCTGCAACGCAATTCGGACAAGGTATGTATGGTGGGATTAAATCAGGAATAAAAGATTTTAAAGATATTAAAAATCATGGTTTGCAAAGTTCTAATAAAGATTTAGATGATACTAAAAAAGAACCAGAAATACCTGAACCTAAAAATCAAAATCCTAATTCAACAGGTGCACCTAACCAGTTACCTGGAAGTGATAATTCGAATAATCCTTTAGATAAAAATAAAGATGAAGAAGGCACTAAAAAGGATGATGATAAAAAAGAAAAAAGCAAAAAAGACGATGGTAAAAAAGATAAAAAACAAAGTTTAAAAGAAAAAATAAACGAAAAAAATCCATTAAATAAATTAAAGAAAAAAATAGATGAGAAAAATCCTTTAAAAAAATTAAAGAAAAAAATAGATGAGAAAAATCCTTTAAAAAAATTAAATAAAAAATTAGAAGAAAAATTAAATCCAGCGAAATTATTACTTAAAAAAGTCAAATTATATGGTGGTTTAATTTTATTAGGATGTTCTTTAATACTTATTTTAATAATTGCTTTAGTAGGGGGAACTGCGATTCATACAACTTTACACAATATAACAGAAGATTTTGTATATAGTACAGGAGAAATAACAACAGAAGAAAATGCACAAGTAGTAAGAACATTTGGCTGGTATTTAAAAGAAACAGGAGAATACGAGGTAACTAAAGTGAAAAAAACTGTTTATTCTAATTACGATACACCAGAAGGGACAGTTAGCATACCCCACGAAACAGAAGTTGAAGAAAAAGCTCCAATATATGAAGCAATTTTCAATAATGGAATAGACGTAAAAATAACTGAAGGAACGAAAATACGCTCAAGTCAACCTGGAACAATCACTACTGTAAATAATGATTATATTGAAATAAATCATAATTTAAATGAGGAAAACAGATATAATAATAAGGAATATATTACAAAATATTATAATTATGGTACTCTGTTTAAAGATACTAAAGAAAATTATCTTGTTGTAAAAGAAACAACCTTATCATTAGCAGGGAAAGATGTTATGCATTTTGAAATAACTGAAGATGGAAAGTATATTGATCCTAATTTAATGTTTGGATATGAAGCTGCAGGGGAAATTTGCGAAGACGAAGATGCAATAAAAACAACAAGAGGAACGGCATCAAATGAAGATATTAAAAAGTTATTGGATAATAAATGTGTTTCTAAAACAAAATATATAGGAAGAAAGGCAGCAAAACAATTAGCCTACAATAATAGTTATTTTGGAACTCCTGAAGGAGAATATACAAGCTTAGTATGTGGAAGTTCTAATATATCAGCAAAAGGACCAGGAACTGCCCAATGTGCTGCTGGAGTTTATCGGTATTTTAATAGTTTTTTACCAAAATTAGATAAAGCTGCTTGGATGAAATTTGATAGAATCCGTGGTAATGCTGTTGATTATTGGATTAGAAATAATAGCTTAGGAAAAGATGGATTTAAAGCTGATCAAACACCAACACCTGGTTCTGTTTGGGTTTCAAGTTATAGTAGCGCAACATGTGGAACATCAGCATGTGGGCATGTAATGGCTGTTATAAGTGTTGCAGGTGATAATGTTAATGTATTTGAATGTAACCATTATGGAAATGAGATGTGTTGGTACCATACCTATACAAAATCATACCTTTCAAATTATCGAGGATTTTTAGGATATATTCATATTTTAGGAGAGTGTTAATGAAAAAGAAAATTTTAGTTTTAATTGGATTAGTAATATTAACAACAGGGTGTAATGCTACAATTAATGTTAATATAGATAAAGACAGCGTTAATCAAAAATATATTATTAATATGGATAGTAGTGAACTATCCAATGGAACAGTTTATAAAACAATTGAACAAAACTTACTAGATAAAGAATTTGATAGTGAAGTTTTAAGTTATTTTACTATTAATAATAATATAAATAGTAATCCATTAAAAGCATCAAAATCATATGAATTAGCTAGTTATACTTGGGATACATTAATTGCAAGATGTTATGATAATCAAAGTATAATTTATGAAAATAATGTGTTGAAAATAAACGCAAGTGGTTTTAATTGCTATGATAAATATAATATTTTAAATAATGTTAATATAAATGTAACAACTAATTATAAAGTAGTAAATAATAATGCTACTAAAGTAGATAAAAATACTTATATATGGAATATAAATAAAAATAATTTATCAAATATTAATATGGAAGTAGATTTTAATAACAAAGAGGTAAATAATAAAAATACATTAATAATATTAGGCGTTGCTTGTTTATTAATCGTAGTTGGTTATTTCTTATATCATATATATAAATATAAATTAGTAAAAAATGATTCTATTTAATAAATAAAAAGAAATATAAATAATTATTAAAAAGTAAGCAAAAAACAATTGTTATTTGTTTACTTTTTTGTTATAATTTTATTAGTAAAGAGATATGAGGTGAACTTATATATGAAAAAAAGTTTATTTATTAATATATGTATTATGTTAGTTTGTGGTTTATTTATATTTTTTAGTATAAATGAATGTGTTAATGCTTTTACAGGGGTACAAGTTTTAGATGGATGTAGTATATTAAGCCCTAATCAACAAAAAGTTTTACAGTCTGTGTGGACTGCATTAAGAGTAGTTACTCCGGTACTTCTTGTTGTACTTATTACTAAAGATATGGTACAAGCAGTAATGGCAGGAGAAGAAAAACAAATAAAAGAAGCACAATCTAATGCAGTTAAAAGGATAATAGTGGGAATAATAATTATGTTTGTTCCTACAATAGTAAATTTAATATTAGATTTAATGGGTAAGGGTTTAGATACCTGTGGCATTAAATAGTTAGGAAGTGAAATATATGCAAACTTTATCATTTTTAGGAGCAGGAAGAATTTTAACAAAATGGGCTGCAGGATTATATAGATCTATTGCTGCAATATATACTGATATGCTGAATCTTGTTGATACATTTAATGATAGTCCTCTTGCAGAGAAATTAAATAATATATCAGCTAATGTTTACGTCTTAGTTGGCGTTTTTATGCTTTTTAGAATAGGTGTATCTTTATTGAATTATTTAGTTGACCCAAGTAAACTTGATGATAAGAAAGTTGGTGGAGGACAGCTTGTTACGCATATTTTAATATCAATTGTTTTACTTCTTTCTTTAAATTTTGTATTTAAGTGGACAAATGATTTACAAACTATTTTGCTTGAGCGAGATGGTATTTTATATAAAATTATATCTACAGGTAATGCTGAAATGTCTAAACTAAACGATTTACAATTAATTAATACTCAGGAAGTTAGTGTTGTTAGCAAAAAATATAAGGATAATGAAAATATTTGTAATAATACTGCAACTATTAAAGCAGCATTAAAAGAGCATATAATTAATAACATAAGAGAAGGATGCTTTACAAAAAAATATACTAGAGCTGAGGCAGAAAAATTAGTTAATAGTGTTCCTATTACTTACAATTCAAGTGGAAGAGAGTTAACCGGAATATCAGGTTCAATAGATGAAACATCTTTAAAAGGATTAAATACTAAAGTGTCTGTAAAGTATAAAAATCAAGTCGGTCAGTCAGTTTCTGGAGTAAAACCAAATTTTCATTTAACAAATGCAACATGTTATTTTAATTTTCCACTTTCACGTGATTATAGTGATAATAGTTTAGATAGTATATCTGGATTTCATGTGGAATATTATTGCGATTCTTCAAAATCTGATGAAGTAGAAAAAAGTATTGAAGGAATAGAAAATAAAAAAGAACAACAGATAAGAAAAGATCAGGGTAAGTACGATAATAGCAGTATTGAGGAAAGTGGTTTTGAATTTGCTACAATTACATTATCAACATTTATGTCACCAAGCGATGAGGTTGATGATACAATTTTAAAACAATATTCTGGTGAAAAATCAAGTGATTGGTGGGCTGATCAAATAGAAGATGAACAAAAAAGTTCTTCAGGTATAACTTATTCAATGGATTGGTTGCTAGCATTCATTTGTGGATTGGCAATAATTGCTGTTTTATTAGCTATTATGATAGAGGTTGTTGTTCGTAATTTAAAATTAGTGTTCTTACAAGCTATAGCACCAATACCTGTTGTTTCTTACATGAATCCAAATGATAAGCTGCTAGGTACTTGGGTAAAACAATATATAGGAGTATATTTTAGTTTATTTATACAATTGTTTGTTATATTAATTATTCCGGATTTAATGATGAAACTATTAGATTCTGTTACAGGAGGATTTATATTAAAAATAGTTATAATTGCAGGATGTTTATTATTTACAAAAGAAGCTCCTAAATTTATAGGAAAATTATTAGGATTAGATAATATGGAAGGTTCATTTGGTGATGCATTTAAAATGGTTAAAACAGGTCTTGGAATCGGTGCAGGTGCTGCAGCTGCAGCAGTTGGTTCAACAATCGGTGGAGTGCAAGCGTTTCATGCAACAAAGGGACAATCCGGTTGGAATAGATTTGCAGCGGGTGCTAATGCTTTTGGTACAGGGGTATCAAGCATATTTAAAGGTGCTAGTGGAGGAGCAAAAGGCAAAATTCTAGAAGGTTCTAAACATGCTAAAGATATTAGTAATAAAAGAAGAGACATGTATGAAGGTGGAGCAGCTGGAGGTAGCGTATTTTTATCCAGTTTATTAGGAAATAACTATGATCCAAATAGGAAAGATAAGAGAGTCGAGAGTGCATATGATGATGTACTTAATGCTCGAAAAGCAGTCGATTCAAGACTAGAAGAAGAAATATTAAAGAAAAATGTTGCAGGTCTTAAGCAAGACCGAGATAACTTGGCATTGATGCGTTCAACAGGTAAGGATATAAACGGAAATGCTGTTTCAACACAGGATATAGCAAATTTCGAAAAAAATTATGTTGATAAAATGAATTCTACTAAAGCGACATGTGTTAGTGAAGTACTTTCAGGTAAGAAAGGAATTTACGAAGCTGCTGAAACTGATGTTCAAACAAAGGCTTTAATTGAAGCTTATGATAGAAAAGTCGATTATTATGGAAAAACTCTTGGTAAAGAGGTTTCTACTAGTGATCCTGATTATTCATATAATTTTGAAGAGTTACAAAAATTCTCAAATGTTGAAGCAGGGAATGCAGATTCTTATAAAGCTACTAAGAGCACAGCTGAAGATGCTAAGGTTAGATTTTCTAATTCTTCAACACGTAGCAGCCATTATGAACATGCTAATGCAAAATAATAAAATAAAAAGGGTGTGATATATAGTGATGAATCAAACATTTTTAGTGCCTGCTAATAGTAAAAGGAGTGCACTGATATTTGGATTTTTTAAACCAGTTGATTTAATAATATTTGGGGTAGGTACGGCATTATCATTAATTTTATTAATGATATTTCCCGTAACAAAACTATGGGCTGTTATTGTTACATTAATACCCATTGTAACTGCAGGATTCTTAGTTTTCCCAATACCCAATTATCATAATGTAAGAACTTTAATTGGTGAAGTTTACAACTATTACTTTGTAAACAGAAGAAAATATATATGGAGAGGTTGGTGTTATACTTATGAACAATCAGATGAATAATGGAGTAGGTCAGGTTAATCAATTGCAAAATCAAAATTTGAATAATAATTCAAGTCAAAATGTTAAAAAGATGGCTAAGTCTGTTAAAGTTGATTCAAAATGGACAGAAAATTGGATTAATGTAAAAAAAATTAGTAATGGAATTATCTATAATAATTTAGGAGAAATGGTAACAGGAATAAAAATACAGCCTAAAAACATTTTTATCTTAGATGGTAGTAGTATGGATAATACATTAATTGGTCTTATGAATTTCTACAATACAATAGACTATGAATTTTGGTTAATGGTAGCAGATAGGCCAGTTGATATAACAGTATATGAAACAGAACTACAACTTTTGTATAATAAGACACAAGATCAAAGGATAAGAAAACTTATTTCTCAAGATATGGATAAGGGTGATTATTTTAAAAATAATAATGTTGTTGATACTGAGTATTATCTATTATTTAAAGAAAAGAATATGGATAATTTACAAAAGAAAGTACGTAATTTGATAAATGGAATGGCTAGTTGTGGTTTGGTTGCTAGTCAAACATCAAATGATGATTTAAAAATGATAATAGACAATTTCTTAAATGGGGGAAGAGATTTTGAAAGTGGAACGGTGATGCCTTTATGAGTACATTTAAGAGTAAAGTAGCCCCAAAGGGATTAGATTTTAGTAATTCAGGACATATTGTAGTAAGCGATAAATATATGTGTATTTTAACCGCTGTATCATATCCAAGAAGTATTGGGGTAGGATATTTATCTAATATAACTAATATGCCAGGAGTAAAGCTTGTTATAAAACATATTCCTGTACCTTTTTCAATGTTATCTAAAATGCTTAATAAAGAATTAGCAAATTTAAGGGTTAGATATCAAGAAGAAAAAGATAGAACAAACCAAGAAAGAATAAGACAAGATTATGACACATTAGAAGTATTTATTCAACAACTTGCAAGCGCACAATCAAAGATATTTGATTTTCAAATGCATATTGTAGTATGTGCCGATACATTAGAAGAGTTGGAAACTCGTAAAATGACTATTAAAAATTACTTAGATGCGATGGGACTTCGCGCAATACCTCTTCGTTTCGAACAAGAAAAAGTATTAAAATCAATTTTACCATTCTTTCCAAAACAAGATATTGAAGAAAGAGTAGGAACAATTATGCCAAGTCCTACGATGGCAGCCATGTATCCATTTATATTTGATAGTATAAAAGATCCAGGACCATCAACACTTCTTGGAACAGATTTTTCTGGAGGAGTAGTTTTATTTAATCAATTCTTGTATCAAACAAGAAAAGAACATAATAGAAATAACGCAAATATGGTAATTCTAGGTACATCTGGAAGTGGTAAATCAACTGCAGCAAAATTAATGCTTAGAAGTGCTATTAGAAATGGTTATAAAATTGTAGCAATAGATCCTGAAAACGAACTTAAAGATATGGCTGAAGCATTTGGGGGAGATGTAATTGACTTAGGAAAAGGAGGTCAATTTGGCCTTATTAACCCACTTGAAGTTATAATTGATGCTGATGAAGATGAAATAAAACAGGGCTTAGGATATACAGTTTTAACAAAAACCCTTCAATTCTTAAAAGGTTTTATGAAATATTATGATCCTTCAATTGAAGAAGATGTTTTAAATTTGTTTGTAGAATTAGTTCAAGAAACATATCGTCGTTTTGGAATAGATTTTAATACTGATTTTTCTATGTATACTCACGAACAATACCCAACTTTTGATGATGTATATGCTACAATTAAAGGAAAATTAATTTCAATGAGTGATATGACACATGAAAGAGATATAATGGAAAGACTAGAACTTAAAATAAGACCATTAACAAACGAATTAAGATTCTATTTTAATGGTAAAACAACTATATCACCAAGAAGTAATTTTATTGTATTTAATATAAAAGAATTAATGAATAGTGATACAAATATAAGAAACGCTTTATTCTTTAATGTATTAAAATATGCTTGGAGTTTATGCCTAGATTCAAGTATTAATACTGTAATGATGGTAGATGAAGCTCACGTATTATTATCCGGTGGAAATGTTCTTGGGGCAGATTTTCTCGCTCAAATTCAAAGAAGAGCAAGAAAATATAATACAGGTAATATAATTATTACCCAACAACCAAGTGACTTTACACCACAAGCAGTAATTACACAAGGAAAAGCAATATTTGATAACGCTAGTTACTATTTAGTAATGGGGCTTAGAAAACAAGCAGTTGAAGATTTATCTTTATTGATAGATTTAAATGATAATGAAAAAGAAAGTATTAAAAGATATTCACAAGGTAATGCATTATTTGTATGTGGATCAAGAAGAATGCAAATAAATGTTGTATTAACACCTGAAGAACTTGAATCATTTGGATCAGGAGGAGGACTATAAAAGGTCCTCCTTTTTATTTTTTAAATTTATTGATTTTTAAATGCTTTTTTAAAATTGGTATAAATAAACATTTAAAAAGTAAAAATTAAGCCTTAAGATGAATTTCAAAAATTTATCTTTTTTTGTATTTGAAAAATGAAATTTATGTCATTTGCAAACCATTTTTATATATGCTAACCTATCTAACTGGAGGGTTTATATGGAAAAAGATTATAAAAAAGAAATAATAAGTTTAATAGAAAAAGATATTATTAATCAAAGAAAGTATAATTATTATAAAAATGAAAGTTTAGTTAATACTAACTTTGAAATAGGGAAGTTACTTATCGAAGCACAAGGAGGTGAAGAAAGAGCACAATATGGAAATAAGTTAATTGCAACTTGGAGTAAAGAATTAACAAAAAAATATGGTAAGGGTTATAGTGAGAAGAATTTAAAAAGGATGAGAAAATTTTATATAGAATATAAAGATAAGCAAAAAGGGTCATCAGTGCTGACCGAATTGACATGGACAAATATTTGTCTACTTTTATCTATAAAAGATATTAACAAAAGAAATTATTATATTAATATAAGTGTTAAAAATAATCTTAGTTCAAGAGAATTACAACAAGAAATAAAAAGCAATGCTTTTGAAAGATTAAGTTTAGCAGATAAAAATAATATAAAACTAGTAACAAAAGAAGAAGATATTGATTTTACAGACACATTTAAAAATCCATTTATAATATTTGCTAATGTAGATGAAGAAAATATGGATGAAAAGACTTTAAAACAAATACTTTTAGAAAAAATAGAAAAAATAGTTTTGAAGCTAGGAGTTGGATTTAGTTTTATAGGAAGTGAAGTAAGACTAGGAAATCATAGATGTGATTTATTGTTTTTTAATATAGAACATAATTGCTATGTAGTAATAGAATTAAAAACAAGAAAATTAGAACATGTTGATATAGGGCAAATAAAGTATTATGTAGAATATATAAATAAAAATATAAAAAAAGAAAGACATAATAACACTATAGGAATAATAATGACAAAATATAATGATTATTATGTAATGGAATATTGTACTGATAAAAACATATATGAAACAACATATAAAATAATTAATGAAGAAGAAAAATTATTAAATTAAAATTGTAAACAAATTAAATATCAATAATAGACAAATTACTAATTTTATAGTATCATTATAAGTAGGATATGGAGATGGTCTTATGGATAAACAAAGTATTTATTTAATCTCTGCAGGAGTTGTTTTTATACTTTTTGTTATTTTCCTTATTATTCTGTTAAAGAAAAAAAGGGTTATTAATTTACAAAAACAAGTTCAAGAATTGGAACGCCAAAGAAATTTAATCGTATCAACACCAATTGCAGCTGAACTTGCTAAAATAGAAGTTATTGTTAAAAACGAAAAATTAGAAAGTAAATATGAAGAATGGAAAGAAAGATACCGTGTTATAAAAGAAAATCGTTTTCAAGTAATAACAGATATGCTTCTTGAAATAGATGGGTTAATCGATGCTAATGATATAAAAAATGCTAAACAAAAAATAATGGAACTTGAAATGGAAATATATAAACTTCGTGTATCTACTGATAATTTACTTGATGAAATAAGAGAAGTAACTATGAGTGAAGAAAGAAATAGAGCTATAGTTACTAAATTAAAAAGTAAATTTCGTGATTTAGAAAGAACATTTACTACAAATCAAGCTTCATATGGGGACATTGATAAATATATTGAACTTCAATTTGAAAACATTGAAAAAAGATTTCAAGAATTTGAAACAATCATGGAAAATAACAATTATAGTGAAATAGTGTCAAGTGTAAAAGTATTAGATGAAATGATTGCTCATATATCTACAGTAATTGAAGAAGTACCGGATTTACTTTTATTAACTAATAAAATTATTCCTTCAAGAATTGAAGAAATTAAAGAAACTTATAAAACTTTATTAAGCAAAAACTATCCTTTGTCTTATTTAAATGTTGATTATAATATTGAACAGATTGAAAAAAAAGTAAAAGAAATACTTGATAAGGTAAAAATACTTAATTTAGAAGATAGTATGTTAGAACTTAAAACATTTTTAGATTATTTAGATAATTTAATAAATGATTTTGAAATAGAAAAAAGAAGTAAAAAAATATTTGATGAAGAAGCTAAAACATTTAAAAATAAAATTAGTAAAATAAATAAAATAGTTACAGATATTTATGAACAATTAAATGATATTAAAAATATGTATAATTTAAGTGAAGATGATTTACAAGAATTAGAAAATGTAAATAAAAATCTTTATGAAATAAATAAATCATATAATATAATAGTCAAAGATTTAAAAACAAAAAAAGAACCATATTCTTCATTAAAAGAGAAAATTGAAAGTTTATCAAATAAACTTGCTACTACTGAAAATGATTTAGATATTTGTTTAAAATCTCTTGGAAGTATGCAAGAAGATGAACAAAGAGCAAGGGAACAATTAAAAGAAATAACAGCACTTTTATCTAAATGTAAAACTAGCATAAGAAATTATCCACTTCCTATTATTACAAGTAATTATTTTGTAGAATTATCTGAGGCTAATGATGCAATTTTAGAAATAGTAAAAGAGCTAGATAAAACCCCAATTACAATTAAAACTTTAAATATAAGAGTTGATACAGCAAGGGACTTATCATTAAAGCTTTTTAATACAACAACAGAAATGATTAAAACAGCAAAATTAGCAGAAATGATTATTGTATATGGAAATAGATATAAACCCTTAGATAAAGACATTGAAAGAGGTCTTGATATTGCAAGTAAACTATTTTTTGAAGGAAGTTATAAATTAAGTTTAGAAACTTCTATCGCGGCTATTAAAATAGTAGAACCGGATATATATAATAAAATGTTAAATTTGTATAAAAATTAATGTTTATTTAGGATACTTTAATATAATAAAGTATCTTTTTTGGATAAATTAAAGTGATAATTTTGCTTTTTACAAAAAATTATGATATAATTTTGCTGTTTAAAGAAGGTGATAATTTTGCTATATGTCATAACAGGACCAACAGGTGTAGGGAAAACTAATTTGTCTATTAAACTTGCAAAAAAACTTAATGCCTCTATAATTAATTGTGATAGTATGCAAATATATAAAGAATTAAATATAGGAACAGCTAAAATAAAAGAAGAAGAAAAGCAAGGTATAAAACATTATTTAATAAATACAAAAAGTGTTTTTGATGATTATAATGTTTGTGCTTATCAAAAAGATGCTAGAAAAATTTTAAATGGACTAATAAAAGAAAATAAAAATGTTTTAATTGTTGGAGGAACAGGTTTATATTTAAAAGCTTTACTATATGATTATAAATTTACTGAAGAAAACATTATTAATGATTATTCTAAATATACTCTTGAAGAATTAGTAAGTAAAATCAAATCTATTAATAACTCCATAGAAATAGATTTTAACAACAGAAGAAGAGTGGAAAGAGCTTTACAAAAAATAAAAAACAATGCAGAAATTACTAGTAATAAAAATGTTAAATTATATGATTTTAAATTAATTTGTTTAACAAGAAAAAAAGATAATTTGTATAATAATATTAATTTACGTGTAGATAAAATGATTAAAGATGGTTTAAAAGAAGAAGCATATAACTTGTATCAAAAAAATATTCATACAAGAGCTATTAATACCGCAATTGGATATAAAGAATTATATTTATATTTTGATAAAAAATTAACTTTAGATGAAGCAATTGATAAAATTAAATTGAATTCAAGAAGATATGCTAAAAGACAACTTACATTTTTTAAAAATCAATTTTCTGATATAAAATGGTATAATTTAGATGAAATTGATGAAGAAGATATAATAAAAGATATATTATCTTAAATAACATTTAGTTATAAAACTAAGTGTTATTTTTTTAAAAATTATTTTTTTCTTCTTTTTTTAAAATATGCTTGATTAAATAAAAAATATAAGTATAATAGTAAGTAATAATTTAACAGGAGGAAGTGATTATTTTGAACATAACTACATTACCCGTTCTTATATTAAGAAATAATATTCTTTTTCCTCACGATGAAATTAGACTTGAACTTGATAATGAACAAAATAAAGAATTAATTAAAATCGCGTGTTCTTATTATGATAAATATATTTTAATTGTTAATTATAGTGATGTATTAGATAAAGATAATAATATAAATAAATTACCACAAATTGGAGTACTTGGTAATATTACAATGAATATAGAACTTCCTAATAACAAAACAAGAATCGTAATAAAAGGAATAAATCGTTTATATATAAATAGTTATGATAAAGAAGATTTAAATATTCTAGCAAGTGTTAGTCCAATTAATTACGAAAAAATAGAGAAAGTTGAAGAAAATGCTTTTTCAAGAAGTTTAATTAAACAAGTTGAATATTATATAGATAAAGATTCAAGCATTAGTAATAGTATTTTATCTTTATTAAATCCTAATTTAGGAATAGATACTTTAACAGATTTAGTTAGTCCTATTTTAAAAGAAAGTTATGAAAGAAAATTAGAATATTTATATGAAATTAATCCTGTTGTTAGGGTATGTATGATTCTTGAAGATATAAATGAAGAATTAAAAATTGTTGAGTTTGAATCAATGATTGAAGAACATTTATCGAAAAATTTAGATGATTATCAAAAGAATTTCCTTTTACAAGAAAAGTTAAAAGTAGTAAAAGAAGAACTTGGTATAAGTTATGATAAAGATGAAGAATATATAAATTTAAAAGAAAAAATAGATAAAGTTAAATGTCCTTTAAGTGTTAAAAATAAATTAAATGAAGAATTAAAAAAATATGAATCAACTTCAGTTAATAGTCCAGAATGTAGTATTATAAGAAGTTATATTGATTTATTATTAAATTTACCTTGGAATAAAAGTACAACGGATAATAAAGATTTAATTTTAGCTAAAAAGATTCTTGATGAAACACATTATGGTTTAAATGATGTCAAAGATAGGATAATTGAGTATTTGGCTTTAAGAACTAGAACAAAAAATACAAATAGTTCTGTTATATGTTTGGTTGGTCCTCCAGGAGTTGGGAAAACAACCCTTTGTAAAAGTATTGCTAAAGCAATGAATAGAAAATATGTTAAAATATCTGTTGGAGGGCTTAATGATTCATCTGAAATTATGGGTAACCGAAGAACATACATCGGGGCTTTTCCTGGTAAAATAATTCAAGGAATAAAAAAATGTGGAAGTAATAATCCGGTATTTGTAATTGATGAAATAGATAAACTTTGTAAAGATATAAAAGGAGATCCTGCAAGTAGTTTACTCGAAGTACTAGATAAAGAACAAAATAAGTTTTTCGTAGATAATTATGTCGAAGAATGTTTTGATTTGTCGAAAGTAATGTTTATAACTACTGCTAATGATGTAGAAAATATACCTTTAGCATTAAAAGATAGATTAGAAATAATTGAAATTGAAGGATATAGTGAATACGAAAAATTAAATATTTGTAAATCGTATTTAATAAAAAAAGAGTTAAAAGAAAACGCTTTAACATTTGATGATGTAACATTTACAGATAAGGCATATGAAAAAATAATAAAAAATTATACAAAAGAATCAGGTATAAGATCTTTAGAAAGAATGATAGATAAAATATTAAGAAAAATAGTAACAGAACTTGCTATAAATAATAATAATAAAAAATATAAAATAGATGAAAAAGAAGTAGAAAAATATTTGGGTAAAGAAATATATTCTTTAAATAATAATACATATTCAAATACAATAGGAATTGTTAATGCTCTTAGTTATACTACTATAGGAGGAGAATTGCTAAAAATAGAAATTAATACATATAAGGGAAATGGAAATATAATAACAACAGGTCTTCTTGGTGATGTTTTTAAAGAAAGTGTAAAAATAGCTCTTAGTTATATCAAAAGTAATTGTGATAAATTAAAAATAGATTTTGACATGTTAAATAATATAGATATTCATCTTCATGTTCCAGAAGGAGCAGTTAAAAAAGAAGGTCCAAGTGCAGGAATAGCTATTACTACGGCTTTAATAAGTGCTTTAAAAAATAAACAAATATCTAGTTATTTAGCTTTAACAGGAGAAATAACATTAAGAGGTAATATTTTACCTGTAGGAAAAATAAAAGAAAAAATAATTGGTGCTAGTAATAATAATATTAAAAAAGTAATACTTCCTAAAGAAAATGAAAAAGATGTAGAAGTTTTAGATGAAGTTATAAAAAAGAATATAAAGTTTGTTTATGTTTCTAATTATGAGGAAGTATTAAAGGAGATTAAATTATGAAAGAAACAATATATGATTTATTAAATAAATATCAAATTACTTGCAATATAAGTGAAGAATTAACAGATACTGAATTAGGTTATTTATATTTAAAAATGAAAAGTGATATAGTAAATAATTGTTTTGATGTATTAAAAGAACAATATAAAAGAAAAGATTTATTTAATGCTAATTTAAAAATACTTTTTGAACTTGCTATAGATTATCCATATAGAGCATCTTTTTCTAACAATTTAAAAGAAGCTATATCAATGTTTGTTGTAAGTGGAAGAGAAATATTAAAAGAAGATAAAGATGATGAAGATTTTTTAATTAAATGGAATTTATTAAATGAACTTGTTGGAGAAAGAAATAATATTGTTGAAACAAATGATGGAAAAGAAAGATTAATAAAAGAAGAAATAATAGAAAGAAACTTTAAAAACAATCAAAAATATAAAAATTTTATTAATCATTATTATAGAGATTTAATTAAATATGATTATGTAATATATCTTGTTTATTATATATATCTTGCTAATAATAAAGATAGTGAAATATATAAAGAATTTAATAAACCTAGTATTATAAGTTCTGCCTGTAATCATTTATATTATTTAAATGATTTTGTAAAAGAATATAGTTGTGAAGAAATGTATATAAAAGTAGATGCCTTAAAAGAAGTTGTAAGAAAAAAATTAGAAGAATTAGAATATTAATTCTTTTTTTAATTTTTATACATATATTTAACTGAATATATAAGGAGGAAAAATATATGAAACAAATAATTCCTTTTACGAAGGATATAACATTTAAAAATACAATTGGAGATTTAGTTAGTATATCTCTTGATAATGATTTACAACTTAAAGGAGAAGATTTAATCACAGGTAACTTTTATGTTAAGGGAAAATATAAACTTACTAAAGCAAGTATACAAGAGGAAGAATATAGTTATAAAATACCTTGTGAAATAGCTATAAGTGATGATTATGATACATTTGATGCTACGATAGATATAGATGATTTTTACTATGATATTATAGATAATGAAGTTCTTAGAATTAATATTGATTTAGTTATTGATAATTTAGTAAAAAAAGAAGTCAAAGAAAACGAAGAAGTAAGTGTTAGAAAAGAAGAACAAGAAGTTAAAGAAATAAAAGAAGAAAATGAAAAAACAGATGATTTAAATATTGTTTTTAATTATGATGAAGAAAGAGATAATACCCCACTTAATATAATTACAGATACTAAAAAAGAAGTATTTAATGATGTTACAAGTGATACTTATACAACATATATTGTATATTTAGTTAATGAAACAGATACAATTGACTCTATTTGTAATAAATATAAAATAAATAAAGAAAAAGTATATGATTATAATGATGTAAAAGATATTAAATGTGGAATGAAACTAGTATTACCTGATGTAAAAAATGAACAATGAACGAAGTTTTTTAAAAAAATATAATATTATTCCAACAGGTTATGAATATAAAAATAATGTAAAAATAATAGAAACAAAAAATAATAAATATGTTTTAAAAAGAAATAAAAATAATATATTAGATATATTTAATTATTTACATTTAAAAGACTTTAATTATTTTCCTAATGTTTATAATAAAGATAGAAATGATCTATATGAAATATATGAATATATAGATTCAAGTGATATGTCTAATTATGAAAAAAGTGAAGAAATAATATATTTATTAAGTTTATTACATAATAAAACAACATCTTATAAAGATATTGATATTGATGAATATAAAAAAATATATGAAGACATAAATACTAAATTAGTAGAATTAGAAGAATTTTATATTAATTTAAATAATGAGATAGATAAAGAAATATATATGTCACCAAGTAATTATTTACTTGTAAGAAATATAACTAAAATATATTCTGCTATATATTATTGTAAAACTCAATTAGAAGAATTTTATAATATCGTAAAAAATAATTCTAAAATAAGAATAGTATTAAATCATAATAATATAGAACTATCTCATTTATTAAGAAATGAAAATAGTTATTTAATAAGTTGGGATAATGCTAAGTTTGATATACCTGTTTATGATTTAATAAAGTTTTATAAAAAAAACTATAATGATGTAGATTTTACTAATTTATTTAAACTATATGAAAGTAAATATCCGCTTCATAATGAAGAAAGAAAATTATTATTTATTAGTTTAAGTATACCTGATAAATTAGATTTAACAAAAGATAATGAATTTATTAAAACAAAAAAAGTAAATGATTTACTTTTATATTTACAAAAAACAGATGATCTAATTTTACAGTATAATTCTAATTAATAATACAAAGAATAGTATTATTTCAATAAATAATAAAATTGCATAAGAAGTAACTGTAAAAAAGATAAGTAAAAATGATTGATATATTATTATAAGTAACCAAAATCCTAAGAAGGCTAGATAACAACCACTAGTTCTTCTTTTATATTTACAAGTATTACAATTACAGAAAAAACCATGTTTAGATTTATTCAAATATATCAATCCTTCTTCCTATTTTATTGTATGAAATAATTGTTAAAAAGTGCAAAGAAAAATATTGACATAGTACAATCAAAAAGTTTAATCTCAAATGCCAAATTTTTTCTTGGAGGTTTAGAAAATGAAGAATAGACTGGATCATTTATAAAAACATTTCAAACAACAGGGGTATAATTATATAGTTATAAAAGAAAAATACACATAATAGTGATGTAAAAAGTTGTTAATTACGTAACAAATCTAAATATTTTTACAAGAAAAATAGTATTAATGTATTACTTTTATGTAAGCAGTAATTGTGAAGATAAAATTATGACAGAATTTTATATTAAAGATAATGCAGTATATTTATCAGGAAAAAAACAAAAGACATAAAAGTATGTAATGATACAAACTGGCTATATACTTTAAAAGTAGATGAATGACCGGTCAGTTCTATATCTAACATCATCAGTTCAAATGAAGGAACACTAACAAGTAGTAATCCATACACACTTGGATTATAAATGTAAAACAAAAGAATTAGTTAGTTGCTAATTCTTTTTAAATGTCTTGTAAGAGTTTCAGGTACTTGTTTACTTTCTAATTCTTTAAGTTTAGGAATTGTTGATAAATCTGTACCTAAATCAGTCATATAAATTGTTTTATTTGATGTATCGTTTATGTAATCATTTTTAATATCAATAATATAGTTTGGATTAAATAGTTCATATCTAAATGAAACATTATCTTGATTTAATTTTAAACTATCTTCAACAATATAATTTACATCTATATCACTATATTGTTTATTTAAGTTAACAATGGAATTACCATGTTTTATTAATTTAAATGTAAATATTAATCTTTTATCAGGGAATTTTATATTATCAATATTTAAGCTATCTAATAGTTTCATATTATTAATATATATATCTATATTTTCTATTGAATGCTCAACATTTTGTTTAAAATATTTATTTTCTATAGGTAATCTTGTTTTTAAACTTCTTAGAAATTCAATTACTTTCTTATTATCTTTTAATAATTTTTTTAATAAATCATTATTTTCGAATAGAAATAAATTTAATAAATCTTTTTCTTCTAAATGTTTATAATCTTCAAGAAAAATTAATAAACTTTCATTACCATGTTCTTTTATAAATTCAAATAGTTTTAAATAACTTAATGGTTCTTTTTCCATATTAGACTCCTTATTTATATGTTTCTTCTTTTAAGTTGGAAATATTATAATTCATTATTGAAATATAGTCTTCATTTTTATTTATATCTTCATCTGTAATTGTAGCTAAGCTTTTAAATAATAATGTTTTTGAAGATGTTTCTTTAGTTAATTTTGTCACTAATTCATTATCTTTAGTCCATTCATTTACGAAAATATAAGATAGTGATTTATTATTTAATAAAGAAGTAGCAAGTTTTATATTACTATCTATTTCTTTACCATTTTTAGTTAAGTTTATAACTTCAAAACCATATTTTTCTAAGAATTTTAATGATTCATCATAAGAAATAATTTTTTTATTATTAGAGTTTTTAGCAGTTCTGTTAAGTTCTGTATCAAGTTCTGATATATCAAGTTTTAGTAGTTTATAGTTATTATTTATTTCTTGTTTTAAATAAGGGTTTTCAATATAATCTGATAATTCTTGTTTAATGTTTTGTGCTAGCATTAATATATTTGAAGGATTTAACCATATATCACTTTTAGCATATGTTTCTTCTAATCCATAACTAGCATCAATTATTTTAATATTTTTATTTTTTTGTAAAATAACTGTTGCGTATTCTCTGTCAGTACTATTTCCATTGTAAATAAGTAAATCGTTATTACTAAAGTCTTTTAATTGTTTATTAGTTAGTTTATATTCATTAATATCTACACCATTTGGGTAAATACTTTTAATGTTAGCACTTTCGCCATATAATCTTTTTGTTACATATTCAATTGGATAAATAGTAGTAATAATATTTATTCCTTCCATATCATATCTTTTAATACATCCGGTAAGTAATGTTATTGTTATAATTAACAATATTGTTAATATCTTTTTTTTCATAATTTTTTCTCCTTTTTTGGTACAGGATCATAACCTGGTTTAGACCATGGACCACATTTTAATAATCTTTTTATTGTTAAATAAGTTCCTTTAAAAAAACCATAAGTTTGGTATGATTCGATTGCATAGTTTGAACAAGTAGGTGTGAATTTACACATATTATGCCAAGGACCTGGTATTTTTTGATAAATTTTTATAAAAAAAATTGCAAGGTGTTTCATATCTTTCACCAATATTATTTTACTATTAATTTAAGAATTTATCAATTATAAGTTCTAATTTTTATAAAAATATGGTAAGATTAAGTAAGAAAGGAGAATTTAAATTGGAAGAGTTATTAAATAAAATAGGAGTAGTACCTAATAATATAAAGCTATATTATCAAGCTTTTACTCATTCATCTTATTCATTTGAACATATACATACTGAATCTTATGAAAGATTAGAGTTTTTAGGAGATGCAATCGTAGATTTAGTTGTTTCTGATTACTTATATAATAGTAAATTATATAAAGAAGGAGAAATGACTAAAATAAGGGCTAGCTATGTTTGCGAAAATGCGTTATATGAATATGGTATGGATTTAGGATTTAGTAATTACATAAAAGTAGGACATGGGGAAATAGTAACTGGAGGAAAATATAAAAAAGCCATAGTTGCTGATGTATTTGAAGCTCTTATGGGAGCGATATATTTAGACTTGGGTTATGAGAAAGTTAAAGAAGTTGCACTTAGTATAATTGTTCCTTATATTGAAGATAAAAGTAAAGTATTTTTTAGTGATTATAAAAGTGCTCTTCAAGAAGCAGTACAAACTGATAAAAAATCTATGGAATATGTTTTACTTGAAGAAAGTGGACCTTCACATCATAAATATTTTAAAGTTGAGGTAAAAGTAGATGATATTGTATATGGTGTTGGTGAAGGTGGAAGTAAAAAAGAAGCAGAACAAAATGCTGCAAAAAAAGCATTAGAATTATTAGCAAATAAATAAGAAAAGAGGTAGTATATGAATTTTTTAACTGTAGCAGAAAGTATTAATAAGATATTTTATAATTATGATTATAACATTTTAAGTTTTTTACATAAACTTGCTGAGAGTTTAGGAAACTTTTTAACTCCATTATTTAATTTTTTAAGTTTAATAACAGAAAAAGGGATATTATTACTTTTAATAGCAATAATATTAATGTTATTTAAAAAAACAAGAAAAGTTGGAATATGTATGTTTGGAGCAGTTTGCTGTGGTGCAATTATAACTAATTTTATTTTAAAAGATTTAATTGCTAGACCAAGACCTTTCATAGATGAAACTAGTATTTTTAATACATGGTGGAAGTTTGTTGGAAGTGTTAATGAAAGTGAATTTAGCTTTCCATCAGGACATGCTACAAGTGTTGCCGCAGGAATGATAAGTATTATGTTATTATGTAAAAGCAAGAAAAAATATTTATGTATTATACCTATTATTTTAATAGGAATGGCTAGAAATTATTTGATGGTTCACTATCCAAGTGATGTTTTATTTGGAATAATCGTAGGATTAATCTCGGCCTTTATCGCATATTTAATAACAAATCTTATCTATAAATTATTAGAAAAATATAGTGATAAGACTTTTTGTAAATTTATTCTTAAATTTGATTTAAAAAAATTACTTTTTGATGAATAAAATAATTATTTTTGCATAATATAATAATGTCATGAGGAATTTATGACATAACTCAAGGAAAAAATCCTTGAGTTTTCTTTATTTTTTATTATTTTTTTGATAAAATATAATATGTAATTGAAAGGATGATAAATATGTTTGAAACACTTAGTGATAGATTACAAAATGCAATAAAAAATATAAAAGGTTATGGAAAAATAACTGAAGAAAATATAGATTCAATGGTAAGAGAAGTTAGACTTGCTCTTCTTGAAGCTGATGTTAATTATAAGGTAGTAAAAGAATTTACTAGTGCTGTTCGTGAAAAAGCTTTAGGAGAAGAAGTTAAAAAAAGTTTAACACCTGGAGAAATGTTTGTAGGAATAATAAGAGATTCTTTAGTAGAACTTCTTGGAGGTGTTAATACACCTTTAAATTTAAATGGTAATCCTGCTTGTTTAATGCTTGTGGGTCTTCAAGGAAGTGGTAAAACAACAACAATTGGGAAACTTGCTAATTTATTAAGAAAAAAACATAATAAAAAACCACTTTTAGTGGCTTGTGATATATATAGACCTGCCGCAATAGAACAATTAAAACAAATAGGAAAAGAACTTAATATACCTGTTTATTCTGAAAATAGTAAAGATGCTGTTAGTATTGCTAAAAATGGTGTTTGTTATGCTAAAGAAAATGGCTATGATTATGTTTTAATAGATACAGCAGGTAGACTTCATATAGATGATAATTTAATGGATGAATTACAAAGTATAAAAAATATTGTAAAACCAGAAGAAACATTACTTGTAATTGATTCAATGATGGGACAAGATGCGATTAATGTAATAACAGGTTTTAATTCAAAAATAGATTTAACAGGTGTAATTTTAACAAAACTTGATGGTGATACAAGGGGAGGAGTTGCTTTATCAGTTAGACATTTAACTAATGTTCCGATTAAGTTTATCGGAGATTCTGAAAAGATGGATGGAATTAGTTATTTTTATCCTGATCGTATGGCCTCTCGTATTTTAGGAATGGGTGATATTTTATCAATTGTAGATAAAGCAAATGAAGCAATTGATGAAAAAGAAGCAGAAAAATCCCTTAAAAAAATGCAAAAAGGAAAGTTTGATTTAGAAGATTTTTTATCACAAATGAAACAAATAAAAAAATTAGGACCACTTGAAAATCTTTTAAAATTAATACCTGGTGCTAGTAAAATGGGACTTAATAATGTAAATATTAATCCTAAAGATTTAGCACATATCGAAGCTATTATTTTATCAATGACACCTTATGAAAGAAAACATCCTGAAATATTAAAAGCATCAAGAAAAGAAAGAATTGCTAAAGGTAGTGGAAGAAATGTAATGGAAGTAAATAGATTACTTACACAATTTGAACAATCTAAAAAAATGATGAAAATGCTTTCAAATGGAAATATGAAATTACCATTTTAAAAAATGTAGCTAACTTAAAGCTACATCTAAAATCATCATAAAAGAAAATCCAATTAAAGTAAATAGGGCCATAAGCTCTTTTTTCTTGTTCGTTTGACTTTCTGGTATTAATTCTTGAACTACAACATATATCATGGCACCTGCAGCAAAGGCAAGTAAATAAGGAAGCAGATATCTAACTTTAATTACTAAAATTGCTCCGATTACTCCCGCTATGGGTTCAACTATGCCACTTAATTGTCCTAAAAAGAATGCTTTCTTTCTTGAAAATCCTTCTCTTAAAAGAGGAAGTGAAACAGCAGTACCTTCAGGAAAATTTTGAATACCTATTCCTAATGCTAAAACACAAGCAGTTGTAGTTGTGGCACCATCAAGACCATATATAATAGATCCAAATGCTACACCAATTGCCATGCCTTCTGGAATATTGTGAAGTGTTATAGATACAACTAACATTATTGCTCTTTTTAAACTCGTTTTATCTTTTTTATCTTTCCTTTCTTTTTTAGTGGATATTTTATCATATAATTTATCCCCAATAAAAAGAAGAATTCCTCCACCCATAAATCCAATAAAAGCAGTTAACCACGCGTTTAAATTTAAACTAGTAGCCATTTCAATTGATGGACTAATAAGCGAAAAAAAGGATGCTGCGATCATAACTCCTGCAGAAAAACCAAGCATTGCATCAAGTAAATTCTTATTTATTTTTTTAAAACAAAATACAAGTGCAGCTCCAAATGCTGTTATACTCCATGTAAATAAAGTGGCTATTAATGTTTGCTCAATACTATTTAAATTATTAAAAAATTCTAACATAATTCCTCCAAAAACTATAATAATATATGATATTTATTAATAAATTGCCACATAGATTAAAACCTATAAATAAAAACTAGGTAATTTACTTATACATAAAATTAAATTTTTCATATCATAAAATTAGATAGGGGGATTTAAAATGTTTAATAATAGATGTGGTAGACAAAACTTTATGGCAATGCCAAGTCAAAATGGTTTAATTGATATTGATAACAATACAGGAAATATAGATATAGATTTTGCTCAAACTCAAGCAACTAATCAAAATGATACTATGACTGCAGTAACTTCTAATGCTCCAATTATGGAACCTATGCGTGAAAGAGTAGTAAACAGAACTATAGTTCATAATGTTCCACATGTTTGTCCAATAAGAACAAGAATAGTTAATCATCATGTTTATCAACATACTTATCAACCAAGTTATACTTGCTGTGAAGAAAATGTATGTGAACATGTACAATGTGGTTCTTGTTGTAACTATTAAAAGACCTTTGGTCTTTTTACTTTTTATTAATAAAAATACTTTTAAAGGTATTTTTTTATTGGTATAATATAAATATAGATAGGAAGTGATTTTTTTGTGAAAGCATTAGTATTAGGTGGCGGTGGTGCTAAAGGTAGTTATGAAGTAGGAGTTTTTAAAGCACTAAGAAAACTTCATATGAAATTTGATATTGTAACAGGTGTATCTATTGGTTCAATAAATGGAGCTTTTTATGTTGCTAACGAATATAAAAAATGTCTAAAAATGTGGCAAAAAATAACAACATCTGATTTGTTTGATGTTGCAATAGGAAGTAAGATGTCAAAAGAAGATATAAAACTTCTTGTAAAACAAATGTCTTCTGGAGGAATTAGTTTTTCTAATGCTTATAATTTTCTTAAAAAAAATATTAATGAAGAAAAAGTTAGAAAATCTAAAATTGACTATGGACTTGTTACGGTATCACTTACAAATAAAAAGCCAAGATTTTTAACTAAAGAACAAATACCATATGGAAAACTTGTTGATTATATTTGTGCGAGCTCTATTTGTTATCCTTTCGTACAGGCCCAAGATATAAATGATGAAAGTTTTATTGATGGAGGTTTTTATGATGGCATTCCTATTAATCTTGCCATAGATATGGGAGCAACTGAAATACTTGCAGTTGATTTATCTGTTTTAGCTATTAATAAAAAACCAAAAGATAAAAATATAAAAGTAGATGTTATAAAAATGAAAGATAAAACACCACTTACATTAACTTTTACAAAAGAATATGCTAATAAAAATATAAAATATGGTTATAACGATACAATGAAACATTTTAATAAATTAGATGGTAAATTTTATACTTTTAGAAAAAATGATTTAGATAAATCATATAATGAATTAAATAAATATTTTGTTGAAATTTTAAAATCTACCATTTTAAATGAACCAAAAAATAAAATAGTTAATGAACTATTTAGTATTGCTAAGATAAATAAATTATTTGTAAAAATAAAATATAATCATGATTTTAAAGAAGAAGTAGAAGAAGCTTTAGAACATCTTGGAGTATTATTTGATATTCCAAATGAAAATATTTATTCAATAAAAAAATATAATAAATTATTAATAAGAAAAGTTAAAGAACTTAATTATATAAAAATAAATAAAAATTTAAAAGATAAGTTTTTAATAGGGTATATGTATAATAAATATATGAAAAGTGAAAATAAAGAAGAAATAATAAAAGAAATGTATAATTTATCTTTAATATTTCCAAGAGAATATCTTTGTACTGTATACTTAATAGCTATATCAAAAAAACATAGTTTGTTTTTAAAAGCTGATAGTATTTATGATGATATTTTAAAAGAGTTAAATGTAAAGTAAACACTTTAGTAAAATAATTTGTCTAATTTTGTCAAATTTATTGTAAAATAATTTTAAGTGTTTTATTATAATATTGGGGAGTGTGATACATATGATATATCCTTCAATTGATAAATTATTAAATGTTGTAGATAGTAAATATCGTTTAGTTCATCTTGCAGCTTTAAGAAGTGATGATATAAGAGAAAATAATAATTTACAAAAAAATGAAGAAGATTATGTTTCTAAAAAGAATATAGGAAGGGCACTTGAAGAAGTAGCAGACAATTTAATTATAATAAAACAACCAGAAGAAAAAAAATAACCCGAAAGGATTATTTTTTTTGTGCTATTTCTTTTGTGTTTTTCCAAATCATAATCATAATTAGGAAACCTTCATAAACTAGTCTAATTGTAATTGGACCAAGGATCAATACAATTAAGAATAATAAGAAACTTTGTCCGATAAATGAGAATGAGAATAAAATAACATAAATTGTACCAATTAAGTATAATACTTTTAAAATTGGTTCAATAATCATTATTCTAAAATCAAGTAATTCTTTTAAAGTAACAAGTTTTTTATTTAATCCTTTATTGTCTTTCTTAATAAATAAAAAATAAACAAGAATTCCTCCAACTACAGCAAGTACTGCAGCAATAATTCCCCAAATAACACTTCCTGCAGCAGCAGAACCAATGTTATTTGAAGAACCACCAATATAATCATAATCATACATAAAAACAAACACTCCTTTCTAATTATATGTTAACATTAAATATCATAAAATACAAGAAAAATTTATTTGACTAAACACTTTTATTGTACTATATTAAATTTATATGAAAAACATTTAAATTTATGAAAAGAGGTATGTATGAAAATAATAAAGTATAAGAAATTACCAGGTAATAAATATAAAATAACTTTAGATAATAATGACATAATCCTTTATGAAGATATTATTATAAAAAATATGATTTTATTGAAAAAAGAAATAAAAGAGAATGAATTAAAACAATATTTAGATGAAAATATTTTTTATGAAGCTTATTATAAAGCATTAAATTATTTAAAAGTAAAAATGCGTAGTACAAATGAAATAGAAAAATATTTAGCAAAAGAATTTAACAAAGATTTAATAGAAAAAATAATTCTTAATTTAACTAAAGAAGGTTATTTAAATGATGATTATTTTACAAAATGTTATATAAATGATTCGATAAACTTAAAAAATATTGGACCTAATAAAATAATTCATGAACTTGAAAAATTAGGAATAGATAAAAGCATTATAGATAAAAACATTAAAGTATTTACTAGTTCAATAGAAGAAGAAAAAATAAAAAAAATAATAGATAAAAAAGTTAAAACTAATAAGAATAAATCAGTATATAATTTAAAAAATAATATAAAACTTAATCTTATTAATCAAGGATTTAACGTTGAAATAATAGATAAAAATATTAATAATATTAACTTTGATGAAACAAGTATTTATGAAAAAGAATATAATAAGTTATATAATAAATTATCTAAAAAATATACTTCTTATGAATTAGAACAAAAAATAAAACAAAAACTTTATCAAAAAGGTTTATTTAAATAAAAAATATGTGAGATAAATCCCACATATTTTTATTTATTTTTATTATTAGAACTAGTTTTTAATTTAGACATATAAGTATTAAAATCACCATTTAATTTATCATCATGAATTTCAACACCATATTCTTTTCTTAATTCTTCAAGTTTTTTATAGAATAAAGCACTATCTTCACTTAATTTTTTTGTAACAAGTGTTTCTTTAATAGTAGTTTTAACATCTTTAAGTTCAGGTTTTTTCTTTTCATCAGTTTTATAAATTATATGATATCCATACTTAGTTTTAACTGGAGTAGTTGTATATGTTCCTTTTTTAAGATTATATGCTGCTTTTTCAAATTCTTCAAGCATATCACCAGTATTAAACCATCCTGTATCGCCACCTTTGTCTTTAGTAGCTTTATCAGTTGAATATTCTTTAGCAAGTTTATCAAAATCTTCACCATTATTTAACTTTTTAATAATATCTTTTGCTTTATTTAAAGCTTCTTTTTCTTTATTATTTTTTTCTTCAGTAGTCATTCCATCAAGGGTATCAATAGAAATTAAAATATGTTTAGTTCTAATATCTCCAAAAATATTTTCATCGTAATATTTTTGAATTTCTTTATCAGTTAAACCTTTTTCAACTAATTCTTTAACTGCTTCCTTTCTTCTGTAAGAAAGTGAAACAAATTTTTCAAATTCAGTTTTTGATTCTAAGCCATAATAATAAGCAATTAAATATTCAAAAGTTGTATTATATTGTTTAGCAGAATCTTCAACTTCTTTAACTTTTTCCTTTATATATTCTTTTTCTTCTTTACTAGTGTCTTTGTATTTGTCACTTAAAATCATTTCATCAATCATGTCTACTAGAACACCAACACCATATTTGTCTTTAATTTTTTCATAAAATTCAGTTACAGATATATTTTTATTATTACTTGTAACAATTGCATCTTCACCATTTTTTAAAACTGGTACTTTTCCACATCCTACAAGTGAAAAAATTAATAAACCTGAGATAAAAATTTTACCACTATTTTTAATTATTTTGTTCATAATTATATCCTCCTTCAAATAGTTACATGTTTATCTTATCAAAAAAATAAAAAAAATACAATAATTTAGTCTTTTATATACACAAATTTCACAAAAACCCATAAAATAATTTAGAACAATAAAAAAGGAGGAGTTATTTATGAATTATGTATCATCATCAGCAATCGTATTAGTTTTATTTATCTTACTAATTATAATACTAGGTGCTTGGATTTAAGGGGGTGTATGTATGAAAAATAATGAATGCTGTAATGAAAAGAATGTAAAACATACAGGAAGTGGTTTACTAATTATTGTTGTTTTATATATCTTACTTGCTATAATTTTTAGTTCATTTGGAACTAATAATAATGTATGTTGTTATTAATAAAAATATTATATAATTTTAAAAAGAGGTTAACCTCTTTTTAATTTTGTAATATTTCATATATTTCTTCAACTGATTTACTAAAGTTATCTTGATAAAAAGGAATTAAATGTAAATGATAATGTTTAACTTCTTCTAAAACACCATTATTTTGGATTATTCTTAAACCATCATAATTTAATTTTTTCTTTAAAAGAGTAGTTAATTTTTTACTGATTAATAAAATATGATTTAAAGTTTCTATAGGAATATCATTAATATCAATATAATGATTTTTTGGTATTATTAAAGTATGTCCTGGTCTTTCAGGATTAATATCTAAAAATACCTTTACTATTTCATCTTCATATAAAGTATAACTTGGTATTTCATTATTTATTATTTTGCAAAAAATACAATTATTCATATTTCCCTCACTTTCTTATATTTATTATAAAATAAAAATAGTTTTTTTAAAAGTTTAAAATGTTTTAATTGACTATAAAATGTACATAATATATAATAATATTAGAATAAGGAAGGGATAATTATGAGTAAAAAGTTTCCTATTAACTTCAAAAATGGTAATAATAATTTAAGTATTAAAAAGGAAGAAAAAAATAATGTGGATGAATTAGGATTAAGTACTTTAAAAAGTAATGAAAAAGAAGGATATAGTCCATTAAATGACGATATGAAAACACATTATGCTAACATTAATGATTTAATAAATAATAAAAAAGAGGATATTCCTGCTGTTAGCGAAGAAGTAAAAGAAGAAGTAGGAGTTAATAATGATATAGATAATAGTAATATTAATAGTAATAATGATATTGATAAAACAACTGTTGTTTCTTTAGATGAAATTGATAATGAGTTAGATAAAATAAATAAAAAAGGGCAACCTTTCTTCTTTAATAATAATTTTATAAATAAAAATAAGGAAGAAGAGAAAAAAGAAAATAACAATATAAATAATACTATATCTGATAATGTAAGTAGTATGCCATTAAATAATGCAAATAATAATTATCCAAAAGAAGTTGATTATGAAGAAGAAAATTTAGGGTTTATTAAAAACCGTAAAATAAATAAAAAGCTTTTGTTAATAATAGGAATAATATTTTTTGTATTAATTTTAGGATTAATACTTTATTCTATGTTAAAACCAGGAACACTTAATAATATATCACTTTCATTAAATGATATAGTTTACTATGGAGAAAATAATAGTTTTAAAGTTACCGCTATTGGTAAAAACAATTTAAGGAAAACAAAGTATACGTTTACTGTTAATAATGACATTGTGTCAATGAAAAATGAAAATATGATAGGCAAAAAAGTTAATAACAGTTTATTTGCATATAAATTAGGAAGTTTTAATATTGAAGTAATAGGAAGTTATAAAGATGTAAGTAAAAAGTTAAATAAAAATATAACAGTATGCAAAAGATTAAGTGAAGAAAGTATACCACAAAGTCAAATTATTGCGTATTTTAATGAAGAAAGTAGTTTAAATATTAATCTTGGTGATGATATCTGCTATAAAAATATCACTTTTGAAATTGAAGATACATCAATCGCAGAAATAAATGAGAATAGGGTAATTAAAGGGAAAACAAAAGGGTATACCTCTTTAATAATTAAACAAAATAATAATACTTTTAAAATAGATCTTAGAGTAGTTGATAAAAGTACTGTTAATTTAGTGGAAAGAGTTTATTTAGAAAATATTGAAGACAGCATAGTTATGAATGTAAATGATGTTCAAATATTAAAACCCACTATTATACCGGTAAATGCTACAGATAAAAATATTAACTTTTCATCAAGTAATGAGAAAATTGTATCTGTAAATAACAAGGGTGAAGTTAAAGCTTTAAATAAGGGTAGTGCTAAAATTATTGTAAAATCTAATGATGGTGCTTATACAAATACTTTAAATGTTATTGTAAAAGGTTCTAATGATACAGAAATAGAAACATTTATTCCTGTAAGTGTTACAATAAAAAGTAATAATGCTAATAAAAATATTGCTAATGTAAATAATTTAATAATATTAAATGTTAAATTTGATAGAAAGTTAAGTTTTGTTCCTAAGGTAAATATATTTAATAAAGATATAGAAATGGTATGTTCTTCAACCGATGAACCTACATGTATTGCCACAATTAAAGTGGATAATAATAGTACTAAAGGTAAAGTTAATTTTGTAATAAAAGATTATAAAGATATAAATGATACGATAGGAAATGAAGTAAATACTACTACTGATAGTAGTGAAGTAATTATTAAATAAAGTATGTATATGCATACTTTTTTAAATTTCTAAAATTTTAGATGTTTTTTTTAAAATTGGTATAAAAAATATTTGAAAAGTGAAAATTAAGTTTTAAGATGAATTTTAAAATTTCATCTTTTTTAATGCTTGAAAAATGAGATTCGTGGCATTTGCAAAGCATTTTTATATATGTTAACCTATCTAACTGGAGGGCTTATATGGACAAAGATTATAAAAAAGAATTAATAAAATTAGTTGAAAAAACAGAAGTTAACAAGGGGTATCATGATTATTTTAAAAATAAAGATTTAGTAAATAATTATTTTGAAATAGGAAAGTTACTTATCGAAGCACAAGGAGGAGAAGAAAGAGCAAAGTATGGTAATGGATTAATTAAAGAATGGAGTATTGAGTTAACAGAAAAATATGGTAGGGGTTATAGTTGCTCTAATTTAAAAAATATGAGATTATTTTATTTAATCTTTAAAAAAAGCCAGCCACTGGCTGTCCTATTGACATGGACTAATATTTGTCTGCTTTTACCAATAAAAAATGAAAATAAAAGAAATTATTATATTAATATGTGTATAAAGAAGAACTTATCTAAAAGAGAGTTACAAAAAGAAATAAAAAATAATACATTTGAAAGATTAAGTTTAGCAGATAAAGAAAATATAAAGTTAATTAGTGATAAAAATGAAGTATTAACAATAAAAGATACATTAAAAGATCCAGTGTTAATAACAATAAATGAAGATTTAGATAATATAAGCGAAGAAAAATTAGCTAAGATAATAAGAAAAGAACTTGAAATATTTTTACTTGAATTAGGACATGGTTATGCTTATATAGGAAAGGAAGTAAGGATGGGAGAATCTTATTGTGATTTATTATTCTTTAATACAGAGTTTTTATGTTTTGTTGTAATAGAATTAAAAACACGAAAAATAAAGAAAGAAGATATAGGTCAATTAGAATATTATATAAATTATGTTGATGAAAATATGAAGAAAGAAAGTTTTAATCCTACAATTGGGGTGCTTGTAGCAAAAGAGGGAAACTATTTAGTAATGAAATATTGTACTAATAAGAATATATATAAAACAACATATAAAATTATTAATGAAAAAAAGTTATTAGTTTAGAAAATAGTTAAAATTACCATTTATAAATATTTTGTATCACTTGCTTAATTTGTAAAAAAATGTTAAAATATATTCATAAATATTTCTATATAGAAAGGAAGATATTTTTATGGATGAAACGATGATTTTTAAATGCGATGATTTGGAAAATTATATGATTACAGAAACACTTATGAAAGTTAATAAGTATCTTGAAGAAAAAGGTTATAATGGTATAAATCAAATCGTAGGGTATTTATCAACTGGTGATTCTTCATATATTTCTAGTTATAAAGATGCAAGAAAATTAATTCAAAAAATAGAACGCGAAAAAATACTTGAAGCTTTACTTAAAAATTATCTTAAGGATATAAGATGAGATATTTAGGATTAGATTTAGGAACAAAATCTTTAGGACTTTCTTTATCTGATAAAACTGGTTTAATCGCATCTTTTTATAAAAATATTTCTTATACAGATGAAAATAAACTTATCGAAGAAATAAAAGATATTGTAGAAAAAGAACATGTTGAAAAATTAGTTTTAGGACTTCCTAAAAATATGGATAATTCTTTAGGATGGAGAAGTGCTGAAACAATAGAGTTTAAAAAGAAATTAGAAGAAAAGTTAGATAAAGAAATAATTCTTGAAGATGAAAGATTAACAACTAAAATAGCAGAAAATATGCTTATTGATTTTGATTTATCAAGAAAAAAAAGAAAAAAAGTAATTGATGGCGTTAGTGCTGTTATTATACTTCAATCATATTTAGATAGAAAGGAAAGGTAGTTATGGAAAATATTGAAGAAATAAAAGATGATATGTTTATCGGATTTAATGAAAAAGGAGAAAAAACAACATTTTATAAGTTATTAGAGTTTGACTCTACAGAAACAGGAAAGCATTATTTAGCATATACTGATAATTCTGTTGATGAAAAAGGAAATGTACGTGCTTATGGTTCAGTTGTTACACAAGAAGGAGATTTAATGAAATTAGAACCAATTACAACAGAAAAAGAATGGAAAGTTATTGAAATGGCTTTAAATGTTATTCAAGAACAATCTAAAAATGAAGAGGATAAATAATTGATGGAAAAACATGGTCGTAAATTAAAGAAAAAATTTAAGATTATGCTTGTGATAGTTGCAATATTACTAATTGGTATTGCAACTTTATTAGGAACTTTCTGTTATTTTAAATCTCCAGTTTCTAATGATAAAAAAGAAGTAAGTGTAGTTATAGAAAGTGGTTCAACAATAAGTGATATTGCAACTTTATTAAAAAAAGAAGGATTAATAAAAAATGAAGCATTTTTTAAATTATATGTAAAGCTAAAAAATGTTTCTAATGTTTATGCTGCTAAATATTATTTTAGTCCATCTTATAATTTGGATAAAATAATTAATACCTTAAAAAAAGGCGGAGTTAATGAAAATGAAATATCTATTACTTTTAAAGAAGGTATTAATATAAGAAACATAGCAAAATTAATAAAAGAAAACACTTCTAATAGTGAAGAAGATGTTTATAAAATATTAAAAGATGAAAAGTATTTAAATTCTATTATAGAAAAATATTGGTTTTTAACAAATGATATAAAAAATAGTAAAATATATTATTCACTTGAAGGGTATTTATTTCCAGATACATATAGATTTAATAATAAAGATGTATCTGTAGAAGAAATATTTAACAAAATGTTAGATCAAATGGAAAAAAAGTTAAATAAATATAAAAAACAAATAGAAAAAAGTAAATATTCTATTCATGAATTAATGACTTTAGCATCAGTTGTTCAAAGTGAAGGATATAATGAAGAAGATTTTAAGAATATTGCCAGTGTATTTTACAATAGATTAAAAACAGGAATACCTTTAGAAAGTTGCGTTACATCATATTATGGGGTAAAGAAAGATATGACAGATGAATTACTTCAAAAAGATATTAATGCTGAGAATCCTTATAATACAAGAGGAAATAATCCTGTTAAAATGCCTATTGGTCCTATTAGTATGCCGGGAGATAAAGCACTTGATGCAACTTTTAATCCTATTGAAACTAGTTATTATTTCTTCGTATCTGATAAAAACAATAAATTATATTTTACAAAAACATTAAACGAACATGAAAAAATAATAAAAAAACTACAAAATGAAGGGTTATGGTTGGAATGGTAGAAGAAAAAATAAGTGAAATAAAAAGTTATGCTAAAGAAAATAATGTTCCTATTATGATGGATGATGGGATTGATTTTTTAACATCATTAATAAGACAAAGAAAAGTAAAAAATATTTTAGAAATAGGTACTGCAATAGGATATTCTGCTATAATGATGGCACTTGTAGATGAAAATATTAAAATAACATCTATAGAAAAAGATAATAAACGTTATTTCGAAGCAATAAAAAATGTTAAAAAATTTAATTTAGAAGATAGGATAACATTATTATATAATGATGCTTTAGAAGTTAAACTTAAAGATAAGTATGATCTTATTTTTATCGATGCTGCTAAAAGCAAAAATCAAGATATATTTGAGCATTTTGCTAGAAACTTAAGTGATAAAGGAGCTGTTGTTACTGATAATTTAAGTTTTCATGGCTTTGTTAGTAAAGAAACAAATGAAATTAAAAATAGAAACATAAGAGGATTAGTTCGTAAAATTAAAAATTATATTTCGTTTCTTAATCAAAATGATGATTACAAAACAGTATTTTATGAAATAGGGGATGGAATATCTGTTACAACTAAAAAATAAGAGGTATATTATGGATTTAATAGCAAAAGTAAATTCTTATGAAAAACTAGATGATTATATAAAAATGGGAGCTAACGCTTTCCTTTTTGGTATAAAAGATTTTTCTATAAATAGTTTAACTAAATTAAAGATAAAAGATTTAAAAAAAATAAAAAATAAATATAAAAATATTAAAATATATATATTAATTGATAAAAACATGTTTAATAAAGATTTAGAAAAATTAACTAAATTTTTAATAAATGTTGATAAACTTAATTTAGAGGGAATATTCTTTTATGATTTAGCAGTATATTATATTAAAGAAAAGTATAATTTAAATACTCCTTTAGTATGGAATCAAAATTATTTTGTTAATAATTATGAAACTTGTAACTATTATTATACTAAAGGTATAAAATATGGTGTTATATCCAATGAAATAACAAAAGAAGAAATAGAAAAAATTGTTAAAAATACTAAAATGAATATGTTTATAAATACTTTTGGTTATCAAATGATGAGTTATTCTAAAAGGAAATTAGTTAGTAATTATTTTAAATTTTTAAAAAAAATCAATTTCAAAAAACAACATAAATTAATTGAAAATAAAAGAACATTTAATATTATTGAAGAAAAATATGGAACATGTTTTTTAAGTGATTATGTTTTATGTTATATTGATTATTTAAATTATTTTAAATCTATTGGAGTAAAAGGTATTATTTTAAATGAAGAATTAATTGATAAAAATGCATTTTTAAATATAATTAAAATGTCTAAAGAAAACATTATTAAAAACAAATATACTTTTAATGATGTAAAAAAACTTGTACCTAATGTAAATTTAGGATTTTTAAATACAAAAACAATATATAAAGTTAAAGATAGGTGATATTTTTGGAAAAAATAGAATTAATGGCACCAGCAGGAGATATAGAAAAGTTAAAAATAGCATTATTATATGGTGCTGATATTGTCTATATTGGAGGGAAAAAATATAGTTTAAGAGCTAATGCAAGTAATTTTACAATTGAAGATATAAAGTCTTCTTGTATTTTTGCTCATGAATTAGGTAAAAAAGTGTATGTAACTGTAAATATTTTATTTCACGATGAAGATTTAGAGGGAGTAAAAGCATATTTAAAAGAATTAGAAAATGTAGGTGTTGATGCTGTTATTATATGTGATGCATTTTTAATACCTATTATAAAAAAAGAAACACCAAAGTTAAAAATTGTTATGTCTACTCAAATGTCAACTTCTAATACTTTAAGTGTAAAACATTTTATGGAAGAAGGGGTAGATTCTATTGTTCTTGCAAGGGAAGTTACTAAAAAAGAAATAAAAGAAATATATGATGAAACACATGCTGATTTAGAGGTGTTTTTACATGGTGCAATGTGTACTTGCTACAGTGGTAGATGTGTTTTATCAAACTATGTTACAAATAGAGATTCTAATCGTGGTGGTTGTGCGCAAGTATGTCGTTTTTGTTTTGATTTAGATAAAAAAAGAAAGAAAAATTTTTCTATAGCGACAAAAGATTTAAATCTTGCAGATCATATAAAAGATTTAATAGAAATTGGAGTAAAGCATTTAAAAGTTGAAGGTAGAATGAGAGGTACTTATTATATAGCAACAGTAATTAGCTGTTATCGAAATTTAATTGATGCATATTATAATAATAACTGGACAAAATCTAATTTAGAAAGAAATTTAAAACTTTTATCTAGGGTAGCTAATAGAGAGTCAACTAGTCAATATTTTATGAATGAAGCAACTTATAAAGACCAATATTATTTAGATAGAATGGAAGTATCTAATCAAGATTTTTTAGGATTAATCTTAGATTATGATGAAAAAACCTCATATGCTACGATAGAACAAAGAAATTATTTTAAAAAAGGAGATAAAGTTAATATTTTCGGACCTGAAAAATGTGATTTTGACTTTGTAATTACTGATATTTTAAATGAAAATAATGAAAGTATTGAAATTGCAAGACATCCTAAAGAAATATTAAAAATAAAAGTTCCAAGAAGTGTTTGTAAAGATTCAATGATGAGAATATGGATAAATTAGGTTAATACACTTGACAAAAAGACAAAAAAAGTGTATCCTTTTAAAGTATAAAGTTCAAGTAACTAATATTAATTTACGAAAGGATTTTAAGGTGAAATTTATGACAGATAAAAAAGAAGTATATCTTACAAAAGAAGGATATGAAGAAGCTAAAAAAGAATTAGATTATTTAATTAATGTAAAAAGACCAGAAAACATAATTGCTATAAAAGAAGCAAGAGCACTTGGAGATTTAAGTGAAAATGCAGATTATGATGCTGCCAGAAACGAACAAGCTGAGCTTGAAGATAAAATTAAAAAATTACAAGCAATTATTGATAATGGTACAATAATAGATGAAATTTCAACAGATAAAGTTGGGGTAGGAAATACAGTGAAAATTTCTTATTTAGATGACCCAGATGATACGGATGAATATAAAATAGTAGGTAGTCAAGAAGCTGACCCATTTGAAAGTAAAATATCTAATGAATCACCAATAGCAATGGCATTATTAGGTCATAAAGTAGGAGATACTGTTAGTGTTGAAAGTCCAAATGGAAGTTATGAAATTAAAATAATAGAAATTGGTTAAGAAAGTTTTAGACTTTCTTTTTTTTATTTAATAAGATATAATATAGTTAAGAACAAATGTGTGGGAGGTTTTTATGGAAAGAATAATAATGCATATAGATGTAAATAATGCTTTTTTATCTTGGAGTGCAGTTTATTATTTACAAAATGGTTCAAATATAGATATAAGAACAATACCTTCTGCTATCGCAGGAGAAAAAACTAAAAGAACAGGCATAATTTTAGCAAAAAGTATTCCTGCTAAAAAAATGGGAATTAAAACAGGAGATATTATTTATATTGCCAAAAACAAATGCCCTTCATTAAAAATATATCCACCTAATTATAAATTTTATAGTGAAATGTCTAAAAAAATGTTTGATTATTTGTATTCACTTACTCCTGATATTGAAATTGCATCAATTGATGAATGTTATATAGACTATGGAAAAATAAAAAGACTATATGGTGATGAATTTATTTTTGCTAAAAAAATAAATAAAGAAATAAAAGAAAAATTTGGCTTTACTGTAAATATAGGAATAGCAAATAATAAATTATGTGCTAAAATGGCTAGTGATTTTGAAAAACCAGATAAAATTCATACCTTATATGATTATGAAGTTGATACTAAAATGAAAAATTTACCAATTGATGAACTTTTTGGAATAGGTAAAAAAACAAGTGAAAAATTAAAACAAATGGGTATAAAAACAATAAATGATTTAGCTAATTATAATTTAGTGTCTTTAAAAAAAGTATTTAAAAATCAAGCAATTGATATGATAAATTCTGCTAATGGAATAAACTATGATGAAGTAGAAACAAAAACTTATATAAATAAAGGAATTAGTAATGAAATAACTTTAGTTAGTGATTGTTATGATGATAATGAAATATATAATAATTTACTTTATCTTTCAGATCTTGTAAGTTATCGTATAAGAAAAATTAATAAGTATGCAACAACGGTAGCAGTTATTATAAAAAATAATAACTTTGTTAGAAAAACACATCAAAAAAAATTAAATACTCCAATAAATACAAGTGAAGATATATATAATATTGCTAAAGAAATATACAAAAAAAATAAAGAAGATGAAGGAATAAGATTAATTGGAATAAGGCTAGATAATTTAAAAGATGAAAAATTATCGCAAGTATCTTTATTTGATTTAGAAAATAATAATGTTGATAATGAAAAGTTAGATAAAACAATAGATAAATTAAAAGAAAAATATGGATCTAAGATAATAAAAAGAGCAAGTATGATAACAAAAGAAGACTATAAAGGATTAAAAAAATAAAATATAAATTGATATATATTATAAATTCGTTTATAATTTTATTAGAGGTGATGAGTTATGATTTTACCAGCAGATAGTTATATTGTTGTTAATAAAGGTAATATTTTAGAAATTGATAAAAAAATTCTTATTGATTTATATCAACCTTTAATTGGTTCAAAAGCTATTTCTTTATATTTAACTCTTCTTAATGATTTAGAAAAAAAATATATAACAGATGTTTTCACTCATCATCATTTACTTTCTGTTTTACAAATGAGTTTAAATGATATAAAAATATCTCGTGAAAAACTTGAAGGAGTAGGACTTTTAAAAACATATTTAAAAAAAGATAACATTAATAATTATGTATATGTTTTATATAATCCGATTAGTGCTAATGAATTTTTAAATCATCCAATTTTAAATGTTGTTTTATATAATAATGTAGGTAAAAAAGAATATGAAAGAATTGTAGAAAATTATAAAATTCCAAGAATAAGTTTAAAAGACTATGAAGACATAACCTTATCATTTAATGAAGTGTTTACAAGTGTAAGTTCTAACAGTTTCATTACAAATGAAGACTTAACTATGAAAAATAAAAATAAATTATCTTTTTCAAACTTTTTTGATATGGATTTATTAATTTTAGGAATAGATGAAAATTTAAAAAATGAAAAAGCTTTTAATGAAGAAGTTAAATCATTAATTTTAAATCTAAGTTTTATATATAAATTAGATGTTACAACAATGCAAAATTTAATTAAAGCTAGTCTTAATGAAAAAGGAATGATAGATAAAGATACTTTACGAAAAAGCGCTAGAAATTATTATCGCTTTGAACATAGTGGTAATTTACCTTCGATTATTTATTCAAAACAACCTGATTATTTAAAAACACCACAAGGGGATAATTCTAAAAAAGCAATGATGATTTATACTTTTGAAAATGCGCATCCTTATCAATTGTTAAAAAGCAAATATAAAGATGGTAAGGTTATAGAAAAAGATTTAAAACTTATTGAAAGTTTGCTTCTTGATTTAAAATTAACTCCAGGGGTTGTAAATGTATTAATAGACTATGTTTTAAAAGTAAATAATCAAAAATTAAATAAAAATTATGTGGAGTCAATAGCATCACAATGGAAAAGACTTGGTATTGAAACAGTTGAAGAAGCAATGAATGCATGTAAAAAAGAACATAAAAAATATATTAAAGAAAAAGCTAGTCCTACAAAAAAATTAGATAAAGTACCTGAATGGTTTGATAAACAAATAGAAAAACAAGAAATAACAAAAGAAGAAAAAAAACAACTAGAAGATATATTAAAAGAGTATAATTAAAAGACCTAAAAAAGGTCTTTTATTTACAATTACTTATTTTTTGGGTAATAGAATTAATATCTTCATTTAAAGAAAATGGTAAATAGAAGTTTACACTTTTAGTATCATCATTAACTTCAATTTCTAAATTAACAACAATGTTATCATAATTTTGTTTTATTTTATATTTAACTCCATTAATATTATCATAATTTTGATATCTATCTTCAAGTTCTTTATAAGCCATATCAATATAAGCATCTTCTTTGTCATACAAATAAATATAATTAACAATAACTTTATCTAATTTTAAAGTGTTTTTATTATATTTAAATGTATAAGTTGTTTTAATGTTATTTTTTTCAACTTTACAAACTTTATTATTGTTACTACATCCACATAAAATTATTATTATAAAAAATATAGTAAGCATTAAATATTTCTTTTTCATAAGCTTTTCCTTCCATATTCTATAATATTATTTTATAATAAATAATTAATAAAAGCAAATAATTAATTGAATAAAATTAATTATTATTATAAAATAAAGATAAGAGGTATTTTTATGGATACAAAAATGTTTAAAAGAAATGATGATAGTTTTATTTGTGATGTATGTAATGCTAGTGTTCCTAAGCTTTTATATTCATCAAGAGACCATTGTAATAATTGTTTATGTTCCAAACATGTTGATGTAAATCCAGGGGATAGATTATCAACTTGTCTTGGCATTTTAAAACCAATCGGAGTAGAGAAAACAAAAAAAGGTATGTTTAAAATAATATATAAATGTTCTAAATGTGGTGAAATAAAAAAAAATATTCAAGCAAGTGATGATAATATAGATGAAATTATAAAAGTAAGTGTTGAAGGAGGTAATTTATGATTACATTAAAAGAGGGTTTAGAAAAACAAAACTTAAAAATAAATAATTCATTAAAAGTAGATTTTAATAAAGAATTAAATAATCCTTATTTTTCTTTAGTATTAGAAAAAATAGATTTAGAAGAAAATAAATTATATAAATATACCTCAAGAATAAAAGATTGTGCAACGGAAGAACAAAATTGTCAAAATTGTAAAGGACTTTGTTTTTGTAAAAATGAAATGAAAGGTTATAAACTTATACCAAATGTTTTAGATAACAAAATAAATTTTGAATATGAAGCGTGTTCATACATGAAAAAAAATCTTAAAGAAACATCTTTTTTAAATAATATAAAACTATATAATGAACCAAGTGAATTAAAAAATGCTAGAATTAAAGATATATATGTTGATGATAAATCAAGAGTGGAAGTTATAAAATATATTAATGACTATATAAAAAATTATAACAAAAATAGATTAAAAGCATTATATTTAACTGGTAGTTTTGGAAGTGGTAAAACATATTTAATAAGTGCATTATTTAATGAACTTGCTAAACAAAATGTTTCTAGTGTTATTGTGTATTTTCCAGAGTTTTTAAGAACTTTAAAGTCTTCTTTTAATGATATCGAAAATAGTTATAATGAAAGATTTAATTATGTTAAAAATGCTAAATTATTGTTAATTGATGATATCGGAGCAGAAAATTTAACAACTTGGGGTAGGGATGAAATTCTTGGAACAATTCTTCAATATAGAATGCAAGAAAACTTACCAACATTTTTTACATCTAATTTAAATATGAAAGAATTAGAAGAACATTTAAGTATAACAACATCTTCAAGTGATAAAGTTAAAGCAAGAAGAATAATTGAAAGAATTAAATATTTAACAGATGAAATGACATTAATAGGAATAAACAGAAGAAAATAAAAGCCCCTTAAGGAGCTTTTTAGATAGACTTATATATCCCTCGAAAATTTCTTCATAATGCTATCTATAGATGAATATATATAATTAGTCAATTACATAATTTATACTACAATAAGTAATAAAATATGTTAATATGTTTTTATAAAACCATTAAACAATATTTTTTCAAACTTTAAATTGACTAATTTAAAAAAAAATGTTATGTTATATATGTAAATCAATGATGAGGACAAGATTATTAAATAAGTTATTTAAGAAAGTTAGTGGTTGATGTGAACTAATATAATTTTTAATAATTACTACCTACTGAGTGAAATTAATAATTTTCGGTCAAACGCGTTATAGTTAATTAAGTAAAATCATGGATGGTACCGTGTTATATGCACTCCTGTTGTAAGCAGGAGTTTTTATTTTTATGGGGGAATTATGTGTAATAAAGAAAATATAATAAAAAAATATAATTTAAATGTTATTCCTATGGCAAGTTTTTTATATAATTTTTGTGCCATATGTAATCATAATGTCTTTAAAGCCACGCATTATGATATAAAAAGGATATTTCCATATTTAAAAACATGTTCAATTGAATATGTATGTAAAAATTATGATTTAGTATGTGATGGAACAGTGATACTTGTTAGAGATATTAAAAATAATATTATTCCATATTATAATCCATTAAGAAGAAACAACTTTAATAATTATGAAGATTTTGAAAATATTGAAGAATTAGATTATATTGAGGATGAAATTAAAAAAGAAGTTGATTTACCAAATTTTGATGATTTAGATAATATGTCTTTTTATGAGCTTATCGAAGCATATCGCTTATATAGAGATTCAAAAACACATGGAAAGTATAAAGCATGTAGAGTTTTACATGAAGAGTTTTCAGCAAGAAAAATATCAAAAGTTAGAAGAAGAAAAAGAATAGTTGAAGAAAGAAGGAAAGAAAATGAAGAATATTAAAGAAGATGAAAAATTAAGTGTTTTAAATCATTCTTGTGCTCATTTACTAGCACAAGCTGTAAAACATTTATATAATGATGCTAAATTTTGGGTAGGACCAGTCATTGAAGAAGGTTTTTATTATGATATTGATCTAAATGGTAAAACATTAACTGAAGAAGATTTACCTGTTATTGAAAAAGAAATGAAAAAAATAGCTAAAGATGGTAAAAGAATAGTAAGACATGAATTAACAAAAGAAGAAGCGTTAGAAAAGTTTAAAGATGATCCATATAAAATTGATTTAATTGAAAGAATGGATGAGGATAATAATATTATTTCTTGTTATACACAGGGAGATTTTACTGATCTTTGTCGTGGACCACATGTTGAAAGTGTTAAAGAATTAAAACATTTTAAACTATTAAAAGTAAGCGGAGCTTATTGGAAAAATGATTCTAAAAATCATATGCTTCAAAGAATATATGGGGTATGTTTTGAAACAGAAGAAGATTTAAATGAATATTTAAATGAACTTGAAGAAAGAAAACAAAGAGATCATCGAAAAATAGGAAAAGATTTAGATATTTTTATGTCTAATGATTTAGTAGGAAAAGGAATGCCTATGTGGCTTCCAAATGGTGCTTTAATTCGTAAACAATTAGAAAATTATATTTATGAAAAAGAGCAAAAATTGGGTTATCAACATGTTTATACACCATGTGTAGGTACAGTTGATTTATATAAAACAAGCGGTCATTGGGATCATTATAAAGAAAATATGTTTCCTATGATGAAAGTAGATGAAGAAGAATTTGTATTAAGACCAATGAATTGTCCACATCATATGCTTATTTATGCTAATCACTTACATTCATATCGTGAACTTCCTATTAGAATTGGAGAATTTGCTACAGATTTTAGATATGAAGCAAGCGGAGCAGTTAAAGGATTAGAAAGAGTTAGATGTATGTGTCAAAATGATGCTCACCTTTTTGTAAGACCAGATCAAATAGGGGAAGAATTTAAAAAAGTAGTATCATTAATTCTTGATGTATATCATGATTTTGGAATTGAAAATTATAAATTTAGATTATCATTAAGAGATAAAGAAGATAAAGAAAAATATTTTGATGATGATAAAATGTGGGATGAGGCTGAAAATAAACTTCGTGAAGTATTAAATGAATATGGTTGTAGTTATACTGAAGTAAAAGGAGAAGCTGCTTTTTATGGACCAAAATTAGATGTCGAAGTAAAACCTGCTGTTGGACCAGAAGTAACTTTATCAACTTGTCAACTTGACTTTTTACTTCCAAGAAGATTTGATTTAAGTTATATTGATAGCGAAGGAAATAAACAAATACCAGTTGTTATTCATAGAGCTATTTTAGGAACATTTGATAGATTTACAGCATTTATTCTTGAAGAAACAAAAGGAGCGCTTCCTTTATGGCTTAGTCCAACACAAATATGTGTAATACCAGTAAATAATTCATATCATTTGGAATATGCTAAAGAAATAAATGATTTATTATTATCTAACAATATAAGAGTAAAACTAGATGATAGAGAAGAAAAACTAGGTTATAAGATGCGTGAAGCACAAATGCAAAAAATACCATTTACCTTAGTAATTGGAGATAAAGAAAAAGAAAATAATACAGTTACTTATCGTAAATATGGTGATGATAAACAAATTGAAATAAATAAAGAAGAATTTATAGAAATGTTAAATTACATGATAAAAAATAAGGAAAGATAGTGAAAAGGCAGTATGAATAATAAAAAAATAAAATTAATTTCTTTTATCTTAATCTTTGCTTTAATATTATTAACTGTATATATTGTATTTGTTTTAAATAATAAAGATAATAAACCTGATAAAGAAGATCCTTATAGTAATTTAAATATACAATCTAATACTAAAGCTTTTGATATAAAGCTTGATTCTGCAATGTTAATAATAGAAGAAGGAAATAAATTTACCATATCAACAAATAATAAATATATTTCATTAACTGAAGAAGATAATAAAATAAAAATAAATGAAAAAGATCATTTTTCATTTAAAAATAGTTCAGCTTTAAGAATAACAGTTCCGAAAAATTATAATTTTACTGATTTAAATATTGTAAGTGATGGTGGTTTTATAAATATCGAAAACTTAAAAGCTGATAGGCTTTCATTACAATTAAAAGCTGGTTCTTTAGTATTAAATGATGTTATTGTTAATGATAAATTAACAATAATTGGGGGAGCTGGTACAATTGATGTTACAAATGGTAATGTAAATAATTTAAATTTAAATGTTGGTGTTGGTAATTGTAATATAAGTGCTATTTTAAAAGGTAATAGTGTTATTGAAGCAGGAGTAGGACAATTAAATATAGATTTATTAGATAGTATCGATAATTATAAGATAAAATTAGCAAAAGGTATTGGAGATATTACTATAAATGATACAAAAATAACTGATAATAATACTGCTTTTAATGGAAATAAAAATATTTCTTTAGTAGGTGGTATTGGTCCAATTAGTATTACATCAAAATAAAAAAAGTTTTTTTCATAAACTTTTTTTATTTTATACCAATTTTATTTTCTATAACATGTGCTATATCATTTAAAAGCTGATTTATTAAATCTAAATCATTTCCTTCTATCATAACCCTAATAAGAGGTTCTGTTCCACTTGGTCTTACAATAATTCTACCTGTATCCTTTAAAATATCTTTAGATTTATTAATAATATTATTAATTTCATCATTAGTAAATAATTCTTTTTTATCCTCATTTTTAACTTTAATATTCTTTGATACTTGAGGATATTTTTTCATTATTTTAGAACATTCTTTTAAAGATTTATTTTCTTCATTAATTATATTTAAAATTTGTAAAGCAGTAAGTTCACCATCACCAGTAGTAGCAAGTTCTTTAAAAATAATATGACCTGATTGTTCGCCACCAATTATATAATCTTTTAATAACATTTCTTCTAAAACATATCTATCTCCTACTTTAGTAGCACTAAAATTAATATTATTTTCATTACAAAACTTAATTAATCCAAGATTTGATAATATTGTTCCTACTAAAGTATTATTTTTAAGTTTATTTTTCTTTTTAAGATTTAAAGCTACGATAGCTAAAATATAATCACCATCAATTATATTACCATCTTCATCTACAAATAAACATCTGTCAGCATCGCCATCAAAAGCAATACCTAAATCAAATTTATTTTTCTTAACATAGTTTATTAAATTATCAAGATGGGTAGACCCACAATTATCATTAATATTTATACCATTTGGTTTAGAACTTAAAAAAACAGGATTTTTTAATACTTTATTAAAAATTTCAGGAGCAGTAACAGAACTAGAACCATTTGCAAGATCAAAAACAACTTTTAAGTTATCTATTTTATTTCCTGTATTAATTAAATAAGAAATATATTTATCTTTTAAAGTAAAATCATCTTTAATTATTCCTATTTCTTCATACTTAATTAAAGGCGTTTCATCTTTATAAGTTTCTTTTTCAATTTCTTCTTCAATTAAATCAGGTAGTTTTAAACCGTTTTTATCAAATATTTTTATTCCATTAAATTCAAATGAATTATGCGAAGCTGATACCATAATACCAGCATCAAATATACTATTTTTTACTAAGTATGATACACATGGAGTAGGCACAACTCCAACATTTGTAACATCACATCCATTTGCTGCTAAACCTGATGCTATAGCAGATACTAGCATACTTGATGATATTCTTGTATCGCATCCTATTAATATATGTAATTTTTTATTTTCATCTTTAAGAACTTTTGCACATGATTTTCCAACCTTTAAAGCAAGGCTTGTTGTTAATTCAATATTAGCTATTCCTCTTATACCATCTGTTCCAAATAATTTACTCATAATATTCCTTCTTTACTATATTATTTTTATCTTTATAAATTGAATTATCACTAATTATTCCTCTTACAGAACAAACAGGATATATTTGTGTGTTTTTTCCTATTATTGTCCCAGGATTTAAAACACAATTACATCCAACTTCAACATAATCCCCAACAAAAGCACCAACTTTTTTAAGATTTGTTTCATAATTATTTATTTTTACTAAACTTTTATCTTGTTTAACATTAGAAGTTATACTTCCCGCGCCCATATGAGATTTGTATCCTAAGATAGAATCTCCTACATAATTATAATGAGGAGTTTGAACGTTATTAAATAAAATAACATTTTTAAGTTCAACAGAATTACCAATAACACAATTATCCCCAACTAAAGCATTACCCCTTATAAAAGCACAATGTCTTACTTCGGTATTATGACCTATAATACATGGTCCTTTTATTAAAGCACTTTTTTCAACTTTAGCATCATTTGCTATCCAAATATTTTCATCTATTTTTGTGTAAGAAGTATCAAGACTATTTCCTATTTCTATTATAATATCTTTAATATTAGAAAGTACTTCCCATGGATAAGTATATTTTTCTAAATATTTTTTTGCAATTGTTTCATCTAAATTATATAAATCTTTTATTTCCATAAACTTCTTTCCTTTCAATACTATTATAGCAATAAATAGTAATTTTGACAAAACACTTTATTTTTTTATATTTTTTTGGTATAATTTAGAAAGTTAAAAAAGAGGTGAGGTTTATGAAAACACCAACAGTTTGTATTGTAGGTCGTCCTAATGTAGGCAAAAGCACTTTATTTAATAAACTTGTAGGTAAAAAAATATCTATAATTGAAGATACACCTGGTGTAACAAGAGATAGAATTTATGGTGAGGCAACATATAAAAATTGTAAATTTAATCTTATTGATACAGGAGGTATAGATGTTAGTAAAGAATTATTTAATGATGAAATTAAGGTTCAAGTAGAAATTGGAATTCTTGAAGCAGATAAAATTATTTTTGTTGTTGATGGTAAAGAAGGATTAACTGCTAATGATTATGCTGTTCGTGATATGCTTAAAAAATCACAAAAAGAAGTAATCGTAGCAATTAATAAAACTGACAGTAGTTCATCTAAAAATCATGTATATGATTTTTATGAACTAGGATTTGATAATTATATTGAAATAAGTGCTGAACAAAATCTTGGTATTGCAGATTTACTTGATGAGATAATCGAAGGTTTTAAAAAGAATGAAAAAGAAGATTTTATAAAAACAAAAATATGCGTTATAGGACGTCCTAATGTAGGAAAAAGTAGTTTAGTTAATGCCTTATTAAATGAAGATAGAGTAATAGTAAGTAATCATGCGGGAACAACTCGTGATAGTGTTGATGTTGATTTTACTTATAATAAAAAAGATTATATTCTAATAGATACTGCTGGAATGAGAAAAAAAGGTAAAGTATATGAAAATATTGAAAAATATAGTTTACTTAGAAGTATGAGAGCAATTGATCGTAGTGATATTTGTTTACTTGTTATAAATAGAGAAGAAGGTATTATTGAACATGATAAACATATCGCAGGTTATGCAAAAGATAGTGGAAAAGGTTTAATAATTGTTGTTAATAAATGGGATACAGTAGAAGATAAAAATAATGATATTAAAGATTTTACAAAAAAAATAAGAAATGAATTTCAATTTGTTCCTTATGCTCCAGTTGTATTTTTAAGTGCTTTAACAAAAGCAAGAATTCATACACTTATGCCTCAAGTTGAAAAAGTAGAAGAAAATATTATTAAAGAAATAAAAACAAGTTTACTTAACAATTGTATTATGGAAGCATATGATTTAAATCCTGCACCATCATATAAAGGAAAAAGACTTAGAATTACTTATGTTTGTCAAACAGGTATTAAACCTCCAAAATTTACTTTTCATGTTAATGATAAAACTTTAGTTCATTTTTCTTATCAAAGATATTTAGAAAATAAATTAAGAGAAAACTTTGATTTAGAAGGTACACCAATAATAATAGAATTTAAAAATAAAAATGATTTATAACAAAAACACCTTTGTTTCATATAATGAAATAGAGGTGTTTTATGAAATTAAGTGATAATTTATTTAAAAAAATAGAAAATAAAACAGGAGTTGAAAAATCTACAATACTTGATTTAGCGTCAAAACTTCAAGATGGAAATATGAAAAATGAAGAAGCTTTAAGAGATGTTATAAAACAAATTAGTTCAATAACAGGTAAAAATGTTTCTAAAGAAAAAGAAGATAAAATAGTTAATACAATACTAAATGATAAAGTACCAAATGATTTAGATAAAATGATTTAAATAAATATCAAGTAAAAATTGTAAATTAGAAGTCTATAAATAAAAAAAACTTTCATATCAAATGAAAGGCTTTTTATTATTGAAAATATTTATTATAAGATTTCCCATTTCTTTTTTCGTTTTTTCTAGCATTTTTAAATAAATTATTTTTACTTGACATAAGTTAAATAAAATTTTACAATTAAAGTAGATTAACTTATGTTAATTAAGTGACAGTTAAATGGAGGAATTATAAATGGAAAATAATATACTACTTTCTATTTTACTTGTCATTGTTGGATTAATTATCGGGGCAGGAATTGTTTTTATTATAAATTTAATAAAGAAAAATAATGCAAAAGATAAAGCAAAAAATTTAATTGAAGAAGCACAAAAAGAATCTGAAAGAATAAAGAAAGATTTAATTTTTGAAGCTAGAGAAGAATCAAATAAGTTAAAAGAAACACTTGAAAAGGAAATAAAAGAAAAAAAAGATGAAGTAAAAGAAATGGAAAATAGACTTGTACTTCGTGAACAAAATATGGATAAACGTGATGAAACTTTTCAAAAAAGAGAACAATTATTAGATGAACGTGAAGATAAGTTAAATGAAAAGCTTAATAAAATCCAAGATGATAAAGAAGAAATAGAAAAAATTAAACAAGAACAAATTGATATGCTTTCTAAAATAAGTGGACTTAATAAAGAAAAAGCCAAAGAATTAGTTATGAAAAAAGTTGAAGAAGAAATGAGTACAGAAATTACATCTTATATTAAAGAACAAGAAGAAGAAGCTAAACTTGTAGTAGATAAAAAAGCTAAAGAATTACTTGTATCTTCAATGCAAAAATATTCACAAGATATGGCTAATGAACATACTGTTTCTACTATTGAACTTCCAAATAATGAAATGAAGGGAAGAATAATAGGTAGGGAAGGAAGAAATATTAGGACAATTGAATCAATAACAGGAGTTGATTTAATAATAGATGATACTCCTGAAGTTATTGTAATATCTAGTTTTGATCCTTTAAGAAGAGAAATAGCTAAAATTACTATTGAAACTTTAATAAAAGATGGAAGAATTCATCCAACTAGAATTGAAGAAATATATGATAAAACAGTAAAAGAAATGAAACAAAAAATTATTGAATATGGAAATGATGCATTATTTAAACTTGGAATAACAAGAGTACCTACTGATTTAATTGAAATAATTGGTAAATTACATTTTAGAACAAGTTATGGTCAAAATGCATTACAACATTCAATGGAAGTAGCGTCTTTAGCAGGTGTTATGGCAGCAGAACTTGGAGAAAATGTTTCACTTGCTAAAAGAGCAGGTCTTTTACATGATATAGGTAAAGCAATAGATCATGAAATTGAAGGTAGTCATGTTGATATCGGTGTAGAAATAGCTAAAAAATATAAAGAAAATGATGTAGTTGTTAATGCTATTGCATCACATCATGGGGATACAGAATCAACTAGTGTAATATCTACTTTAGTTCAAATTGCAGATGCACTATCAGCTTCAAGACCTGGTGCTAGAAATGATTCATTAGAAAACTATATTAAACGTTTAGAACAACTTGAAAATATGACTTTAGATATTAAAGGAATAGAAAAAAGTTATGCTCTTCAAGCAGGTCGTGAACTTAGAATACTTGTTAAGCCTGAAGAAGTTGATGATTTAACAAGTCATAAAATAGCTAGAGAAATAAAAGAAAAAATAGAAAAAGAAATGCAATATCCAGGTACAATTAAAGTAACTGTAATAAGAGAAACAAGAGTAACTGAAGAAGCAAAATAGTAAAATATTTAAAAAATAACCATTTAAGGTTATTTTTTTATTTAAAATAGTAAGATTTCTTGTTAAAAATGACTTTTAGTGTTATTATAATGGTGGTGATTTTTATGTTGCAAATAAAAGATTTAGAAGTTAAAATCAAAGATAAAATAGTTTTAGAAAACTTTAATTTAGATATATTAGATAATAAAATACATGTAATTATGGGTCCAAATGGTGTTGGTAAATCAACTTTATCTAAAGTAATCATGGGAAATACTAATTATAAAGTAACAAAAGGAGATATTTTATTTAATAATAAAAGTATACTTTCTTTAGAAACAGATGAAAGAGCAAGATTAGGTATCTTTTTAGCATTTCAAAACCCTTTAGAAATTGAAGGGGTTACTAATAGTGAATTTTTAAGAAGTGCTATTAACAGTATTAATGAAGAACAAGTTAGTTTATATGATTTTATTAAAGAAATGGAAAAAGACTTTAATGATTTAAAATTAAATAAAGAAATGATGCATAGATCATTAAATACTAACTTTTCTGGAGGAGAAAAAAAGAAAAATGAAATTCTTCAAATGAAAATGTTAAAACCAAAACTTATTATTCTTGATGAACTTGATTCAGGACTTGATGTTGATAGTTTAAAAATAGTATGTGATAATATAAATAATTATTTAAAAGAAAATAAAGATACAAGTATTCTTATGATTACACATTATCCAAGGATATTAGAATATATAAAACCAGATTATATACATGTTTTAAAAGATGGTAAAATAGTAGAAACAGGGGATATAACATTAGCAGAAAAAATAGATAAATTTGGTTATGGAATATTTAATAATTAAAGGCTTCTATTATAGATAAGGAATAATATTATGAATAAAATAATAGTGAATAACAATATTATAAATAGTAATTTTGATTTAAAAATAAATAATAATAAAATATATATAGATAAAGATACTACAATTATTTATTTAAATAGTAATTGTTCTTATGAAATATATTTATCTAATAATATAAATATATTTGAATATTATAAAAATAGTTATTCTAATAATGTATATAATATTTTAGAAAACAGTAATATTGTATTTAATAGATTTAGTTTTAATTGTAGTTTAATAACTAATATTAATTTAGACTATCCTTATACATCTTTAGAATATAAATATTCTTGTATAAATATAGATGATAATACTTATATAATAAATATAAATCATAATAGTAAGAATACAAATAGTAAAGTAATTAATCATGGATTAAATGTTACATCTTCTAAATTAGATTTTTTAATAAATGGAATTATTAATAAAGAAAGCAGTAATGTTATATGTAATCAAGATAGTAAAATAATATTAAAAAAAGATAATAATTCTAGTATAAAACCTAATTTACTTGTTAATAATTATGATACTATTTCTAATCATTCTTGTTATATAGGACATTTTAAAGAAGAAGAGATGTTTTATTTAAAATCAAGAGGATTAAATAAAAAAGAAAGTGAACGACTTTTAGCTAAAGCTTTTTTGCTTAGTAATATGGATATAAATTTCTTAAATAGAAATATGATTTTAGAAGATTTAAAACTTATTGGAGGTGAATAATATTGAATAGAGAAGATTTTGATATATTAAAAACAAATGTAATATATTTTGATAATGGGGCAACTACTTTAAAACCTAAAGTAGTGTTAGATAGTATTGTTTCTTATTATACAAAATATACTGCTAATGCTCATAGGGGAGATTATAATAATAGTTTAATTGTAGATAGATTATATGAAGAAACAAGAAGTAAAGTTGCAAAGTTTATAAATGCTAAAAGAAGTGATGAAATAGTGTTTACTAAGGGAACAACAGAAAGTTTAAATATAATTGTATTTGGTTTTATGAAACATGTTTTAACTAAAAAAGATGAAGTTATTTTATCTAAAGCAGAACATGCTAGTAATGTTTTACCATGGTTAGAACTTCAAAAAGAAATAGGTTTTAAAATAAAATATGTTCCTTTAGATAAAGATTTAAAATTAACTTTAGATAATTTAAAAAGTGTTGTTACTAAAAATACTAAAGTAATATCTATTGCACATATTACAAATACTATCGGAGATATAAGACCTATTAAAGAAATAGGAGAGTTTGCTAAAGAAAATAATATTTATTTTGTTGTAGATGGGGCACAAAGTATACCACATTTAAAAGTGGATGTAAATGATTTAAATATTGATTTTTTAGCATTTTCAGGACATAAAATGTTAGGGCCTACAGGAATTGGGGTATTATATGGAAAATACAATTTATTAGATAAAACAAGTCCAATCAATTTTGGTGGAGGAATGAATACATCTTTTGAAGCAAATGGAGAATTTGAATATAAAAGTTTACCTACAAGATTAGAAGCAGGTACACAAAATATTGAAGGAGTATTAGGGTTAGGTACTGCTATTGATTATTTAAATAGTATTGGTATGGATAATATCCATAAATATGAACTTGAATTAAGAAAATATTTAGTAAATGAATTAGAAAAAATAGATAATGTTGTAGTTTATAATAAAAATAGTGATTCAGGTATTGTTATGTTTAATATAAAAGATGTATTTGCTCAAGATACAGCAGTTTATTTAAATAATTATAATATATGTGTAAGAGCAGGTAATCATTGTGCTAAAATATTAAAAGATGAATTAGGTATAAAAAATACTTGTAGAATTAGTTTGTATTTTTATAATACAAAAGAAGAAATAGATATTTTAATAGATAAATTAAAAGCAAGTAAAAATATATTTGAGGTAGTATTATGATAGATAGAAATATAAAAAGAGAAATTATGTTAGATAATTATCAAAATCCTTTTAATAAAAAAATACCTAATGATAAATCTTATATAAAAGTAAATACTAATAATGAAAGTTGTATTGATAATTTAGATATATATTTTAAAATAGAAGATAATATAATAAAAGATATAACATTTTTTGGAGAAGCTTGTGCTATATCAACAAGTGCTACTTCTATTATGAATAGACTTTTAATAGGTAAAACAAAAGAAGAAGTATTAAATATATTAGATAATTATGAAAATATGATTAATGAAAAAGAATATAATAAAGATGTTTTAAAAGATTTAAATGTATATGAAGAAATATATTTACAACCTAATAGAAAAACTTGTGCTTTGTTACCTACTAAAGCTATTAGAAAAGTATTAGAAAATATGTAAAAAAATAATAATTTTACATATTTTTATTATATTTTATAAAAAAGGTGTAATAAGTTACTAAAAAAACATCAAAAAAGGTGTAAATTTTATAAAAATAAAGTCTAAAAATGGTGCATAACTTTTTATTTGAAATTTAATAAATATTTTATTTTAATACCTTGAATATTAAAAAAATCTATTGTATAATTTATGTGTATATGATAAGGAGTGTTGCCTCATGAATTTCTTTAAAAAATTTGAAAAATTAAAAGTAAAATATAAAACTAATAAAAAAAGAATACTATCTATAACTGTAACAGCAGTAGGGATAGCATGTTTATTAATTGGATCAAGTATGGCTTATTTGTTATTTGAAGCAAGTGGTACAACACAAACTATTTCAGCAGGTACATTACAACTTAGTTATACAAATGAAAGTGAAGCAATAATATTAAATAATGCAGTACCACAAAGTGATGAACAAGGATTAAATAATAATGTTTATAGTATTACATTAACTAATACAAGTACAATAAAAAGTTATTATGAATTAAGTTTAAATAATAATTGTACTGTAGGAAATAGTTATACAGTAAATGGATCTAGTGTAACTGCTAATGTGTGTATACCAAATAACTATTTAAAAGTAGCAGTAAAAACAAATAAAGATGAAGATTATACAATTAAAAATGGTGGAAATGTAATATTAAAAGGATACCTTGAAGCAAAAGAAAATATATCATTTGAAATGATTATATGGTTAACAGAAGAAACACCAAATGATTACCAAGGACAAACAGAAACAGGAACACCAAGAAATGTAATATACAATGGTAACTTTAAAATATATACAAGACAATTATTAGGAAATGAATATACAATAACTAATATGATAAAAAATGGTAATTTTGAAAAAGATGCAGCTAATTGGGCATTATCAGGAGCAAGTATAACAAGTGATGAGAAATATTCAGGTGAAAAATCTTTAATGTTATCTCCAAATACTACTGCAATGTCAACACAAACATTATCAAGTACAGCTCCAGTATTAAATCATAAATATTATGGTTCTATTATGTATAAGACTGCAAGTGGTTTAACTGCTGCAGATAATAGGTTTGAATGGTATAATACAGATAATTCAGATGCACTTATGGTGTTTGCAAATAAAAAAGATACACAAGGAAAATGGGAAAGATTATCAGGAATAGGACAAATAACATCAACATCTTATTTAGATAAATCATGGTATGTGAGAAACTTTATGGTTAACGCTACAACAAATTCTTATGTAGATGAAGTAATGATAGTAGATTTAACTGAAACTTTTGGAGCAGGTAATGAACCAACAAAAGAATGGTGTGATGAAAACATAAATTATTTTGAAGGAACTACAATTATAAAAGTAGAACCAAAAGGAACAGATACTTTAATAGCATTAACAGATAATAAAGATAACAGTGGATTATATAGAATAACACATCAAAAAGATTCAACACTTCAAATAGGAAATGATAAAAATATAACAGAATATAGATATCGTGGAGCAAGTCCAAAAAATTATGTAACATTTAATAATGAGGTATGGAGAATAATTGGTGTGTTTCCAACCGATGATGGAACAGGTAAAATAGAAAATAGAATAAAAATAATAAAAGATCAAAGTATAGGAAATAAATATTGGGATACAAGTGGTTCAAATAATTGGGCTAGACCAGCAACATTAAATACAGAACTTAATACAACATATCTAAATAGTTTAGATAGTACAGCACAAAGTATGATAGGAAACACAAAATATTATTTAGGTGGTTATAATAATACACCTAATGTTCAAAAAGATGTAATGTACCAATATGAAAGAAAAATAAACGGAAGTACATATTATAATGGATCAAATCCAAATAACTTTATAGGAAAGTTAGCACTTATGTATGCTAGTGACTATGGATATGCAGCAAGTGATGAGTGTACACAAAACTTATTTGACTATGATAATGCTACATGTAAAAACAATAACTGGTTATACAATATAAAGGTTAGTGAGTGGATATTGCCTCAGAATGCCAGTAATAGTAACAATGCGTTCTATGTTAGTTCGGTTGGGAACGCGGGCATCTACGGCAATGTCAGCAACGTCCAGCTTGCGGTTCGGCCAGTCCTATATCTAACATCTTCTGCACAAATCACCGGAGGAAATGGGACTTCAAGTTCACCATATACACTTGGGTTATAGATTTCTTCCCTGCAGGGGATCTCGTTAACTTAACTGTGTCTTGACTAAATTTACTATATAATATTTATAAGTAATCAATTACAATTAAATGATAGTATTTATACTATACTAAAAAAAGGAGAACGTTAAGTGTGAAATAGAGATGATAATTTGTCATCTCTATTTTTGTTATAAATGTTAAAATAAAAATTGAAACTTTTTTTAAAAAAATTTAGGTGAAATTAAAAAATGCCCGTATAACATATATAGAGGGTAAAAAATATCTTCTAAAAATATTTTAAGAAAAGAGGAAGTTTATATGGAAAAAGATTATAAAAAAGAATTAATAAAATTAGTAGAAAAAACAGAAGTTAATAAAGGATATCATGATTATTTTAAGAATAAAGATTTAGTAAATAATTATTTTGAAATAGGAAAGTTACTTATCGAAGCACAAGGAGGTGAAGAAAGAGCAAAGTATGGAAATGGATTAATTAAAGAATGGAGTGCTGAGTTAGTTAGTCTTTTTGGGAAAGGTTATGATTATACAAATTTATGTAGATTTAGACAATTTTATTTATGTTTTAAGAATATTGGGCCAGTGGCCCAATATTTGACATGGACTAATATTTGTCTTCTTTTACCAATAAAAGATATTAATAAAAGAAATTATTATATTAATATGTGTATAAAGAAAAACTTATCTAAAAGAGAGTTACAAAAAGAAATAAAAAATAATTCATTTGAAAGATTAAGTTTAGCGGATAAAGAAAATATAAAGTTAATTAGTGATAAAAATGAAGTATTAACAATAAAAGATACATTAAAAGATCCAGTGTTAATAACAATAAATGAAGATTTAGATAATGTAAGTGAAGAGAAATTAGCTAAGATAATAAGAAAAGAATTAGAGATATTTTTACTTGAATTAGGACATGGTTATGCTTATATAGGAAAAGAAGTAAGAATGGGAGAATCATATTGTGATTTATTGTTCTTTAATTATGAATTTAATTGTTTTGTCGTAATAGAATTAAAAACAAGAAAGATAAAGAAAGAAGATATAGGACAATTAGAATATTATATAAATTATGTCGATGAAAATATGAAAAAAGAAAGTTTTAACCCTACAATTGGGGTACTTGTAGCAAAAGAGGGGAACTATTTAGTAATGAGGTATTGTACTAATAAGAATATATATAAAACAACATATAAAATAATTAATGAAAAAAAGTTATTAGTTTAGAAAATTTTGCAATTTTATTAAATCCTGAAGATGAAAGATTAAAAACAAGAAAAATAAAGAAAGAAGTGTAAGTTAGCACTTCTTTCCTTGGTATGTATTTCTTTTTACTAATTCTTTATCTATTTCGTTTAAAACACAAAACTTTTTTTGTAACCAAAAAGGTTCGATTAAATCTTCTTCATGAGGATCACCAGTTATTCTATTTATAACGATATCTTCGTTTAAATATTCAAGTTCATCACATACAATATCAACATATTCTTTTCTTGTTAAGACATGGAATTTTTCCTTTTTATATAGTTTTTCTAAAGGGGTATCTTTTAAAATATGTAACATATGAATTTTAATACCATCTATTTTTAAATTATTTAAATATTTTACAGTATTAATCATATCTTCTTTTGTTTCATAAGGTAAACCATTTATTATATGAACAACAACTTTAATATTATTATCTTTTAAAATTTTATACATATCTTCAAATTCTTTTAAAGTATGTGCTCTATTAATAAGTTTACTTGTTTCATCTTTTATTGTTTGAAGGCCAAGTTCAATTACTAAATCAGTTTTTTTATTTAATTCTTTTAAATATTCTAACATATCATCTTTTATACAGTCACATCTTGTAGCTATATTAATTCCACATACATTATCATAACTTAAAACTTCATCTACTTTTTCTTTTAAGAAATTAACAGAACAATATGTATTAGAATTAGCTTGAAAATAAGCAATATATTTAGCATCAGGCCATTTTTTATGAAGAAGTGTTTTAACTTTAATAAATTGTTCTTTTAAACTTAAGTTTTTATCTTCACCACTGCCATTTTTACAATAAATACATCCTCCATAACTTTTTGTACCATCAATATTAGGACATGTAAGATTTAAGTTTAAACTAACTTTAAATACTTTTTTACCATATCTTTGTTTATAATAATAATCTAAGGTATAATATCTTTTATTTGTGTTTGAATTTTTAAACATAATATCACCAATAAATATTATAAAATAAACAATTTATTACTTCAAGTAAAATTATTTTTTAACATCTCTTGAATAATTTTACTTTTTTTATTATAATAAACCTTATAAAGAAGGTGTATTTATGGAATATGTGATTCAATTTATATTATTTTTTATTATAATTTTTTTGTATTATTATTTTATTGCTACGAAAAGATTTAAAGCAAAATATAGTGATAAAGAAAAAGTTAATTTACCAGAAGTAAAACTTTTAGTAAGAATGGCTAATTTAGATATGAAAAAAGTTAATTATAAAAAGTTATTAAAGCAGATTACTTTTATGTTTTCTATAGTACTTCCTATAACAGTTTTAACAACATTTTTTGTTAAAAGTATCTTTTTAAAAATATTGGTAGGATTTGTCCTTCTTATTGGATTAACATATTTTGGTTTTTATATTATTAGAGTTTATTATAAGAAAAGAGGAATGGTTAAAGATGTATAATTTTAAAAAAATAGAAAAGAAATGGCAAGATATTTGGGAAAATGAAAAAGCTTTTGTTTGTGAAAATAATAGTGATAAACCTAAATATTATTATTTAATAGAGTTTCCATATCCAAGTGGGGCTGGACTTCATGTAGGACATGTAAGAAGTCAAACTGCCCTTGATTCAATGGCAAGAAAAAAAAGAATGCAAGGGTTTAATGTTTTATATCCAATTGGTTGGGATTCTTTTGGACTTCCAACAGAACAATATGCAATAAAAAATCATATTCATCCTAAAATTGCAACAAAACAAAATATTGAAACATTTAAACGTCAAATAAAATCACTTGGAATATCTTTTGATTGGAGTAGGGAGTTTTCAACAACAGATGAAGATTATTATAAATGGACACAATGGCAATTTTTAAAATTCTTTGAAAAAGGTATGGCTTATAAAGCAGAAAAAGAAATAAATTGGTGTCCTAATTGTAAAATTGGTTTATCTAATGAAGAAAGTGAAGGAAATGTTTGTGAAAGATGTGGGGGAAAAGTAGAAAAGAAACTTAAATCTCAATGGATGTTAAAGATGAGCTTATATGCTGATAAATTACTTGATGGTCTTTCTATGACTGACTTTGTTGATAGAGTTAAAACAGCTCAGATAAACTGGATAGGAAAAAGTGAAGGAGCAGAAGTTTTATTTAAACTTAAGGAAGTTGATGATACTTTAAAGGTATTTACAACACGCCCTGATACTTTATTTGGTGTAACTTTTATGGTTGTTTCACCAGAACATGAAATGTTAAATAAATATAAAGATTTAATTAAAAATATTGAAGAAGTTAAAGCTTATCAAGAAGAAGCAAAGAAGAAAACTGAAATTGAAAGAACAGATTTAACTAAAGAAAAAACAGGAGTTAAATTAGATGGTTTAACTGCGATTAATCCTGTTAATAATGAGGAAATTGAAATTTGGATTAGTGATTATGTTTTAACTAATTATGGAACTGGTGCAATTATGGCTGTTCCAGCTCATGATGAAAGAGATTATGCTTTTGCTAAAAAGTTTAATATAAAAATTGTAGAAGTAATAAAAGGTGGAGATATAACAAAAGAAGCTTATACTTTAGATGGTGAAATGGTTAATTCAGGTTTCTTAAATGGTCTTACTGATAAAAAAACTTCAATTTCAAAGATGATAGATTATCTTGAAGAAACAGGTATTGGAAAAAGAAAAGTTAATTATCGTTTACAAGACTGGGTATTTTCTCGTCAAAGATTCTGGGGAGAACCTATCCCAATGATTAATTGTCCAAAATGTGGATGGGTAGGTGTTAAGGAAGAAGATTTACCAGTAACACTTCCTGATGTTACTTCTTATGAACCAACAGATGATGGGGAAAGTCCACTTTCTAGGATAGATAGTTTTGTTAATACAACTTGTCCAAAATGTGGTGGTGCTGCTAAAAGAGAAACAGATACAATGCCAAACTGGGCTGGATCTTCTTGGTATTGGTTAAGATATATGGATCCTAAAAATGACAAAGCTTTTGCTTCTTATGATGTAATGAAATATTGGGGTATGGTTGATTATTATAATGGTGGTATGGAACATGCAACAAGGCACCTTTTATATGCGAGATTCTGGAATAGATTTTTATATGATGAAGGTCTTGTTCCTTCGATGGAACCATTTAAAAAACGTGTTGCTCATGGAATGATTCTAGGTAATAATGGCGAAAAAATGAGCAAAAGTAGAGGTAATGTTGTTAATCCTGATGTTATGGTAGATTCATATGGTGCAGATGCTTTAAGATGTTATGAACTTTTTATTGGAGATTATGAAAAAGAAGCAGTATGGAATGAATCGGGTTTAAAAGGATGTAAAAGATTCTTAGATAGAGTGTATCGTATGAAGGATAATTTAATAGATAGTTTTTCATATACTGAAAGTCTTGAAATTTTAATTAATAAAACAATAAAAAAAGTAACTGATGATATAGATAATATTAAATATAATACAGCAGTTAGTGCTCTTATGATTTTACTAAATGAATTTGAAAAAGTAGGTAAGATAACTAAAAAAGATTTTCGTACATTTTTAATGTTATTAAATCCAATATGTCCTCATATAACTGAAGAATTAAATGAAATTTGTAATCTTGGAGAAAAAATATATAAATCAAGTTGGCCTACTTACGATGAAAGTAAATTAGATGAAGATGAAATAACTATTGCAGTACAAGTAAATGGTAAATTAAGAAGTACAATAAATGTATTAAAAGATATAGATGAAGAATCTTTAAAAGAAAAAGCTTTAAACGAAGAAAATGTAAAAAAACATATACTTGATAAGGAAATTGTAAAAGTTATTGTAATAAAAGGAAAAGTGGTAAATATTGTTGTTAAATAGTATTTACTATTTTTTTTTATAATGTTATAATTTAATTATGATATAGGATGGTGAAACTTATGAGGAAAATATTTTCATATATATTTATATTTATTTTTGTGTTTTTAACATGTTATTTTAATGTATCTGCAATATCATTAAGAAATTATGGTGGTATTAAAGGGTATGAATATAACGGAACAAATAGTTATAATTGTCATGGTTACGCTACAGGTGTAATACAAATAGGTGATGAATATGGAAATGATTATTTTTGCAGTCAATGTGGAAAGCAATTTCCAAATCATACATGGGGTGGAAGCAGTACATTTTATGATTATCAAACTACTGGAACATGTTACTATAGTTGTAGTAATCCAAACACAGGAAGTTATGCAACTACCCAACATAATATTTGGGATATAATGGAAAATAATCCAAAGAAAATTTCATGTAGTCCCTCTAATAGTGAAATATTAAATGCATGTTCTAATGGAACTTTATATTTACTTACTGAATATAGTTATCAAAATTATCAAAAAGTAGTAACATTATCTACTGAAACTTATTATCAACCTGTATCTCAAACAATATATGTATCTAAGGTATGTAATAATGGTTTAACTGGTTCATTTACTGTTGAATTAGTAAAAAATGGTAGTATTTATAAAACAGGTACAATATCATGTGGGGAAAAAGAAAAAGCTATTTTTGGAAGTAGTTTACCAACTGGAACATATTTAATAAGAGAAAAAGAAGATAGAGAAGATGTTTTATATGATACTGAAGGTGAAATAACTTTAACTTCTGGTGAAAGTAAAATAGCAACATTTACTAATTCATTAAAAAAAGGTAATGTTAAAGTTAATAAAGTATGTAAAACAGGTGTATCTGGAACATTTAAAATAGGAATTTATAAAAATAATGTTTTATCTGAGTCTAAAGATGTTTCATGTGGTGGAAATGTTACTTTTGATTTACCTGTAGGGAACTATACAATTAAAGAAATAAATCCAGATAGTAAATACAATGTAGAATATTCAAGTTCTTCAGTTACAGTAAAAGCAAATGAAACAAGTGAAGTAACAGTAACAAATTCATTAAAACCTGGTAAAGTAACTGTTACAAAAGAATGTACAGGTTATATAACAAATAATCAAAAATTTAAAATAACATTAAATAATGTAACAAAAGAATTTTCATGTAATACATCATATACTTGGGATAATTTAACTCCTGGTGATTATACATTAACAGAAGATGTAACTAATTTAAAAAATAATTTAGTTCAAATAAAAATAGGAAATAATGCTTTTATAACAGGTGATTCTACAAATGTTAAAGTTCTTCCTAATGAAGAAGTTAAAGCTATTGTCAAAAATACTCTTGAAGCAGGAGGAATAGTATTAACAAAAGTAGATGCTGATACTAAAAAACCTATCGAAGGTGTTAAGTTTAGCTTATATTTTATTAATGGCAATAATGAAGAAGAAGCAAAAGATATTTATGGTAATTTAGTAGGAATTCAAACAACAACAAAAGAAGGAAAGGCTGCTTTTCAAAATCTTCCATATGGAAAATATAAAATAGTAGAAGTTGAAAATCCTGAAGAAGGTTATGTAATTGCGGAATCTCAAACAGTTATTATTGATAAAGATAATGCGTATTATAAAAGTAATTTTGAAAATAAAAGAATAAAACTTATTATAAATAAAACTAATATTGATGGTTCAAAAGAACTAGAAAATGCTAAGTTTAATATTTTAGATAAAAAAACAAAAGAAACATATAAAGAAATTGAAATCACTAAAGATAATAAAACTTTAATTTTAAAACCAGGTGAATATATAATAACAGAAGTAGTTGCTCCAACTGGTTATCAAAAATTATTTGATACAATTGAAATTAAAGTAGATAATAAAGGAAAAATAACTTTAAATAGTAAAAATGATTATGTAACTTTAGATGATAATGTTTTGACAATTAAAAATGATACAAGAAAAGTGTCTATATCAAAAGCTGATATAACAACAAATAAAGAACTTGAAGGAGCAGAATTAGTACTTATTAAAAAAACTGGTGAAACAGAAGTTGAAGTTATTAAATGGACTTCAACAAAGACTCCTTATAGAATAGAACTTGAAGCTGGGACTTATATTTTAAAAGAACTTAAAGTTCCAACAGGATATAAAAATGATCCAATTGTATTAGAGTTTAGTGTTGATGAAAATGGTGTTGTAACAATAATAAGTGAAATATCTAAGTATTATAAAAGTGTAGATAATGAAATTACAATATATAATGAAAAACCAATTGATGTACCTGATACTGGAAAAACAATGAAAGTAGTTTTAATTGTAGTAGGAACTTTATTAATAGGTGGAGGAAGTTATTTAACTTTTAAATATGGAAAAAGAAAAGAATGCTAGAAAAAAGGTAATAGTTTTATCAGTAGTATTAATTATTTTGGGTATAATAATAATCGGTTGGGAATATTTCTTATCTAAAAAAGATTATGTTTATCAAGAAATGAGAATAAAACTAACATATAATTCAGTTATTATAAATCCTGATAAAGATGTTAGTGATGATATTTTAAATGATAGCGATGAAGATTTAAACATAAATAATAATGATACTCCTAACGAAACCCCAGTAACACCACCAAAACCAACTAGGCCTTCATATAACTATATAGGATACATAGAAATACCCAGTATAAATATTAAAAAAGGGCTTGTTGATAAAAATTCTGTTTATAATAATGTGAATTATAATGTTCAAATAATGAAAGAATCAAGTTATCCTGATGTAGATAAAGGTTTATTCATTTTAGCAGCACATAATGGTACATGTTATAATTGTTACTTTAAACATCTTGATAATATAAAAAATAATGATTTAATTTATGTCAATTATAAAAATAAAAAGTATACATATAAAGTAACAAAAAAATATACAGTTAATAAAACTGGTTATGTTTCAATTTATAGAAATAATGATGTAACAAGTCTTGCTCTTGTTACATGTACTTGGGGGACAAAAAATAAACAAACTGTTGTAATTGCAGAATTAATAAATAAAGAATAAAAGAAGGGAAGATGAAAATTATGGAAGATATAACATTTTTTGAAAGAATAAAATTACTTTTTTCTCTAATTTCATCTTCACCTTTTTTTGTTATAATTTTATTTCTTTTAATCGCAGCTACATTAACTCTTGTTTTATCTAAAAAATCAAATAATAGAAATTTAAAAATAATTGTAACAGTTTTATATTTTATATCATTTATATTAATTATATTTAACTATGGTAGTTCGTTTACTAAATTTTTTGATAATTTAGTAACTAAATTATTTACTTATTTATACTTTCCAAGTATTATTGCGTATTTATGCTTAATGATTATTGGAATACTTATTTTAGTAAAAATGATTTTAAGAAAAGAAAAATCTAAATTTATAGTAATTAGTAATGTAATGTTATTTACTATATCAGTTTTATTATTTGTTTTATCTATTGATATTATAGTAAAAGGAAATATTGATATATTTGAAAAAACATCAATATATAATAATGAAACATTAATGGTATTAATTCAAGCTAATACAACAGTATATTTATTATGGTTTATAACATTACTTATAAAATATTTAGCAAATAAAATAATAAAAAAATTAGATTATGAAGAAAAACCTAAAGAAGATAAAGAAGAAATAAAAGAAGTTAGATATTTAACAGATGAAGAATTTAATGCTTATTTTGAAAATTATAAAAAGAAACATGAAGCATTTGAAGAAATAAAGAAATTAATAAATTAATGAATTGATTTTAAAGAAAGTTTGCTTGACTTTCTTTTTGAATATTTATATAATTATAAATGCTTATTAAGTGGAGATGATTTTATGTTAGATATTATAAAAGATACTTTAATAGATGGAATAAAACTATTACCATTTTTATTTATTGCCTTTTTAATTATTGAATTAGTAGAGCATAAATTAAGTAATAAAACTCAAAAAATAATTACAAAGTCAAACAAATATGGGCCTGTTTTAGGAAGCTTATTTGGAGCTTTTCCTCAATGTGGTTTTAGTGTTTTAGCTACTAATTTATATGTAACAAGAATAATTAGTTTAGGAACGCTTATAGCTATTTATTTATCTACTAGTGATGAGATGTTACCTGTTTTATTATCACATAATGTTGATATTAATTTAATATTTAAAATTCTTATTATAAAAATATTTATTGGTATGTTTTGTGGAATAATAATAGATTTCATTATAAGGAAAAAGAAAAAAATAAATAATTTAGATTATCATATATGCAATGAAGAAAACTGTCATTGTGAAAAGGGTGTATTTGTTTCTACAATTATTCATACTTTAAAAACATTTTTATTTATTTTGGTAATAACTTTTATTATGAATATTATTTTTGAATATTTAGGTCATAATTATTTATCAAAACTATTACTTAAAAATAGTATTTTTAGTCCTTTTATTACAAGTTTAATAGGACTTATTCCTAATTGTGGATCTAGTATTCTTCTTACAGAATTATATTTAAAAAATGCAATTGATTTTGCATCATTAATTTCTGGACTTTTAGTTAATAGTGGTATAGCTATAATTATATTATTTAAATCAAATAAAAATATGAAAGAAAATATAAATATTTTAATTTTAACTTATTTAATATCAGTAGTAAGTGGAATTATTTTATATTTATTGTAGGTGCTTTATGAAAAATCTTCAAAGAATAATAAAACAAATAGCATTAGAAAATAATTTATCATATGAAGTATTATCGTGTGATTTAATAATTAAATTAACAAAAGATAATAAAATTAGGTATATAAATGGTTATAAATTTGGTTTAAATAGTCATTCTTTAGGGTTAATCTTAGATGATAAATATGCCACATATGAATTATTAAATTCTTTAAATATTAAAGTTTGTAAACATCATATTTTATTTAGACCAAATAATCATAATTCTTATGCTAAAAACTATAATAGTTTTAAATATTGTTATGACTTATTTTTAAAATATAATAAAAATGTTATTTTAAAAGTTAATAATGGTACATGTGGTGATGGAGTATATCATATTACTACTAAAAATAAATTAAAAAAAATATATAATTATTTATTAAAATATAATTTTTCAATTAGTTTATGCCCTTATTATAATGTAAAAAATGAATATCGAGTTATTTTACTAAATAATGAAATTAAAATAATATATGAAAAAATTAATCCTGTAGTAATAGGTAATGGTAAAGATAAATTAATTGATTTATTAAAAGAGTTTAATATAAATTATTTTAGTAATAAAAATAATTTAAAGAAAAAAATTAATTATAATAAGATATTAAAAAATAATGAAGAGTTTATTTATGATTTTAAATTTAATTTATCTAAAGGTTCAATAATAAATGAAGATATTTTAAAAGAAACAAAAACTATTGTTAGTAAGATGGCAAAAGATGTTAGTAAAAAGATAAATTTAGGTTTTGGTAGTATTGATATTATTAAAACTATTGATAATAAATATTATGTTTTAGAAATTAATTCAGGTGTTATGATTGAAAACTATATAAAATTAACTTCTGATGGTGTTAAAAAGGCTAAAAAAGTATATGAAGAAGCAGTTTTAGAAATGTTTAAGTAAAAATGTAAGATATTTTTAAAATCTTTCATTTTTATTATAAATTTATGATATAATTAAATAAATAAATAAATATATTATATGAGGTGTGTTATGAAAGTAATTATAACAGCAGGAGGAACTGGTGGTCATATATATCCTGCGATATCAATTATAGATAAAATAAAAAAAATGGATAAGTCTTGTGAAATATTATATATAGGAACAACTAATCGTATGGAAAAAGACATTATTCCTAACATGAATATAAATTATGAAGGAATAAAAATTAATGGGTTAAGTAAAAATCCTGTTACTTGTTTTAAATGTTTAACAAGTACTTTAAAAGGAATAGATAAATGTTCTAAAATAATGAAAAGTTTTAAACCAGATGTCGTTGTTGGAGTAGGAGGATATGTTACTGTTCCTGTTGTTTTAGCAGCACATAAACTTAATATTCCAATTATTTTACACGAACAAAATAGTGTTCCTGGAAAAGCAAATAAATTTTTAAGTAAATATGCTAATGTTGTATGTGTATCTATAAAAGATACTTTAAAATATTTTAAAAATGGTGTATTTACAGGCAATCCAAGAAGTGAAGTTGTTTTAAATTCTAAGATTGGTGATAAAAGTAAATATAATTTAAATAATAATAAAAAACTTGTTCTTATAACAACAGGATCTCTTGGAGCAAGTTCAATAAATGATAAAATAGTAGAAAATAAAGAATTATTTATGAAAAAAAATTATGAAATACTTTTTGTAACAGGTAATTCTTCTTATGATGAAATAAATTCTAAAATAGGTAAAAGTTCTAATATAAAAGTAGTTCCTTATATTAAAGATATGCCTGAAGTATTAAAATTTACTGATATAATCATATCAAGAGCAGGAGCAACAACAATTTCAGAAATTTTATCTTTAGGACTCGTTAGTATTCTTATTCCAAGTCCATATGTTGCTAATAATCATCAATATTTAAATGCTTTATCATTAAAAAATAACGATGCATGTATTTTAATTGAAGAAAAAAATTTTGATGTTAAAAAATTAATAAATGAAATAGATATTTTATTAAAAGATAAAAAATTATATAATAAGATAAGTAGTAATGCTAAAAAATTAGGAGTAAATAACAGTGCTACTTTAATATATGAAGAAATAAAAAAATTAACAAATAATTAGAAGGTGAAAAAATGTTAAAACTTGAAGAAATTATAAATTTACTTGAGAATGATGGAGATATAAAAGAAAATGTTAGTTTAAAAACACTTACAACTTTAAAAGTTGGAGGAATAAGTAAATATGTTTTCTATCCTAAGGATGTTACATCTTTAAAAAAGGCATTAACTTTATTTAAAGAAAACAATATAAATTATAAAATATTTGGAAATGGTTCTAATATTATTCCTAGTGATAAAATATATGATGGAGTTATTATAAAATTAAGTTCATTAAATAATTTAAAAACAAATGATGAAGTAATTGAAGTAGAAGCAGGTTATAGTTTAATGAAATTAGCTAAAGAAGTTATTAAACTTGGACTTAGTGGTTTAGAATGGGCAAATGGTATTCCTGGTACAATTGGTGGAGCAGTTTATATGAATGCTGGGGCTTATAAACAAGATATGAGTTTTGTGTTAGAAAAAATTACTGCTCTTGATGAAAATATGAATATAGTAACTTTAAATAAAGATGAATTAGATTTTAGTTATAGACATTCTAGATTAATGGAAGAAAATCTTATATGTTTAAGTGCTACTTTAAAGTTAGAAAAAAAAGATATTTCTTTAATCGAAGAAGTTGTTAATAAAAGAAAAGAAAAAAGGATGGAAACACAACCACTTGAATATCCATCTGCAGGGTCTGTTTTTAGAAATCCTTTTAATGATTTTGCGGGAAGATTAGTTGAAGAATGTAATTTAAAAGGTAAACAAATCGGGGGAGCAATGATAAGTTTAAAACATGCTAACTTTATTATAAATAAAGATAATGCAACAGGGAAAGATGTTTTAGATTTGATAAATTTAGCTAAGAAAGAAGTAAAAGAAAAATTTAATATAGAGTTAAAACAAGAACAAGAGTTATTTAATTTTGATTAAAAAGAGGTTTATATGAAGAAACAAAAGAAAAAGGTAAAAAAGGGATTTATTAAGTTTTGTGTAATTATTTTAATTCTTTTTGGTATTGGAAACTTTGTTTATTATGGATTTGGTCCTAATATTAAAAATATTTATGTTTTAAATAATAATTATTTAAGCGATCAAGAAATAATAGATATTGCAGGATTAAATGATTATCCTAATTTTTATAAAGTATCATCAAGTTCAATAAAAAAGAAATTAAAAAGTAATATCTTAGTAAAAGATGTTAAAATTAAAAAAAGACTATTTAATAAATTATATATTTATTTAGATGAATATGAAGTATTGTTTTATAATCAAAATACTTCTAAATACGTTTTAGAAAACAAAAAAGAAATTTCATTAAATGGTATTGTTGTTCCTACTTTAATTAATTATGTTCCTGATACAAAATATGATATTTTTGTAAATAAATATATTTTATTAGATAATAAAGTAAAACAAAAAATATCAGAAATTAAATATGATCCTAATACAATTGATGAAGATAGATTTTTTCTTTATATGAATGATGGTAATTATGTTTATATAACTTTAACAAAGATGGAACTTTTAAATAAATATAATGACGCTATAACAAAATTTGAAGGAAAAAAAGGTACATTATATTTAGACTCAGGAAATTATTTTGAAATTAGATAAAATATCTTGAAAAAAATTAATAATTGGGTTATAATTAACTAGTAATTGTTAATTATGCGCCCATAGCTCAATTGGATAGAGCGTTTGGCTACGGACCAAAAGGTTAGGGGTTCGACTCCCTTTGGGCGCACCATTTATAAAAAATAAAAGTAGTTAGCAGATAATGCTAACTATTTTTTGTTGATATTATTTTTACTTTGCTTTTTCCTTTTAGTACATTGTTACTCCATTTGAAGGGAACAACACCACTTAAGGCTTCTTTCATGCTTATTGTATTTCGAGGTTGGTTAAAGAATCCTTTTGGAAATTTAGAACATTCTTTTTTTTGCATATAAACACCTCTTTTTTATAATTATACACTAAATTTAATATAAAATGTATAAACAATTGTTGTATATAATATCATTTAACTGTAATTTTGTCAATTAACTTAAGTTTTTGTTTAAACTTCCATTTTTTCAAGATTTTCTGTCACATTTTTTAATAATCCTTTTTCATTAAGAACAAGAATTAATTGTACTAATTCATCTAATAATTCTGCTTCCATATGGACTATAACTTTATATTCTATTAAACTTTTATTAAAATAATACAATTGATCTGCTTTTATGTAACCACTTTTAGAATTGATTTTATCACAAGAGATATACTCTTCTTTAATTGGTAAGTTTTCTTGATATTTTAATTTTTTGTTTTTGTGTTTATCATTATGGAAACTACACATCATATTTGAAACAAAATCATATTTTAGTCCTTCTACATAATCTTTTTCATCATTAATAACAACAAATGAATGTTTTGGTACAGTATTGCCGTCTTTATCTTTGAATTCTTTTACTACTATAATATCTCCTAATTTACACATGCTAATTCACTCCTTTATTTCAATTTTTCATTTTGATTTGTGTTTTTGAATGATTGCTTTTGTTAATATCTTCTTACTTGATTTTAATAGTTTTAATTTTTGTACCTAAAATTCATTTTATAAAAATAATGGTAACACATTGGTGTTACTAAATATAATTATATAATAATAAAAATAATAAAACAAGCGAACAAGTTATTTTTTTATTAATTAAAAAAAACTAATTTTTATATAGCAAAATAAAATAATATATGTTAAGATTTATATGGAGGAAGTTTTATGAATGAATTAAAAATAAAAGGAATTTATAAACATTTTAAAGGTGATTATTATATTGTTGAGGATATAGCTATTCATAGTGAAACAAAAGAAGAATATATTATTTATCGTGCTTTATATGGTAATAATAATCTTTATATAAGACCTAAAGATATGTTTTTAAGTGAAGTTGATCATAAAAAATATCCAAATATTAAACAAAGGTATAGATTTGAATTACAAAATATTGAAAGTGTAAATAAGTAAGGAGGAAGTTATATGAAAGAAAAAAACAATAATTTATTAGGAATACTTGGTGCTGTTTTAGGAGCGTTTATTGGGGCAATACCATGGATTTTAGTTTATGTATATGGAAATTTAATGTTTTCATTTTTAGCATTTGTAATAGCACTAACAGCTTTTAAAGGTTATACATTATTAAAAGGAAAAGTAACAAAAAATACTCCAGTAATAATTGGAGTAATATCTGTTTTAACTGTAATTATATCTACATTAATAATTATTCCATGTTTACTTTTAGCTAAAAAAGGATTTACTGTTAATATAAAAAGTCTAATTTCATTATATAATAGTTCAACATTTGTATTTGCTATTATAAGAGATTTAGTAATAGCAATTATTTTTACAATTTTAGGTATAAGTGGTGTGATAAATCAAATAAAAGCAAAAGGGTTAGATGAAGAAGAAGTAAAAGAACATTCAAAAAAACAAAATACATTATATACAATATTAATTGTTATAGCTATTGTTATATCTACTGTTGTTGGTTCTATTGATACTAGTGATAATAAGCCTAATACTAAAACAAAACTTTATGAAATATCAGGTCTAAAAATAACCTTACCAAATGATATGTTAGTTTATGATACAGAAGATTATGATATTTCATATGCTAATAATAGTTTAATGTTTTTAGGAATAAAAGAACCATTTACTATTCTTAGTGATATAGGTTTAGATAGTAGTTCAACAATTGAAGAATATGCCTTAAAAGTACAAGAAGCAAATAGAACGCCAACATTTATTCCAAAAGATAATTATATGTATTATACAAAAACAGAAAATATTAATAATACAAGTTATGATTATGTAATAATGGTAGCTAAAGGTAAAGATTCTTTCTATATTTTAAATTTTATATCTTTAACAAAAGATAAAATGCAGGATAAAGTATTTTCTTATATAGATACAATTGAATTTGAATAAAAACATTTAAGATGGATTTTAAAATTCATCTTTTTTTGTTTAATTTATCATACTTTAACATTCAAAAATATATAATTAAATGATTATGAGGTGTGTTATGAAAAAAATATTTTTGTTTGTAATAAGTTTTATTTTATTTAGTAGTAATGTATCAGCATCATCAATTATTATGGATATTGACAGTGGAAGAATATTTAATGAAAAATCTAGTAATGAGGTTCGTTTAATCGCATCTACTACTAAAATAATGACAGCAATTCTTGCTATTGAATCTAATAGATTAGAAGATATAGTAACAGCAAAAGAAGAAATACTTTCTATGTATGGAAGTAATATATATTTAGAATATAATGAAAATATGACTTTATTAGATTTAGTATATGGTCTTATGCTTCGAAGTGGTAATGATGCTTCAGTTGTTATAGCAAGTTATGTTGGTGGTAATGTTGAAAACTTTGTTAAAATGATGAATAAAAAAGCCAAAGAATTAGGTCTTACTAATACAACTTTTTCTAATCCAAATGGTTTAGATGATGATACTAAAAATTATTCTACAGCAAAAGATTTAGCTATACTTTATGCTTATGCTTATAAAAATAAAACATTTAGAGATATCGTAGGTACAAAATACTATAAAACAACAAGTGATTTAAAATCATATACTTGGAAAAATAGAAATAATTTACTTTTTACATATGATAAAGCAAATGGAGGAAAAACAGGTTATACACCTCTTGCAGGTAGACTTCTTGTTTCAAGTGCTTCAAATAATGATTTAAATTTGTGTATGGTTACAATAGATAAATCATCATATCTTTATGAATTCCATAAAAAAACTTATGAAGAAATATTTTCTAAATATAAAAATTATTTAATTTTAGATAAATCAAACTTTGGAGTTAACACATCTTTAGAGGGTAAACCCTTTATAAAAGAATCGTTTAAATATCCATTAACCGAAGAAGAATTTAAATCTATAAAAATTAAAACTAAAATAGAAGAAAATAAAAAATATAAAAATAATGATAAAATAGGTAAAATATATATATATTTAAATGATGATATTATATATTCTAATGATATTTATATCGAAAAAGAAAATAAAAGTATTTTTACAAAAATAAAAAATATTTTTACTACGATAGTTGATAAAATCTTTTAAATCCTTTATAATTTAGTTATTAAAAAGGTGATGTTTATGGAAAGATTACAAAAAGTTATTGCAAGTACTGGTTACTGTTCAAGAAGAAAAGCAGAAGAATTAATTAAAGAGGGCAAAGTAATGGTGGATAATGAAATTATTACAACTCTTGGACATAAAGTTTTAAGTAATGCTGAAATTATTATTGAGGGTGTTTTATTAGAAAAAGAAAACAAAGTATATTTTTTACTTAATAAACCACGTGGTGTTATATCAAGTGTAAAAGATGATAAAAAAAGAACAACTGTTGTAGATTTAATTGATACAAATATAAGAGTATATCCTGTAGGAAGACTTGATTATGATACAACAGGGATTATTCTTCTTACTAATGATGGGGAGTTTTCTAATATGTTAACTAGTCCTAAAAATGAAATAGAAAAAACATATATTGCTAAAGTAAAAGGATTATTGTTACCTGTAGAAATTAAAAAATTAAAATCAGGTGTTAAAATAGATAATTATATTACAAGCCCTTGTAAAGTTAAAGTTAGAAGTTATAATAAAAAAACTGATACTTCAATGGTTGAAATAACAATTCATGAAGGCAAAAATCATCAAGTTAAAAAAATGTTTGAAAGTATAAACCATGAAGTATTAAAATTAAAAAGAGAAAAAATAGCATTCTTAAATTTAAATGGTGTACCATCAGGTCATTATAGAAATTTAACACCTAAAGAAGTAAAACAATTATATTATTTAAGTAAAAAAAGTTCTAAATAAGAACTTTTTATTCATTTACTTCAATTGCATTAACAGGGCAACTTTCACTTGCATCTTTTACTTCTTCTTCTAAATTTTCAGGAACAACTTCAACAATTACTTCAGCAACTCCTTCATCATTTATTTCAAAGACATCTGGAACTAAAGCTTGACATGCTCCACATCCAATACACATATTTTTAACTTTTGCTTTCATAAAACATCCTCCTAATAAAATTATATACTAAAATAAATAAAAAACAATATATTTTATTTTTTTCTTTTATATGGTACAATTATATATAGTAAAGTAGGTGTGTGAAGTTATGGTAACAAGAATGGAAAGATATAATAATTCTTTAGAAGATGTAAAAATAACTAAAAGAAGTGATAAAAATAAAGATTTATATGAAAAAGTAAAGGTTACAGAAATGAATCCTGAATATATTGATATAAATACTACTAATGTTTATGAAATAGGATCTATAAATGATGTTACAAAAAGAAGATCATCATATCAAAAATTAAGATCACTTGATGATGTATTAGAAAAAGAAAGAACAATTACACCTTTAGAAGAAAAACCATTACCTAAAGAAGAAAGACTATATAATATAGATGATATATTAAAAAAAGCCAAAGAAACATATAAAAATGAAGATAAAACAAGACTTCTTAATACTGAATATAATATATTAACCAAACTTGATTTAGATAAAGTAACAAGTAATGATGGCTTTAGTAAAGATCATTATAAAAAAATGGTTGATGATTTATATGATGAAAAAGAAAAAAAGAATGATGATGGAAAAGAGTTATTTGCAGATTTAATGGAAGATGAAAATAAAGAAATTAAAAAAGAAGAAATAAAACCTGAAGAAATAAAAGAAGAAAAAATAAAAGAACCTGATAAAGAACTTGTAAAGGAAACCATAGAATCTGAAAAAGATGAAGATAAAGAAGAAGTAAAAGAAACAACAGGAGATTTTGTAACAAAAATAGAAGTTACAAAAGAAATGAAAGTAAATGAAGATGAAGATGATGAAGAAGAATTTATTGAAAAAAGAAGTCCTTTATTAACAATTATAATAATTTTAGTAGTTCTTCTTTTACTAGCAGCAGGATATTTATTATTAAAACACTTTGGTATAATCTAAGTGTTTTTTTCATATAATTTAACATGAATAACCGAATGATTTTAAAAAATAATAGTAAAAATTATTATAATATAAAAAGGAATAATAAAGTAATTAAATTAGTAATTATTTTTTTAGTTTTGATATTCTTCTTTTATATACTTAAATTATTAATAAATAATATTAGTAATTATTTTTTAAAAAACTCTATTGCAGAAGTAGAACAAATAACATCTGCTTTAATTAATTATTCTGTTACTGATGATATGTTAACAGATTTAGAATTAGATAATTTATATAGAATCACTAAAAATAGTGATAATGAAGTAGAAATGATTGATTATAATCCTGTAGCAGTAAATAAATTTCTTAATAAAGTAACAAATTCTATTCAAGATGGATTATTTAAAATGGAAAAAGGCGATTTAACAATAATAGGTAAGGGCTTTAATGATGATGGAACAATATTTTATATTCCTTTTGGTTCTATTACATCAAATCCTATATTTAATAATTTAGGACCTAAAATACCTGTTAGAATTAAAACAATAGGATCTATTTTATCTAATGTTGATGTTAAAATAAAAGAATATGGTATAAATAATTGTTTAATAGAAATGAATTTAGTAATAGAAATAAAACAACAAATAATGCTACCTCTTATTAGTAAGAAAATAAAAATTATTAATGATATTCCTATTTCATATAAAGTAATAAATGGTAAAATACCTGAATATTATAGTGGTTCATTATCTAAAGGTTCTAATATTTATAGTATTCCTATTGAATAAAATATTAATTTTTGATATATTAAAAACAAGGAAGGTAATGTATTATGAAGATAAAAATAAATGGTATAGAATATATAGTAGAAAAAGATAATGATAAAATAATAGATATAGATTTATTAGAAGAAATGGTTACTGATTATTTTAATAATTATGATTATATTTTTGGAGATATTGCTTATGATAAATTAAGATTAAAAGGATTTTATGATAGTAATAATAAATTAAAAAATAAAATAAATGATATTAAATTATTAGATAATTATATAAAAGATTATTGTGCTTATGGGTGTAAATGGTTTTTAATAAAAAAAGTTAAATAAAAAAAGCAAAACTTTGCTTTTTTATTTTATATAAATTAATTTATCATATTCAACTTTTTTATCTAAAAAACCTGCTTCAATTACAATATTTTGTAAATGATCAAAACTTTCTTTAGTAAAGGTTGTTGTTGTAGGCCAAGTATCATTTTTCTTATATCTATCTATTGCACTAGTTAAATCATTAAGTGATGTATCGGGAAAGAATTTTAATACATTTTCTGCAATTGTTTTTGAATCATTTTCGTGGACATAATTAAGCCCTTTTAAAATGGCATTAGTAAAGCCTTTTATAATTTCTTTATTATTTTCAATATAACTTGTACGAGCATTAAATGCTGTATAAGGTACAACTCCACCAACAGTTCCTAAACTTTCTACAATGTAACCATAACCTTCGTTAACTATTTTTGTAGCTTGTGGTTCAAATAGTGCAACAAAATCTCCGTTTCCTCCAATAAAAGAACTTGCCATTGAATTAAATGCTATTGAAGTATCAATTGTTAAATCTTTTTTAGGATCAATATTATTTTGTTTTAAAGCATATTCTAAAGTCATTTCAGGCATACCACCAAGACGACCTCCAATTATTTTTTTGCCTTTTAAATCATTTAAAGTAAAATTATTTATTTTTTCTCTTGCTACAATAAAAGAACCATCTTTTTGTGTAACCTGTGCGAATGTTTTAATATAATCTTTTTCACCACTGTTATATATGTATATTGTAGCTTCACTTCCTGATAAACCTATTTGGGCATCATTTGATAATACAGCAGCCATAACATTATCAGCTCCAGGTGTTAATAAAAGTTCTATTTCAATATTTTCTTCTTCAAAATATCCATTTGCTATTGCACTATAAAATGGAGAATAGAACAAACTATGAGTAACTTCAGCAACAGTTATTTTATTTAAAGAAGAAGTTTTTTGTTTATTACTTTCAATAAAATATAAACAAGCAAAAAATAATATAATACAAATACTAACTATTAAAGTTAAATGTTTTTTCATGAAATTTTCCTCCTAAGTCATTATATGAAATTTAAGAAATATTGTTCTTTTTAAATTTAGACTATTGCTATATTTGGACTTTTATTAAACTTCATAAAATATTATGAAAGGAGATAACATGAGCAATTGTATAAATAATAATGATTCAAAAAAGCCAATTGTTATATGTGGAGCAAGAGGACCTCGTGGAGCAAGAGGGCCTATTGGACCACCAGGTCCTGCAGGAGTTAATATAGTTCGTGCAGCTTATATGGTAACATATAACGATGATACAAGTGCAGATGGTATTGCGGTAGAATCTCTTGGAAGATTACCAATTGATAGAATGGAACTTGATCCAACAAACTTAATAACATTAGATACAAATGAAGAAACAATTAAATTTAATACAGCAGGGCATTATAAAATAGAATTTAAAATATCAGCTTATCCATCTGTTAACGGAGTGGATTTTGATCCTACAACAGATATTGTTTCAGTAGGATTTAGACAATTAGATACTGATAATGTTTATGTAGGAACAGGAGAATGGGTATTTAATGGGGAAGCAGTTGAATTATCTGCAACAGGAATAATAGTAGTTACTGATACTAATGCTTTATATGAACTTGTTAATTTAGGCCCATCTACGATATATTTAAATACACCTAGTATTAAAGATATTAAATCAAAGTCTTATTTTAGTAATTCACTTGTTACACTAGTAGTAACCTACTTAGGAATTTAAGAAATAAAATAAAAATATTAGTAAGAAATTTTACTAATGTTTTTTTTATTATAATAATATGTTATACTTATATTATAATAAAAAATATCAAAATTCTAGAAGATGGATCAGTTATAAAAATAAATTAGGAGAGTAATTATGAATGAAAATATTATAAATAATGTTACAAGATTAAAGGCTGCCCTTCATTATGAAATAAAAAAATATAATGAAATGGAAAATGAAATAGATTTAATTTCAAATAATATTTCTTGTATAATGGATATAATAAAAAACTTAAAAACTTCTTCATATCAAGAATTATATGATTATACTTCAATTATTTATTTAGTTCTTAATATTATATATGAAGAAAACACATCAAAGATTATCTATAATAGAGTATATAAAATAGCATATAATCTTATAAATGCTAAAAAGAATAATCTTGATGAATTAGAAATAAAATATAAATTAGAATTAGAAAAAATGATAAATTATTTTGAAAATGAATTAGTAGAGTTATCATCAAAACAAAGTGATTTAATTAATACTTTAAAAATTAGTAGAAAAAATGAATATATAAATTTATTAAGAAAGATAAAATATAGAGAGTATATAACAAAACAAGATTTTATATTAATCGAACAATTTTTAGAAAATAAAAGTGTTCCTGAAAAAGATCAAATATTAATATTTAATCAAATAGAATTTAATAATTTTATAGTAAAAAAAGATAATGGAAATATTTCAAAAAATAGTTTCTTTGATTATAATACAATACCTTTTATGTTAAATTTAGGGTTTGAAAAATTTGATATAACATATATAAGTGATAAAGGTACAAGAAATAGGGTAGAACAAGAAAGTAAGAATATTATAAATATTTTAGAAAGTGATATAGATATTAATTCATTTTTGGAATATTTACCTACAATTGAAAGTGATGAATATTCATATGAAGAAGTATTATGTATATTACAAATAGTTATAAATCATTTTCAAGTTGAATTGTTAGAAACAGTTAATTTGATTAGTGATAAAGATAATTTTAAAAATTATCGAAATTTAATTAAACAAGAATTTAATAATTATTTAAATATTGTAACAGTCTTACAACAATATTATAATGATGAAGAGAAAAAATATAATGATAAGTTTGATAAAATAGATGAAAAAGAAGAAAAAAATCATATATTTTATGCTTTTAGAAATGAAGATAAATCTTATTTAGAATATGATTTAGAAAGCCTTAATCCTCATTATTTAGAAAAAGTAAATCGTTTAATTAATAGATTAAAATTAGGAGAACTTTCAAGAGGAGAAGTAAAAGGTTTAAAATCAAATAATATATTAAAAAAACAACTTGAATTAAGAGATGATCAAGTAAGAGTAATATTTTATCCTTTAACTGATAATAACTATATAATCGTAGGAGTTTTAACAAAGAAAAAAGATAATGATAATGATGGTTATTCTAAAATGGCTTTTAGAAATAAAGAAATAGATATATCAACAGAAGAAAAGTATATTAAAGAACAAGAAAGAAGTAAAGAAGTAGAAGAAAGATATACAAAATTTATTGAAGATAAAAAAAGAAAAGGTACTTCAAGGTAAAATAAAGACAAGTTTTAATATTTGTCTTTTTTTCGACAAAAAACTTATCTTTTCTATGATTTAATTCTAATGAAAGAGGTTAAATATGTTAGATATAGATATGAGATTTAAACAAGGTATTCTTTTTATAAGATTAAATGGTATCTTAAATGGAGATACATGTATGAAATTAGAAGAAAGTATTTCTACTTTAATCGAAGATAATGGAATAAAATATGTTTTATTTAATTTAAATAATTTAGATTATATTGATAAATATGGAATTAATTTAATATTAAAAAATTATATTAATATAACAAATAACAATGGTAATTTAATAATATGTGGTATTGAAAAGTTATTTACTTATACCAATAGTATAACAAATAATTTATATCAAGTTCATGATGAAGATAAAGTATTTGAACTTATAAATATATGAAAGGAAATTTTATGGAAGATATAATATTAAAATATGAAAAACTTATTTGGTCTATTGTTAATAAATATAAATCTTATTTTGATAAAGATGATTTATTTCAAGTAGGGGTAATTGGTCTTATTAATGCTTATAAAAATTATGATAAGAAACAAAATACTAAATTTTCTAGTTATGCTTATTTTTATATATTTGGAGAAATAAAAAAATATATTAGTGAAAGTTATCTTTTTAAAGTTAGTAAAGAACTTGTTAAAATAAATACTTTAGTAGAAAAAGCAAAAGTATTATTATCTCAAAAGTTACAAAGAGAACCTAGTTATTTTGAAATAGCTTTATATTTAGAAATTGATGAAGAAAAAATACTTGAGGCTAAAGAAGCAACATCTTTAGTGGAAAGTTTAGATTATAAAGAAGAAGATGAATTTTCATTATATGAAAATATTAATACTTCATATAATGAAAAGATGATAAGTCCTGAAATACTTGATTTAAAAAAAGGAATTGAATCTTTAGATGAATTTTCGAAAGAACTTATTAATAATAGATATAATTTAGATAAAACACAAAGTGAAACAGCAAAAAGTATGAATGTTACACAGGTAATGGTATCAAGAAAAGAAAAAGAAATATTACAAAGATTAAGAACTAGACTTTCTTAATCTTTTACTTTATAATAAATAATGTTAAATATTTAGTAATGGAGTGATATTATGTTAAAAACAGTTAATTTAGGTCTTAGATTTAATACAAGAACGCTTTTTAGTGATGTTAATCTTGAATTTAAAGATGATAATTGTTATGGAATAATTGGTGCTAATGGCGCAGGAAAAAGTACTTTTTTAAAACTATTAAGTGGTGAAATAGATTCTACTAGTGGGGAAGTAATTTTAGGTAAAAATGAAAGATTATCTGTTTTAAAACAAAATCATAATGAATTTAATGACTTAACTGTTTTAGAAACAGTAATTATGGGTAATTCTAAATTATATAAAATAATGAAAGAAAAAGATGCTTTATATAGTAAAGAAGATTTTACAATGGAAGATGGAATGAAAGTAGCGGAACTAGAAGAAGAATTTGGAAGATTAAATGGATATCAAGCTGAAAGTGATGCTGCAGTACTTCTTTTAGGTTTGGGAATAAAAGAAGACTTACTTTATAAAAAAATGGAAGAGTTAAAAGAAAGTATTAAAGTAAAAGTTTTACTTGCAAGTGCTTTATTTGGTGAACCAGATATTTTACTTCTTGATGAACCTACAAATGGTCTTGATGCTAAAAGTATTATGTGGTTAGAAGAATTTTTAATAAACTTTAAAAATACTGTTTTAGTAGTATCACATGATAGACATTTTTTAAATAAAGTTTGTACGCATATGTTAGATATAGATTATGAAAAAATAACTCTTTTTGTAGGTAATTATGATTTTTGGTATCAATCTAGTAATTTAATAAAAGAACAATTAAAACAGGAAAATAAGAAAAAAGAGGAAAAAATAAAAGAACTTGAAGATTTTATTAGAAGATTTAGTGCTAATGCTTCTAAATCTAAACAAGCTACTTCAAGAAAAAAATCATTAGAAAAAATAAAATTAGAAGATATAAAACCTTCAAGTAGAAAGTATCCTTATATTAATTTTGAAATAGAAAAAGAGCTTGGTAAAGAAGTTGTTTATTTAGATAATATAAGTTATTTTGAAGATGATAAACCTATTATAAAAGATTTAACTTTAACAATAAGACCATTTGATAAAATAGCATTAATTGGTAATAATTCTAAAGCTAATAGTATTTTACTTGATATAATAAGTGGTAAAAAACTTCCTACAAAAGGAAAAGTATCTTATGGTTCAACAGTTAAATTATCTTATTTTGAAAAAAATAATGATTATTATTTTAATGAAGATATAAGTTTATATGAATGGTTAAGAAATTTCTCTTCAAATAAAGAAGAAGCCTTTGTAAGAGGATTTTTAGGAAGAATGTTATTTTCTGGTGATGAAAGTTTAAAAAGTGTTAAAGTTTTATCAGGAGGAGAAAAAGTAAGAAGTATGTTATCTAAAATAATGATGGAAAAACCTAATGTTTTACTTCTTGATGAACCAACAAATCATTTAGATATAGAAAGTATAACTTCTCTTGATGAAGGTATGAAGAAGTTTAAAGGAGCAATTGTATTTACAACATATGATCAAGAATTAATTGAAAGTGTAAGTAATAGACTTATTGAAATAAAAAAAGATGGAAGTCATATGGATAGACAAATTACTTATCAAGAATATACTTTAAAATATGGAATAGAAGAAGAATAATTTTTCTTTTCTTTTATATTATAATATTGTATAATGATATTATTACAATGATAAAGGAGTTTTCTTATGGGTATAAAAATAATATTTTTATTATTTATCTTTTATTCTTTTTTAGGATGGTTAATGGAAGTAACATGTAAATTAATTCAATATAAAAGATTTATTAACAGAGGTTTTTTAATGGGACCAATATGTCCTATATACGGACATGGTGCAATAATAATGCTTATTTTATTAAAAGATTTTGCAAGTAATCCATTTATTCTTTTTGTAATGTCAATGCTTGTATGTACTACCCTTGAATATTTAACAAGTTATTTTATGGAAAAATTGTTTTCTGCTAGATGGTGGGATTATAGTAATAAAAAGTTTAATATAAATGGTAGAGTATGTTTAAGAAATACACTTTGTTTTGGAATATTAGCTATTGTTCTTGTATATTTTTTAAATCCATTTATTCTTACTTATATAGAAAAGATAACAGAACCATTTTTAAGTATATTATTTTATACTTTACTCGTGGTATATATAATAGATAATATAATATCTTATAGTATTATTAATAACTTTAGTTCTACTATTAAAAAATCTAATTATGATAATACAGAAGAAGTTACTAAATATGTAAAAGATGTATTTTTAAAAAAGAATTATTTATCTAAAAGACTTATATATGCTTATCCTAATTTTCAAACTAGAGTAAGAAGAAAACTAGCTAAGATAAAAGAAGCACTTGGTGAATAAATGTCAAATATAAGTGTTAAGTATTTGACATTTTAATTTGGAATAAATAAATATTTATGATAAAATAATTATGATGAGGGTGATTTAAATGACTAAGAAATATGATGAAAGTAGTATTAAAATACTTGAAGGACTTGAAGCAGTAAGAAAAAGACCTGGTATGTATATAGGATCTACTGATAAAAGAGGACTTCATCATTTAGTATGGGAAATAGTAGATAACTCAATAGATGAAGTAATAAATGGTTATGGAAATTATATAAAAATAGTTTTACATGGGGATAAAAGTATTTCTGTAGAAGATCATGGACGTGGGGTACCAACGGGAATGCATGCAAGTGGAAAACCAACACCAGAAGTCATTTATACAGTGTTACATGCTGGTGGTAAGTTTGAAACAGATGGTTATAAAGTATCTGGGGGACTTCATGGCGTAGGTGGTTCTGTTGTTAATGCTTTATCAAAATGGATGGAAGTAACTATTAAAAGAGATGGTTATGAATATTATATAAGATTTGAAGATGGTGGAAAAGTTAAAGTTCCATTAAAAAAACTTGGTACAACTTCAAAAACAGGAACAACAGTTAGATTTTTACCAGATGATACTATTTTTTCAAGTATTAACTTTTCATATACAACTATTGCCGAAAGAATGCAAGAAAGTGCCTTTTTAATAAAAGGGTTAACAATTGATGTAGTAGATTTAGTAGATAAAAAAGAATGCTCTTTTCATTATGATGATGGTTTAGTATCATTTGTTGAAATGATTAATGAAAATAAAACACCATTAAATAAAGTATTTAGTTTTACAGGAACAAAACAAAATATTGAAGTTGACATTGCACTTCAATATACAGATAGTTATAATGAAAACATTGTATCTTTTGTAAATAATGTTAAAACAATTGATGGAGGAAGTCATGAAGTTGGTTTTAGAACTGCTATTACAAAAGTATTTAATGATTATGCTAAAAAAAATGGTTATCTAAAAGGAAAAGATACTTCTTTTGATGGAAGTGATGTTAGGGAAGGATTAACTGCTATTATATCTTTAAAAATCCCAGAAAATCTTTTACAATTTGAAGGACAAACTAAATCAAAATTAGGTACTCCTCAAGCAAGAACAGTTGTTGAAAGTATTGTTACAGAAAAAATGACTTTCTTTCTTGAAGAAAATAAAAAAGTAGCAGAAGATATAATTGATAAATCTTTAAAAAGTAAATTAGCAAGAGAAGCAGCAAGAAAAGCAAGAGAAGAAGTAAGAAAAGGAAAAACAAAGAAAAAAGAGCAATTATTAAGTGATAAGTTAACACCTGCAAGTGGAAAAGATAAAACAAAAAATGAATTATTTTTAGTCGAAGGAGATTCAGCAGGTGGTAGTGCTAAAGGTGGAAGAGATAGAAAGTTTCAAGCAATATTACCACTTCGTGGAAAGGTTCTTAATACAGAAAAAGCTAAATTAGATGATATCTTTAAAAATGAAGAAATAAACACAATGATATATACAATTGGGGCAGGTTATGGAAGTAACTTTATCGAAGAAGATATGCAATATGATAAAATCATTATCATGACCGATGCTGATGATGATGGAGCACATATTCAATGCTTACTTTTAACATTCTTTTATAAATATATGCGACCTTTAATAGAAAAAGGACATTTATATATTGCAATGCCTCCTTTATTTAAAATAACTTCAGGAAAAGAAACAAAATATGCATATACAACAGATGAATTAAAAGATATGACTAAATCTTTAAATAAATATGAAATTCAAAGATATAAAGGATTAGGTGAAATGAATGCAGTTCAACTTTGGGAAACAACAATGGATCCTAAAACAAGAACGCTTATAAGAGTAACAATTGAAGATGCTGCTTTAGCAGAAAAACGTGTTAATGTTCTAATGGGAGATAAAGTAGAACCTAGAAAAGAATGGATTGAAGAAAATGTAGAGTTTTCTATGGAAGATGATTATAAAATAAATTAAAAAATATTTACTTTAAGTAAGTATTTTTTTTATTAATTGCAATGAAGTAAATTATTTATAAAAAGTTTGTTAAAATGTATAAAAAATATTGACAACCTGGGGGGGGTATTTTATATAATAAATTTATAAAGTAAAGATAGGTGTTGATGTTATGAAAAAAATAATAAGATTTTTTAAAACAGATATAAAAATAATAAATAGTTATTTTTTATTTGCAATTATTTTAATTATATTAGTATGTATAGGATATTCAAGTTATGCCTTATTTAGTTTTACAAAAACAAGTAATAATATAATTGAAGCTACTGTAGGAATTATTGGGGATGCAGTAGAAACTCAAACGTATACATATGTAAGTGGAACAAACTATTATATATATGAAGTTCCAGCAACAGGTTATTATAAATTAGGCGCATATGGAGCTCAAGGTGGAAGTTATGATGAAAGCTATGCTGCAGGTGGACTTGGAGGATATTCAACAGGTGTAGTAAAACTAACAAAAGGAGATAAATTATATGTCTATGTTGGAGGAAAAGGAGAATATGGAACATCAACAACATTAACAGAAGTAAATGGTGGAGGATATAATGGTGGCGGAAATGCTACATACCATGGCGGTGGAGGTGGCGGAGCTTCAGATATAAGATATTTTAGTACAACACCAACAGAAGATGATTTAGTATGGAATAGTACAACAGGATTAAATTCAAGATTGATAGTAGCAGGCGGTGGAGGTGGAGCGTATGCTTATAGTTCCACTTATAAAGCTGCTGGAGGAGCAGGAGGCGGAACAACAGGGAAAGATGGAAGTTATACTAATTATACAACCTATATAGGCCATGGAGGAACACAAATAGCAGGAGGTTCAGATGGAACAGTAAAATCTTCATCTGATGCTTATAGTGGAACATCAGGATCATTTGGAATAGGTGGAAATACAGGAAGAGCAAGATCAACAAGTTATCCTAGTAATGGAGCAGGAGGCGGAGGCTTCTATGGAGGTGGCGGAGCCGATAATGGTACTTTGAGAAATGCTGCTGCAGGAGGCGGCGGAGGTTCTGGATATGTATGGACAAGGGATACAGCAAGTAATTATACAACATCAACACTTCCAACAAGTATGTACTTACAAAGTGCTTATACTGAACAAAATGTACGTACTGGTAATGGAGAGGTACTAATATCTTATCTTGGAGAAAATTATGAAGTTAAAGATATAAGTGGGACAAATGCACCAGTACTTGCAAGTAACATGATACCAGTATATTATGATGAAACAAATGATGTATGGAGAAAAGCAGATAGTACAAATAGTAATGGAAATTATAAATGGTATAATTATACAAATAAAATGTGGGCAAATGCAGTAACAGTAAAAAGTACAAATAGAAGTACATATTTAAATGCAGAACCAGGAACAACAATAAGTATGGATGATATAAATACAATGTGGGTATGGATACCAAGGTTTAATGCAACTACTCCAAGTAATTACAATGGAGGAACAAAAGATAATCCTGGAGCAATAAATGTAACCTTTGTAAAAGCAAATGAAACAGCACTTGATGCTTTTACATTTGGAGATAAAAACTTAAGTGGTTTTTGGTATGCCAAGTTTGAAACAAGTCATACAACATTAGCATCAAGTACAACTAATAATAATTTAGGATGCACAAAAGAAACATGTAGTAATGCAAATGGATTAATAGTAAAACCAAGTGTTACAAGTTTAAGATATAATAATGTAAGTAATTTCTTCTTTGCATCAAGAAGTATGGAACAAACAGGAAATAGCTTTGGCTTTGTAAGTAGCGAGGTAGATACTCATATGAGTAAAAATAATGAATGGGGAGCAGTAGCATATTTAACCCAAAGTATCTATGGAAGATGCTCAAGTAGCACAAGTTGTACGGAAGTATATATAAATAATAGCAAAGGTTATTATACAGGAAGAAGTGGTGGAAATGTAGGTGGAAAAACGCCAATAAATGGAACATATACTGATCAAACAAGTACAACAAATAATACTGCATATGGTTTTTATACATATGATGATTATTTATTGAACTATAATACAAATACAAAAGGAAATAAAGTTGAAGGAAAAGGAACAGGAGCATCAACAACAGGAACAATATATGGTATATATGATATGTCGGGTGGTGCAGATGAATATGTCACGGGAGTATTTGCTGACACAAATGGCAATCCAAGGTCAGGAAAGGATACCTCATCTAATTCAGGCTTTACAGGAATGTTAGACGATGGAACAACATATACAGGAGTATCATTTCCTGCTAGTAAATATTATAATTTATATACTAGTTCAAGTTATATAGGACATGCATTAACAGAAACAAAAAATTGGTATAGTGATAGCGTCAGCTTTGTTTGGTCTTATACCCCTTGGTTTGTGCGAGGGGGCGGCTATTTCAGTGAGACTTCTGCACATGTGTTTAATTTCAGCAGCGAAAACGGCAGCGCTACTGATTACAGTGGTCTGCGACTTGTAATAACCAATGAATAATATTTGTAAGTAGAACTAAATTAAATATTTAGAATTATGATTAGTCATAGTTCTTTTATTTTTGACAAAAATATGGAAAAAGTGTATATTTTTTGGTATAATATTTAAGAGTTTAATTATTTAGTAATTAGAAAGAAGGAAATTATGGATAAGTTAAGTAAGGAAGAAGTTTTACATGTTGCTAAACTTGCAAGATTAGAACTTAGTGATGAAGAGATAGAAAAGTATAGAAAAGATTTAAAGGATTTATTTGATGAAATAGAAAAAATACTTTTAGTTAATGAAAGTACAGATGAATTATTAATTAGTCCTTGTGATAATCCTTGTAGTTTAAGGGATAAATCTTATGTATATGAAATAGATAAAAAACCTGTTTTAGCTAATGCGCCAGATGTATATGAAGATTATATCGAAGTAAGGGGTGTTTTTGATGAATAATTATTTAGATTTAAGTATAAAAGAAATAAATAAATTATTAAAAGAAAAGAAAATATTACCTATTGATTTAGTTAATGAAGCAATTGATCGTATTGAAAAAAATAGTGATTTAAATTGTTTTATTACATTAAATAAAGAAGAAGCTTTAAAATGTGCTAAAGAACTTGAAAATAAAGAAGTTGATAATCTTTTATTTGGTCTTCCTATAGCTATTAAAGATAATATTTGTACTAAGAATATAAGAACAACTTGTGCTTCTAAAATGTTAGAAAATTTTGTTCCAATATATGATGCTTTTGTAATATCTAAGCTTAAAGAAAAAGGTATGATTATTATTGGAAAGCTTAATATGGATGAGTTTGCATGTGGTTCTACTAACAGAACAAGTTATTTTGGTAATGTTTTAAATCCATGGGATAAAACATGTATTCCAGGTGGTTCAAGTGGTGGTGCTGCAGCATGTGTTAGTGCAAGACTTACACCATTTGCTTTAGGAACTGATACAGGAGGAAGTATAAGACAACCTTCTTCAATGTGTGGTATAGTAGGTTTAAAACCAACATATGGTAGGGTATCAAGATATGGTTTAATTGCTTTTTCATCTTCACTTGATCAAATTGGACCAATGACAAGAAATGTATATGAAAATGCTCTTTTATTAAATGCCATTAGTGGAAAAGATAATCGTGATTTAACAAGTTTTGATACTTATGAAGATTTTACATCTTTAATTGGAGAAGATATAAAAGATTTAAAAATAGCTATTCCTAAATTTTATCTATCAGATATAATTAATGAAGAAATATTAAATAAATTTAATGAAGTGTGTTCTATGTTAAAAAAAAGTGGTGTAACTATTGATATTGTAGATCTTCCTTATTTAGAAAATTCAGTTAGTTTATATCAAATAATAGCACTTGGAGAATTAAGTAGTAATTTAGCTAGGTTTGATGGTATAAAATATGGTTATTCAAGTTTAAATGCTACTTGTATGGAAGAAGTATATACAAAAACAAGAAGTGAAGGTTTTGGGGAAGAAGTTAAAAGAAGAATAATGGTAGGATCTTATTTATTAAGTGGTGTTAATGCTAGAAAGTATTATGAAAAAGCTTTAAAAATAAGAAAAAGTATTGATAATTCTTTTAAAAATATATTTTCTTCATATGATCTTATAATAGGACCTACAACAACATCATATGCTTATTCATTAAATAGTAATAATAATGATGCTTTAAAGAGTTTCTATGATGATATTTTAACTAATCCTGTTAATATGACAGGTAATCCTGCACTTAGTATGCCAATTGGTTTTTCTGTTAATAATTTACCAATTGGACTTCAAATAATTGCTAATAAATATGATGAAAAAACAATATATAAATTAGCTAGTTATATTGAAAAAGAATTAGATTTAAATTTAATTCCAGGAGGCTTTTATGAAAAATAGTTATGTACCTACGATAGGAATTGAAGTTCATGTTGAACTTAAGACAAATACTAAAATATTTAGTCCTAGTAAAAATAGTTATGATGAATGTGTTAATGTTAATATAAATGAAATAGATTTAGCATATCCTGGTGTTTTACCTACAGTTAATAGTGAAGTGGTTGAAAAAGCATTAAAGGCATCTTTAGCATTAAATTGTTTAATTAATAAAAAAATGTATTTTGATCGTAAAAATTATTATTATCCTGATTTACCAAAAGGTTATCAAATAACACAAAATAAAACTCCGATTGGTTATGATGGTTATGTTTTAATAAATACCAATGATGGTGTTAAAAAAATAGAAATAGAAAGAATACATATGGAAGAAGATACTTGTAAAAGTATTCATATAAATAATAAAACGCTTTTAAACTATAATAGAGCAGGTGTTCCATTAATTGAAATAGTAACAAAACCATGTATTTCAAATGGAGATGAAGCTGTTAAGTACCTTGAAGAATTAAAAGAAACTTTATTTTATTTAGGGGTTAGTGACTGTAAAATAGAAGAAGGTTCAATGAGAGCAGATGTTAATGTATCTGTAAGTAAAGATAATACACTTGGAACAAAATGTGAAGTTAAAAATATTGGCTCAATTTCAAATGTTAAAACAGCAATTGATTATGAAATAAAGCGTCAAATAGAACTTCTTGAAAAAGGTGTAAAAATTGAAGAAGAAACAAGAAGATTTGATGCTAAAACATCTTCAACTATTCTTATGCGTAAGAAAGAAGTTGGAAATGATTATAGATATTTTCCTGAACCTGATATTCCATATTTATATTTAGAAGATTCTTATATAAATGAAGTTAAAGAAAGTATAAAACTTTTACCTAATGAAAGAAGAAATATTTATAAAAGTAAAAATATAAGTGATATTAATATAGAAAAACTAATCGCTAATAAATCTTTATCTGATTATTTAAATAAATATATAGATTTTGATATTGATTTTAAAATAGCTAGTAATATATTACTTGGTGATATAACAAGTTATTTAAATAAAAATAATATGTCTATTTATGATACAAAATTAGATAAAAACTTTGTAAATATTGTAAATATGTTAAGTAAAAATGTTATATCTTCTAAAATATTTAAAGATATACTAGAAGAAGTATTAACAAGTAATTTAAGTGTTGAAGAAATATTAAAAGAAAAAAATATATCATTAATGTCTGATACAAGTAAATTAGAAGAAATTATAAAAAAAGTATTAAAAGAAAATGAAACATCCGTAAATGATTATAAATCAGGAAAACAAAATGCTTTAAAATTTCTTATGGGAATGATTATGAAAGAAACAAAAGGTAGTGCTAATCCTAAAATAGTTAATGATATGTTAATTGATTTACTGTCAAAGGATGTAAATTGATTATTATAAAATAATAATGTATAATAATTACATAAAATAAGGAGTGATTGATTATGAATATTAAAAAAACATTAAAAAATAACAAATATTCTTGTATAGCAATTGGTATTTTTGCTGTTGTAATTATCGCAGGATTTCTTTTATACAAACTATTATTTCCAAATACAGGTACACCAATTTATGGAAATAGGTTAGATGGAATCAACGATGTTAATTACACAAAAGATAGTTTAAATTTAATTGTAGAAAAGATTAAAGAAGAAAAGGTTGTTAATGCTGAGATTAATGAAAATGGTAAAATAATTAATGTTATTGTTACTGTTAGTGAGAAGCCTAAAAAAGAAGATGCAACTAAGTTTGCTAAAATAATTTTAGATAATTCTACTAAAGAACAAATAAATTATTTTGATTATCAATTATTTGTAAAAAGTGAAAAAGAAGATTATAAAGAAAACTCTATAATAGGATATAAAAATAAAACTGCTAAGGATTTTACATATTCTATTGGAAAAGAAAGTACTAAAAAGGAGTAATACATGAAAAAAACAAAGAAAAAAAGTCCTAAAAAAATAATAAAATTATTAATTGTTCTTTTCGTTTTACTTGTTGTAGGACTTGGAATATATTATTTTTTAACAAGTGAAGATGAAGAAAATAGTTTAACAATTCTTGAAAAACAATGGATTGAAAATAATAAAGAAACATTAATTGATATTGAAGTTCCTAATAATTTAGGAATAATATCAAATAATGGTGAAGGAGTTATTTTTAGCTTTCTTGATTATTTAGAAAAAACAACATCTTTAAGATTTAATAAAATATCTTATGATTATCCTAATTATAAAGAAAATGAAACAAATATCTTATCAATTGCAACATTAAAAAATGATGCTAAAATAAAAAATAATGATATGTTAATTTTAGAAGATTCTTATGTTGTAATAGGTAAAACTTCATCATCTTATAATGATGAAAAATTTTTAAATAATACAATTATTGGAGTTTTAACTAACGATAATGATGTTGTTACTTCATATTTAAAAGAATCAAGAGTAACAATTAAAACAGGTAGTGATTATAATACCCTTGCTTCAATGTTAAAATCAGGTAGTGTTAATTATATAATTGTACCTAGATATGCTAATTTTGATTCTATTGTTAAAGGTAATAATACATATATTAATTATTATTTAAATAATTTATCTAATAAAATAGTTTTAAGAATGAGTAATGATGAAAAGTTAAATACAATTGTTAGAAAATTATTAGAAATATGGTTAAATGATAAATATAGGAAAGATTTAGAAACTTCTTTAATTGATTATTATGAGGAAAATGGTAATATAACATCTTTAGAAAAAGCAACATTAACTAGTAAAGTATATAAATATGGTTATGTTAAAGATTTAGCGTATAACTTTGTTAGAAATAAAGATTTATATGGTATAAGTGGAGAGTATATTAATACTTTAATTAATATGACTAATATGGATGTTGAATTTGTTGAATATAAAGATAAAAATGCTTTAAAAGAAGCGCTTAATAATAAAAAAGTTGATATTGCTTTTATTAACTTTAATTATGAAAATGATTCTTATAAAAAAACATCAAGTCCATTTATTGAAAAATTTGTTGCTATTAGTAAAGAGTATAAAAATATAGATAATAAATATGGTTTAGTAAATAATAAATTATATTTAAAAAATGATGATTTATTATATGAATATATTAAAAATAATATAAATGCTAGTATTAAAGAAATAAAATCATATACATCAAATATAGATTCTGATGGAATAATGATTTTAGATGAAAATGATTATTTATATTTAAAAGAAAATGAACTTAAAAATTATAAATATTTATTTAGTGATTCTTTTGATGGAAACTATCATTTTGTTATAAATAACAAAGAAGAAGTATTATATAATTTATTTAATTTTATTTTAAATAATACAGATAATAAAGAATATAAAAATATTGGTTTAAGTAATGTTATAATAACAACTACAGACGATAGTAATTTAAGAGGATTATATATAATAATACTTGCTATTATTCTTGTACCAATTATAATTAGTTTATTTAGCATAGTGGTTTTAAAAGGAACAAGAAAGTTAAAAATAACAAGAAAAGAAGAATTTTTAAAATATAATGATATGTTAACTAATTTAAAAAATAGAAATTATTTAAATGCTAATATTGAAAAATGGGATGATACTAAAGTATATCCTAGAACTATTATAGTAATAGATTTAAATAATTTAAAATATGTAAATGATAATTACGGACATGAAGAAGGAAATAATTTAATTAAAAAAGCAGGAGCTATATTAATTAATACTCAACTTGAAAAAAGTGAAATAATAAGAACTGATGGAAATGAATTCTTAATATATTTAATAGGTTATAGTAAGAGTCAAATATCTACTTATATTTCTAAGTTATCTAAAGAATTTGAAAAATTACCTTATAATTTTGGAGCTGCGATAGGTTATAGTATGATCGAAGATGAAATAAAAACAATCGATGATGCGATTAATGAAGCTACAATTGATATGAGAAAAGATAAGGAAAATTACAAATAAAAGGAGAAATTTATGAAGAAAATATTAAAAAGATTTATGGAAGTATTAAAAACGCCAGAACTTCGTATTTTACCAGGTCAACTTGCTTTTTACTTTCTTATGTCAATAATACCTATTATTATGTTAGTATTTCTTCTTGTTTCTCGTTTAACTATTGATGTTAATATAATAGAGACTCTAGAAAAAACATTGCCTGATGCTTTAGCTAAACTTTTATTACCCCTTGTAAATATGAATATTTCAAATATTCCATTTGCTATTTTATTTGTTGGTTATTTAGTTTTAGCATCAAATGGACCTAGGTCAATTTGTATTGCATCAAATGCATTATATAAATTAGAACAACCTAATACAATAGATTTATATATAAAATCATTTGTTATGACAATATTTATGATTATCTTATTTATATTTATGATATTTATACCAATATTTGGTGAAACAATAATAAAATTTATATTAGATTTATTTAATTCATCATTTATCTTTTCTAAATATAAAGTTTTATATGATATAATTAAAGTATTAATATCATTTGTATTTATATATGTAAGTGTAAAAGCATTATATACAATTGCTCCTAATTCTAAAATAGAAACTAAAAAAGCAACAAAAGGGGCATTATTTTGTAGTTTTACTTGGATTATTGCTACATCAATATTTAGTTTCTATATATCAAATATAGCAAATTATACTTTATTATATGGTAATTTTGCTAACATTCTTATTCTACTTCTTTGGATATATTTACTTGCTTATCTTTTTGTAATAGGAATGGCTATAAATATTAATGCATATTATAAAAAATAAATGGAAGTGAAAAGATGAAAGGAAATAAAATTAAAAAAAAGATAGTTGAATTTTTTAAACAAACAAAAAAAGTAATAAAAGATAATTCTTTATTATTTGTTTTTGTTGTAGGCACTTTATTAAATGATATTCTTTTAAGAGCTTTTACAATAGGACAAATTTATAAAATATCACCTTTTGTAGTAGATTTATTTGTTACATTAATTTTTGCAAGTATTTATTTTTTAATAAAAGAAAAAAATAGATTTAAATATTTATTTATTCTTTCTATTATATCTACGATTGTTTGCATTGCTAATTCAATTTATTATAGTTATTACAGTAGTTTTATTTCTGTAACTTTTATATCTTTTGCTTTTACTAATACTGAAACAGGAGATGCTAATGTTGTAGGTAATTTATTAAAATTAAAATATTTTATTTTTATATGGTTGCCAATATGTTTATATATTGTAAATAAAAGAAAGAAAGTAAAATTAAAGGAAACTTATGGTAAAGAATATTATAAATTTACTTTAAAATGGATATTAATATCACTTATTATTTGTGTTTGTAGTTTAGAATATGTAGCATATGCAAGACTTATATCCCAATGGAATAGAGAATATATTGTTAATAATTTTGGGGTTTATACTTATCAAATTAGTGATGTTTTAAAAAGCATTTCACCTTCGATGGCAAGTATGCTTGGAAGTGATAAAGCAAGAAAAGAAATAAATGATTATTATGATAACAAAAAGAATAATAATTATTATAATGAATATACAAACTTTTTTGAAGGTAAAAATGTTATTGCAGTACATGCTGAAAGTATGCAAAGAGTAAATATGGATATTAGTTTTAATGGTATTGATGTTACACCAAATTTAAATAAACTTGCTAAAGAAGGAATATATTTTAGTAATTTCTATTCTCAAGTAAGTTTTGGTACAAGTAGTGATACAGAGTTTACTGTAGCAACAGGACTTCTTCCAAGTAAAGTTGGAACAGTATTTATAAATTATGCAGATAGGGAATATGTAAGTATGTATAATCTTTTAAAAGAAAAAGGATATACGACTGTTTCTATGCATGCTAATGTAGGAAATTTTTGGAATAGAAATAAAATGTATACAAAACTAGGTTATGATTATTTCTATGATAAATCTTCTTATGAAATAGATGAAACAATAGGATTTGGACTTTCTGATAAATCATTTGTAAAACAGTCAGTTCAAAAATTAAAAGAATTAGAAAAAGAAAAAGGAAAATTTTATGCAACCTTAATTACTTTAAGTAATCATACACCTTTTGAAGATGTTGATAAGTATGGAGAATATGATGTTAGCATGAGTGTTGATGGTGTAAGATATGATTATATGGAAAATACAAAACTTGGTAATTATTTTAAATCATCACATTATGCAGATGCTCAAATAGGACTTTTAATTGAAGAATTAAAAAAAGAAAATATGCTTGATAATACAGTTATTATAATATATGGCGATCATGATGCGAGAATTGAAAAAAGTGAATGGAATAGATTTTATAATTATGATTATAAAACTTCTTCGATTAAAAGTAGTGATGATGAAAGTTATGTTGATATAGATTATTATTTTTATGAAATAAATAAAAAAGTACCATTTATTATATGGTCTAATGATGAAAAATTTAAAACAACTTTAAGTAAAGAAATAAAAGAAGTAGGAGGTATGATAGATGTAGGTCCTACAATTATGAATTTACTTGGTATTCATAATAAATATTTCTTAGGAAATGATTTACTTAATAAAGAAAATAATATTGTCGTATTTCCAAATGGTAACTTTGTTACGGATAAAGTTTACTATAGTGAACTTAAAAATGAATATAAATTATTAAAGGATGTTCCAATTGAAGAAAATTATATTGAAAATTGTAAAACATATACAGAAAAAATTATAGATGTATCAAATGATATAATAGTGTATAATTATTTTAGGAAGGAATTATCGGAAGTGAGGTTTGAAAAAGAATGAGAGTAAAAAAAGGTGCAAAAAGATTATTTAGAATTGTATTTATTACAGCAGTAGTAATTATATTAGTAGGAGTAGGTATATTAGGTTATAAAAGATTTTTTGATAAAGGAAAAGAACCAGTTAAACCTGAAATTGTAGATAAACTAGATGATTATGGATATTTATTAGAAAAAGATGCTACAAAACTAGATAAAGAAATGTTTAATGAATTAAAGAAAACATTAAATAAAGAGGAAGTAGATGAAGAAGCTTATGCTTCACTTATTGCTAAAATGTTAGTAGCAGACTTTTATAATTTGGATAATAAAGTATCTAAAAATGATATCGGAGGTGTTCAATTTATAAAAGAAGAGTATAAAAGTAATTTTATCCTTGAAGCTAGTGAAACTGTATATAAGTATATTGAACTTAATGTATATAATGATCGTACTCAAGTATTACCTATTGTAAAATCAGTAGATATTAAAAGTATAAATACAACTACATATAAATATAAAGATGTTAGTGATTCTAAAGCATATAAAGCTGTTGTTACTGTTGCTTATGAAAAAGATTTAGGTTATCCAAAAGAAGTAACTGTAGTTATGGTTCATAATAAAGATAATGCTAAAAAATTAGAAGTAATAAAAATGTATTAATTAATAAAAAAAACCACAATTTTTGAAATTGTGATTTTTTCTTTTTACTATCTGTTATAGAATTCAACGATTAATGCTTCATTAATTTCTGGGTTAAGTTCACTTCTATCAGGAGTTCTAACATAAACACCAGATAAATCTTTATCATTAAATGTTACATATTCAACTCTTTTTAGTACTTTTTCTAAAGAATCTTTAACAACTTTTAAATCTTTATCACTTTCTTTAACAGCAATAGTAGAACCAACTTTAACTCTGTAAGAAGGAATGTCTACTTTATTACCATTAACAGTAATATGACCGTGATTAACAAGTTGTCTTGCAGCACGTCTTGTTGGAGCAAATCCTAAACGATAAACTAAATTATCAAGTCTTGATTCAAGTAAAATTAAGAAATTTGTACCATGAACTCCAGATAATTTACCAGCTTCAACGAAAGTTTTATGGAATTGTCTTTCATTAAGACCATACATAAAACGAACTTTATTTTTTTCTTTTAATTGTTCTCCATATGTAGATTGTCTTCTTTTACGGTCATTTCCATGTTGACCTGGTCCATAAGGACGACGAGCAAGTTCTTTACCATTTTCAAGTAATGAAAAACCAGTACGACGAGCTTGTTTGTAACTAGAACCTGTATATCTTGACATAATTTTTCTCCTTTCGATTTATTACATAACAATCGAAATGTTATTTATAATTTTTATAGGGAGTTTTTCTTTAATACTTTCACTTAACAGCAAAGTTACTAATAATTTAAAAAACACATTATAAACTCATAAATAAATGCTGTTTCTTTTGTCTATGCAGTAATAATTATAACAAATTATATGAATTTGTCAAATAAAATGTGTATTTTTCTTATTAAATCTGATAAAATTTTAAATTAATCTGAATAATTATCAAAATAATGTTGAATTAAAACAACTGGTGTACCTTTATCTCCTGAACCTGATGTTAAATCTGCTAAAGATCCAAGAAGGTCAGTATATCTTCTTGGCGTAGTACCTAAGGATACATTTTTACCTACTAAATTTTTATTTTTATTTTTAATTTCTTCTTCTAATGCTTTATTTAATTTTTCGCCATTTAATGAATTATATTTATTATCTGCTAAATATTTAAGTTTTAATTCATTTGGTGTTCCTTCTAGACCTTTTGTATAAAAAGGAGATACAACAGGATCAGCAAGTTCCCATATTTTACCAACTGGATCTTTAAAAGCACCATCACCATATACCATTACTTCAATATTTTTATTAGTTTTTTCTTTTAACATTTCTTGTATTTCGTAAACAAGTTTTTCTCCATCTTTAGGAAATAATTTTAAAGTTTCATCTGTAGCCATATTAGAACCTAATAAACCATATTTAGGATTAAAACCACTTCCATTTATACTTTCTGTTAAAATATCATCAGTACCATAAACACTTTTAGCACCATTGTTTTTTAGTATTTCTTTAGTTCTTTGTCTATTATGTATATTACATACTAAAACATCTTTAGTATAATTAAGTATTTCAAGAGGATTAGTTGTAAATACATATTCAATTTCACAGTTTTCCCTTTCACAAACATCTCTAAAATATTTTACATAATCAACACCCGTAAATATATGTGTTGCTTCTTTAAAATAATTTCTATATTCTTTTTCATTTAATACATCAGTAAAGGGATTTAAATTATTTTCATAAACTAAATTTGGATCAAATAAACAATTACCAACTTCATCATCAGGATAACTTAATAACATAGTAATTTTATCCATTGCTCTTGCAATTCCTTTTAAAATTAATGAAAATCTATTTCTACTAACAGGAGTAGGGAAAACAAGTCCTATATGATTTGTATGAAATTTTCTTTTAATATCATAACAAATATCATCCATATTAACATAATTATTTTCACATCTAGCTACGACAGATTCAGTTATAGCTACTACATCTTTATCATTAAATGAAAAATTAGCTTCAATACTGGCATCAAGTAGTGAATTTACTACTACTTCTTTTAAATTCATGTTTTTAGTAATAATTGGAGTTTTAATACCCCTTACTACTGTTCCTATATGTTTCATATTACACCTCACATTATAATTATATAATATATATTCTTTTTATGAAAGAAAAACTTTGAATATATTAATTTTATGTTATACTAATACATAAGAAAGAAGGATTTTTTATGGGTAAGTTTTCTAATATGTTATTTATGATTGATTTATTAAATACAGGTAATAAATATTCAATAAAAGAATTATCACAAAAACTAGGTGTAACTGAAAGAATGATTAGATATTATAAAGAAGAATTAGAAAATAATGGTATTTTTATCGAATCATTTAAGGGTCCTAATGGAGGATACTTTATGCTTGATAGAGTTAAAAATTATATTTCTTTTAATAAATATGATGTTCAGTTACTTGAAAATATATCTGAAGTATTAGAAAAGAGTAACTTTCCTTTTATGAAATCTTATAAAGATTTATTAGAAAAAGTAAAAAATATGTATTCTATCGCAGAAGAAAAAAGTAAGTTTATCATAGATATAAAATCTCTTGATAATAATGAAATCTTTAATATAGTAAAATCCTCTATAAAAAAACAAGAAGCAATTAATATAGAATATAGAAATATTGATGGTACGATAAGTAAAAGAACTATTCATCCACTTCAACTTTTTAATTATAAAGATATAAATTATGTAACAGCTTATTGTGAATTAAGAAAAGATATAAGGCATTTTGAAATAGAAAGAATAGAAAACATTAAATAGTAAAGACAAAATATTTCCACAAAGTATGATATAATTATTTCAAGGAGGGTTAATATGAATGAAAAATACACTTTTATAGATTTAGATGGGGTTATATTAGATTCTGAAGAAAGAATGCTTGAAAGTAAGGAAAGAGCTGGCTTTTTGGATCATGAGGATCCTACTGAATTTGATAATTATTTCAAAATTGTTGATGATCTAGTAGGTGAATGGGATTATATACTTGGTGAGGCCAAACCAATTAATAATTCAATAGAAATAATAAAAGAGTTGGAATCAATGAAAAAAAGAATAGCTATTTTAACTAAAATTCATACATTAAAAGAAATGGAAAAGAAAGTAGAAATTTTAAGAAATAAACAAAATATATATGTTCCAATAATTTTTGTTCCACCAGGTATTGAAAAACATGAAATAGTTATGCCAAATGGTCAAATTTTGATAGATGATTTTATAGAAAATATTTGTGGGTGGAATGAAAATAATGGCTATGGAATATTGTTTGATAAGACTATTGAAACATCTACGAACAATACTGTAAATAGTTTAGAATTTTTATTGAAGAGGTAAATATGAAAAAAGCAGATAAATATGTGAATTATATTGAATCGTTGAAACAAAAGTATAATGCTGTTTGTTTTGATATTGATGGAACGCTAACAAAAGAAAAGTCAAATGAACTTGATGAGAGAGCAATTGCTTCTATTGTATCTTTGGTTAAGAAAAAGATACCAGTTGTCTTTATTACGGGAAGAGGGGAGACAGGATTAAAAGACTTTATAGATGATATTTACGATAACTTGATAAATAAATATAATATAAGTGAAAAAGAATTAAGAAGAATATATTTTTTGACTAATGATGGGACACGTTTGTTTTTTACTAAAGATGGTTCTAATTCTAAGTTTTTAAATGAAAGTATATATTTGGCTTCTGATGAAAGTTTAGAACAATTGAATGATTTTAATAATAGTGTAATCGAATTAATGAATATAAGAACACTTTGTGATATTACGTATTCTGTAGATTCTAAAATGAACAAAATTTTAAATGTAAGACTTGTATTTAAGAATAATAATGAAAGTCAAGTTAAACCAATAATTGATGAAATAAATAATCTGATAGAAAAAACAAATTATGATAATCTTGTTACTACAAGGGGAGTATTTAAGGGGAAAATTGTTATTCAGGTAGGAGTTGCAAAAAAAGATGAAGCTCTTACAGTGATAGAAAAGTTAATTGGTGTTCCAAGAAATTCGATGATAAGAATAGGTGACTGTGGGGATGAGTATGGAAATGACTATTCTATGTTAAATTGTGAACAAGGATATACTGTTGATAAATATAGCGAAAGTCCTAATACTTGTTTTCCTATATATGATAAAAGTGGGAATATTTTGAAAGGAATTGATGCTACATTATACATAATTAAAAATTCAAAGATTATTCCAACTGTATGTTTAGAAAATGCCGATAAACAGATTTATTCAAATGAATATGCTAAAATTGAAAGAAATATTACTCGTGGGAGAAATCGTTGTTTGTTATATTATAATGACATTATTAATAATAAGTTTGATTTAATTTATGGAATAAATGAATTATTTGATGAATCAAGTGGAAGTATAAAAATTCCTATGTATGAATGGCAAATAATTTCAAATCAAAATCCATTGAAAAAGTTATTTAACGAAAAGAATGGTGACGTTTTAATGTATTCAATAAGGGATAATAACAATTATTTATTAAGAGGATCGAAAACGTATTATTATTTTCTTGCTAATAGATTAAGCGGTAAGGATGGAGATATTACAAGTTTTGAAAATGTTTATGAATGGTATGATAATAATATTTGCTTTTTAAAAAAAGCATTATTAGTATTAGATACTGATTATGATTACAATGATGTTTCTAGTAAAAAATTGTTTTTGGGATTGTTGGATAATGTTAGAAATATAACACTAGTATTATTAAATCATATATTGGTTTCAAAATATAATAGTTCTAATTTGTTAATCAATATAAGCGATAATGCGGATGAAATGATACATAAACTTTATAATGTTTTATATTTGAATGATTATATTATGTCTAGTATTTGTTTTGAGTTAAATGATCTATTCGATATAAACAAGATAAAAATATTGTTAAATAATATTATTGAACTCTTAGAACAAGAACAAAAGAATTTTGTTTTATCTAGTTCTAATAATGTAAATTACTCTAAAGAATATAGGGCATATAGAGAAATAGATAATTTTGCAGAAAATTATATTGCTATAAAATTGGATAATGATAAGAACAAAAATGAAAAAGAATATGGTGTTTGTGGTACATGTTATGGTGGAATTGAGCTACCTGTGATATACAAAATAATAAAACCAACATTAAATGATATTGTTTTACTGAAATTAAATAGTAATGTGTCAGGATATAAGAATAAACAATTAGTTGATCTAAGAAAATTTAATGTTGAGGAATATGGCGGTATATTAAAAATTGGTAATATAAGTAATAATATGGTTTTACTTGATGATAATATACTTACTGGAAAAACGATGCAATTAGCTATTAATGCTTTATATGATGTGGGAATAAATGTTAAAAATATAAATATAGTTAGATATCCGAGTTTAAATAGGGTGGACCAAATGTTTATGAAAAATCATGGTGCTGTTGATTATAGGTTGTTTTTTGATTATATAACTGGTTTAGGATTTCCAAGTCCATATAGTTGGAAAGATAGTAATAGTTTAGATCCTTATTTGGATTCATTGGGAACGTTTGATTTAAATAGAAAAAAGATAATAGAGTGTTTAGTAAAAAATCATGATTATAAAAATGAAACAGAAGTGGCAGAATACGTAAGGAAATTTAATTATGAAAGAACGAAGTAAAATTGATTTAAAACTATGGAAACGAAATAAAATTTATAATATATTCTCACAATATGATGACCCGTATACTGGGCTTATATCGAAATTTGATGTAACAAATATAATAACTTTTTTGAATGATAATGATTATTCATTTTATGGGACAATGGTTTATTTATGTTTATGTGTTTTTAATGAAATAGAAGAATTTAAAATTGGATATGGAAAAAATGAAATGATGGAAATGGAAATTTATAAATATGATAGTATAGCAGCAACTACGACAGTCCTTGATAAAAATAAAAACTTGATATTTACTAGATATGTCGAATTTTGTGATAATTATTACAATTTTATTGAAAAATTTGAAATAGCAAAACAATCTGCTTTAAATGGTGAAGATTATTATAAAATACCCGGTTTAAACAATATGAATAAAGTAAATGTAACATGTATTCCATGGGTTGACTTTATAAATTTCAAAGATGCTGTAGATTTAAAAGAAAAAACAAGCAGACCTAAATTATGTTGGGGAAAATACAATTATGAAAATGGTAAATATTATGTTAATGTTTCATTGCTTGTAAATCATGCTTTTCAGGATGGATACCATATGGGATTGTTTTTTTTGAAATTACAAGATAAAATAAACAATTTGTTTATGATAGTTGGAAAGGAAAATAAAATATGCAAAAAGAAAGTAAAGTAATAAAGATTGATAAAAATAATTATTTAAATTACTATCTTTATAAACCAGATAAATTTAAAGAAAATTTACCGGTAATACTTTTTCTACATGGAATAGGTGAAAGGGGTACAAATATAAGTGATATTGAAAAGTATTCACTTCCTAAATATTTGAAAAATATTGATATACCTTTTATTGTAATTGCTCCTCAATGTTTAGAAAATAATTTTTGGGAGTATCACTTAAGAGATGTAGAAAAAATTATTAATATAGAATATAAGAAAAATAAGTATGACAAAGAAAATATTTTTATTGCGGGTTCAAGTATGGGAGCTTATGGTGCATGGAATTATCTTATTCAAAGGCCTGATTTATTTAAAGGAATTATTTCAGTAGCAGGTGGAATTATGCTTCCGATAAAACAAAATATAGAAAAAGTAAAGAATAAAAAAATATTAATGTATCATGGTGATAAAGATGATGTTGTTGATGTTAACGTGAGTATAAAAACATACGAAAAATTAAAAGATGGTAATGCAAAGGATGTTGAATTAAAAATAATAAATAATGATAATCATTTTTTAACATCCCATGCTTTTAAAGACCAATATATATACGAATGGTTGGAAAAGAAAGTAAAGGAGAAATAGTATGAGAGTAGTAAGTATCGGAGATTTAGTATTAGATTACTATTATAAAAATAATAAATTGGTTGGAGTATCTGGAGGAATGACAAGTCATAATATTATAGCAAATTTAGCTAAATATAATATAAATACTGCAGTATTTGGAGTTTGTGGTAATGATGATATGGGATATGTTTGTAAAAAGAGTTTAGAGGATTTAAAGGTTAATATTGATAATGTTGTAACGTTAGATAATGTAAATACGAGATGTTTTCATGTTTCTTACAATGATGAAGATAATAAAAAAGTATTTACTTCTAAAAAAAGATGTCCTTTTTGTAATAATAAAAGATGGTATGATAACTCTTTAATAGATACTAAAAATATATTAGATAATATAAAAGAAGATGATTTACTTGTCTTTGATAATTTAAATGATAAAAATATGATAATTATTAAGAATACAAACAATATAAAATTTCTTGATTTGGGACAATATTTTGAATTTGAAAATATTAGTAATGAGAAAATTATAGAAAAAATGAAAAATGAGTTTACTATAATTAATTTTAATGAAAGAGTAATTAATTATTTTAAAGAAAGATTTAATTTAACAAGTGATATTGAATTATGTAATTTATTTGATTCTAAATTAATAACAATAACAAGAGGTAAAAAAGGAGTAAGCTTTATATATAATAATAAAGAATATAATTATGCTTTAAAAAATATTGGTAATGAAGTTGATGCAACTGGATCAGGAGATGCTTTTTTCGCTAGTATTATAAGAAGTTATATAAAAAACAAACTAGAATTTAATGATAACTTATTTGAAAAATGGTATGATGATTCTTCTAAGATAACATCTAAGGTTGTTACTAAATTTGGAGCAAGGGCACATCTTAATAGTTTATATAAAATTAAAAAGAAGAATGACTGTTCATGTATTTCATTTGAGCTTGTTGTAAGGAAAAAAGTGAAAAGATGTAATATAAATATTAATAATTTGGAAAAAAGAGTAATTAATGCTTTAAAAAGCAATGCTTTTGATGAGTTAAATAAAATTAATTTTAATAGTGATGAAAATTATATTTTTACAGGGACAGGTGGTTCTTTTTCTCCAAGTGTTTTTTCTTCTATTGTTATAAATAAATTATATGGAAGTAATACATACTTTTTATTACCAAGAGAGATATGTTTTAGAAATAATAAAAACATAGATAAAGTATTTTTATTTTCTTATTCGGGAACAACAAATGATTTAATATATGGAACTGAAGAATTTTTAAATGTAAATAAATATATTATAACTAAAGGAGAAAAGAAAAATATTGTTTTAAAAACAAAAGTTCCTAAGAATAATATAATATCTTATAAAACACCATCTAACAAAGGAAGAGAAAGAGGCTTTTTATCTTTTGAAGGTGCTATAGCACCTGCTAGTATATTTTTGAAATATTATTTAGAAAAAGTAAATAATAATATTGATATTGAAGAATTTTTAAAAAAATCATTATTTAAGTGGAATACTTACTTTGAGAAAGAATTTAAAAAAGAAGAAATAAAAAATATGTTTAAAAAAGGAAATATCATAAACATATTTACAGGAGATTATACTAAAAGCTCAAGTTATGATATGGAAAGTAAGTTTATCGAATCAGGTATAGTTAATGTTTTAATTCATGAAAAGAAAAATTTTTCACATGGAAGATTTGTTAATTATGAAAACTTAAATAATAAAAATAGTATATATTTAAAAAGTAGTAAAACTTCTACATATGAAAAGGAAATAATTAATTATTTAAAAGATGGTAATAATTTATTAATTGAAAGTGATTATAATGATATTTTATGTGAATACGATTTATTAATTGCTTCACAACTTTTAATATATTATGTTGGAAAAACATTAGATATAGATGTTTCTAAACCAAGTTATTCTTCTAATGCAATGAAATTATATTTTTATAAAGGTAATTTATAAAATATAATTTTTTCTTTTTTAAATCTATGATATACTTATATATGAAAGGATGAATTTATATGGGAATATTTGACAAAATAAAAAATACATTTAGAAAGAATGAAAAAGAAGAAATAAATGATGTTTCTTCAAATGAAATAAAAATATATAATCAAGGATTAACTAAGTCAAGAGAAAATTTTGTGTCTAAATTAGTTAATTTAACAAATAAATATAGTAAAGTAACTGAAGAATATTTAGATGAACTAGAAGAAATACTTATCATGGCTGATATTGGGGTTAATACAGTTATGGAATTTATGGATAGATTAAGACAAAGAATTAAACATGAAAACATTACATCTACTTCTTATTTAAAAGAGATAATTGTTGATGAATTATTTATTATTTATGTTAATGGTGAAGTTATATCAAGTAAAATAAATTATGCTAGTAAAAAACCTACAGTTATTCTTTTTGTAGGGGTAAATGGTGTAGGTAAAACTACGACGATTGCTAAACTCGCTTCTAAATTAAATAAGGAAGGTAAAAAAACACTTTTAATCGCAGGTGATACATTTAGAGCAGGTGCTTACGAGCAATTAAAGTTATGGGCAGATAAAATAGGTAGTAAATTTTATGGTAAAGAAAATAGTGATCCTGCAAGTGTTGTTTATGATGGGTTAAAAATGGCTATTGATGAAGATGTTGATGTTGTTTTTATAGATACTGCAGGTCGACTTCAAAATAAAGTTAATTTAATGAATGAATTAGAAAAAATTAACAGAGTCATTTCTTCATTTATTAGTGATGCTCCACATGAAACACTTTTAGTAATTGATGCAACAACAGGACAAAATGGTATTAGTCAAGCTAAAGAATTTAGTAAACTTATTAAAATAACAGGAATAGTGTTAACCAAATTAGATGGAACTGCTAAAGGAGGAATAGTTCTTGCAATAAAACAAGAAGTAGGATTACCTGTTAAATATGTAGGACTTGGAGAAAAAGAAGAAGATTTAATAACATTTGATATAGAAAAATATATATATGGATTATTTAAGGATATGATGTAATATGGAAAAAGAAGTTTATTTAACAATTTTATTTGATTATTATGGTAAATTATTAACAGAAAAACAACAAAAATATTTTTCTTCTTATTATTTTGATAACTTATCACTTGGAGAAATAAAAGAAAACTTACATGTTTCAAGAAATGGTATTCATAAACAATTAAAAGTTATTGAAGAAAAATTATTACATTATGAAGATATTTTACATATGTATGAGAAAGATAAAAAAATAGAAAAAATATTAGAAAAAATAGATTCTAAAAAAGAAGTTGAAGAAATAAGAAATATTATAGGGTAGGTGGTTTTATGGTCGTGGTAATCCCAGCATACGAACCAGATTATAGATTAGAAAATTTAGTAAGTTCTTTAAAAAAAGAAAAAAATTTAAAATTAATTGTAGTTAATGATGGAAGTAGTAGTGATGATGTTTTTAATAAAATTAAAGATGATGTTATAATTCTTAAACATGATATTAATTTAGGAAAAGGAATTGCTATGAAAACAGGACTTAATTATGTTTTAAATAATTTTAAAGATGAAAGTGTTATTTTTGCTGATGCTGATGGACAACATAGTAGTGATGATATAGTAAAACTTTCTTTATTAGATGATAACTTTTCATTAATAATAGGAACAAGAGATTTTAATTTAAAACATGTTCCCTTTAGTTCTAAATTTGGTAATAGAATAACATCTTTAATTGTATATAATAAGACTAAAAAATATATAAAAGATACACAGTCAGGATTAAGATTAATTCCATATAAATATATAAAAGATATTATTAATCTTGAAGGAAGTAGATATGAATATGAGATAAATATTTTATTATATTTTTTAAAGAACGATATTAGTATAAAAGAAATACCTATTACTACGATATATGAAACAAAGAAAAATGAAACATCACATTATAGATGTATAAAAGATTCTTTAAAAATATATAAAATAATAAAAAATGTAAAGATATGACTATTATTAAAAAATGGTAATAAAATTATTGACATGGTGTGGTTATATTATATAATAAACTTATAAAATTAATATTATTTAATTAGGAGGAATTTTTATGAAAAAAATTGTTGTGGGGATTTTGATTGGAATTATTTTATGTTGTTTAGTATTTTTAGGATATGAATTATTAAACAAAAAAGAGGATAATAAACCTAATAAAGATAATAATACAAAAGAGGAAGTAAAATTATCTTATTATCCAAATGATGGTGTTGTTGGTGTTTTACTTGATAGTAAAGAAGAAAAGGATTCGGATGGAAATGTTATTAATGTAAAAACAGATTATAGTAATGCTATTTCTATTTCAAATGAAACAAATAAATTATACATAAAGGATAAAAAAGTATATTTAGGATACGACAATAATGAAATACCAGTTATAGGTATTGAAGGTACACCTGTTGAAGTTTCTGTAAAAGTAGGTACAGCTTATTATACATTTGCAGTATTAGATGATAAGGGTAATCTTTATTATTCTTCATCAAATAAACAATTTGCTTATGGTGAAATAGTTGATGGTGAAATGAAACTTGTAACAAATATTAATATGACAAAAGTAGCATCAAATGTAAAAACTCTTATGTATCAAGTAGGAGGTTATACAAGTATTTCTACAGAAATAATGTTTAAAGATGAAAATAATAATGTTAAACATTTAGGTAGAAATACAACTGGTTTTGTTATTTCAAATGAAAATATAACTGATCCATATGCTAAATAAAATTTGAAAAGATTGTTATTAAAAATAGTAACAATTTTTTAATAATTCAATTGACAAACATTTGTTTTGTATGATAGTATTGAGTTATAGAAAAAGAAATATAGATAAAAAACAATAAATGATATATAATTAAGTTGGGAGTTGATGTGTATGTATTTTTATATAAAAGGAAAAGTAGTAGAACAATATGGAAGTTTTATTGTATTAGATAATAATAATATAGGATATTTAATAAATGTTGCTAATCCATATTCATTTGAACTAAATAAAGAATATGAAGTTTATATATATCAACATATAAAAGAAGATGAAAATAGTTTATATGGATTTAAAACACTTGAGGAAAAAGATTTATTTTTAAAACTTATTAGTGTAAAAGGAATTGGACCTAAAATGGCACTTCCTATTTTAGCAACTGGTAGTATAAATGGAATAGTAGATGCGATAGAAAGGAAAAATATATTATATTTAAAAAAATTTCCTAAAATAGGAGAAAAAGTTGCAAGGCAAATTATTCTTGATTTAAAGGGTAAGATTAAAATAGAGGGGATAGAAGTTCAAGATAGTAATTATGAAGAATTACAAGAGGTGTTAAAGGGACTTGGTTATAAAGATAAAGATTATAAGAATATTATAAATAAAATTGATAATAATTTACCTATTGAACTTCAAGTAAAGGAAGCATTAAAATTATTACTTAAGTAGGAGGATGTTATGAACGAAATGATTGAAGAAAAAGAAGTTGATGTACAAAATATAAGACCATCTAAAATAAATGAATATATCGGGCAAACAGAAGTAAAAGAGAATATGAAAATATTTATTGAAGCTGCGAAAATGCGTGGTGAAAGTTTGGATCATGTTTTATTATATGGGCCTCCAGGACTTGGAAAAACAACAATGGCTTATATAATTGCTAATGAACTTGGCGTAAATATAAAAACAGCAAGTGGACCATCAATAGAAAAAAGTGGAGATTTAGCTGCTATTTTATCAAGCTTAGAACCAGGTGATGTTTTATTTATTGATGAAATACATCGTATGCCAAGATTTATTGAAGAAATTCTTTATCCTGCAATGGAAGATTTTACTTTAGATATTGTAATTGGTAGTGAAGGACAAACAAGAAATATTAAAATAGATTTACCACCTTTTACTTTAGTTGGAGCAACAACAAGAGCAGGAGATATAACTAATCCTTTAAGGGATAGGTTTGGTATTATAAATAAGCTTCAATATTATACAGAAGATGAGTTAACATTAATTGTAAAAAGAACAAGTAAAGTTCTTAATTTTGAAATAGATGATGATGCTGCTATCGAAATAGCAAGAAGAAGTCGTGGTACTCCAAGAATTGCTAATAAATTATTTAGAAGAGTAAGAGATTTTGCTTTAGTAGAAAATAAAAATCATATTGATATTGACATAACTAATAAAGCATTAGATCGTTTAAAAATAGATAAAATAGGTCTTGATGAAACAGATAAAGAACTTATTTTAACAATTATAGATAAGTTTAATGGTGGACCAGTTGGAATAGAAACACTTGCTACATCTTTAGGAGAAGAAACGAGTACAATTGAGGATATGAATGAACCATATTTAATTCAAATAGGGTTATTAAAAAGAACAAATAGAGGTAGAATAGCTACAGAAAAAGCTTATAGTTATTTTAATAAAAATTAGTATAAGATTGAATTTTATGTTTTATTTTGGTAAAATTTGTATTAGTAATATACTTATGTGGAGTTGGTTTTGTGAGAAAAGATAAAGTTATTATAATAATTATATCAATACTAGGTGTTTTGTTTCTTGGAATGGGGATTACTTTATTATACTATTATGAGATGATTAAAATAAAAAGTGTTGAAATAGTTGATTATGATAAACAAAATGATAAAGTTAGTATAGATGTTTATATTGATAATAAACTTCCAATAAACATTTATTGTGCTATTAGCAAAGAACAAGATATTGAAAAATTGGAATTTATTAAAGCAAATAATAACATTTGTAACTTTAATGAAGTTTATGATGATTATTATATATTTTTAAAATATAATAAAGAAGTAAAAGAATATGTTAATATTAATGATGTAACAGATAAGGTATTAGAATTTAGTGTTGATAAAAATTGTTATGATATAACAAAAGGATTAGACACAAAAATATCATATGTATTAAAAATGTATGGAAATTGTGATATATCTTGGGATAGTTTTGATGATTCTGTTTTAAAAATAGAAGATGATACTTTAATAGGAATTAAAAATGGTAAAACAAAAGTAGTTGGAAAAGCTCTTGATAAAGAGGTTTGTTTTGATGTTAATGTAAAGGCTTTAACTGTAGAAATGCCTAAACATTTTGACTATGATAAAAGTTATTTAACTTGTAATAGGTATTCTAGTAAGGAAGCTAAAGATTTAGATAAATTGCTTTTTAAAAGAATAGAAGAAGCCGGTGGTTATAAAACGCGAGCAGCAGTAGTGGCAGCAGCAAGGTTTTTGACTTTAGAATTTCCATATCGTATAGATTATTTTTTTGAAAATGGAAGGGTAAATAGTTCAGGAGCTAATTATGCAGATGGTGAAGGTAGATATTATCATGTTGGACTTTATTTAAATAAAGATAAATTTTCTTCGATAAAGTATACTTTTGCAGGTCCTGTAATATGGGGATGCCCTTTAATGAATTATGAAGATTATGGTTGGAAATATATTAGTGGTAGACCAAATTCAAATGGACTTGATTGCAGTGGATTTGTAGCATGGGCTTTATTAAATGGTGGTTATGATGTTGGAGATCGTGGAGCAGGTGAAACACCAGATTCAGATTTTCAAATGACAGATTTAGGTAAAAGAGTAAACGTTACTAAAGAACTTATTGATTCAAATGTAGTAAAAGCAGGCGATCTTATTAATTGGTGGGGACATATAGGAGTAATCGTAGGAATTGATAACGATACATATTATGTTGCAGAGTCTTTGGATTTTTATAATGGCTTAGTTGTAAAAGAATATAAAAAAGAAAAAATGCCAACTGCATGGACTTATATAATGCTTATGGATTCTGTTTATAAAAATGATGGTAATTATACAAGTATGTGGTATTAATAGTTTTTTTAATAGTTATTGTGTTTTTAATTTTGCCTTGAAGATATAAATAAAATGTGATATAATTTGTCACAGAAAGTTGTTAAGGAAAGGGAACTACTTTTAGTAGTTTTTTTAAATAATATGAATATTGAAGAATTTAATTATGATTTACCAGAAGAGTTAATCGCACAAACACCTTTAGAAAATAGATCAGCATCTCGTTTAATGGTTGTTGATAAAAAAACAGGAAAAATAAAACATGAAACTTTCAAAAATATTGTTTCATATTTTAATGCTGGAGATACACTTGTTTTAAATGATACAAAAGTATTACCTGCAAGATTAATCGGAGAAAAAGAAAATACAAATGCAATAATTGAAGTGCTTCTTTTAAAAGATTTAGGAAATGATACATGGGAATGTTTAACTAAACCTGCTAAAAGGATAAAAGAAAATACAATTGTATCATTTGGAGATGGTTTGTTAAAAGCTAAGTGTGTTGGTGTATTTGATGAGGGAATAAGGCATTTTAAACTTATTTATGAAGGAATACTTGTTGAATTATTAGACAAACTTGGAACAATGCCCCTTCCACCTTATATTCATGAAGAATTAAAAGATCAAAATAGATACCAAACTGTTTATGCCAAAAACTTAGGTAGTGCTGCTGCGCCAACGGCAGGACTTCATTTTACAAAAGAATTACTTGACGAAATAAGAAAAAAACATGTTAATGTTGTTTTTATAACACTTCATGTTGGACTTGGAACATTTAGACCTGTTAGTGTTACAAATATAAAAGAACATCATATGCATAGTGAATATTATGAAATGAGCGAAGAAGTAGCTAATATTTTAAATGAAACAAAGAAAAATGGTAAAAGAATAATAAGTGTAGGTACAACATCAACAAGAACTCTTGAAACGGTTATGACTAAATATAACACATTTAAAAAATGTTTTGGTAATACAGATATATTTATATACCCAGGATACAAATTTAAAGCAGTTGATGTTCAAATTACTAATTTTCATTTACCCAAGTCAACTTTAGTAATGCTTGTAAGTGCTTTTGCAAGTCGTGAAATAATACTTAATGCTTATAAAGAAGCAGTAAATAGGAAATATAGATTTTTCTCTTTTGGAGATTCAATGATGATAGGAGATTTTAATAATGAGCAAAATGGAATTTAATTTATTACATAAAAATAATGATGCAAGATACGGAATAATAAAAAGTAAATATGGAGAGTTTGAAACACCAATGTTTATGCCTGTTGGAACAAGAGCAACAGTGAAAACATTATCCCCTGAAGAGTTATATGATTGTAATACGGGAATAGTTCTTGCTAATACATATCATTTATGGTTAAAACCAGGTGAAGATATTGTACATAAAGCAGGTGGTCTTCATAAATTTATGAATTACAATAGACCAATGCTTACAGATTCAGGTGGATTTCAAGTATTTAGTTTAGCTAAACCAAAAGATATAAAAGAAGAAGGGGTAACTTTTAAAAGTCATATTGATGGAAGCAAATTATTTTTAACTCCTGAAAAAAGTATTGAAATACAAAATAAACTTGGAGCAGATATAATTATGTCGTTTGACGAATGTCCATATTATCCTTGTACATATGATTATATGAAACAAAGTGTTGAAAGAACTATTAGATGGGCAAAAAGAGGAAAAGAAAAACATAGTAATCCTGATCAAATGCTATTTGGAATTGTTCAAGGTGGAGAATTTAAAGATTTAAGAAAATACAGTGCTGAAAAAACAGTTGAAATGGATTTTGATGGTTATTCAATTGGTGGTACAAGTGTTGGCGAAGATAAAAAAACAATGTATGAAATGATAGATAATTGTATAAATTATTTACCTGAAAATAAACTTAGATATTTAATGGGAGTAGGAGAACCAGTTGATTTACTCGAAGGAGTTATGCGTGGTGTTGACTTATTTGATTGTGTTTTACCTACCAGAATAGCAAGACACGCCAATGCTTTTACAAGAACTGGTAAAATTAATTTAAAAAATGCTAAATATAAAGAAGATTTTACCCCAATTGAAATATCATGTGATTGTTATGCTTGTAAAAATTATACTAAAGCATACATTAGACATTTAATTACAGTAGATGAAACTTTCGGTCAAAGACTTTTATCTATTCATAATATAAGATTTTTAACAAAAATGATGGAAGAAATAAGACTAGCAATAAAAGATGATAGATTTTTAGAATATAAAAGTGAATTTTTAGAAAAATATAATGCAAAAAAATAATTTTATAGTATAATAATTAAAAAGGTGGTGAAAGTATGACAATGGAAATTAATGTTAAAGATGAAATGGTAATGAAATTATTACATTATTTTATAACAGAAAAAAATTATAATCCAGTTGTTCTTCATGGAGCACAAGATGAAATATGGTTAGAAAATATGGATAATGAATATAAAATAGTCCGTATCGTATCAAATTATATTCATAATAACGAACAATTAGATTTTGATTTATTTAAAACCAAAAGAATAGTTAATAATATAAAAAAGAAAACATTTAATTTTAATATGAATGTTTTAAGTATATATGTTGATTTAGGAGATAATGTTAATTTAGATTTTAATAAAAATAATACAATAACTTGTGTTAATATAAATAATGAAAAAGATATAAATAAATATGAAGTGTTTAAGAATTATTTTACAGATATAAAAAATAAATTAGTTTTTAATGAAGATGGAATGGAATTATTTATGAAGATAACATCAGATATTGCTAAAAAAAATCAAGAAGAAAGTGAAAAAGCAGAAAGTATTTTTAAACCAAAAACTCCTTATATAACATATATTTTAATAGCTATAAATGTTTTAGTGTTTTTATATGGTGTACTATTTGATAAAACAGCTTTACTTATAAACTTATTTTCAACGCATGGGCCAAGTATCGTTCACGGAGATATTTATCGTATTTTTACTGGTGCATTTGTTCATATAGAGTTGTTTCATATTTTATTTAATATGTATGCTTTGTATATTATAGGAAGTCAAGTTGAAAGTTTTTATGGAAAAACAAAATATTTATTTATTTATTTTTTCAGTATCATAATATCTAGTTTATTGTCAATTATGTTTAATGGTAATGTTCCTAGTATCGGAGCAAGTGGTGCTATTTTTGGACTATTTGGAGCAATGTTATATTTTGGTTATAATTATAGAGTATATTTAGGTAATACTATAATTAGACAAATGTTACCAATTATTATCATAAATCTTTTAATTGGTTTTGCATCAACTGGAATTGATAATTTTGCTCATATTGGGGGATTAGTTGGAGGAATACTTTCATCAATGGTTGTAGGATTAAAATATAGAGAAAATGTAAACTTAAGAATTAATGGTATAGTAATAAGTATTATGGTATTAGGGTTTTTAATATATGTAAATTTCTTTGTAGCAGTATAAAAAAGTTCAAATTTTGAACTTTTTTTCATATATATTGTTTTTTCTCATAAATTTAAATGAAAGAAAAAGGAAAGTGAGTGAAATAATATGGATAAACAAGAAATAATAAAAAATATTGCTTTAAGAACGGGTGGAGATATTTATTTAGGTGTAGTCGGAGCAGTAAGAACAGGTAAATCAACTTTTATTAAGAAAGTATTAGAAAATTTAATAATTCCTAATATTAGTGATGAATTTGAAAAGAAAAGAGCTCTTGATGAAACTCCACAATCATCTGGTGGAAAAACAATTATGACAATTGAACCTAAATTTGTTCCAAATAACGTTGCTAAAGTAAAAATAGATGACCTTGAATGTAATATGAGGCTTGTTGACTGTGTAGGTTATGTTATCGATAATGCTAAAGGATATGAAGATGAAAATGGTCCAAGAATGGTTAAAACACCATGGTATACTGATGAAATACCTTTTGTTGAGGCTGCTGAAATAGGAACAGAAAAGGTTATAAAAGATCATTCTACAATAGGAATTATTGTTACAACAGATGGTTCAATTGGAGAATTTAATAGAAATGATTATGTAAAAGCAGAAGAAAAAGTCGTTCAAGAATTAAAAAGTATAAATAAACCATTTATAATTGTTCTTAATTCAACTACACCAAATAGTAATGAAGTAAGATCTCTTGCAGAATCTTTAAAAGAAAGTTACAATGTACCAGTATTACCAATGGATGTATTAAATATGAATGAGAAAGATACATTTGATATTTTAAGGGAAGCTTTATATGAATTTCCTGTGTGTGAAGTTAAAGTTGAACTTCCAAGTTGGATAGGAATATTAAAAAAAGAACATTATGTTAAAAAAGCTTATATTGAATCAATAAAAGAAAGTGTTGTTGAAGTTGATAAACTTCGTGATGTTGAAAGTATAACAGGACATTTTAAAGATAATGAATATATATCAAATGCATATATGTCAAAAGTTGAACCATCAACAGGAACAGTTATTGTAAAACTTGAAGCAAGTGATGAATTGTTTACAAATGTTTTAAATGAAATGATGGGACAAGATATAACAACAAAAGCTGACTTACTTGCGATGTTTCAAGATTATAAAGAGTCTAAAGAAGAGTATGAACAAATAAAAACAGCACTTAAAATGGTAAAAACAACAGGCTATGGAGTAGCTAATCCAACCCTTAGTGATATGAAACTTGATACTCCTGAAATTACAAAACAAGGAAGTAGATATGGAATTAAACTTAAAGCAACTGCACCATCAATTCATATGATTAGGGTAGATGTAGAAAGTACATTTGAACCAATTATAGGTAGCGAAATGCAAAGTAAAGAGTTAATAGATTATCTAATGAAAGGTAGTGAAACAGATCCTAAAAATATTTGGAACAGTGAAATATTTGGTAGAAGTTTAGATGTTATCGTTCAAGAGGGTATTCAATCAAAAATAGCAATGATGCCTGAAAATATTAGATATAAAATTCAACAAACAATGTCTAAGGTTGTAAATAAAGGTTCAAACAATTTAATAGCAATAGTAATATAAAAAGAATGAAAAAATCATTCTTTTTTTGATGCGACATAGTTAAATAACTTGACTTTGTAGATACTAATTGTTATTATATGTATATAAAATAAATATTTTAAAAAGAGGCGTAGTATATGGAAAAAATAAGTATTGTTGTTCCCGCATATAATGAGGAAGAAAGTATTCCTTATTTTTATGAGGAAATAAATAAGGAATTTAAAGAATTAAAACAAGAGTTAGAACTTATATTTGTTGATGATGGAAGTAAAGATAAAACTCTTGATGTAATTAAAGGATTAACAAAAGATAAACGTGTAAAATATGTTTCGTTTTCTAGAAACTTTGGAAAAGAAGCAGCTATGTGGGCTGGACTTAATGCATCAACTGGAGATTATGTTACAATAATGGATAGCGATTTACAAGATCCACCTTCACTTTTAAAAGAAATGATTAGACTAATAAAAGAAGAAGGATATGATATTGTAGGTACACGTAGGGTAACTCGTAAAGGTGAACCAGTTATTCGTAGTTTTTTTGCTCGTATGTTTTATAAAATTATAAATAAAATGAGTAAAGTAGAAATGGTTGATGGTGCTAGAGATTTTAGATTAATGACAAGACAAGTTGTTAATAGTGTTTTATCATTAAAAGAATATAATCGTTATTCTAAAGGATTATTTAGCTTTGTTGGGTTTAAGACAAAATGGTTAGAATATGAGAATATTCAAAGAGTTGCAGGAGAAACAAAATGGTCTTTTTGGAAACTTTTATTATATGCAATTGACGGTATTGTGGCATTTACAACTATCCCATTAACAATTGCTATTGCTATTGGTTTTATTTTCTGCTTAATTGCTTTTATAATGATAATTGTAGTTATTGTGAAAACCCTTGCATTTGGTGATCCTACAACAGGATGGCCTAGTTTGGCTTGTATAATATTCATGGTTAGTGGGATTCAACTTTTGTGTATTGGAGTTATTGGTGAGTATTTATCTAAAATGTATTTAGAAGTTAAAAATAGACCAATATATATTGTTAAAGAATCAAATATGGAGTAAAAGTATGAAAGAATTATTAAAAAAATATAGTGAAATTATTCGTTATTTAATTATTGGAGTATTAACTACTATGGTTAGTTTAGGTGTATATTATATTTTAACTTTAACAATTTTTGATCCTAAAAAAGCAATTGAACTTCAAATAACTAATATTATATCTTGGATAGCATCAGTAACATTTGCTTATTTTACTAATCGAAGTTTTGTGTTTCAACAAACACAAAAAATGTCTTTAAAAGAAGCGGTTAATTTTTATTTATCTAGGTTATCTACTTTAGGAATAGATATGATAATGATGTATATTTTAGTAACGTTACTAGGTTTTAATGATAAAATAATTAAATTAATCGTTCAAGTGGTGGTAATTGTATTAAATTATGTTTTTAGTAAGTTTTTTGTTTTTAATAAAAAAGAGGTAAAGTATGAAAAATAAATACTTAAATTATTTAATTATAATTATATTTGTTTTATTTGGAGTTTTATTAACAACAAGATTTACTAATGTTTTCGGATCTAATACTGATTGGATTAATCAACATACAGTTATACCAGAATACTTTAGAACATTATTCTATGAAACAGGTAAAATTTTACCTAATTTTTCTTTAAATTATGGAGCAGGTCAAAATATTTATAATTTGTCTTATTATGGATTTTTAAGTCCTATTATTCTTTTATCATATTTATTTCCTTTTATAAGTATGGTAAATTATATAACTATTACAAATATAGTAATAATTATTATATCAGGTATATTATTTTATAATTTTTTACAAAATCATAAGTTTAATAACATTTTAAGTTTACTTGGGGCGTTGTTACTTGTGTTATCGGCTCCATTTATTTTTCATATGCATAGACATATTATGTTTGTTAACTATATGCCATTTTTAATTATGGCTCTTATGGGTGTAGATAATTTATTTAATAAAAACACAAAAACATTATTAATTATAAGTATATTTTTAATGATTATGACAAGTTACTATTATAGTGTTGGTGGAATAATTGTTATAGGAATTTATTTTATATATAGTTATTTTAAAATAAATGATAAATTTGTTTTTAAAGATTTTATAAAAAAATTAGGAGTTTTTATTATTATTGTTTTGATTTCAATATTAATGGCTAGTATTTTACTTGTACCTACATTATATACCCTTTTACAAGGAAGAGGGCAAAGTGAAACAAATATAGATTTAGTAAAAATATTGATTCCTAATTTAAAATTTTCTAAAATTTTTTCAGGTACATATGCAATAGGATTAACTGTTATTTCTTTTATATCTATACTATATTTATTTTTTACTAAAAAGAAATATAATATAATAACAGGATCATGTATTTTATTAATCTTATTTATGCCATTTTTTAGATTTTTATTAAATGGTGGTTTGTATTTAAGAGAAAAATGTTTTATTCCTTTTATTCCATTATGTATATATTTTATGATCGCTTTCTTAAAGGATTTATTTGAAAATAAAATAGATATTAAAAAATTTATAATTTATTTATTGTTTATATTTTTAATTCTTTTTCCTTTTAATGTTAAATCATATTCGTATATAATATTAATTTGCTTTTTATTAGTATTATTATTATATAACAAAAAGCATAATATAAAATTAGTTATGGGGTATATTCTATTTGTTTTTATAACCATATTTGTTATTGAAAACTTTCATGAAGAAAATGTTAGTAAAATATTATATAATGATATATTTAATCCTCAAATAGAAGAAAAGATAAATAAAATATTAGCAAGTGATAAATCATATTACAGAATGAATAATTTAAATTATCCAACAAAAATAGTTAATAAAATATATAGTTCTAATTATTTTACAACAAATATTTATTCGTCAACTTATAATAATTATTATTTAAATTTTGTACGTAATGTTTTTGGTGGAAGTGTGGTTGATTATAATTACTTTCTAGTATCTGGGAATAATAATTTACTTTTTAATTCATACATGGGAGTAAAATATTTATATTCTAAAATGGAACTAAAACAAGGATATATTAAAATTGATGATAATATATATTTAAATGAAAATTATTATCCTTTGATTTATGCAAATAGTAATATTGTGAGCCAAAATGACTTTGAAAAATATAAGTATCCTTATTCAAATGAGTTGTTAATGAAAAATGTCGTTTCAAATAAAAATAGTAATAATAATATTAATAAATTTGATATTAAAAAGATTAATTTAGATTATACTTTAACATATAATGATGGCGTAGAAATTAAGAAGCTTGATGAAGGATATTTGCTTACAGTAGAAGATACTGGAAAACTAGAATTAAATTTAAATCAAAAGTTAATAAATAAAATATTATTTATAATTCTTGAAGGCCTTGAAAAAAATAGTTGCAGTTATGATAATATAAATATGACTATTAATGATGTTTCAAACATTTTAACATGTAAAACATGGCCATATGATAATAAAAATAATACTTTTAAATTTGTTATAAGTGAAGATAATTTGGATAAGTTAACAATTAATTTAACAAAAGGAACATATAAGATAACCAATATTTCAACATTTGTTTTAGATTACGAAGATTTTAAAAATTGGAAAGAAGATATAAAACCATTTAATATAACTTCATTTAATAGCTCTTTAATAAAAGGAAATATAACCATAGATAATTCATCTTATTTAGTAACTAGCATTCCTTATGATAAAGGATTTAAAGTTGTTGTAAATAATAAAGAAGTATCTTATGAAAATATAAATAATGGATTTTTAGGAATATATTTAGAAAAAGGTAATTATGATGTTGAAATAACTTATAAAAGTCCTTGGCTAAATATAGGAAAATTATTAAGTTTTATAGGGATAATTAGTTTTATAACAATTGTTTTAATAGAAAGAAAAAATAAAATAAAAAAATAAGAGTCTTAATTGGCTCTTATTTTGTAATCATTTTTAATTCAGTTTGACTACTATAGATATTAATTTTAACTTTTAAATTACCACCTGTAATAACTGCTTGATGATTACCATCATCTGTTTCAGTTATATTAACATCACCACTTCCATTTTCTGTTGTTTGTGGCGAATACCACATTCTAAATCTATAATATCTTTTTTTAGCAGTAGAACCATTTACAAATTCAAAATTATTTAAATAAAGTAAATAGTCATTTGAAGTAGCATCATATTTAAATGTTTCTAAATTAAATGGTGTTAAATCACTTATATAAGTTGGATTAACGATTTGACTTTCACTTGCAATAGTAGAAGTATCATTTTCTGCTTGGGTTAAATTTACTTTTACATTATCTTTATTTAATGTACTTGTAGGATCTACAGTAAAATAAATATAATAATACAATTTTATTGTTCCTGTGGCGGTAACATTTAAATTAAATCCAAAATAGTTTTCATTTACTTTAGCAACTTCATCAGTCATACTTGAAGCATTTTGTAAATTAATAGCATTTTCGTTTTCCGTGTATGAAAAATTAATAACACCAGTAGTTATTTTATTTTCACTATTACTATGAATTACTGCAGTAAAAAACGCATATGATATTCCTAATATGAGTACTGATAATAATATTACTATAATTATTGTAATAATAGTTTTTTGTTTTTTTAAATGATTTTCTTTTTCCATATTCGTACCTTCCTATTCAATAAAATAATAACATATTATTTTATTTTTATCAAATATATAGAATAAAATTTATAAAAAATGTTAAATTTTAATAAAAAATAGTCAAATTTCTTGATTTTGCAAGTTATCTATGTTACTTTATATATGTAAGCATCGTATGAAAATAAATTGCTTATAAATTTATAGGGAGGTAAATTTAAATGAAAAAAGTAGAATTAGTTGAAGCAGTAGCTACAAAAGCTGGACTTACAAAAGCAGATGCAGCTCGTGCAGTAGACGCAACATTTGAAGTAATTACAGAAGCACTTGCAAAAGGAGATAGAGTACCACTAGTTGGATTTGGAACATTTGCAGTTTCAAAAAGAGCAGCTAGAACAGGACGTAATCCTCAAACTGGCGCTGTAGTTAATATCGCTGCAAGAAACGCTGTTACATTTAAAGCTGGAGCAGCATTAAAAGAATCTGTAAATTAGTAAGAAGCCTTAGGGCTTTTTTCTTTTTATTCTTTTTTTATTTTATATTTTTTGTTATAATTAATATGAAGGGAAGTACATTATGAATGATAAGATAAAAGAAATATTAGAAATGATAACTAATAATGGATTTAAAGCTTATGTTGTGGGAGGTTATGTAAGAGATTATTTAAGAAAAATAAAAACAAATGATATTGATATATGTACTAATGCTAGAGTAAAAGATTTAATGGAAATATTTAAAGATTATAAAGTTACACCTTTAGAATATGGTAATATTTTATTAGAAACAAAAGATTATTTATATGAAATAACAACTTTTAGAAAAGATATAGATTACATTAAGAATAGAAAACCTATAATTGAATATGTTGATACTTTAGAAGAAGATATAACAAGAAGAGATTTTACAGTTAATTCTATATGTATGGATAAAGATGGTAAAATAATAGATTTATTAAATGGAAAGAAAGATTTAAATAAAAAAATAATTAGAACAATTGGAGATCCTTATTTTAAAATAAAACAAGATTCTTTAAGAATACTTAGAGCTATTAGATTTGCAAGTTGTTTAAATTTTAAAATAGAAGATAATTTAAAAAATGCTATTAAGGAAAATAAAGATTTACTTAAAGATTTATCTTATGAAAGAAAAAAAGAAGAATTAACTAAAATATTTACAAGTGATAATAAAGCTTATGGTATAAAACTTTTAAAAGAATTAGATTTACTAGAAGTGTTAGAATTAACTAATATAGATAATGTATTAAGAACAAAAGATTTAATAGGTATGTGGAGTACAATTACAATAAATGATAATTATCCATTTACTAAAAAAGAAAAAGATCTTATTAATAATATAAATAAACTTTTAAAAGAAGATTTAAATGATATATTTGTATTATATAAAACAGGTTTATATGAAATTAATGTTGTATGTGATTTAAGAAAATTATCAAAAAAGAAATATAGTAATAAATATGAAAAATTAGTAATTAAAGCAAAAAATGAAATGGATATAACAACTGAAGATATATGTATATTATTAAATAAAGAACCTGGTTGTTTTTTAAAGGAAATATATAATGATTTAGAAAAAAATATATTACTTAAAAATATTAAGAATAATAAAGAAGAAATAGAAAAATATATACTAAATAACTATAAATAATGTTATAATAAAAGGAGTTTTTAGGAGAGTGATTTATGAAAACCAATAATATATTAGATATAATGAAAACAAATAATATAGTTATACCAAGTTATTTGTTAAAAACTTATAAAAAACTTAATTTAAGTGAAAAAGAGTTGATTTTTTTATCTTATTTAATTACATTTAATGATAAAATATTATTTGATATAAATAAGTTTTCTATTAGTACATCACTTAGTATACCTGAAATAATGGAACTTATAGATAGTTTAACTTCTAAAAATATTATAACTATGGTAACAGATAAAAAAGAAACAGGGATGATAAGAGAATACTTAGATATAAGTAGTTTATATGATAAAATAATTGTTATGACATTAAATGATAGTGAAAATGAAATTGTTAATAAAGATAATTCTAATATATATGATGTTATAGAAAAAGAATTTGGTAGATGTTTAAGTCCTATTGAATATGAAACTATAAAAGGATGGTTAGATTCTAATATAAGTGAAGATTTAATTAAAGAAGCATTAAAAGAAGCTATTTTAAATGGGGTTAATAACTTAAAATATATTGATAGGATTTTATATGAATGGAATAAAAAAGGATATAAAAAACCAAGTGATGTTGTTAAAAAAAGACAAGTAAAAGAAGAAAAAATTGATTTATTTGATTATGATTGGTTAGATGAAGAATGAATAAAGAAAAAGAAATTTTAAATTATTTAAATGAAATAATACCTAATCCTGTTTGTGAATTAAATTATAATAAAGATTATGAATTATTATTAGCAGTAATGTTAAGTGCACAAACTAAAGATGCCAGAGTAAATAAAGTAACAAAAGTATTATTTAATAAATATGATAGTTTAAAAAAATTAAAAGAAGCAAATATAAAAGATATAGAAAGTATTATAAAAGAACTTGGTAATTATCATAAAAAAAGTGAAGCTGTTATAAACATTGCTAAAATATTAGATGAAAAGTATAATGGTAAAGTAGTTAATAATAGAAAGGTTTTAGAAAGTTTACCAATGGTAGGAAGAAAAACAACAAATGTTGTTTTAAGTGAATTGTTTAATGAACCAACTATCGCAGTAGATACGCATGTAGAAAGAGTAAGTAAAAGATTAGGGTTAGTTAAAAAAGATGATGATGTAATAAAAATAGAAGAAAAATTAAAAAGAAAATTTGATAAGAATATATGGAGTAAATTACATAAACAATTTGTATTATTTGGAAGGTATTATTGTACTTCTAAAAAACCAAGTTGTGATAATTGTAAATTACAAATGTATTGTAAGAAAGAATTTTAAAAAAGTTCTTTTTTTTATAATAAATATATGTTAAAATTAATATGAAAGATAAAGGAGCGTATATATTATGAAAAATGTTAATAAAAAAGAATTGTTTATAAAATTAATACCTTTATTTATAACTTTATTAAGTTGTATTATATTAGTAAGTTATGCTTATTATAAAATAAAATTAGAAGGACAAAAAACACATTTTGTATCAACAGATGTAATATCATTTACATATAAAGAAAGTGAAGATAAAATATCTATAACTAATA